>Ga0207714_1001098_pt1 | contig 17951 bp, 14 predicted proteins | sample PonA232FremontCA_2_FD_187270 | JGI IMG/M metagenome (GOLD analysis project Ga0207714, IMG submission 187270) | Marine sediment microbial community from Fremont, CA, USA - Pond A23 Sediment 2 (SPAdes) | ecosystem: Environmental > Aquatic > Marine > Unclassified | place: USA: Fremont, California...
CGCTGCGCCGGGCCGAGGGCCTTGGACGCGAGCACCGTCTTGTCGCGCGTCCCGCGCGCCTTGAACCACTCGCCGATGATCTCCTCGGTGCGCCCGTGCAGCTCGTCGGCATAGGGCGTGGGATACATCTCCGCCGCATCCAGGAAGTTGATCCCGCGCTCCAGGGCGCAGTCCATCTGCTCGAAGGCCTCGTCGCGCGTGTTCTGCGTGCCCCAGGTCATCGTGCCCAGGCAAAGCGCGCTGACGCGCAGGCCCGTGCGGCCGAGCGGCCGGTACTCCATGAGGTGTCTCCGCTTGTCCTCGGCAAAGCGGCGTGAGGCTGGCACACAGGCCCTCGCACCGAAAGAGTCGGGGTCCGGCTGGCACGGATTGCACGCGAGGTGGTACCGATACCGCTTGAACTACGGCGCGTGAGCGCGAATATTCACGAGCAGACGTCCCCGTCGCGGCCCGGCCCGGCCGGGACCCAACGTGACGCGGACCGCGCTGACCGGAAGGGAACGGACACACCATGGCAGAAAGCCCCGATCGCCGCACGATGACGCGCGAGCAGGCGGAGGCCGCACAGGTCGACGTCGGCCTGCGCAACTACATGCTGCGCGTCTACAACTACATGGCGCTTGGCGTGGCGTACACGGGCGCGGTTTCGCTGCTCGTGGCCTCCAACGCGTCGGTGTTGCAATTCGCGCAGAGCCTCTCGATCCTCTGGCTCCTCGGCCTGCTCGGCATGGGCTTCATGGCGCCCAAGATCATGACCACCAAGTCGGTGCAGGCGGCGCAGATCTTCTTCTGGGTCCACGCCACGATCCTGGGCCTGCTGATCGCGCCCATGATCGCCTACCATCTCGGCGCCAACCCCATGCTGGTGCCCAAGGCGTTCTTCATCACCACGGGCGCCTTCGTCGGGTTGAGCCTGTTCGGCTACACGACGAAGAAGGATCTGGGGCCGCTCGGCACCTTCTGCGCCATGGCCCTGATCGGTCTGCTGATCGTGATGGTGGTCAGCTTCTTCTTCACCACGGGCTCGATGTTCTCTCTGCTGTTCTCCGGCGGCGTGGTGCTCCTGCTCGCGGGGCTGACCGCCTACGAGACGCAGACCATCAAGAACCGCTACGACGCCGGCGACAGCGGCGACGTGGCGGCGAAGAAGGCCATTTTCGGCGCCTTCGAGCTGTACACCAATTTCGTCGTGATGTTCATTCACGTGCTGAACATCCTCGGCATCATGAACGAGTGACCGCCGCGGCGCCGCCCGGCGAAACGGCGGCGGTCGCTGTCGCGAGACGAGCTTTCGGGATTGAGCACCCGGCCCGGACGCGTTGCGCGTCCGGGCCATTTTCGTGGCGGCGTCCCGCCCATCCAGCCGTTCGAATTTTAACGAATTTCACGGAGATTTGAGCCCGGCAGCGCTTGTTCCCTGCCTCGCTTTTCGGTGAGGTGGATGAAGGTGTAGTTGCGCGCAACCGTTGTGCACATCGGATGGCGCGTCTACGGGATGGTGAGGGGTTGGCCACCGTGCGGCAAATGCTGGCTCGCCTGAGCGAATCGCTTCGCTGCCGCCTGTGCTGGCGCGTGGCCGCGGTCGTGTTTTTGAGCATTCTCGTGGTCGAGGCCATCATCCTGGTCCCGTCCTATTTCAATTACCGGGACGACTTGGTCGACCGTGCCGTGCACGGCGGCGAGGCGGCGCTCACCGCCCTGCTGTCGCCCGTGGCAACCGGCGATGGCGGCCGGCGCGAACCCTACGTTCCCCGGGTGCTCGAAGCCGGCGAGCGGCTGCCGAATGCCACCGAGGTTCAGGGCGGCCTATTGTTGAACCCCCAGGGCGCCCGGATGGGCAGCTTCGGCAACACCCCGGACATCCGGCCCAGCCGATTGCGCGACGGGCCGGTGTGGAGTTCGGACGGCGACGCCCTGCTGGTGTATTACGGCCCGGAGCGCCTCTCGGTCACCGGCTACGGGATCGTGGCGCGCATCGAGGCCGGCTGGATCCAGGAGGAACTAAGCGGCTTTGTCTGGCGCATCGCCGGGCTCGTGCTGCTGATCTCCAGCGTCGTCTGCGCCGCCACGATGGCGGTGGTGGGCCGCACGACCCTGGCGCCCATGCTGCGTCTGCGCGACCGCCTGACGCGCGCCCTGGAGAACCCCGAACATGCCGACGCGCTGCGTTTCACCGCGGGCCACAACGACGAGTGGCGCGACGTCGGCGAAGCAGTGCACGATCTGTTCACCCACGTGGCGCGCACGCATCGCGAAGATCTCGCCTTCATGCGCGCCCTGGCGGATCAGACGAGCGACGCCATCGTGGCGTATGACTCCGGAGGAGTCCCCGTCTACGCCAACGCCGCGGCGCGGGCGCTGGCCGGCACCGACAGCCTCGATGATATGGCGGCGCGCGGCCTGCCGCGGGCGCGATTGGCCGAGGACGCCGATATGCGCCCGCTGGCCGAGCTGGTGCGCGAAGGCATCCACGAGCGCGAGGTCCGCGCGGAGGACGCGGACGGCAAGTCACATCCCGTGCTGCTCAAGATCGCGGACCTTGGAAACCCGGCCAGCGGCTCCGTGCGCTGCTACGCCTCGATGATCGACATTTCCGAGCTGCGCGCGGCGCAACAGCGCCTGGAGCGCCAGAACATGGAGCTGGAGGCAGCGAATCGGGCAAAGAGCGAATTCCTGGCCAACGTCAGCCACGAGCTGCGCACGCCGCTCAACGCCATCATCGGCTTTTCGGAACTGCTGCGCGATCAGGCCTTCCAGGACGAAAGCACCCGCCATTTCCGCGAATACTGCGAGGACATCCACGTCAGCGGCCAGCACCTCCTGGCGCTGATCAACGACATCCTGGACATCTCCAAGGTCGAGGCGGGGCGCTACACCCTCCAGGAAACGGAACTTCGACCGGACGACCTCTTGGATGCCTCGCTGCGGCTGGTGCGCGGGCGCCAGGAAGCGCGGCGTTTGGAGCTGGCAGCGGACGCCTCGACGGACCTGCCGCGCATCTGGGCCGACCACCGCGCGCTCAAGCAGATCCTCGTCAACCTGCTGGCCAACGCGCTGAAATTCACGCCGGAAGGCGGCCGAATCACCGCCTATGCCGCGCGCACGGACGACGGGGGCCTGGAGGTGGGTGTCAGCGACACCGGCCCCGGCATGACCGAAGAGCAGCTGGCCCGCGCCTTTCGCCCCTTCGAACAGGTTAACACCGAACGCCACCGGAGGAGTTCGGAAGGCACCGGCCTGGGCCTGTCGCTCGTGAAGGAACTGGCCGAGCTGCACCAGGGATCCGTCCAGGTCGACAGCACACCCGGATCGGGCACCACGGTGCGCATTCACCTGCCGCCCGAGCGCGTGGTGACCGCGCGCGAATCGGCGGTGTCCTGAATCCGCGCGTCCGTCCAGGTCAGGCGGGAACCCGGCTCAGCCCGGCGGCCAGCAGCAGCAATCCGGAAAGCGTGATGATGCCGCCCATCAGGCACACGATGCTGCCCAGCGCACGGTGGGCGAATCCGGCGGGTTCGCGCACCATGGGCGCGGTGACGGCGCACATGAAGGCGCCGAGCGGCGTCAGAACGAGGAAATAGCCGACACAGTCCAGGGCGGACATCTCGGTCCCGAAGCAGATTCGTTGGTTTCCGGCGCAGGCATGACTCCCGGTTGGCGGGGCGAGCCTCCCACGCCGTCGTTTCCTGCAAACCATGATGACAAGCCCGGCGGCGTGCGGCCCGGCGCCATCATGCCCGGATGAACCGGCGGTTGCTTTACGCACCAGTCTGCCCAAGCTCGCCACTGGCACAACCGCGCTCACGCGAATATGACCGGGGAGCGAGCACGCACGGAGGCACGCATGCGGGACGACGGCGCGCTGCTGCTGTTTTCCGGGGGCCAGGACAGCGCCACTTGCCTGGCCTGGGCGCTGGCCAACTTCCGGTACGTGGAAACCGTGGGGTTCGCCTACGGCCAGCGCCACGAGGTGGAGATGCGTTGCCGGGAGGATGTGCGCATGGCCGTGCCGGCCGGGCTCGGTTCGCGCGCCGGCACGCTGGGTGCGGACCACGTCGTGGAGACGAGTGGCCTGGCGCAGGTCGCCGACAGCGCGCTGACCGAGGAGCGTGCGATCGAGATGGCGGACGACGGCCTGCCCACGACCTTCGTGCCCGGCCGCAACCTCGTGTTCCTGACCTACGCGGCGGCGCTGGGCTACCGGCGCGGGCTGCGCCACGTCGTCGGCGGCATGTGCGAAACCGACTATTCGGGCTATCCCGACTGCCGCGACGACACCGTCAAGGCCATGCAGGTGGCTCTCAACCTGGGCATGGCGGCACGCTTCGTCCTGCACACCCCGTTGATGTGGCGCGACAAGGCAGCCACGTGGGCGCTCGCCGAGCGGCTCGGCGGGAGCGACCTGGTGGAGGCGATCCGCCTGCGCACGCACACCTGCTACCGGGGCGAACGCTCGACGGAACACGCCTGGGGCTACGGCTGCGGCACCTGCCCGGCGTGCGAGCTGCGCGCCGAGGGCTGGCGGCGCTACCGCGCGGGCGAGGCGAGGGATGACGTATAGCCTCAAGGAGATCTTCTACACGCTCCAGGGCGAGGGGGCGAACGCCGGCCGCCCGGCGGTGTTCTGCCGCTTCGCGGGCTGCAACCTGTGGACCGGCCTGGAGCGCGACCGCGCGCACGCGATCTGCGATTTCTGCGACACCGACTTCGTGGGCACGGACGGGCCCGGCGGCGGCAAGTTCCGCGACGCCGCCGCCCTGGCGGATGCCGTTGCCGGCAAATGGCCCGGCGAGCGGGGCGATCCCTTCGTCGTCTGCACGGGCGGGGAGCCGCTGCTGCAACTGGACGAAGCCGCGGTGGCGGCCTTTCACGCGCGCGGCTTCACCGTGGCGATCGAGACCAACGGCACGCGGCGCCCGCCGGCCGGGGTGGACTGGGTGTGCATGAGCCCGAAACCGGGCGCGCCGCTGGTGCTGACCGAAGGCGACGAGCTGAAGCTCATCCATCCGCAGGCCGCCGCGCGGCCGGAGGCCTACGCCCACCTGGCCTTCCGTCACTTCTACCTGCAGCCCATGGACGGCCCCGAGCTCGAGGCCAACACCGAGGCGGCGGTGCACTACTGCATGGCCAACCCGCAGTGGCGGCTCAGCCTGCAGACGCACAAGATGTTGGGCATCCGGTGAAGAGACGGCGGCGCCGTGCGCGTGTCCCTGCACATGAAGCGGCCCCGCGGCAGCCAGTACCGCGGGGCCGTTCCGGCGCGTTGGTCAATGGGGATGCTTATGCGATCGCCACCGCATCGCCGCCGAGTGCCGCATCGAAGGTGGTGGCGTTGAAGACGCCGCCATCCACGTCGGCGGCCAGGTTCGTGACCGTGATCGCAACTTGGCCGGCCGAAAGACCAACCTCACCATCGCTCGTGTTGTTGTTGCTCACCCCGATGTCGCCGAGCTGCTCAATCCCCTCGAAGAAGAGCTGATCGTCGCTGGAGAAGTCGTCGATCGTCAGGTCCGCGCTGCTGCCGGTGTCGAAGATGAAGCGGTCGGCGCCCGCGTCGCCGGAGACGGTCGCCGACTGATTGCCGTCGATGTTGTCGCTGCCGGCCGTGCCGGAACTCACGACCTCGGCACCACCGTTGCCGGGCAGATCGGGAAGCGTGGCGTCACCACCGTCATCCCCATCGCTGCCGTCATCGCCGGTGCCGTCGCCGGGCACCGGGATATCCGCGACGTCATCCGGATCGATGTCGAGTTGCGTGGGATCGAAGCTGTCGCCGACGGCCTGGCCGCCGAGCGTGGCCTGGGGCACATCCCCCGAGGTGTCGAGGTCGGCCGAGGTGCTGCCGTCGCCGAAGGCCATGTCCACCTCGCCGTTGAGCGAGACGGAGACGCTGTTGTCGCCCTGACTCAGCACGATCCGGTTGCCGGCCTGCTCGACCTGGAAATCCCCGATGTTGCCGCCGAATTCGACGCGGTCGTTGTCGTCGCCCGCGAACTGAACGTCGGCGTTGCCGGGCACCTGCACGGTTTCCGCGGCCGCGGTTCCGGTCACCTCGGCGTTGAAGGGCACCTCGACCGTCTGATCCTGGCCGTTGAGGATGACGTCGTTCTCGGCGTCGCCGCCCGTCTGGCCGTCGGCCTCGCCCACGGCGGTGTCGGCGAGCGTGACCGCGCCCGGATCGACGCCGCCGTCGACCGTGGTTCCGCCCAGGGTCACGGCCGGCACATCTCCCGAGGTATCGAGCTGGGCGGTGGCCGTGCCCCCGTCGAAGCCGATGTCGACCGCGCCGTTCAGGCTCACGGTCGCCGCCGTCCCGTCGCCGCGCTCCAGCGTGATCTGGTTGCCCGAGGCGCTGACGCTGTACTCCGAGATCGCGCCCGGCAGATCCACGCCGTCGCTGTCATCGCCCTGGATGCTGACGTCGGCGCCACTGTCCACGTTCACCGTCTGCGCCGCGGCGCTGGCGCGCACATCCGAGGCGAACGGCACCGAAAGTTCCTGATCCGTGCCGCCCGGAATGACGAGATTGTCTTCGTCCATCGTGGTCTCCTCCTGTCGTGTGGGACGCGATACCTCGCGCTGTATATCCCTCACATGGTAGCAGCTGGAGGGCTAAAAAAACGTTTAAGGGCCAATGCCAATACAATCGGATTTGAACGAAACGTTGCTTGCCGGGCGGTTCGACGCGCAGCGATACGCCGGAACGCCTTGACGCCGCCGCGCTCGGGCCGGCCGGCATGGTGTATTGCGTTCATTTGGCCTAGACTTCTATTCACGCGCCGCGTGTGTTCGGGTCGTTCCCGGTGCGAAACGAGTTCCGGCTTCAGTGGCCGGGCTGGCGTTCCACGACGACGGAAAGCTCCAGCGACGGGTGGTTGGCAAAGTGCAGCGTCAGGGGAAAGCGCTCGCCGTCCGAGAGGTCTTCGCCAAGCTGAGTCAACCGGATGTGCTCGCGCCAGCGCGCCAGGTTGACCATCCCGCCGGCATCGATCTTAAGGACATCCAGCCGTGCCGCATCGGCGTCCGTGCCGCGGCGCAGCTCGGCGCGCCCGGCGATGGGGGTGGTGACGCGCACCAGCTCGCGCGCGCGCTCGCCCTCGTTGACGAGGGGCACGAAGACCCGCGCCGGCCCCGGCGCGTCCACGGGCGGCGCCCAGGAATGGCCGGCGCGCATGTCGTCCGTCTTCGACCCGTGCGCGAGCGCGGCGGCGGGCAGAAGCAGCGTGAGCGCAAGCGCGGCGGGGCGAAACACCATACACCTCATTCGCTGGCTGGCGCGCCCGATCATGGGCCCGGCGGCGTCGCGTGGCACGGCGGCACGATGTCCCAGGCCCACCGGCATTACTGCCCTGCGGGCGGTTCTTCGTCGTCCGGGCGGCGCTGTCGGCGCGCCTGCCGCCACTGCTCCGCCCGGCGGGTTCCCCAGACGCGGAAGGCGAAGTAGACCAGCCCGGCAACGATCGCAACGGCGAAGCCGCCGTGCTTGAGCGCCGGGCTGTCGAGCCAGAGCTCTCCGGCGATCGACAGCACGGCGGCCACGGACACCGTGGCCATCAAGGCCATCATGACGCCCAGGTAGATGGGATCGCGGCGGGGATCGCCGCCGTCGCCGTCGGGCATCGCGTCAGCTTCCGGCGTGGCTACGTCCGTTCAGCGTGCCGGAACCCGCGCGGGCCGCCAAGGGCCGCACGAGCGCGCCGGTCCGGCCCCGGGCGTCTCGATCGAAATCGGGATTCTGACGGACCTCCCCCTTTATGGCGTGACGCGGGTGCTTATATGGCCGTTCGAAACGTAGGGCATCCGCGCGGGCGAGGCGTGCCGGCGGGCAACACCCTCGTGCACCCGTCCTCCCCGCCACGACACCGCGGCGGGGGGCCGGCAGCCGCCCCTGCGCAGACCAAAACCAGGGACCCCGGCGGCGCTTGCACAGGCCGCCGGCGCGTTCGCTGAAAGGGAGAGAGAGACGCGCCATGAGCAAAGTCATCGGCATCGACCTCGGCACGACGAACTCCTGTGTCGCGGTCATGGAGGGCCAGCAGGCCAAGGTCATCGAGAACGCCGAGGGCAACCGCACCACGCCCTCGATGGTCGCGTTCACGGACGAGGGTGAGCGCCTGATCGGGCAGGCCGCGAAGCGCCAGGCCGTGACCAACCCGACGAACACGCTGTTCGCCATCAAGCGCCTGATCGGCCGCCGGTTCGACGACCCGACGACCAAGAAGGACATGGACCAGGTCCCCTACAAGATCGTCGAGGCCGACAACGGCGACGCCTGGGTCGAGGCGCAGGGCGAGAAGTACAGCCCCTCGCAGATCTCCGCCTTCATCCTGCAGAAGATGAAGGAGACGGCGGAGAACTACCTGGGCGAGACGGTGGAAAAGGCCGTCATCACCGTCCCCGCCTACTTCAACGACAGCCAGCGCCAGGCCACCAAGGACGCCGGCCGCATCGCCGGGCTCGAGGTCGAGCGCATCATCAATGAGCCCACGGCGGCCTCGCTCGCCTACGGGCTGGACAAGAAGCAGACCGGCACCGTGGGCGTGTTCGACCTGGGCGGCGGCACGTTCGACATCTCCATCCTGGAGATCGGCGACGGCGTCTTCGAGGTGAAGGCCACCAACGGCGACACCTTCCTGGGCGGCGAGGACTTCGACCAGCGGCTGATCAGCCATCTGGCCGACGAGTTCAAGAAGGAGCAGGGCATCGACCTGCGCCAGGACAAGCTCTCCCTCCAGCGCCTCAAGGAGGCCGCGGAGAAGGCCAAGATCGAGCTGTCCGGGGCGCAGCAGACCGAGATCAACCTGCCCTTCATCACGGCTGACCAGACCGGCCCCAAGCACCTCAACATGAAGCTGACGCGGGCCAAGATGGAGAGCTTGGTCGAGGACCTCGTGCAGCGCACGATCGATCCGTGCAAGCAGGCCCTCAAGGATGCCGGTGTGTCCGCCGGCGAGGTCGACGAGATCATCCTGGTCGGCGGCATGACGCGCATGCCCAAGATCCAGGAGCAGGTGAAGCAGTTCTTCGGCCGCGAGCCGCACAAGGGCGTCAACCCGGACGAGGTCGTCGCCACGGGCGCCGCCATCCAGGCCGGCGTGCTGGAAGGCGACGTCAAGGACGTGCTGCTGCTCGACGTCACGCCGCTCTCGCTCGGCATCGAGACGCTGGGCGGGGTGATGACCAAGCTCATCGAGCGTAACACCACGATCCCGACCAAGAAGTCCCAGGTCTTCTCCACGGCCGAGGACAACCAGACGGCGGTGACCATCCGCGTCTATCAGGGTGAGCGCGAGATGGCCCAGGACAACAAGATGCTGGGCCAGTTCGATCTCGTCGGCATCCCGCCGGCGCCGCGCGGCGTGCCGCAGATCGAGGTCACCTTCGACATCGACGCCAACGGCATCGTCAACGTCTCGGCCAAGGACAAGGCCACCGGCAAGGAGCAGGCGATCCGCATCCAGGCCTCCGGCGGGCTCTCGGAGGAGGACATCCAGCAGATGGTCAAGGATGCCGAGGCTCACGCCGAAGAGGACCAGAAGAAGCGCGAGCTGGTGGACGCCAAGAACCAGGCCGAGGGCCTGATCCACACCACCGAGAAGACGCTCGGCGAGGTCGGCGAGAACGTCTCCGCCGAGGACAAGCAGGAAGTGGAGAACGCCGTCTCCGCCCTGCGCACGGCGGTGGAGAACGAGGACCTGGAGGACATCAAGGCCAAGACCGAGACGCTGTCCCAGGCCTCCTCGAAGCTGGGCGAGGCCATGTACCGCAATGCCCAGGGCGGTGAAGAAGCCGCCGGTACCGGTGCCGGCGACGGCGGTGGCGCCTCGGCCGGCGGCGAGGAGCAGAGCTCCGGCCAGGACGAGGGCGTCGTCGACGCGGACTTCGAGGAAGTCGACGAGAACCAGAAGGGCGGCGGTCAGTCCTCCTAAAGGACGGGCGTCGCCAAACATCGACAAGCGAGCGGCCGCCCCGGGGCGGCCGCTCGCTTCGCCGTGTCCGGGGGGCACGGCGTGTGTCACGCGTCGGGTCGGAACCGGGCCAGCCGGCCGGCCCGTCGTCGCGTTTGACCCAATCCGAACGGCTTCGGGACCACCGTCGCGTACGCCAGGAACAGCGCGCAGGTCGGCGTCATGGCTGAAAAGCAGGACTATTACGAAACGCTCGGCGTCTCCAAAAGCGCCGGCAAGGACGAGATCAAGAAGGCCTACCGCAAACTGGCCATGAAGTACCATCCGGACCGCAACCCGGATGACGCGGAAGCCGAGCAGAAATTCAAGGAGATCGGCGAGGCCTACGAGGTCCTGGGCGACGAGGAGAAGCGCGCCGCCTACGACCGCATGGGCCACGCCGCCTTCGAGCAGGGCGCCGGTATGGGCGGCGGCGGCTTCGGCGGCGCCGGCGGCATGGGCGGCGGCTTCGGCGACATCTTCGAGGAGATGTTCGGCGACATGATGGGCGGCCGCCGCGGCCGGCAGCGCGGGCGCGGCGCGGATCTGCGCTACGACATGGAGATTTCCCTGGAAGACGCCTTCTGGGGCAAGGACACCGAGATCCGCGTCCCCGCCGCCACCACCTGCGAGAGCTGCGAGGGCAGCGGCGCCGAGCCCGGCTCCAAGCCGACCACCTGCGGCACCTGCCAGGGCCACGGGCGCGTGCGTGCGCAGCAGGGCTTCTTCACGATCGAGCGCACCTGCCCCGCCTGCGGCGGCCAGGGCCAGGTCATCGACCGGCCGTGCAAGACCTGCCAGGGCGCCGGCCGGCGGCAGGAGGAGCGCACGCTCCAGGTCTCCATCCCGCCCGGCGTCGAGGACGGCACCCGCATCCGCCTGGCCGGCGAGGGCGAGGCCGGGATGCGCGGCGCGCCCTCGGGCGACCTCTACATCTTCCTGGGCATCGAGCCCCACCGCATCTTCGACCGCGACGGCGCCAACATCTACTGCCGCGTGCCCATCAAGATGACCACCGCCGCGATGGGCGGGCAGATCGAGGTGCCGGCCATCGACGGCTCGCGCGCGCGCATCTCCGTGCCCGAGGGCACGCAGCCCGGCCAGCAGTTCCGCCTCAAGAACAAGGGCATGCCCATTCTGCGCACCGAGCGGCGCGGGGACATGTACGTCGAGGTGGACGTCGAGGTGCCCCGCAACCTCTCCAAGCGCCAGAAGGAGCTGCTGCGCGAGTTCGACGACGAGAGCAAGGGCGAGAAAACCAGCCCCAACTCCGAAGGCTTCTTCGCCAAGATCAAGGAGTTCTGGGAAGACCTCACCGAATAAACACGAGCGTGTTAGCGCGCCGCTGGCGCGCGAGCTGAAGCTGTCAATCGCATCTGTCCCTCGACACCCGCGTTACGTCGAAGCGGACGGGTTTCTCAAGCTCTCACACCCGCCGGCCTTCAGGTCGGCGGGTAAAATTTCGGACGATTCATCCGATCCGTCACTCGACACCGGCGTCCCGGTGCCAACGCCCTAGTCTCTCTGGATTCAATACCTGTCGCCTTTCGGGGCGGCGGGCAACCTGTGGGCAGTTCAACCCCGGTCGTCACCCGACACCCGCGTAGTGACGAACTCAACAGCCCTCTCGATTCCGACACCCCGGCGGCGGGCAACTTTCGGACGTTTGAGACGATGTGACAGACTGGGGTCGGCGTTACACAACAGCCGAGCGCGTCACTCGAATCCGACTTGCGCGCCGGCTTTTCCGTGTGCGGTGTGACGGGCCGGACCCTCGCGGCCGTACTCGCGGTGCTTCGGGCACTCCCCGGGTTAATACCTTGTTCAGCGGGTGATGATATCCATTTCCGAACTTTCCACAAAGCCCACCCGTGTCGCGCATGACCGATGAAACCCGGCGCCTGTCCGAACTCTTCGACGCCAACATCCTGGACACCCCGGCCGAGCCGGCATTCGACCACATTACGCGCCTCGCGTCGCGGCTGTTCCGCACCCCCATCGCCCTGGTGTCGCTTGTCGACGACGAGCGCCAGTGGTTCAAGGCGCGCGTCGGGCTCGATTGCAGCGAATACCCGCGCGAGCACGCCTTCTGCGCCCACGCCATTCAGCACGACGCCGTCTTCGTCGTCCCGGACGCCCGTGCGGACCCGCGCTTCGCCGAGAACCCCCTGGTCACGGGCGAACCGCACATCCGCTTCTACGCGGGCGCGCAGCTCCGCGCCTCCCTGGGGCCCAAGCTGGGCACCCTGTGCATCATCGACAGCGAACCCCGCCACGCGTTCGGGTCCGAACAGCAGGCGCTGCTGCGCGATCTGGCCAACCTCGTGGAGGATCAGCTCCGCCGCTCCAGCCAGGGATACGTTGCGGACCGGCCGCCGCAAACGGGTGCTTCCAGCCGTGACGACCAGGTGATCAACGCCTGCCCATCGGCCCTCGTGCGCGTTGACGGCGCGGGCTGCGTGCGCACCTGGAACCGCGCGGCCGAACGCCTGTTCGGCTGGTCCGCGGCGACGCTCCGCGATGCGCTGCTTCCGTTCTATACCGGACCCGCGGGCGATTTCTGGAGCGGTCTGCACCGCAGCGCCGCCGCCGGCGAAACCGTCACCCACGCGCGCACGCACGCCGCCGACGCCGACGGCGCCGTCCACACCCTGCGCGTCGCCGCCACGCCCTTCCCGGACGGGCGCGACGTCGGCGCCTGCCTGTTCACCATCGACCCCGAGCCGCTCACCATCGGCGCGGAGCCCACGGACACCGAAATGGTCCCCGGGGCGGCCGCCCATCAGCTGCGTGCCTTCGTCGAGACGACGCAGGACGCCGTCATCACGGGCGACAGCAGCGGCCGGGTGACGAGCTGGAACCGCGGTGCCGGGCTGATCTTCGGCTACAGGACCGCGGAGGCTCTCGGCCGCCCGCTCAGCGATCTCATGCCGGAACGCTATCGAGCCGCGCACGAAGCGGGCATGGCGCGCGTCATTCGCAGCGGTCACTCCCAGCTCGCCGGGCAAAAGCTGGAGCTCACCGCACTTCATCGCGAGGGAACGGAATTCTCGGTGGAGCTGACGCTGACGGCCTGGTCGGAACACGGCTCCATGCAGTTCGGCGCCGTCATCCGCGACATCACCACGCGGCACCGTGCCGAGGAACGACATATTGCGGCGATGGAGAAGTTGCAGACCGAGAAGGAACGCGCCGATGCCGCCAACGCTGCCAAAACGCGCTTCCTCTCCAACGTCAGTTACGAGTTGCGCACGCCGCTCAACGCCGTCATCGGCTTCGCCGAGATCCTCGCCGATCCCCAGCTGCGATCGGTCGCGAGCCAGCAATACGAAACCTACGGCCAGGACATCCTGGACAGCGCGCGCCATCTGCTCACCGTCATCACCGACCTGATCGACCTGAGCAAAGCCGAGGCCGGGGTGAGCGAACTGCACCCCGAGTCCATCTCCGCCACGGGGATCCTGAACCGCGTCGAACGCATCCTCCACGACAGCGCCCAGCGCGCTGGCCAGACGCTCACCCTGGACCTCGACGAAACAGCGCCCCGCGTGCATGCGGACGAAACCAAGCTGCGCCGCATCCTTACGAACCTGGCCGTGAATGCGGCCAAGCACACACCCGTGAGCGGGACCATCACGCTGTCCGCCCACGCCCAGGGCGACACGGTCGTGCTGGCTGTCAGCGACACTGGCGCCGGGATGCCGCCAGAAGACGTCCCCAAGGCGCTGGAGCCCTTCGGTCAGCTGGGCGGTCAGCACCAGCGCACGCGTGAGGGCACCGGCCTGGGCCTGCCGCTCGCCAAGCAGCTCGCCGAAACCATGGGCGGCACGCTGACCATCGACAGCACGCCGGGTGAAGGGACGTGCGTTCGTGTGAGCCTGCCCGCCGCTGCGAGCCCGGGCGCCAACGCGGCCTGACCGCACGGCCGCCCGCCGCGTGGACGCTTGGGTTCGCCGCCAGCGCGTGCTATCCGCCTGCCACCACCGCGGTCGGCGGCGGCAACCAGCAGCGCGGGGCGGCGCGTGCAGACCAGCGACTTCGACTTCGAGCTTCCCGAGGCCTACATCGCCCAGCGCCCGGCGCGGCCGCGCGACAGCGCGCGCCTGCTGGAGGTGCGCGCGGACGGCCTCAACGACCGCACGGTGCGCGCGCTGCCCGAGCTGCTCGGCCCCGAGGACCTGCTGGTGTTCAACGACACCCGCGTCATCCCGGCGCAACTGACCGTGCGGCGCGGCGAGGCGCGCGTGGGCCTGACGCTGCACAAGCCCGATCCCGAGGACGACGCCGTCTGGCACGCCTTCGCCCGGCCCGCCAAACGCCTGCGCCCCGGCGACACCGTCCACGCGGGCGGCGCGCTCTCGGCCGAGGTCCTGGCCCGTGACGGCGGCGAGGTGACGCTGCGCTTCGACCGCGGCGGCGCGGCCCTGCGCGACGCGCTGGAGCAGGTGGGCCAGACGCCCCTGCCGCCCTACATCGACCGGCCGGAAGGCCCCGACGCCGCCGACCGGGACGACTACCAGACCGTCTTCGCGCGCGAGCCGGGGGCGGTGGCCGCGCCCACGGCGGGGCTGCACTTCACCGACCGCCTGCTCGCCGAGCTGGATGCGCGCGGCGTGCGCCGGGCGGGTGTGACGCTGCACGTGGGCGCGGGCACCTTCCTGCCGGTCAAGAGCGACGACCCGCGCGAGCACCCCATGCACGCGGAGCACGGTCATCTCGATGCCGGAACGGCCGAGGCCGTCAACGCCACCCACGCGGCGGGCGGGCGCGTCGTCGCCGTGGGCACGACGGCGCTGCGCCTGCTGGAAACGGCGGCGGCGAGCGATGGGACGGTCCACCCCTTTGCCGGGGAGAGCGACCTCTTCATCCTCCCCGGCTACCGCTTCAAGGCCGTGGACTGCCTGATGACCAACTTCCACCTGCCGCGCTCGACGCTCTTCATGCTGGTCTGCGCCTTCGCCGGCACCGCGCGCATGCAGGCCGCCTACGCCCACGCCAAGGCGGCGGGCTACCGCTTCTACTCCTACGGCGACGCCTGCTTCCTGCACCGCCAGGAGGCGGCGGCGTGAGCATCGGCTTCCAGCTTCACGCGCGCTACGGCGCGGCGCGGCGCGGCGTGCTCACCACCGCGCACGGCCACGTGGACACGCCGGCCTTCATGCCCGTGGGCACGGCCGCGACGGTGAAGGCCATGCGCCCCCAGGACGTCGCGGCGACGGGCGCGCAAATGGTGCTCGGCAATACCTACCACCTGATGCTGCGCCCCGGCGCGGAGACGGTGGCCGAGCTGGGCGGCCTGCACCGCTTCATGGCCTGGCCCGGGCCCATCCTGACCGACAGCGGCGGCTACCAGGTCATGTCGCTGGCCAAGCTGCGCCAGCTCGACGAGCGCGGGGTGCGCTTCCGCTCGCACATCGACGGCAGCAAGCACGAGCTGACCCCCGAGGGCGCGGTCGAGATCCAGGATCTGCTGGACGCCGACATCGCCATGCAGCTGGACGAATGCCCGGCGGCCGGCCGCCCGCGCGACGAGGTCGCGGAGTCCATGCACCTCTCGCTGCGCTGGGCGGAGCGCTGCCGCGCGGCCTTCCGCGAGCGCGACGGCTACGGGCTGTTCGCCATCGTCCAGGGCGGGGTGCACGACGACCTGCGCCGTGAATCCGCCCACGCGCTCACGCAGATGGATTTTCCCGGCTACGCCGTCGGCGGGCTGGCCGTGGGCGAGGGGCAGGCGGAGATGTTCCGCGTGCTGGACGTCACCGTGCCCGAGCTGCCCGAGGCCAAGCCGCGCTACCTCATGGGCGTGGGCCGGCCGCTGGACATCGTGGGCGCGGTGGAGCGCGGCATCGACCTCTTCGACTGCGTGCTGCCCACACGCTCGGGCCGCACGGCGCAGGCCTTCACGCACGGCGGCGCGGTCAACATCCGCAACGCCCGCCACCGCCGCGACCCGCGCCCGCTCGACCCCGCGTGCGGCTGCGGGGTGTGCAGCACCGTCTCGCGCGCCTACCTCAACCACCTGATCCGCGCGGGCGAGATGCTGGGGCCCATGCTGCTGACGGAGCACAACGTGTTCTTCTACCAGACGCTCATGCGCCGCCTGCGCGACGCGATCGCGGCCGGCGCGCTGGCCGAGGAAGCCGCCCGCATCCGCGCCCAGCAGGCAGCGGGCGACATCGCGCCCATGGAGGCGAAGGCATGAGCACGGACGAGCCGTCGCACCTCGGCCGGGCGAGCGGCATGCCGGCGCGGCCCGAGGACGCCGTGCTGGACGTCGTGGCCGACCCGCACCCGGACGAGACCTATCTGGTGCGCTTCACCTGCCCGGAGTTCACCTCGCTGTGCCCCATCACGGGCCAGCCGGACTTCGCGCACCTCGTCATCGACTACGTGCCCGACCGGCACCTGCTGGAGAGCAAGGCGCTCAAGCTCTACCTGCACAGCTTCCGCGACCACGGCGCGTTTCACGAGGCGTGCACCGTCGGCATCGCCAAGCGCCTCATGGCCGCGGCCAACCCCGTGTGGCTGCGCCTGGGCGGCTACTGGTACCCGCGCGGCGGCATCCCCATCGACATCTTTTACCAGTCCGGCGAGCCGCCCGCCAGCCTGTGGCTGCCGGAGCCCGGCGTGCAGCCGTATCGGGGTCGGGGCTAGGGCGCCGCCACTGGCGTCACCCCCGAACCGTCATGCGCGTGCTCCGTCACGCGCATCCACGTCACGGGAGGCAGCGATCCGCTTCACCGCCGAAGGAGATGTTTGAGCGTGGGTGGCCGTGACCACCTGAACGGGGTCAGGTGGCAGGCTCGGTGCGGCCACGACGGTTTGGGGCGAGCACACCGCTGCGAGGACAACGCCGCGATCCCACCCATTGAAAAAACCGTGCACCATCGACGGCATCCACCTCTCGACACGAGCGCCATCGTGCCGCCACATGCCCGGTGTCATGACCGACACCGACCCCAAAACCGCCATCCGCGCGCGGGCGCTGGAGCTGGGCTTCGACGCCGTCGGCTTCACCGACGCCGAACTGGGGGAAGAAGCGCGCGACGGTCTGCGCGATTATCTGGCGCACGGCTACCACGGCGACATGGGCTGGCTCGCCGACACGGCCGAACGGCGCGAGCACCCGCGCGCGCTGTGGGACGACGCGCGCTCGGTGGTGGTGCTGGGCCTCAACTACGGGCCGGCGCACGATCCGCTGACGGTGCTGGAGCTGCCGGATCGCGGCGCCATCTCGGTCTACGCCCAGAACCGCGACTACCACGACCTCGTCAAGAAGCGCCTCAAGCGCCTGGCGCGCTGGATGCACGAAACCCTGGGCGCGCAGGTGAAGGTCTTCGTCGACACCGCGCCCGTCATGGAAAAGCCGCTGGCCGAGCGTGCGGGCGTGGGCTGGCAGGGCAAGCACACCAACCTCGTCTCGCGCCCGCTGGGCTCCTGGCTCTTCCTCGGCGAGGTCTTCACCGATCTGGCGCTGGAGCCGGACGCGCCGGAGGGCGATCACTGCGGCTCCTGCCGGCGGTGCCTGGACGTCTGCCCCACGAACGCCTTTCCGGCCCCGTACCAATTGGATGCGACGCGCTGCATCTCCTACCTGACGATCGAGCACAAGGGCCACATCCCGCGCGAATTCCGCGCGGCGATGGGCAACCGCATCTACGGCTGCGACGACTGTCTGGCCGTGTGCCCGTGGAACAAGTTCGCCACCCCCACGGACGAGACGGCGCTCTGGGGGCGGGTGGAGCTGCGCGCCCCGCGCCTGCGCGATCTGGCGGGCCTGGACGACGCCGGCTTCCGCCAGGTGTTCTCGGCCAGCCCCATCAAGCGCCTGGGCCGCGACCGCTTTGTGCGCAACGTCCTGATAGCGATCGGCAATTCGGGCGAGCCGGGGCTGATTCCCGATGTGCGCGCGCGCCTGGACGACGCCAGCGAGCTGGTCCGGGCAATGGCCGTGTGGGCGCTCGCCCGCCTCGCCGATCCGCGAACCTTCGACCATGAGGCCCG
>Ga0207714_1001099_pt1 | contig 17950 bp, 13 predicted proteins | sample PonA232FremontCA_2_FD_187270 | JGI IMG/M metagenome (GOLD analysis project Ga0207714, IMG submission 187270) | Marine sediment microbial community from Fremont, CA, USA - Pond A23 Sediment 2 (SPAdes) | ecosystem: Environmental > Aquatic > Marine > Unclassified | place: USA: Fremont, California...
TCAAAATAGTAATAACTGACAAAATTACAATTTTATTTCTTTTTTTCTTAATTTTAACGCCCTTTTATTAAACGAATTATAAAATACAATATTTCACTGTCATTACGTCATAAAAAAAGGAAATTATGAAATTTGCAGCAATTATACCAGCAAGATACGGCTCTACACGTTTTCCCGGAAAACCCCTGGCAAAAATCAAAGGTAAATCGATGATAGAGCGGGTTTACAACCAGGCATTAAAAGCGTTACATCATGTTTATGTAGCAACCGATGATGAACGAATTGAAAAGGAAGTAAAGAGATTTGGCGGCAACTGCATTATGACAAGTTCCACACACAAAAGTGGCACAGACCGATTAGCAGAAGCTGTGCAACTAATCGAAGAGAACTTTAAAGAACACTATGATGTAATAATAAATGTACAAGGAGATGAGCCATTTATTTATCCGGAACAAATCAAAGAGTTATGTGGCTGTTTTGATGAAGCAAAAACAGAAATTGCCACACTCGCAAAATTCATAACAAGTAATAGTGAGATTTTCAATCCAAATCTTCCCAAACTTATCACAAACTATAACGATGAAGCAATTTACTTTAGCCGCTCTCCTATACCCTATATTCGAGGAGAAGAAGAATCCAAATGGATTAAAAAGCATTCATTTAAAAAACATTTGGGCATGTACGGATACCGAACAGAAATACTCAAAACGCTTACTAATCTGCCTCCATCTTCTTTGGAACAGACAGAATCTTTAGAGCAAAACAGATGGCTGGAAAATGGGTATACAATTAAAATACGGATGACCGAATATAAAAATCACCCGGTGGATACACCAGGTGATTTGAAGAATTTAGAATAAAAATTATTATAAAAGTTCTAGTTCTTTTCGCCTAATAATTTTATATCATCAACTTCCCATGTCTTTCCTGATGTATTCGTTGATGTATATACAAAAGCTATATGAACATTCGTACTGGAAATTCCTGAAATATCAATTTTCCCGCTTGAAACCCAATTAAAACTACCAGTAGAAAGATTATATCCGGAAAAGTCAGTCCACGAATACTCTTTTGGATTTTCTCCATTTCCGGGATAAGTTGTTGAATACTTAACTTGTAAATCAGAACCGGAATAATTACAAGCATTCCAAAAGGATAATTGCTCATTACTAAATTTATCCAAATTAAATTTTGGAGAAATTAGCCAGTCTTCATTCTCATTATTGCTTCCCCCATCATAAGCGGACATCATTGCATAAGGGGTGTTAGAGCCCTGAGAGCTAATCTCCCATTCTTGAGCACCAGTCACAGAATATGTAGTCCAGTCGCCAAAACTATTATCATCAAATGTTTGTACATATCCAAGGAAGCGAGGGCTATCCATCTCTAACTCCTCAGGATTACGAATTAAAAGTTGTCGATCTTCTCTATACTGGCTCAAAACACCAATAAAAGTGCCATTTAAATTTGGCACAGATTCTCCTGCAAAATTAGCAAATCCACTTGTGCGAACCATCATTGTATTACCCTCATTGTCGATCAAATAAGTATTTCTGGACATATTTTCAGAAGATGTATCAGCAAAAGTTTTTGACGTATCAGCTGTGACAAATTGCACATTCTCTAATTTTACCAATTCTCCCTGATATTCGGGTGTGTTGTTTTTGAGCTCTGGAATACTTACAGGTTTGGGTTTAACCTCTACATTTACATCTAATTTAACAATGTGGCTGTCAAGCATAAATCCCTCACCATCGGGAGAGTCTATTTGGTATAAATTGTTATAAGTTCCAACTTTTAAACCTTTAAGATAAACACGAACGGAATCGCCTTGATAAATTCCGCCAAAACCACTCTGATGAAGGGCTATTGCAGCTGTTTCATCCTGAATATAGGCAGTTTTGTAAACATTACCAAGTTTATCATCCATTGTTACTATTCCATAAACAGAAGCACTGTCAGTAAAAACATAATCATCATCAACAGCCAAATCTTTTAATTCCTGAATAGTGTATTCTCCACCAACAGGTAATGTACTTTCCGGTGGCATATCAAAATCTTCATCCACGCATGAAGTCATAAATGCAACCATTAAAGCGCCTAAAAAAGCTAAATATTTTATAAAATTTACTTGTTTCATTTTCTTAGATTTTATTTGTTTTCATAATTTTATTAAAAACGGAATGAAAGGATTAGATAGTAAGTTCTCCCGTACGCATAGTAATACCGGGGAGGAAAATTATCGAGGTCTTTCGACTGATAATCAAAACGTAATTTTTCATATCCTCCTGTCCTTATATCAGTATTATCCAATAAATTATCAGCACTAAGGAACAAACTAATATAGTAATCATCAATTTTCCAGGATTTACCACCTGTAAAATCCAAAGTAAAAGCTCCTTCAATTTGTTCCTGCTCAGTAATCTCCTGTGCTTTTTTACTTCCATACGGCGAATTCAAATCAAGACCGGAAATTGCAGCGGCAGTTCTGCGCGCCGGATTAAAACTCAGGTAAGCATCCTGGAAGTAATTTCCGCTCAATTCGAACCACCAATATTTTGGAGAATCATATTTTATGCCCAGTGAAAAAGCTGTCTGAGGTGTTCCAGAAACAAAGAAATCTTCTACATACACTGTTTGATCTTCAACTGTCACTTTGGAGGTATTGTCGCGGATAACAGTTACATTTGGTCTTGAAGAATAAGTGTATTGCCCGATTGCAGCAACACTCTTCACACTAAAATTAGAAGTAATGTTCGTACGCAGACCTAATTCGAATCCTTTGTACTCTTTATCTATATCATCCATAACATAATTGACGAAAGAACGATACCTGTCATGATAAAAACTCACAATATCAGTTTGATTTCTTAGCTGTGTATAATATGCCGTAGCCCGCCCTTGTACAATGGGAGTACGGATATTGTAAGTCAAATCACTACTAAAAATCTCCTCGCTTTTCAAATCATCCACAACATGGTCCCGCGTTCTTGGAGATACATAAGATTCAGTAAAATAAGGAGCTTTGGTTCGATAACCCAAATTCCACTGCAAGATATGCCTGCCGGTAATTTTATTGGTTCCCCCGGCGTTAATCCGATAATTGAGGAAATTATGCTTATCGGAAACTCCATAAGATGACTCAGGGAATTTGCCATTTTGCATATAACCTTCACGATAAAAGCTGGTATGAGATAAGCCTAAGCCAACGTAATAATCAGAATTAGAGGAAGAAAAATCTGCCTTACTCCAAAAATTTGATTCAGAGATAACAGCATCGTAATCGTATCCAAATTTATCGCCTTCAGTAACAATCCGGTTATAATTATTCAAATCGTTTTGTTTGATGTTGTCAAGATTTTCATAATCCCAACTCGGGTCACCTCTTTCTGCAAATTTATCGATATCAACCCAAAAATCGCCTCCAAGCAAATCATCAACTTCTTTATAATGCCTGCCGCGATAATGTTTATAATTCAGGGCCCCTGTAAGATCAATTAACTCATTGACATCATAATTTATTCGGGTTTTTGCCAGAAACCGTTTATGATCGACTATGCCGTCTTCAACAAAGTATTTTGAAAGATTGCCGACATATTCATCTTCTTCTTTATTCGAAGGATTATCGACTGCATACAAATTCTTTCTATTTGCAAAATAGTAGTAATCCCAATTAAGCCGTTTATGGTCCCATGTTTCTGAACTTTCTTCGGTTCCCAGGGGTAAATTACGGTAATAAGTCGGGCGCGGATCAGAAGCATCGTACCAGGTTAGCCGGGTTTCACCTCGTTTGCCAAATGTATAAGCAAACCCGGTGTTAATTTCCAATTTATCATTGACATCCCAGTAGTGATTTAAAAGAAAGGCCGGCTTGTATTCATGTGCAACTCGTGCATTTCGCTTTTCACCGTTCTGGTAACCCCAGTAGGGATTATAATAATTACTTCCTGCCAGATCGTAAGCAATTTGTGGTGCGCCTCCACGTTTTGATCTTTCCCTGGGTGCTCCAAAAGTGGTAAAAGACACTGAATGGTTCTCATTAATTTTCTTCTCAGCAGCAAAGAAGTATGCATAAGCGTCATAAAAAGTACCTTTAATGTAACCTTCTTCTGCCCAGCGACGTGATCCTGAAAGGGTAAAAGCCCAGTCATTATCCATTAATCCGGTAGAATAAGTTGCCATAACGCGGTTTCGGTAATTCTTATTAGCGGATGCGTAAGACCCTTTAAATCCGGGATATTGATCTGTCGGGCGAACGTTAATATTTGTTACACCGCCTATTGCAGGCATTGAAAAATCACCAGAATTTAAACCATAGTGAATTTCTTTATTTCTTGTGGCATCGTTCAAGCCACCCCAGTCAGACCACACGGGCCACCCTGACTTCATGTCATTCATAGGGAGGCCATTCATGTAAACTTTTGAATAACGGGAATCATATCCCCTGATATTAAAACGCGCAAGTCCAAAATTATACGCTGCGGTTGAAACAAAAATATCATCTGAAGAATGTAACATACCAGAAATCATTTGTTCCTGCTCTCCTGACATTTCTGATTCAGAAAGAGAAATCACAGGAGTTTCTCCATCTTGTTGAGCTGAACTGCTATAACGAAGATAAATCTCTCCTAAATTCCTTGAATCACCCTCTGTTATATTCAGAGGGAGCTCCTGTTTTTCATAATTTTCAGCATCAATTATCAAAACAATTGAGCCATCCGGAACACTTAAAATAAAAGTCCCATCATCAGCGGTAGTAGTCTTCATAGAACGACCGTCTACTGCAACGGTAATACCTTCTAATGGCTCCTGACTTCCTGTATCAAAAATCTTTCCCGACACTGTGCTTTGTTGTGCACGAAGTGAAAAAGAAAGCAAACTGAAGCTCAAGAAAACCAAAATAATAAATCTAATTCTTTTCATCTAACTGCATTTTTTTTCAAATAACTTATAAACAAGGTAGCCTGCAATAATAAAAAATTTCATTGAGAATTAATATTCTCTTTAATTTATAGATGTGTTTTTACTATTATTTTTATAAAATTGCTTAAATTTTAAATTAAAGGAAATGAGACAAAACAAGATTTCAAAAAGCCTTTGGGCACTCATCTTACTCCTGCTAATCAGCAGTCTAAATCTGAAAGCACAGGAAAATGATTATAAAGTAGCAACTGTTGCTTTCTACAATCTTGAAAATTTATTTGACACTACAAACAGTGAAGGAGTTGAAGACGAAGAATACACACCAGAATCTAAAAAAAACTGGAACACAGAAAAATACAATAACAAATTAAAACACCTCTCCTATGCTATCTCCAAAATAGGGAAAGACCTGAGTCCAATTCCACCAACAATTCTCGGTGTATCAGAAGTTGAAAACAAAGGGGTACTTGAGGATTTAATTCAGCAACCGAAACTAGAACCACATAATTACGGTATAGTTCACTATGATTCACCCGGTGACAGAGGAATTGATGTGGGGCTACTCTACCAAAAGGAACACTTTACCGTTACTAATTCGACTTCAACTCCGGTAAAAGTTGAAGACGAAGAAGATTTCAAAACGAGAGATCAGCTTGTAGTATCAGGAGTTATGGACAATGAGCGGATGCATTTTATTGTCAATCATTGGCCCTCTCGTTATGGCGGAGAAAAACAAAGCCGGCCATTCCGAATTGCCGCAGCTAAAGTTTGCAGATCGCTGGTAGATTCCCTTATAGAACTAGAAGATAACCCTAAAATTATAGTAATGGGCGATTTTAATGATGATCCGATAGATAAGAGTGTAAAAAAATATCTGAATACCACAGGTAAAAAGGAAAAAGTTGATGAAAAGACACTATATAACCCAATGTACAGCATGTTTGAAAAAGGACTGGGAACTCTTGCATACAGGGATCAATGGAATCTTTTTGATCAACTAATCGTTTCTAAAGCATTCATTGAAGAGGAAAAAAATTCTTTCCGGCTATACAAAACCAACATTTTCAATAAAGACTTTCTCATCCGGGATGAGGGAAAATACAAAGGATACCCCAAAAGAACCCATGCCGGAGGAATTTACCTAAACGGATACAGTGACCATCTTCCGGTTTATTTATACCTTATAAAAAAGTTATAGCAAACACTCAATAAATTCATATACGTTCAGCATATTACAATTAGTGGTGGTTTGCTGAACGTATATTATTTTTCTTTTAACCGAACAATAATACGGTCAGCAATTTTTAAAGCAGTAGTCAGAGTAGAGATATCTTCATATAATTCTCCATTAGCCCCATAAGGATGACTATGCCCCACTGGTTTCATTTTATATTTTAGTTTCTGTTCATTTACATTAACAGTAACCCGATAAACTAAAGCAGGTTGTGCCGATTTTTTGTACTCCTCATTACCAGGATACTTACTATTATACCAGTATTCATTCCAATCCCATGATTGGTTTATTTCAAAAAGAAGGTTAAACACATCGCCGGCTTCGGGCTCTATAACTGTTTTTAAAATAAAATTATTTGTTGGAGTTGCTCCTGTGTAGGCATCCGGAAGAGGATTTTCGGGTGTAGGCATAATAAGGCTGTCTTCAGGCACATCAGTCTGCCTGTGGCTCCAATAAGGCAATGCGGAAGGAATTAATTTTCGGCCGGATTCCCAACGTCCTTCCTGATATTTTACATGCCTGAACTTTCCTTTAGCTATAGATTCCGCAACATATAACGGGTGAATGTACCGGCCTGAGGTATCTTCCACCCAAATTGCCATTAAAGGATAGTAATGTTCTATACCTTTTTCAAAGACAATTTCAACCGGAATTCCATCTTTTTCAGCATTAGTAGTGAATTCCTGTAAATTATCACCTTCAATGCGTTCCTGTGCAGACAAACTGTGCATAATTACAAAGAAAGTAATTAGTATAAAAAGAAATAAACGTTCCGTATTCATCATGATGTATTATTTTATCATTAAAATTCTACAATAATGCCAATTGACGGCAGCACATTTCCTGATTCTTCAACCTCTAGCCTTTTCAATTCATACTCATCAGGGTTGTCGGGGTCAATTACCGGATCACCATCATCATCGGTTTTCTGTATAAGTTTTGGGGGTTCATCTGCTGTAAAATTGTAAACGTTTTGAATATCAAGGTACAGCATAAGCGACCATTTATCAAAGAAGAACTGTTTATCAACCCGTAAGTCCAACTGATGAAAAGGATTCAGGCGATTTTCATTATAACGGTTATAATCTAAATATCCTCTTCCTCTTGCATTCCATGCAGAAATATTTGAGGATTTTTCGACGTCAAGAGGTGTGTATGGGGGGCCTCCGACATAACGCCATCTGAAACCCAAATCCCAATTATTTTTGAAGCTTCTGGATGCAGTAAGCGTTAACAAATGTTGATTATCCCAGGAGGAAGGTATGTAATTGTCCTTTAGCTTGAGATTTTCGTCAAACTCTCTGAATTCACTTCTGACAAGTGTGTAAGACATTACAAGATTAAAACCAAATAAATCCTGATGCCTCACTAAAAGCTCCATTCCATAAGCTCTGCCTTCGGCTATTGAAAGCACCTCTTCGTCGCCATAACTGCCAAAATCAGCCCCTTTGTTAGCGAGAGAAATGCTATCATCCACAGAAAAAGGATAATCATTGTAATTCTTGTAAAATCCTTCCAATGTAATCTTTGACTCTTCATTTGGGAGATATTGCAAACCTGCGACGATATGATCGGCAGAAATGTATTTCAGCCCATTTTGTTTATTTATCAAATCTCCATTTTGGGTGCTATAACCTAAAGTAGTATAAGGAGGCAATTGGTAGTATCTGCCTGTATTAAAATTAAAAGACCATTTCGGAATAAATTTATAAGACAACGAAAATCGCGGGGAAAATTGATCCAGTATATTATTCATAGATTCGGAATAATTATTGGCATCTGACCGAAACCCCAGAGATAAATCAAGTTTATCCTTAAAAAAGCTCTTACTCACCTGACCGAAAACATTCCACTGAAACAAGTTCAAATCAGAATCATAGTCAATTGTCACTGGTTGTCCGTTCTGGAATGTTTTTCTATACGTTTGATTAGAATAGTTTATATACTCCAATCCAAGGCCTGCATTAATTTTATATCCATTCGTGCGTGTGGTGTTTTCGTAACGAAATTTAGTTTCCGCTTCCTGCGAACGATAGTCCAATGTCATGAGTGAATCCACTTCAATATTGTCCTGGTACTTATAAGAACGGTTATCCAGAAAATTTCTGCTAAGGACATAAGTATCATAACTGTTATCCCGATAATGCTTATAGACCGCACCAACTGTATAATTATTCTGTTCATTTACAGGAATATAGTCAAGAATATATCGTTGAGATTCGGTATCGTCAGCATCTTTATTGAGTTCAAAATCATCTATGGCTCCCAATCCAATTAATGTTAATTCATTTTTTTGATCAAATTTAGTTTTTGTTTTAAACTGAAAATCATTAAAAGTTGGCAAAAACGGCAATTCAAACAATTTAAATAAAAGCTGCAAATAAGAACGGCGAGCAGAGAAAATAAAAGTGGTATTATCTGTAATTGGGCCGTCAAAAGTAAGTGATGCTTCAGATGCACCAATGGCCCCCTGTACTTCTAAATTATCGCTATTCCCGTTGATTTGATCGAACTCAAGAACTGAACTAAGCGCACCTCCACGATTTGCCGGAAATGCCCCGGAGTAAAATTCTACCTCCCGGATAAAATCTGTGTTAATAATTCCAACAGGGCCACCAGAAGCTCCCTGAGTAGAAAAGTGATTTATGTTGGGAATCTCAACACCATCAAGATAAAACGTATTTTCACTTGGTCCCCCTCCGCGAACGATGACATCGTTCCGAAAAGAAACCGAAGAAGCTACACCGGGAAAAGATTGAATTACACGAGAAATATCGCGGTTTGCACCAGGACTTTTTTCAATTTGTTCCACCCCAATCCTCCGCATTGAAACAGGAGATTCTTTTTCCAGTCGAAAAGGTGAGGCTTTTATCACAACTTCCTCTATTTGTTCAGTTTTCTCATTTAAAGCAATTTCAATGAAAGAAGGTTTGGCATTTGTAACCATAAAAGACTCTGTAATCTTTGTTTCATAACCTACAGAGGAAACCTCAAGTTTTACATAACCGGGTTCAATACCGGTAAATTTAAAATTGCCGTCATAATCAGTGGTAGAGCCAATTTGGGTGTTGTGAATGATTACATTTGCGAAAGGAACAGGTTCATTATTTTTCGGATTATACACTTTACCTTTTATCACCCCATTGCCAGGCTGTGCGGATGATTGAATAAAATAAAAAATGAAAAAGATAAAAATGAAAAGAAAACGATTTTTCATATAGTAAATGAGATTTTAAGTGTTATTTCAACCTACAACAGTTACACATATTGTTTTGTTTAACAATATATATACAAATTTAAACAAAAAAAACTTTTTCGAACTTCAAAGAAGACTATAAAAACACCTTCTTAGAACCTTTATCAGGAAAATAAGCACTTATAGCAACATGCTATTGGCAGATGAGCTATCATTATCTTTCTTTGTTAACAGGTTCTGTCTTATCCGAAGCATATCTTAATCTGTGAACTAATACCCACTTTTGTTTGTCAACATCCCACCTATATTTATTTTCTTCTTTAAGTTCTTCCCTCTCATCATACGAATATGTATATTTAACACCATTTTGCCACTGTTCTGTTCGCGAGTTCCACATTTGTTTAATTTGCCGGGTTTTCAATTTTTTATCGTAAGAAAACAGAAACCTCACTCCATTGACCCATTCGCTAATGCTGCTATTCCATGTGGACCGGGTTTCTCTAGTTTTTTTTCCACGAAAATTATACATCATGAAATATTTGCCCAATCGTCTCCATGTTTCTTTACTTCCGTTCCATCTCTCAACTATTGCTTCATTTGGTGGCCCGTAATCGCTATAATAATGGAACAAATAACGTTGATAATTAAACCATTCATCTCTATCGGAAGAATATCTTCGTATTAAAAGGCTGACATTTTCACCCTCCCTGTTATATTCAAAAAAATAGCGCACTGTACTTATCCACTCACCTAAAGCTTTTCGCCACTGCTGGTAAAGAATTTCTGATTTTTCTCCCCTTCTGTTATAAATAAAGGTTTTAAGCTCCAGATTTACCCAGTTATTAGCTTCCTCATTCCATGTTTGATGCAAACTCTGATGCAATTTCTCATCATCATTATATTCTTTAATATCGCGTTCCGTATTTTCCCACGTAGAATCATCTATTGACCATTCCTGGGCAATACGGGTGAATAATTTATGCTTCTGATTATAAAAAAGTAACTCTCTGCCATGAATTTCCCAGTGGTCTAAATCATCATTCCACTGAAAAGAATAAGAAGTATCTATATTTTCCTGTCCAACTTTTCTCAGTAAGGAATCTGGCGTAGGAAAGGCCTGTTCATCCTCTATTTGTGCCTGTACAAAAAGAGGCGTGAAAACAATACTCAACACTAAGCACTGTTTTAACAAAAATCTCCACAAATTATTCATAGAAAATCCTCCGTATAATAATCAACACCATATCAATTTATTAAAAAATTCATCATAAGTCAATTTTAAAGGATGAAAACTTCTAAAGTAGATAACCTAGACAGGTATTTTAAGGAGTAGAGGTAAATATTAAAACGACCATCAGTTAACTGCTAATTAGCAGTTAACTGATAGCTATAAAGGCAAATCTCAGTGGCAGTAGCAATTGCAGGAGGCAGGAGGTGAAATGTTTCAGGTTTGAAGTTTCACGTTTCAGGTTGGGGACGCTGAGGATTGAAGGTAAAATAACCTCTGGGTGATGGAGCGAATCTACGATTAGCAAGACAGATGCTGAAGTACCGGCTAAATATTTATAAAATACAGAAGCCGGAATTCAAAATGCAATAAATCTAACTATCAACAAAATACAAGAATTCCCTGCCAGGAACTAAAGGCTAAAAGCAAATTTTATCCTTCAGAATTAAGGCCTATATCTTTCAGGAATGCATTATAATCAACCTCCCGTCCTAAAAAGTTCCTGGCTATTTCTGCTTCTTCAACAGATGAACCTTTCTCCAACACCATTTTCTTAAATTGCTCTCCGTCAGAATTATTCACAACTCCTTCCTGTGAAAACACTAAAAAGAAGTCATCAGCATAAACTTTTGCCCACATATAGCCATAATAACCCGCTGCATAGCCAAACAAATGACCAAATCCAGCTTCAAAATGAGTGTCTTCAATATATTCAAACGGGGTGATTTCATTTTGTAGCTCCCTGACAATATCTGTTGTTGTTCGGGTGTCAATTTCCGGATCGTAAGCATCATGGAATGTCATATCGATTGTACCATAAAATATCTGTTGCAATGTAAAAATGCCTGATCCCACATTTTTAGCATCTATCATTTTCTTATAAAGCTCTGTAGGAAGGACAGATTTGTCTCTGTAATGCATGGCAAAGATTTTTAGGGAATCGTACTCCCACGCCAAATGCTCAAAAAACTGAGAAGGTACTTCTACAAAATCCCGCACCACGTTTGTCCCGGCTTGTTCAGCATAAGGGGCTTTTGTTAATACATCATGCAATAAGTGGCCAAACTCATGAAACAAAGTGACTACGTCTGAATGAGTTAATAAAGCGGGCTTTTCAGACGTTGCACGCGGAAAATTTGTCACGAGTACAGCAACAGGTAGCTGATAACCCTCTGGCTTAGCTTTACCAGGAACAATAGAAAACACAGCGGCATGGTTAAATTTATCATCCCGCGGATACAAGTCAAAATAAAATCGCCCGATAATCTTACCGTTCTCCTTTACGTTAAACTTACGAACTTCGGTATGCCAAACATTTGGTTCCTGAACCTCTTCAAACTGAACGCTAAACAATTTCTCTGAAATATCAAACAAACCCGCGATGACTTGATTTACTTCAAAATATTCTTTAACCTTTTCATCATCCACCTCATATTTTTTTCTTTTCAGTAATGTAGAGTAAAAACCTTTATCCCAGGAATCTACTTTCTCAACATTCTTATCTTCAAGATATTCGCTTTTCATTTCAAGCAATTCGTTATAATCTTTCTTCGATTTTTGTTGCACTTTAGCTCTCAGCGATTCCTGAAAATCCCAAACAGTCTGTGGTATTTTAGCCATCTTGTTCTCAAGCTGATATTCAGCAAAACTATTATATCCTAAAGCCTTAGCTAATCTTTTTCGTTCAATGAGCATTTTATTAAGCACCTCAAGATTTTTATCTGAAGCTATATTCTGAAATTTCTTAGCTAGTTTCTTCCGTGCTTCGGAAGATTTAGCATATTTCATAAAAGGAAAGTAAGAAGGATAAGAAAGATCGATCTTATAATTCCCGTCTTCCATCTTTCGGGCTGACTTGTAATCTTCCGGTAAACCCTCCATTTCTGCTTCACTTACAATCAATGCATCATTGTAACTACTGATATTGGATTCAAATTCAACACCAAGCTCAGAAATTTTGTCCTGAATCTGACGAACTTTCTCTCTTTCTTGCTCAGGAAGGCCTAGCCCATTATGCTCAAGGTCACGGATTGTATCATTCAATAATTTTTTGCTGGCTTTATCCTGCCCTTTAGCATCCGCTGTTTCTGCATATTCTTTTAAAGCTGAATAAAGCTCAACATTCATATTCAATTGATTTGCATACCGGTTCAACTCATTGATACTCTGAAGGCATTTTTCCCTGATGGTTTTTTTCGGATGTACATAAGCCATTAAAAAAATCAAGGAATGTACTTGATCAAGTTCATTATGTAAGTCATCATAAGCTTCAAGTGTATTTTCCCGATTCCTGGACGGTTTGGGGATTGAAATAATTTCCTGCAAACGTTTGTTAGACTCATTTATAATTTCACCTGTTGCTTCTTCAACATCTATATGAGTTAATGAATTAAAATCTATGTCTGTATTCTGTGAGTTTAAAAACATCTGATTCATAAGTTATGATTTATTAGTTATTTGATTTTTTCGTATTTGGGTAATTACATTGTTAAATAGATTCTGTTCAAATTAATTCACAAAACTTAAATAAAATAAATTTTTAACAGAAAAAAACATTTTAAATGTACGTTCAATAAAAAAATAAAGCTTCAGACAGAAGAATTTATTTAATCCATTGACAATAAGAAATTTTATTTTTATTTTTGATTAATATAATTTCACTCAATTGATTATAGGGGCAAATAGCTTATGACTGCATCAAATGAAAGACAAAAGACACTTATAGTAGAAGATGATTCGATAAGTTATAAGTTAATACATGAGTTAGTATCGCCTCATACAGATGAAATCATACAACTCACCAATGGACAGGAAGCTGTTAATTATTTTAAAAGGAATGTTGGTGATATAAATCTGATTGTAGTAGATATTTTATTACCAAAAATTGATGGTATTGAAGTAATTAAAACCATCCGTCAGATTTATCCTGAAATCCCAATAATAGGAATTAGTGCATCAACACAGGCAAACAAAAACAATGCATGCTATAAAGCAGGTTGCAACCTGTTTCTATTAAAACCAATAGATGTAGATGCTTTTAAAAAAATTATCAACCAATTTTTACAAAAAGACCCTCAAATCAGCTAACTGCAACCTAATCTCCCAGATAAACCACTAATAATTCAAGAAATTTTTAATTCAACATTGAAATCCGTATTTTTGGCAAAACCAAAAGACGAAAAACTTAATTCTTATGAGAACAGATACAAAAATTTTTGACCTTATCAACCAGGAAAAACAAAGGCAGTTAAACGGAATTGAATTAATTGCTTCAGAAAATTTCGTAAGCGACCAGGTGTTAGAAGCTATGGGTTCATGTCTCACTAATAAGTATGCAGAAGGATACCCGGGCAAAAGATATTATGGCGGTTGCGAAATAGTTGACCAAACAGAACAACTGGCAATTGACCGCTTAAAAAAATTATTTAATGCCGAATACGTAAATGTACAACCCCACTCAGGAGCACAGGCAAATGCTGCAGTTTTCCTGGCCACCCTCAATCCGGGTGACACCATAATGGGGCTAGACCTATCACATGGCGGACACCTAACACATGGCTCTTCTGTAAATCTTTCCGGTAAACTATACAGACCTGTATTTTATAATGTAAAAGAAGATGATGGTCTGGTCGATTATGATCAAATGGAGGAAGTTGCCAGAAAAGAAAAGCCAAAGTTAATCATTGGTGGCGCTTCAGCATATTCAAGAGACTGGGATTATGCACGAATGAGAAAAATAGCTGATGAAATTGGTGCATTATTCATGGTTGACATGGCCCACCCTGCAGGATTAGTTGCAGCAGGCCTGTTGAAGAACCCACTGGAGCATGCTCATATTGTAACCTCTACAACACACAAAACATTACGTGGACCAAGAGGTGGCATTATTCTGATGGGCAAAAACTTTGAAAATCCATGGGGATTAAAAACAAAGAAAGGAACCGTCAGAAAGATGTCCGGACTACTTAATTCTGCTGTTTTTCCCGGAACACAGGGCGGCCCGTTAGAACATGTTATTGCTGCTAAAGCCGTGGCATTTGAAGAGGCGCTTACTCCTGAATTTAAAGAATATCAGCAGCAGGTTCAAAAAAATGCAAGAGCAATGGCTGAGAAATTCTCAGAAAAAGGTTATAAAGTAATTTCAGGTGGAACAGATAATCACTCCATGTTAATCGACCTTAGAACAAAGGTGCCCGATGTAAGTGGAAAAGAAGTAGAAGATGCATTAATAAAAGCGGATATAACCATTAATAAAAATATGGTTCCTTTTGACAGCCGTCCACCTATGCAAGCTTCCGGAATGCGTTTAGGTACAGCTGCAATTACCACAAGAGGATTAAAAGAAGATCAAATAATCAATGTAGTGGAATATATTGACGATGTAATAACAAACATCGACAAAGAAGAAACGATAAGAGACGTAAAATGGAAAGTTCATGAAACCATGAACCAATATCCACTATTTGCTTATTAAAAAACAACATTATAAATTTAAACAAAAGGGACTTTTCATAGTCCCTTTTTTAAATTAAAACAACATGGAGTGGTATCTAATTCTGGCTTTAATCGGAGCCGGTTTTCTTGCAGGTTTCATCAACACTTTAGCCGGCAGTGGTTCGTTAATCACCTTACCCATGCTTATGTTTTTAGGCTTGCCAGCCAATGTGGCTAACGGGACCAACAGAATCGCTATTTTGCTGCAAAATGTTGTCGGAGTGGGTAGCTTTAAACAGCAGAAAGTACTGAACACAAAAATGGGTTTCTGGCTGGCCATTCCGGCAGTTATCGGTTCGCTGGTAGGCGCACAAATAGCCATCGAACTTAATGAAGAAATAATGGAGAGAACAATTGCTGTGCTTCTGCTTGTAATGTTTTTCCTTATTCTTTACAAACCCCAACGCTGGATAAAAGGACAGGCAGGATATGTTGAAGCCAAACCTACCATCTTTCAATTTGTCATTTTTTTCCTAATCGGCATTTACGGTGGATTTATTCAGGCTGGCGTGGGTTTGTTTCTGCTCGCTGGGCTGGTACTTAGCGCGGGAGTTAATGTGGTACGGGCAAATGCAATGAAACTCCTTATCGTTTTAATCTACTCTCCTTTTGCAATAGCTATTTTTGCCATGAACGATCAAATTAACTGGCAATACGGATTAATCCTCGCTGTCGGAAACATGATCGGCGCTTTTATTGCATCAAGATTTGCCGTTTCGTGGGGTGCCAAATACGTCCGCTACATATTATTAGGGGTTATTCTGCTTTCTTCTTTAAAATTGTTCGGCGTTTTTGACTATGTATTCTAAAATAAAATACCATGACAGAAGTCCAGTACCTTGCCGCTATAAGTATTGGAATCCTCGCAGGTTTTATAAATGTCTTTGCAGGCGGCGGGTCCTTGCTAACCCTTCCATTTCTTATGTTCCTAGGGCTTCCGGCAAATGTAGCCAACGGTACCAACAGAATTGCTCTGCTCATGCAAAATGTTGTGGCTACAAGTAGTTTTAAACAGCTCAATGTATTTAAGTTTAAAGAAGGAATTTACCTGACTTTACCTGCAATTGCCGGGGCAATACCGGGAGCTATGCTGGCAGCAAATATTGACAAAGCATTTTTAGAAAAATTCATTGGCGTGCTCCTGATTATCATGTTCATTTTCATTCTAGTAAAACCAGAACGCTGGATAAAACAAAAACACACCCAAAAAACAAAATTTGGCGCTATTCAGATTATCACGTTCTTTTTTATTGGCCTGTATGGCGGTTTTATTCAGGCCGGAATCGGCTTCTTCCTGATTTCCTCCCTGGTTTTAGTTGCCGGAGCTGACCTGATAAAAGCCAACGCCTTGAAACTTTTCATTGTTCTTATCTACAACAGTTTTGCGCTAATCGTATTTATCCTGAATAAACAAGTAAATTTTGAATTCGGGTTAATTGTAGGCGCAGGTAATATGCTGGGCGCATTTATCGGAACAAGGGTAGCTGTAAAGTATGGACCAAAACTGGCCAGAATTATTCTGATGATTGGATTGGTGTTTGCCTCACTGAAAATTTTTGGAGTAATTCAAATTTTTTAGGATAAATTGGTCCTGAAAATTAGAACGCGGATAACACAGATTGAGCGCCCTGCCTGCCAGGCAGGCAGGGATCCGTCAGTTGCCGGACACAGTAAACACGGTTTTTTTTCAGAATTAATACCCCCCTTAAGTTTCGGGTTGTAAATTATTATATATCAGGTTGTACAGACGTTGCACTGCAACGTCTCAACGAGGAGTAATTATAAAACTACGTTTTATGCAAATGAGGGAGTAACTAAAAAAAGATATTGTAATAAAAACCAAATTATATGAGCTTAAATGCCTTCCTTGTTGATAAAAGTTGAATTACAACATAGAAGGCACATGAGAACACATAAGGGTTGTTTTATTCTTCTTATATGATCTTTTATGCCTTATAATATGGTTCAAAGAAAAAAGTTAGCTTGAAAACACACTTAATATATTAAACATAGAAGTCACATAAGGACACATAAGTGTTGTTTTACATTTCTTATATGATCTTAAATGCCTTATATGGTTCAAAAAAAAAGATATTCAAATAGAATCATCCAGAACAATTGCCTCCAATAAATTGTTAATTCAAATAAAATGCGGTACTTAACATCAATTTTAATCCTCATAATTGGAGTATTTATGGCAAAACAGGCATCACCCCAAAAATTTCCTACAATAGAAGCAGAAACGCTTTCGCAAAAAAAAGTTGTTTTCCCTGACATTGCAGAAGGAAAATATGCACTGATTATAATTGCTTTTAAGCGACAAACACAAGGTCAGGTTGATTCATGGCTGGACCCATTTATTGAAGAATTTGGAGATCAGGAAAAAGTTACTTTCTATGAAATCCCAATGATCTCAAATAACTGGAAGTGGATGTCCAGTTGGATAGATTCAGGAATGCGATCAGGAGTTCCGGCATACAAACACGACAATGTGGCAACCTATTATGGCCCACTTACAAAGTATTTTGAATATTTTAGCATAGAAAATTCAAAATTATGCTATACATTCCTGCTCAATGAGGTTGGTGAAATTATATGGAGAGACCAGGGGGCTGCATCTGAAGAAGCCTACAACGAACTTCGGAATTTGGTTAAAGAAAATATATAGGCAATTTCAGAAGTACCGGCTAAAAATCTATAAGAATTCCTGCCGGCCGGCAGGCGGGCAGAATCAGGAACTCAGAATGCGAAAAAGCTAACTATCAACGAAATATAAAATTGAACTAGGCACTTTGTAAATACATTAAAATTAGCTATTTTAGCGAAAAATAATTATAAAAATGGAAAACAAATTTCAAAGCCTAACAATATTTGA
>Ga0207714_1001100_pt1 | contig 17941 bp, 12 predicted proteins | sample PonA232FremontCA_2_FD_187270 | JGI IMG/M metagenome (GOLD analysis project Ga0207714, IMG submission 187270) | Marine sediment microbial community from Fremont, CA, USA - Pond A23 Sediment 2 (SPAdes) | ecosystem: Environmental > Aquatic > Marine > Unclassified | place: USA: Fremont, California...
GACCTACGCCGGCACCCGCGGGCCGCGGCGCGCGGACCTGTACCTGCCCACGGCGCAGACGGCGCGCGCGGCGGTGGTCCTGGTCCCCGGCGTCGCCCGAAAGGGCCGGCGCGATCCGCGCCTGGTCGCCTTCGCCGAGCGCCTGGCGCTGGCGCGCTTCGCCGTCTACGTGCCGGAGATCGCCAACCTGCGCGCGCTCAGGGTCTCCGCCGGCGACGCCGTTCCCATCGCCGACGCCCTCCAGCACGCCGCCGCGAGCGAATACGCGGCCGGGCGCGCCGGGCTGATGGCGCTGTCCTACGCCGTGGGGCCGGCGATCCTGGCCGCGCTCCGGCCCGATACCCGCGAACGCGCCGCCTTTCTGGTCGCCATCGGCGGCTATTACGACGCCGAGGCCGTGGTTACCTTCTTCACCACCGGCGCCTACCGCGCGCCGGACGCGACCGACTGGGCGCGCAGCGAGCCCAATCCCTACGGCAAGTGGGTGTTCCTCCATTCCAACGCCGGGCGCCTGGCCGATCCGGGCGACCGGGCGCGGCTGACCGAGATCGCCCGACGCAAGCTCGCCGATCCGAATGCGGCCGTGACCCGCCTGGTCGACCAGCTCGGGCCCGAGGGCCGGTCGGTCTACCGCCTGGTCACCAACGACGACCCGGCGCGGGTGCCCGACCTGCTGGCCGAGCTGCCGGACTCCGTCCGCAGCGAACTGGCTTCGCTCGACCTGTCGCGCCACAACCTCTCGGCCCTGGAAGCCCGCGTGTACCTCGTGCACGGGCGCGACGACGCGGTGATCCCGTACACGGAGAGCATCGCCCTGAAGCGCGCGCTGCCACCCGGCCAGGTGGAGCTGTATCTGGTCGACCAGCTCATGCACGTCGAGCTGGGCCCGCTCGGCCTGGCCGACGGCTACCGGATGTTTTCGCTGGTGGCGCGCGTGCTCGCCGAGCGCGATCGGCTCCACCAGCAACGCACACAGGACGCGGCGCGCAATCCGCCCGACGGCGGGATCGTCCCCGCAATCGTGCCGGCGCCGCTTCGGGCCCCGCTGGCACCATGACGCCGCGGCGCACGGGCACCCTGGCCGATGTCGTCGAGGGTCTCGCCGCGCACGGCGACCGGGTGGCGCTGCTCGCCTTCGCCGAGGATGGGTCGGGCGCCGAGACCTGGACGTTCGCCGGGCTGCACGAGACGGTGCGCGGCCTTGCCGCCGGGCTCGCCCAGGACGGTCTCGCCCCCGGTGAAGCGGTCGCCGTCTGCGCGCCCAACAGCCCCGCGTGGATCGCCGCGGCGCTGGCCGTGGTCGCCGCGCGCGGCGTGGTCGTGCCCGTGGACAGCCAGCTCGACGACGCCACGCTCGGCCACGTCATGCGGGACAGCGGCGCTGCGCGCGCTTTCGCCGGCGGGACCGAGCGCGCGCGGCTGGAACGCACCGCCGGGCATGGTCTGCGCTGTTTCCGGCTGGACGACGGCGACACGCCGCAGGCGGGCTGGCGCACTCTGCTGGTGCGGAACGCCAAGCCGCCGGCAGCCGGCGTACCGACCGAGACGGCGGCGATGTTCTACACCTCCGGCACCACGGGGCCGCCCAAGGGCGTGCCGCTCAGCCACGCCAACATCGCCTACCAGCTCGACACGCTGCGCGCGATGGAGCTGATGACGCCGGGCGCGCGCCTGCTGCTGCCGCTGCCGCTGCACCACGTCTACCCCTTCGTCGTGGGGCTGCTGGGCGCCCTCGTCTACGGCGTCGGGGTGGTGATGCCGCGCGCGCTCACGGGGCCGGAAGTCATCGCGGCGATCCGCGAGGGGCGTGCGGCCACCGTGATCGGGGTGCCCAGGCTGTTCGACGCCTTATGCGATGGCATCACGGCACGGGCGGGCGAGCGCGGCGCCCTCGCCCGGCGGGCCTTCCATGTCATGCTGGGCGCGAGCATCGCCGCGCGCCGCCGGTTCGGGCTGTCCCTGGGGCGCAGGCTGTTCCGGCCGGTGCACGCGCGCTTCGGCCCGGAGCTGCGCCTGCTGGTCTCGGGCGGCGCGGCGCTCAACCCGGATACCGCGTGGACGCTGACCGGCCTGGGCTGGACCGTGACCACCGGCTACGGCCTGACCGAGACGGCGCCCATGGTAAGCATCCTGCCGCCCGGGAACACGCGCTTCGCCGGCGAGGGCCAGGTGGTGCCGGGCACCGACGTCCGCATAACGCCGCTGGACGACCCGGCGGACGCGCAGCCGGAGACGGCACTGGGCGAGATCCAGATCCGCGGACCGGGCGTGTTCGCCGGGTATCACGGCCTGCCCGAGCGCACGGCGGAGGCGTTCACGGCCGACGGCTGGTTCCGCGCGGGCGACCGCGGCTACCTGGACGCCCGCGGCGATCTGCACGTGCTGGGCCGGCCGGAGACGCTGGTGGTCACCGAGGCCGGGGTGAACATCCAGATCGAGGCGCTTGAGGCCGCCTACCGCGAAAGCCCGTTCATCCGGGACATCGGCATCCTGGCGCATGGGCGTGGACTGGCCGCAGTGGTGGTACCGGACACGGCCGAGCTGCGCCGCTTCGGCGGTGACCCCGGGGCGGCCCTGCGGCGCGCCGTGCGCGAGCGGGGCCTGAAGCTGCGCCCCCACGAGCGGCTGGCCGACGTGGTGATCGCGCGCGAGCCGCTGGCGCGCACGCGGCTGGGCAAGATCCGCCGGCGCCGGCTGCGCGAGCAGTACGCCGAGTTGCGCGCTGGCGCGGACGGAACCGGGGCGCGCGCCGGGCCGACCGCACCTGCCGACATGGCCCCCGCGGACCAGGCGCTGCTCGCCGACCCGCGGGCGCACGCGGTCTGGGACTGGCTCGCGGCGCGTCATCCCGACCAGCCGCTTTCGCCCGAAAGCAGCCTGACCCTGGACCTGGGCGTGGACTCCCTGGACTGGATGGTGCTCACGCTGGAAATCCAGCAGCGCACGGGGGTGGCAGTCAGCGAAGCGACGACGGCGCGCATCGAATCCGTGCGCGACCTCTTGCAGGCGGTGGCGGCCGGCGATGGCCGCGGCGATGCGGCGGTGGCGGACCCGGTGCACGATCCGGGGCGCTATCTCACCCCCGACGCGCTGCGCTGGCTGGCACCGCTGCCACGCTGGCAGCGGGCGCTGGCGTGGGGGCTGTACTGGGTCAACCGGCTGGTGCTGCGCAGCGTGTTCCGGCTGCGCGTGGACGGCGTTCGGCATCTGCCGCGGGACCGGCCGTTCGTGCTCACGCCCAACCATCAGAGCGTGCTCGATCCCTTCGTCATCGCCGCGGCCCTGCCCTACGACGTGCTCCGGCGCTGCGCCTTCGCCGGGTGGACGGGGATCGCCTTCGCCAATCCGGTGTTCCGCTTCGTCTGCCGGCTGGCGCACGTGTTTCCCATCGACCACGAGGCGGCGGCGTTTTCCAGCATGGCACTGGGCGCGGAGGCACTCCGGCGGGACATGGCGCTGATCTGGTTTCCGGAGGGCGCGCGCTCGCTCGACGGATCGCTGCAGCCCTTCCGGCCCGGCATCGGTGCCCTCCTGGCCGCCTACCCGCGCCCGGCCGTGCCGGCGCGCATCACCGGCACTTTCGCCGCCATGCCCCGCGGCGCACGCCGGCCCCGTCTGCGCCGGCTGGCCATGACCTTCGGCGAACCCCGCGCCCCCACGGATCTGGCTCGCGCGGGCCACGGCGAGACCGAGGCGGCCCGGATTGCCAATGGATTGCACGGCCAAGTGGGGCGATTGAAAGGTGACACATCTTAGATTGCCGAAGTGGCGATCGCAAAACATCTCCGACGTCTTGGGGTTGATCGTGCTGTTTCGCCTGCGCCCTTATCCGACCGGGTGAAAGGCCGCCTCGGGGCGGAACGGATGCGGCCTCTATCCGGGATTGCCCAATCAAATGAATTATGCGAATTTGATCTAAATTTCGGGGTATCACCAACTTATCCGGGCAGCCTTTGGCCGAATCGAACATCCCATCATCGGCAACCGCCCGCACCCGGCGGGGACCGCGTGCGAGCCTGCGCGGCAGCGCCCTGCTCGTCGCCGGCGCGACCTATGGCGTGATCGCGCTCATCGCGCTGGGCGCGCTGTGGTTCGTGGGCGAGCGGATTGCCCGCGACCTGGGGGCCGGATTCGCCGAACGCATGGCCCTGTGGCACAAGGAGCGCGCCAGCGCCAAGGTGGGCCGCAACCTGGCGTTGGCACGCCAGCTCGCCGACAACCCCGACCTGAAGGCCTGGGCGCGCGCCGAGAACGACCCCGGGCGCCGGCAGCGCGCCGTCACCATCCTGAAAAGCTACCGCGAACGCTTCGACACGCACGCCTACTTCGTCGCCCTGCCGGGCTCGCGGCACTTCTACTTCAACGAGCGGGGCGACGGCGAACCCCTGGGCCCGCCGGACCAGACGCTCAAGCCCGCCGACACCGACGATTCCTGGTACTTCCACACCGTCGAATCGGGCGCGTTCAACATCAACGTCGACCACAACGACGCCCTGGACACCACCAAGGTCTGGCTAAACGTGCCGATCAAGGACGGTGGCGAGGTCCTGGGGGTGGCGGGTACCGGGGTCGACCTCTCGCGCTTCATCGACCAGCTCGCCTCGCCCGGCCGCGACGGCGTGACCACGATGCTGGCCAACCGGAAAGGCATCATCCAGGCCCACCCGGAAAAGGGGCGGATCGCGTTCAACGCCCCGGCACGCCAGGCCTCGGTGCATTCGCTCTACCGCCGCGTCGATGGCGTTGCCGACTCGCAGCGCCTGCGCACCGCGCTCGACCGGCTCGCCACCGGGGAATCCAACGTCGAGGTGCTGGAACTGTCGCTGAACGGCACGCGCCGGCTGGTCGCCGCGGCCTGGGTCGACCGCGTGGGCTGGTACAGCGTGACCGTGATCGACCTGCGCAGCGTGCTCGGCTGGTCCGAGTTCCTCACCGTGGGGGGCGTGCTCGCCGCCGCCCTGGCCGCGTCCCTGGCGCTGCTCGCGGTGCTCCTCGACCCGCTGGTGCTGCGCCCGATCCGCCGTCTGAGCACGGCCGTCTCGCGGGTCGCCGAGGGCGACTACGCGCACGCCGAGGTGCCGGCGCGGCGCGCGGACGAGATCGGCACGCTCAGCCGCGGCTTCAACCACATGACCGCGACCCTGCACGCCTACACCGAACGCCTTGAGGAACGGGTCGCCGTGCGCACCCGGCAACTGGAGCGCGCCAACCAGGAGCTGGCACGCACCAACGGCGCCCTGATGGACAGCCTGACCTACGCCAGCCGCCTGCAGACCGCCCTGCTGCCCGAGACCGGCGTGCTGGAGCGGATGACCGAGCACGTCGTGCTGTGGCGCCCGCGCGACGTAGTGGGCGGCGACCTCTACGTCGGCCGGGCCACGGACAACGGGATCTACGTGGGCGTGATCGACTGCACCGGCCACGGCGTGCCCGGCGCGCTCATGACCATGGCCGCCTACGCCGCGTTCGGCTACGCCATGGCACGCACCGACGCCGGCCCGCCCGCCGAGGTGCTCACCGAAATGGACCGCTACATGCGCCAGATGCTGGCGCGCGATCCGGACGCCTCGGCCGACCACGGCCTGGAAATGGGGTTGCTTCGCTGGTCGCCGGACACGGGCGAGCTGCGCTACGCCGGCGGGGGCATCGACCTGCTGGCGGTGGACCCGGGCAGCGTCGATCCCGAAGATCCCGGCGGGGCCGTGATCCCGATCAAGGGCGACCGCGCCAGCCTGGGCTACAGGGCCCGCAAGAAGGCGGACGGCTTCACCGAGCACCGGCTGGCCGTGCCCCACGGGCGTGCGTTCTACCTCGCTTCCGACGGGTTCATCGACCAGGTGGGCGGACCGCGCCGCCTCGCTTTCGGCCGGCGGCGCCTGCATCGGCTGCTGGCAGAAAACGCGGGCCGGCCCATGGCCGACCAGGCCGCGCACCTGGAACGCGCGCTGGCCGAATGGCAGGGCGAGGAGTCCCAGCGCGACGACATCACCGTCGTCGGAATCCGCCCGCGGGCGGCCGACGGCGCCGGCGACCGGCAAGACGGGAGAACGGGCGCATGAGCAGCCTGAACCTCTATCATCTGCGCAAGACCCTGGACGCGGAGCAGATCCTGATCTGCTTCAACGGGCCCCTGTCGCGCAGCATCATCGAAGAAATCGGCGAAGCCATCCGCAACTACCTGCGCACGCTTGAGGGCAGCGAGAACCGGGCGCGCGTGAAGGACGTGTTCTCGGTTTTCGTTGAGCAGACGCAGAACATCCGCCACTACGTGGCGAAGGTGGCCGAGGACGCCGAAACCGAAAGCCGCCTGGCGGAAGCGACGGTGGTCATTGGCCGCGCGGGCGACGACTATGTCGTGGCGGCGGGCAACCTGATCCGCAAAAGCGATTTCCCCGGGCTGCAGCAGCACCTGCAGCATCTGGACGGCCTCGACGCGCAGGGCCTGAAGCAGCTCTACAAGTCGGTGCTGCGCGCGCCGCGGGACTCCGACGCCTCCGGTGCGGGGCTGGGGCTCATCGACATGGCCCGGCGCGCACGCGCGCCACTCGACTGGGACAGCGTGACCGTGGACGACGATCACGTTTTTTTCAGCCTGCGGGTCACGGTGTAAGAGAAGAGACGCGACAATGGCCGAACGCATTTCCCTGGAAGCGACCGCCTCGACGCCCGCCGTCACCTTCGACCCAGCGGAGGGCGTTCTGGACATCCAGGGCGAATCCTATCCCGAGAACGTGGTGGCGTTTTATCGCCCCGTGCTCGACGCCGTGCAAACCTACGTCGGCGAGGACGCGGGGCCGCTGGTGCTGCGCATCGCGCTCACCTACCTCAACACATCGAGCATCAAGGTCATCATGGACCTCATCGACCTCGCCGAGGACGTCCGCGAGGCGGGCCGCGAGGCGCGCGTCGAATGGTACTACGAGGAGGACGACGACCGCAGCCTGGAGCTGGCCGAGGAGTTCAGCGAGGACATCAGCCTGCCCTTCAACATCATCGCCACGGCCCCGAAGAGCGCGTGAATCATGGCCCGCCCCGACGAGGAAGATAAGGTCCGGCAGCGGCTGGAGGCGATCGAGGCCGACCCCGAACTGCGCGCGAGCCCCCTGTACGACGACGTGCGCTGGCTGGCCGAACGCTACTTCCGGCTGAGCCGCCAGTTGCGCAAGGTCACGCGGGTGGGCGATCAGCTCCAGGTGCAGTTGCGCGACATGAACGAAGCCCTGGAAAAGGCGTCGATGACGGACGCGCTGACCGGCCTGCCAAACCGGCGGCGAATGATGGAATGCCTGGTCAGCGAGGCGCACCATGCCGACCGGGACGTGTATCCGCTGACGCTGATGATGGTGGACGTCGACCGCTTCAAGGCCATCAACGACAACCACGGCCACGACGTGGGCGACGAGGTGCTGCGCGCGGTGGGCGGCGCCCTCGCGGGCAGCCTGCGCGCCTACGACGTGTGCGCCCGCTGGGGCGGCGAGGAGTTCCTCATGCTGCTGCCAGGTCTGGGCACGGACAAGGCGCGCGACGTGGCCGAGCGGGCCCGCGAGCACGTCGCCGATACGGTTGTGGAAACGGACGTGGGCCGGCTTTCCGTGACCGTGAGCATCGGCGTCGCCGTGTGCACCAGCCGCGATCCCGATCCCTGCATCCAGGCCGCCGACATGGCTGCGTACCGGGCCAAGCGCAACGGGCGCAACCGGGTCGTCTGCGCCGACGACGCCGCGACCGAAACCGCGTCGTAAGGGGGGGGGGACCGGTCGCGGCTCTCGGCCAAACCGGATCGACCACCGTGGGTGAGCCCTGGCCAAAGGCAGTACGCCAGGCAAGCAGGGCTTGCCTCAGATTATGTTGGAAGCGTGTGCGCCCGCCTCGTGTAGCGTCGCCTCGGTGCGATAATCACACACGGCGAGGCGCGAGCATGGCGGTGACGCCGCTGAGCGCACAGGCGCTGCGGCAGGTCTGCGATCCCGCGGACCTGGACTTCGCGACCACGGCGGACCTCCCCGACCTGGAAGGGGTCGTGGGACAGGCGCGCGCGACCGAGGCGCTCGAATTCGGCATCGGCATGGCGCGGCCCGGCTTCAATATCTACGCGCTGGGCCCGGACGGCCTGCACAAGCACGGCGTGGTCCGGCACCACCTGCAACAGGCCGCGACCGCCAAACCTGGCCCGCCCGACTACTGCTACGTCAACGGCTTCGCCGACCCGCACCGGCCGGCGGCCCTGAAGCTTCCGCGCGGGCGCGGCGCCGCGTTCAAGCGCGACGCCGACCGCGTGGCGCGTGATCTGCGCGATGCCCTCAAGGCCGCGTTCGAGAGCGAGGATTACCGCACGCGGCGCGGCATGCTGGAGCAGGAACTCAAGGAGCGCCAGGAAAACGCCATCGAGGCGGTCAGCGCCGAGGCGCGCGAGATGGGCGTGGCGCTCCAGCGCACGCCCATGGGCTTCGCCTTCGTGCCGGTCACCGACGCGGGCATCCTCAGCCCCAAGGCCTTCCACGAGCTTCCCGAGGCCGAGCAGCGCAAGATCCAGGAACGCATCGAGACGATGCAGGAACGCCTGGAGACCGCGCTCAAGCAGGTGCCCGAGTGGGTCAAAGAGATGCGCGAACGCGTGCGCACGCTCAACGAGGAAACCGCGGACCGCGCGGTTGCCGACCTGATCGGCCAGCTCAAGGCGAGTTACAACGACCTTCCCGAGGTGGTGAAGCACCTGGACGCGATGCACGCCGACATTGTGGCCAACATCGCCGGCATTCTCCACGGCGGCAACGACGAGAACAACGACGCCCTGCCCGCGCACACCAACCACAACGCCCGCGCCGACGCGCGCCTGCGCCCGTATATGGCCAATCTGCTCGTGGACAACGCGGGGCAGGACAGCGCGCCCGTGGTCTACGAGGACGAGCCCAGCTTCGAGCGCCTCATCGGGCGCATCGAGCACCGCGCGGAGATGGGGGCGCTGACCACCGATTTCCTGCTCATCCGGCCCGGGGCGCTGCATCGCGCCAACGGCGGGTACCTCATCCTGGATGCGCACAAGGTGCTCACCCAGCCGTTCGCCTGGGAGGCGCTCAAGCGCGCCCTGCGCGCCGGCGAGATCCGGATCGAGCCGCCATACGCCATGCTCGGCCTGTTCAGCACGACCACCCTGGAGCCCGACCCCGTCCCCCTCGACGTCAAGGTGGTGCTGGTGGGCGAGCGCCTGCTCTACAACCTGCTGAGCGCGCTCGATCCGGAATTTCCCCAACTGTTCAAGGTGGCCGCCGACTTTACGGAGCGCACCGCGCGCACGCCCGAGACGAACCGGCTCTACGCCCGGGTCATCGCCACGCTGGCGCGGCGCGAAAACCTGCTCGCGCTGGACCGCGGCGCCGTGGCACGGGTGCTTGAGGAGGCGGCGCGCGCGGCAGAGGACGCCGAGCGTCTGTCCACGCGGGTGGAGGACGTGGCGGACCTGATCCGCGAGGCGGATTACTGGCGCCGGCGCGCGGGTGACGGGCCGATCGACGCGGCCGCCGTGGATGCGGCCGTGGCCGCGCGCGAGCGTCGGCACGACCGGCTGCGCGAGCGGCTGCAGGAAGAGATAGCCCGGGGCACCGTCCTGATCGAAGCCGACGGCCGCGCGGTGGGCCAGATCAATGCGCTGACCGTTCTCCAGCTAAGCCACTTCGCCTTCGGCCACCCGGCGCGCGTGACCGCCCGGGTGGGCCTGGGCCGCGGCGACGTCCTGGACATCGAGCGCACGGTCAAGCTGGGCGGCCCGATCCATTCCAAGGGCGTGCTGATCCTGGGCGGCTTCCTGCGCGGGCGGTTCGCCCGCGGAGACCCCCTGTCGCTGTCCGCCAGCCTCGTGTTCGAGCAGTCCTACGGCGGAATCGAGGGGGACAGCGCCTCGCTCGCCGAGCTGCTGGCGCTGCTCTCGGCCATTGCGGAACTGCCGCTGCGCCAGGATCTCGCCGTGACCGGTTCGTTGAACCAGCACGGTACGGTCCAGCCCATCGGCGGCGTGAACGAGAAGGTCGAGGGGTTCTTCGACGTCTGCGCGGCGCGCGGGCTGACCGGGCAGCAGGGGGTCGTGATCCCGGCCGCCAACGTCAAGCACCTGATGCTTGCCCCGCGCGTGCTCGATGCGGTGCGCGGCGGACACTTCGCCGTCTACAGCGTGGCCCACGCGGACGATGCGGTGCGCCTGTTCTTCGACCGGGAGGCCGGGGAGGCGGACGCCGACGGCCGGTATCCCGAAGGAACCGTCAATCGGGCCGTGGGCGAGCGGCTGCGCGAATTCGCCCGCGAGCGGCGCAGCTTCGGCCCCGCCCCGGGCGCGGGCGACGACGGCAGCGGCGGCGAGGCCGGACGATGACAGCGCGTGTGCTGGTCGCCCTCGAGGACGCGGAGACCGCGGAGGCGCTGCTCGACGCCGCCGTACGCCTGGCCGCCTACCGCCGGGCGGAACTGCTCGGCCTGTACATCGAGGAGAGCGCATTCCTGGACGCGCTCGCCCTGCCCTTCGCGCGCACCTTTCGCGATACGGCACGCGGATGGGAGCGCGCCGCACCGGCCGAGCTGGAGCGCGCGTTCCGGCTGCGCGCCGAGGCCCTGCAGCGGCGGCTGGAACACGCGGCGGCGCGGATGCAGGTGACCTGGAACTTCAGCGTGCGGCGCGGAACACCGGCGGCGCAACTCGCCGAGGCGGGCCGGCCGGACGACCTGCTGGTGCTGGGCGCGGGCCGGCGTTCCGTCTGGCACGCCCGGCCGGGAAGCACCGCGGCGTCGCTGGCGGCGCGCGGGGCGAGTGCCTGCCTCGTGCTGCGCCCCGGCATCACCGGCGGCGTGGCCGCGCTGTTCGACGGCGATCCGGCCGTCCTCGCCGCGGCGGCGGAGGTCGCGCGCACGGAAGAGGCGCGGCTGATCGTGGCGGTTCTGGGTGTTTCCGCGGCGGCGCAGGCGGAACGGGCCGAGGCGGCGCGCACCTGGCTGACGGCGCACGGGCTCGCGGCGGAAATCCAGATGCTTCCGGCGCACGACCCGGCGGCAGCCTGCCGGGCGCTCGCCGCCCTGCACCCGGGCACGGCCGTGGTCACACGCGGTGCGGCCGAGCGCTGGCTGGGCGACGGCGCCGGCCTGCTGAACACGGTGCCCTGCACCTGGCTTTTCCTCCCCGAGGCGGAATCGGCGTCCGCCCGCCCGTGACAATGCGTCCGCTTTCGCGTCGGCCGGCAGCTGCGCATCTCTGGAAGCGGCAAATGCTGATTTTCACGGTAAGGTTTTACGGGCGCCCGCGGCGGCTTTCCGGCGCCGCGGCGCACGGCCAGACGACAACGGAGGGATGCCATGACCGGCGCAACGGCGGCGTTCGACGAGCTTGCCACGCGCGCCCCGGCGTACGATTTCGTCACCGAGATCGCCGAGGAACGCCCGCCCAGGGGCCTGACCGAGGACACCGTCCGCTTCATCTCGCAGCGCAACGGAGAACCGGCGTGGCTGCTCGCCTGGCGGCTCAAGGCGTACCGGCACTGGCTCACAATGAAGCACCCGACGTGGCAGAAGGTCCGGGTGCCGCCGTTCGATTTCCAGGACGCCTACTACTATGCGGCACCGCTTGGGCAAGCCGGTGGCGACGGACTCGATCCGCGCCTGGCGGACACCTATGAACGCCTGGGCGTCCCAGTCCGGTCGGACGGCCGCGACGTCGCGGTGCACGCCGTGTTCGACAGCCGGACCGTGGCCACGACGCTGCAGCAGCGCCTGGCCGAGCAGGGCATCGTCTTCTGCTCCCTGGTCGAGGCGGTGCAGCGCTATCCCGATCTGGTGCGCCGCTACCTTGGCTCGGTGGTGCCGTATTCGGACAATTTTTTCGCCACCCTGAACAGCGCGGTGTTCAGCGACGGCGCCTTTGTCTACGTCCCGGAAGGCGTGACCTGCCCGGTTCCGCTGTCCAGTCACTTCCGCATCAACGCGGCGAACACGGGGCAGTTCGAGCGCACCCTGATCATCGCCGAGCGGGGCGCGCGTCTGTCCTACATGGAGGGCTGCACCGCCGCCGGACACCGCGAGCGCCGGCTCCACGCGGGGGTGGCCGAGCTGGTCGCACGCGACGACGCCGAGATCGCCTATTCCACCGTCCAGCAGTGGCCCGCCGGCGACGCGAGCGGCGGCGGCGTGGACAACTTCGACACCAAGCGCGGAATCTGCCGCGGCCGCAATGCCAAGATTTCCTGGACGCAGGTGGAGACGGGCTCGGCGATTAACTGGAAATATCCCGCCTGTGTCCTTGAGGGCGACAATTCCGTGGGCGAGTTCTACGCCGTCTCCTTTACCGGCGGCCATCAACAGGCGGATACCGGCACCAAGATGATCCATCTGGGCCGGAAAACGCGCAGTCGGATCGTCGCCAAGGGCATTTCGGCCGGCCGGTCGGACCAGACCTACCGCGGGCTTGTCCGGATGACACCCAAGGCCGACGGGGCGCGTAACTTCACCCAGTGCGACAGCATGCTGATCGGCCAGACCTGCGGGGCGCACACGGTCCCCTACATCGAGAACAAGAACCGGCGCGCGACGGCCGAGCACGAGGCGACCACGTCGAAGATCAGCGCGGACCAGTTGTTCTACTGCCGCCAGCGCGGGATGAGCGAGGAAAAGGCCGTGGCGCTCGTGGTCAACGGCTTCTGCCAGGAGGTGCTGGAACACCTGCCGCTGAACATGGCCATGGAGGCCAAGCGCCTGCTCGACGTCAGCCTTGAAGGCAGCGTGGGGTGAACGGGGGCTCGACGTGCCCGCCGGGCGTCCGAACCGCCCGGCGGGCGCGGGCTCACGCGCCCAGCCGCAGCGTGGTCCCCACCATGTTCAGGACGAAGGCGTCCGGGAGCGCGGCCTCGATGTCCTGCTGCGCCGTGCGGCCGGTGCAGTGCGCGGGCACCACGATCTCCGGGCCGATCTCGCGCAGGGTCTCCACCGTGGGCCGGATCAGCTTGTCCCGGTCCATGCCGGTCAGATGGAACCCGCCCATCACGGCGTAGACCGTGTTCTCGCCGGCGACCGACTGGGCGTGCCGGATGGTATTGACGATGCCCGAATGCGCGCACCCGGAAATCACCACGAGCCCCTTGCCGGCGACATGGATCACCAGCCCCGTATCATCGGCGAAGTGGTCCAGATGCTCGCCGTCCTCGTCGGCGTAGAACATGTTGCCGCCCGGCTGCTCGAAATCGGTGACCCGCGGCACCTCGCCGAGGAAGGCCACCTGGCCATCGAGCAGCGGATAGGGCTGGCGGGTGGTGCGCGGCGTAACCGCGACCTTTTCGAGCTGCTCGTTGATGAACGGCGGAAAGGTCACGTGGCCGCCGTTGGGCTTCTTGACATAGCGCGGATTGCGGAAGGCCGCCGGGTGCATGACCAGCTCGGCCGATGGCGCCACCCGCGACATCATCGCCGCCATGCCGCCGGTATGGTCGAAGTGCCCGTGCGACAGCGCCGCGGCTTCGACCTCGCGCAGGTCGACGTCCAGCGCGTCGGCATTGCGTCGTGCGCCGTCTTCGGAGTAGCCGAAATCGAACAGCATGCGCCGGCGCGCGCCCGCCCGCTCGACCGTGATGAGCAGCGAAAAGCCGTGCTCGGCCCGGATGGACTGGCGCAGCGAATAGTCCGGATGGCTGATGACCCGCTGGACGACCCTGTCGTTGTCCTGCGCCACCACGTCCAGGTAATTGTCCTGAAGGGTGAGCACCTCGACCCGGTCCACCGGGGTGAGGTCGAGTGTCATGGCGCACCTCCCGCGTCCGTTCGCAGCAACACATTAGCGTTTTCGGATATAATGCGGCCGCGCAACAGCGAGTCAAGCAAGGTGACGTCGCAGGCCGCCGCCCTCAGACCCGTCCCGCACCGTCGAAGATCGTCGCGTGGTCCTCGCGGAGCTGCTGCTTCTGCACCTTGCCCATGGTGTTGCGCGGCAGGTCCTCGGCGAAGAACAGGCGCTTGGGCGTCTTGTAGCCGGCGAGCTGCTCGCGCACCGCCCGGATCAGGCCGGCCTCGCTCAGCTCCGCCTCGCGCCCGGGTTCGGGCACCACGACCGCGGCGACCCCCTCGCCCAGGTCCGCGTGAGGCGCACCGAAGACGGCCGATTCCTTGACCCCGTCGATGGCGTCGAGGACCAGCTCGACCTCCTTGGGATAGACGTTGTAACCGCCGGAGACGATGAGATCCTTGGCCCGGCCGACGATGTGGACATAGCCGTCCGCGTCGATCTTGGCGTTGTCGCCGGTGATGAAGAAGCCGTCGGCGCGGAATTCCTCGGCCGTCTTCTCCGGCTTGTTCCAGTAGCCGTGGAACAGGTTGGGCCCGCGGACCTCCAGAATACCGATTTCATCCCGACCCAGGGCCCGGCCGTCCCCGTCGCACACACGCACCTCCACATCCGGGAGCGGAAAGCCCACGGTGCCGGGCCGCCGCTCGCCGTCCAGCGGGTTGGAGGTGATCATACCGGCCTCGGTCATGCCGTAGCGCTCCAGGATGCCGTGGCCGGTGCGCGCCTTGAATTGCCGCCAGGTCTCCGGCTGGAGCGGCGCCGAGCCCGAGACGAACAGGCGCATGTTCGCGGTCACCGCCGCGGTGAAGTCGTCGCGCTCAAGCAGCCGGACATAGTACGTCGGCACCCCCATCATCACCGTCGCGTCCGGAAGCAGCCGGATCGCGGTCGCCGCGTCGAACCGGGGCAGGAAGAGCATCTTCGAGCCGTTCAGGAGCGCGGTGTTGGACGCCACGAACAGGCCGTGGACATGGAACAGCGGCAACGCGTGGAGCAGCACGTCGCCGTCGCGAAAGCCCCAGATCCGATGCAGCGCGCGCGCATTGGACTCCAGGTTCCAGTGGCTCAGCATGGCGCCCTTGGGCCGGCCCGTGGTGCCGCTGGTGTAGCAGATCGCGGCGATATCGTCGGGCGCGCGCGGTACCGTCGCATCCAGCGGCGACACACGGTCCAGAGCCTCGGTCAGGCTGCCCCGGCCGTCCGCGTCCAGGGTCACCACCCGCGGCACACCCTGGCCCTCGACCACGGGCGCCAGCTCGGCCGCCCGGTCCGGATCGCAGACGAACACCCGCGGCGTTGCGTCGCCCGCGAAGTACGCCACCTCGGCCGCCGTATAGCCGGTATTGAGCGGCAGATAGATCGCCCCCGCCTTGAAACAGGCGAGATAGATGGCGAGCGCCCAGGGCGACTTCGCCACCTGCACGGCGACGCGGTCGCCCGGCTCGACGCCCAGGTCCTGCAGCCGGCGCGCAAGCCGGCCGACCTCGGTCGCCAGCTCGCCGTAGGACCACACGCCGCCATCGGCCAGCGCCAGCGCCGGCCGGTCGCGGTGCTCGGCAAACACCTCGGCGAATGTCGCGTACAGATTTCCGCTCATCGTGGGGCGCCTCTTCGGTCCGTCCATATTCCTCGCGCGGCGCACCGGTCCCGCGCCGGCGCGCACCTCCCCGGCGGCACGGGGCGGCGCTCAGCCCTGCGGGCGATCCGCCATGCCGCCCGGACAATAAAATTGCTCTTCCTTGCGCGCAGGAGACCAGTTCAGCCTTGCATGCTGCAATAGTTTTCGTTTTCGTACGCGCCGCCATGGCGCCGTAGCCCGATACGGCGCGTGCCGCCAGCGGTCCAATCCATTCGATGGTCCTTTGGCGGGGCATTGCGACGACCGGCCCGCGCACGTTCAACGCGGGCCAACACCGATAATCGATGGGGAGACGGGAACATGTTGAACCATTCGCGCCGCACCGCCGCCCGGGCGTTGTGCGCCGGTATCGCACTGGCCACGGTCACCGCGCTCGCCGCGCCCGCGTCGGCCGAGCGTCTGCGCGCTTCGCACCAATGGCCGCAGGACGATGTCCGCGGCAAGATGGTCGGCATCATCAAGGACCACGTGGAGGCCGCCGACGTCGATCTGCAGGTCCGCATCTATCCGAGTTCGTCCCTGTTCAAGCCGAAGCAGCAGTGGGACGCCATGGTGAAGGGCCAGCTCGGCATCTCGGCGTTCCCGCTCGACTACGCCTCGGGCCGGCATCCGCAGTTCTCCGCCACCCTGATGCCGGGCCTGGTGAAGAACCACGCCCACGCCAAGCGCCTGAACGATTCCGCGTTCATGGACCGCATCAAGGACATCATCAACGAGGCGGGCGTGGTCGTGCTCTCCGACGCGTGGCTCGCCGGCGGCTTCGTCGGGGACGGCTATTGCGTCAAGGGGCCCGACAGCGTCGAGGGCAAGGTGATGCGCGCGGCCGGCCCGGCTTTCGAGGAGATGCTCGCCGAAGCCGGGGCGTCGATCAACGCGATGCCCAGTTCCGAGATCTACTCCGCGATGCAGACCGGCGTGCTCGACGGCGCCAACACCTCGTCCGGGTCGCTGGTCAGCTATCGCATCTACGAGCAGTCGAGCTGCCTGACGCCGCCGGGCGACTACGCCCTGTGGTTCATGTACGAGCCGATCCTGATGTCCAAGCGGGTCTTCGAGCAGCTCAACGATGAACAGCAACAGGCGCTGCGCGAGGCGGGCGAGAAGGCCGAGGAATACTTCTTCAAGAAGGCCAAGCAGCTCGACCGCGATCTGGTGAAGGCCTACAAGAAGGCCGGCGTCAAGGTTCACCAGATGTCCAAGGAGAGCTTCGACGCCTGGATCGACGTGGCGAAGCAGTCCGCCTACAAGAATTTCGCGGAAGAGGTCGAGGGCGGCAAGAAGCTGATCGACATGGCGCTGTCCGTCGACTGATCCGCACCGGGGCGTCCCGCCCGTTGCGTCAAGCTATTCCCGGCCGCCGGCGCCGCGTCGGCGGCCGCTTTTCCGCCCACTGCGGCAAAATGCCCGAAACCCCCGTCCGGATCCGGCGCCGGCGTCCGGGCGGCCATCCGAAGCGCACCGGAGAGCAAGCCCGGCATGGATCTTGTCATACGTGCGATCTGGGGCGTGTCGCGGGCCTGTGGCGTGATCGCGGCGGCGTTTCTGCTCCTGGCCGTCGCCGCGGTGTGCCACCTGGTCTTCGTGCGGTACGTCCTCAATGAAAGCGCAATCTGGCAGCATGAGTTCGTCACCTTCGCGGTGATCGGCGCCACCTTGATCGGCTCCCCCTATGTCCTGCTCAAGCGGGGCCACGTGAACGTGGACCTGCTTCCGCTCTACCTTGGCCCCCGGGGCAAGAAGGTCATGGGCCTGATCTCGGCGGCAGCGGCCTTCGCCTTCTGTGCCGTCATCACCTACTACGGCTGGCAGTTCTGGTACGAGGCCTGGGTGAACGACTGGCGGTTCTCCTCGGTGTGGGGACCGCCGAAGTGGATCCCCTATGCGGCAATCCCGGTGGGATTCGGCCTGACGGCCTTGCAGTACCTGGCGGACATGCTGGCGATCCTGAACGGCCGCGACGTGCCCTTCGGCGGCGGCGGGCTGGAAGCGCGCGACGCCCTTTCGGAAGCCGGGGTGGAGGCCGAACGGCCATGAGCGAACTCGAACTGGGCGTCCTGATCGCGGTCTCGACGATCGGGCTGCTTCTGCTCGGCATCCCCGTGGCCTTCGCCATCGGCCTCGTCTCGATCGGCTTCCTCGTCTATTACGACGGCATCTTCGCGCTCGGCTTCGTGGCGGAGACGCTCTACGGCGCGCTGGACAGCTTCGCCCTGCTGTCGATCCCGATGTTCATCCTCATGGGGGGCGCGATCGCCTCCTCGCGCGCCGGCGCGGACCTCTACGAAGCGCTCGACCGCTGGCTGTACCGCGTGCCGGGCGGCCTTATGGCGTCGAACATCGGCGCCTGTGGGATCTTCGCTGCCCTGTCGGGCTCCTCGCCGGCGACCTGCGCGGCCATCGGCAAGATGGGCATCCCGGAGATGCGCCAGCGCGGCTATCCGGCCTCGGTCGCCACGGGCTCGATCGCCGCCGGCGGCACGCTGGGCATCCTGATC
>Ga0207714_1001101_pt1 | contig 17932 bp, 19 predicted proteins | sample PonA232FremontCA_2_FD_187270 | JGI IMG/M metagenome (GOLD analysis project Ga0207714, IMG submission 187270) | Marine sediment microbial community from Fremont, CA, USA - Pond A23 Sediment 2 (SPAdes) | ecosystem: Environmental > Aquatic > Marine > Unclassified | place: USA: Fremont, California...
CCCGCCGATACGGCTTGAACGTCGTTTAAAGTTTCTGTCCATTCGTAGTGCATATCACCATCGCCGAGACCAAGTTGGCCATGGTAACTGTAACCCGCAGCCAACAATCTACCGTCTGATTTTAGTATAAAAGAGTTAGACGAACCCGCCGATACGGCTTGAACGTTCGTTGAAGTCTTTGCCCAAGAATGCCGATGCTCGTCATCGCCGAGGCCAAGTTGGCCGGAACCGTTGTGACCCGTAGCAAATACTTGATATATATTTGTTGGCCACACCACCTTCGTGATCCGCTGGAACGGATCAAGGCTCGGCGGGTTGCCGTCTTGGTCACGCAGGACGATAGCCATAGGGCCTCCGAGGGGGCGGGCCGGGGCGCGCCCGGCCCGGGGTACGGGTTACACCTGGCGCCACTCGGCGCCATCGTAAACGAACGTGAACCGCGCGCCGTTGGTGGACAGGGTGACGCTCGACGACCCGTTGATATTATTCCCGTTGCCGTCGATGGTCAGCGAGTTTGTACCGAACGACCCGTACCCGTCCGCCACTTCAACCGCATCGCCAGCCGCCGGGCTCCCCGGAAGGGTGAGCGTCCAGGCGCCGCCCGTGGTGTCCGCCAGCACGCGCTCCATGACGGAAGCCGTGTAGGCGCTGGTCTGGACGGTCCAGCCGGCGACGCTGAACGTGCGGTCACCGGATAGGTCGCCGCCGCCCGACAGGCCCGCACCGGCCGCGAGTGTACGGGTGTCCGGCGGGGCGCCAACCTGCGACGCCGTGACGCTGTGGGGGTTGTTCGTGGCGCCGGTGTGACTGGTCAGGTCCGCTTCGGCGGCCGCCGGATGGCCGCCACCGGTAGCGCCGTCATGGACCACAGGCACGTTCTTGTCGGTATCGACGGTCACCTCACGCGCGGCCCCGGTAAAGCTGCCGTGGTCGCTAGTGCTGCCGCCGCGAAGCTGAAGGACATCAGCCATTAGTTGTCTCCCTAAATATTGCCCATATCGATGTGGGCGGCGCCATCCAAGGCATCCATACGGTGCGACGCCGCCTGCTCACCGACAAAAGTCGGGGTCGGGGGCGTCAGGCCGCCAAGATCGGCACCACCGTTCAGAATTGTCGCCACCGAAGCCGGGTACGGCAGCCGCGACCACACGGTCACGCCGTCGCCTACCTTGCTCACGCCGGTGTCGATTTCGACGGCCACCGTGCCGGCCGGCACCACCGGGTCGGCCGCCAGCCAACCGGCGCGGGTATCGCGGATGATTTGTGTCATGTCACACCCCCGTGATAGCCGACGGTTGCGGCCGCAATGTCGGCCAGCCATCGAATTGTCGTGCCGGCCGCGCCAGTCACAATGAACATAAACGCGCCGATGCTGGTGTCCGCCAGCACCGACACGGTCCAAGGTACGCCGGTCGTCCAGGCGGTGATCTTCGGCTCGCCCACGATCCGCGTCGTATCGGCGCCTACATCACGCGTCACCAGGGCCTCGACATGCCACCCCTGCACGTCGCCACCCTCTGATCGCGCCACGACATGCGCGCGTACCAGGGCCGTGGTGCCGTCGGGAATATATCCGATGTTGCCGCCGGCCGGTGCCCCCCCGTCAGCGGTCAATGGCGTAGGGGTCCCGTCCGCAGTCATTCGGAGATGCGTGAACCGATTGGCCTGCGCGTCACCCGGTGTGCCGTGGTATGCTGACGACCACGCGCCGTGACCGTAAAGATACGCCCGCGCCCCGACCCCGCCCGGGACCCATGACGCTTCGCCTTCGGCGCTGTTATGGGTGCCCCCGGCGATCAGTGCCTGATCGCCGGACGCTACCTGCGTGGCGCTCGCACGACTGCGTTGCCAGTCCACGGCGCCGGCGCCTCGCGTGTTACCACCCGTCGCCGTCCCATCCGGCACCTGCGCCGTGATGGCACCAGCCCCAAACGGCACCAGGGCCACGGTGGCGTCACCGTCGGCGCCGGTTTCGAGGGCGTAGACGGGAACGGTATCGTTCGGGGCCTCATCATAGACGGTCCAACCACCGCCTCCGCCCCCGACAGGCACCCAGGCGCTCCCGGTACTATAGAGCACCACGGCCGTGTCGCTGTAATGCGTAAGGTCGGCGCCGGTATCGTCCTGGATGGTGCCGGACACCCCGGCCTGACCGCCGATGGCTACGACCCAGCCGTCCGGCACGTCTCCCACGGGCGGCAGCGTGATCGCGCCGTCGCTGTCGGCGCGGAGGAGCTTGTGGCCGTCGGCCACCGTGACGGTGTACGGAGGCGTCACGGTCCGGGACGTTGCCACCAGGGGCGCCGGCGCGACCTGTTGCCAATACCCCGACGCCACGTCATCGGCCCAGGCCCCGGCGGTGTGCTCCGCCACGCAGACACACGTGGCCCCGGCGCCGATACCGCCGGCGCTTTCCGGCGCCGTCACGAGGGCGCGCAAGGGATAGGTGGTGCCCGACGCCCAGGTGTCCGCGCCGGTCAGCAGCGCGCGTGGCCACGGGATCGGGCCCCAGACGGTGCCGGCCGTACCATGGACGCTGACGGTGGCGGCCGCCACGTCCACCTCCACGTGGTCGATGCCTTCGCCGGCATCGGGCACCGAGTCCTGCAGGGACTCCACGGCCGTTTTCAGCTCATAGAAGTTCCCGTCCAGCTCGCCGATGGACAGGGGCGCGCCCTTGCCGGAGCCCCAGGTGCCGGAGCCGCGAAAGGTAATGGGTACGGTCATGGGCTACCCCCCCCACAAGCCGGACAGGTCGTGGCTGACCGTCAAGCCGTCGCTGGCTTCTTCGGTGAATGCGGTCACGCGCTGCACCTCTATATAGGTGTCGTCCACGGTCTCCCCCGTGCTCGGGTCGGTGGCGTACACCGTGACCGTCTCGGTCCGCACGTCCGTGACGCTCCGGTCCTCGCCGGCCGGCAGCGTGACTTCCAGCCGTGAAGGCAGGTTTGCGCCGCCCCCCTGCCCGGCGCGTGACAGGCTCAGCACTTGCCGCGCCCCCTCGACGTGGCGCGAGCGCACTTCGTAGCGCGGGGCCTGGTCGTCGCTGTCGTCGTCGCCGCCACCGTCATCCGGCGGGCTGTCGGACGGCGCCGACTCTTCCTGGCCCCGGGTATGATCGCGGGTGTCCCATACCGGCTGGCTGCTGCCGCCGCCGGTCTCCGCCGCGTCGGTGCGATCACGGCCGGCATCCCCCGTCGGCGGCGACCCCGGCCTCTGCGACGCCAGCCCGCTCGGCAGACCGCTCATGACGCCTCCAGGTAGATGCCGGCCGGCAGGCCGTAGGCGTCAGGCACATGCACCGGCACGTGATGGTGCGCGTCATCGACCGCCGAAAGGTCGCGCAGCTCAAGCCGGATATAGGTCGGGTGCTCATCGATGGCCGCCCACGGCGGCCGCCACAGCGTGGCGCCCTCCCGGGCCAGGGCCAGTTGCTCGTCGCGCTGATTGCCCACCTCGAGGCTCTTGATCAGCCAATCGGTGGCGTCGGTAAACTGGACCAGCCCCGGCGGCTGCCCACCTTGCAGCTCGTAGGTCATGGACAGGTCGTCGTTCGTCTGGACCGGGCCATGCTGCACGTCGTAATGCTGGTCGTACCCCAGCTCGACGTAAGCGCCCTCCGGCGCCGGCGCCGTGCTGGTGCGCCCGGAGCCCAGGGAGCACGCCAGCGTCAGCCGGATGGCGCGCTCGCCTTCCTGCCAGGTCACCGTCCTTTCCGTGACCTTGCCGGTGCACTCTCCACCAGGCAGGTCCGGGTGGTAGACCGTGGCGGCGCCCCCCGCGTCCAGGGCCAGCAGGTCGGCGGCGTCGCTTGGCCAGGGCACCGTAAGCGTCACGTCCACGGCGCGTTGTGATTCGGCGATGGTGGCCGCCGCGACGCGCAAGCCGTGCTCGATGCTTTGCCGGCCGCGGTCGCCTTGGAAAAAGACGCCCTGGGTCTTCGATATGGCTGGCGGCTGGGTCGCGCCATCGACCGTTTGCGGATCAGCCGGCGAGCGCAGGGGGATTTCGATGTCCTTGGTGGCGTGCCCGGCCCACGCCACCGGCTGGTTTTGCGCCACGACTTCGAGGGTGGCTGTTTCTTTGCGCGATTGCTTGTACTCGTATCGGCACGTCCAGTCGATGGCGTATGTTTGATCCGCGCGGCAGTGCTGGATTGGTGCCCACCACCAGCAGTGGCGCGGGAAGCGGCCATCATCTTCCCGGCGCCCCCAGGTATTGCGCGCCCCTGTCTGCGCACGGGGGCGGCAGCGCTGGACCGTCCATTGCCGGCTCAGCTCGGTGCCGTCTTCCGGCAAAGCGTCGCGGAAGTCCTTTTGCAAGGACAGGGTGCGGATCGTCGGGAGCCGGGCGCCGACGTCCACGGTGCCGGTCACGTGCTGCGTCCACTCGGCGGTCATCGTGACCCGGACGCGGCCGATAGGCGCGCCGGTGGGCCGCACGTCGAGGCTGTCGCCCCGGACGTGGCCCTCATCAACAACCACCGGCGTGCCCGGCCGTGCCGCGTCCACGGTGGTGACCGCGCCGTCGGTGGGCCGGACGTGGACGGTGCGGTGGTAGCCGCGCAGCACCTCGCCGATGTCGGGTAGGGTTTCGTTGCGATCGGCCAGGGGGTCGTAGGCCGGCGGGTGCATCAGGTCGCGGGTGGCAGCGGCCACCCGGTTCTCGTAATTCGACCGCTGCGCGATGTAGGTCAAGCGGACCATGCGATCGGCCAGGGCCTCCGGGGGGCCGTCCAACCTGCCATGATACAAGTGGACCACCTGCCCGCCAGCATCGGCCGATATGTGGACCCACGGCACGCCGTCGGCGAGGGCGCCAATGCCCGGGTTGGGGCGCTCGATCACCGCTTCCGGGATCTCGCCTTCGCGCTCGCGTATCTGGACGCTCTTCACCGTGACGTCATGGCGCGCATGCACGGCCGGATCGAAGGTCTCGCCTTCCTGCACTTCGGCGATGTACAGCGCCACACTACACCTCTTCAAGCGTCAGGCGCACGCGCGACCGCGCCTGGTGCTCATCCTGGGCGTCCTCGATGCCCGTCAGCATCATGACTACTTCCGGCCGGTACGCGGTCAGGTCACCGTCCGGGTCCGCGACGGTCCAGCTTTCGGCCACCGGGTAGCTCGGGGTGGCGTTGTCGTCCACCAGGAGCTGGACCGGCGCCTCGACCGTGAAGGTCTGCCCCCGCCGCGCGCGGTCCAGCCCCGGCGGGCGGATGTCCTCAAGGCTCACGCTTATCTTGAGCTTGTCGCTGTACAGGCCGGGCGTGTAACGGAGAGCGCCGTTGGCGTCGCGCCATAGCTGCCCGTCATCCTCGCGGCTCACGTCGTGACTTGCGCCCTCCCGGCTCGCGGTGCCGTGCAGGCGGAGGTCCGGGGCGCCGTCACGCCCCCGGAGGACCATGCGGGTTCGCACCTGGGTCACGGCCTACCCCGCCCACATCGGCTTGCGGCCAACCGCGCGGCGGCCGGCGCGCACCAGGCGCTCGGCGGTGTCATCCGGCGCCTCGACTTGGTGGGACTCGCCGTCCAACACCAGGGTGACCGGGGTTTTGTTGGTGCCCTGCACCGGCCCGCCTTCCGCGAATTTCGGCGCCGGCGCCGGCGCCGGTTGTGGTGCGGCGATTACGGGGCCGCCCCGGGCAAAGCCCGGGTTGGGCAGGCGCAGCGCCCGGATAGCGTCGAAAAACTGCCGGCCGTAGGCGCGCACGGCCTTGGCGGGGATGACATATTCCCCATCGCTGAGCCGCGCCGGGATGCTGTCGCTGGTGCCGGTGCCGGGCCCGCGCACCGGGCCACCCTCGGCGTACCCCTTGCCGCCTTCTTTGGCCTCCGCCTTCTCGCTGAGGCCCAAGAACTCCTTGACCGCGCTGATGGCGTCCTGGATCGCCCCCATCACGCTGTCCCACACGCTCTTCACGATGTCGGCCGCGCGCTCGAACGGATATGTCACGGCGTTGATGACGGCATCGGCCATACCGTCCAGCCACGACACCAGGCCGTTGAACCCCGCCTTGATGGCATCCCAGACGCTGACGGCCGCGTTCTTGATGCCGCGCCACGCGGCCGTCAGCGCCCGGACCACCGTCACGGCCCCGCGCTTGATGCCGCGCCACGTCGCTTCCGCCGCTTTGGTGACCGCGCGCCATATCCGGGTCATGAGGCGCTTTAAGCCCTCGAACGAGCGGCTGACCAGCCGAACCGCGCCTCGCGCGCCGGCCTTGATGTAGGTCCAGGCCACTTTCGCGGCGGCCTTCAGCTCCGGCCAGTAGCGATAGATCAGGTACCCGAGGATGGCGACCAGCCCCGCCAGGGCGGCCGCCCAGGGCGCTGCCATCAGGATGCCGAGCGCCGACCTTGCCGCCCCGCCGACCGCCTTGAACAGGCCGGGCAGGGTCCGCACGGCCCCGGCCAGGTTGGAGATCGTGGACACGGCGCCGCCGATCATCCCGAACACGCCCACGAACTGCATGATGGCAGCGACGACCAACAGGGTAGACCCCTTGATCCCCAGCAGGCTCCGCGACACCGAGTCCAGCGCCTGGTAGACGGGGCCAAGGATTTTTACGGCCGTCTGGAATCCCTGCGCCAGGGCGTTTTTTACCATGGCGAAGCCATCGGCCACCTTCAGCACCCATTGCTGGACAACCTGACCGCGCTGTCCCCGGAACACGGCGATGAAGTCCGTGACCGTCTGAGATAGGGCCTGCCACCCTTGACTCGCGGCCTGGCGCAGCGCGTCGTTGTGCTCGCGGGTCCAGGCCGCCGCCTCCTTAAGCCAGGTCGTGAGCCCCGGCATGAGTTCCGCGCCCACGGTGTTGCGCGCGCCAATGACCGCCGCCTGAAAGCGGTTCATGGCGCGAGCAAACTCCCGGCTGTTCTGGAGCGTACCTCCCCCCATGACGGTGCCGGCCTGGTGCGCCTCTTGGGCGAACCGGGCTAGCTGTGCATTCGATGCGCTAAGCATCTCCACCAGCTGTTCGCCGCCCTGGCCGCCCATAATTTCGTCTGACAGCCGTTGTCGGGCGGCTACGCTGCCGACCTGCGCAATGGCGTCCTTGAGGCGGAAGAAAAGCTGTATCGGCTTGTCCAGGTTGCCGGTTACCTGCTGCTTCGTCAGATCCGTTTTTTCGATCAGGGTGTTGATGGCTTCGGCCGCGGGCCCCTTCCCCGTCTGCGCCCATTCGTGGGCCCGCATTTCCATTTCTTTAAAGGCGTCCCTCATGGCTTCGGCCTGGACGCCAAACTGCTGCCCGGTGTAGATCAATTCCTGCATCGCCTCGGCGGAGACGCCGAGACGGTTGGACATTTCCAGAACATTGGTACCATATTCCGCCGTCTGTTTGGCAATCGCGCCCACGGCCGTGGCAGCACCACCGGCTGCCGCGGCCAGGAGCCCCGCGTTACGCGCGCCCGCGCCGGCTGATCGCGCGAACCGGCCGACCCCGTCACCAGCGCTGCGCATGGTATCCCCGAACCGCCGCGCGTGACGCCGCACGGCCTGCAGCTTGGCGCGGGTGGTATCCAGGGCGCGCTGCGTCCGCTTGAACGACTGCCCCAGGCGGCTGTTGGCCTGCTGAATCGCCTTGATGGCGTCCGCGCCCTCGCGCCCCAGGCGCTGGAGCTTGGCCTTGAACTCCCGGTCGCCTTCGAGTTGATAGCGCGTGGTCAGGTTCTGGTCAGCCACGGGCCTTTTCCTCTTTCAACCACTGCGCAAAGGCGCGCGGCAATTCCTCGTGCCAGCGCGCCGTTACCGTGTGGAAATCCAGCTTCTGGGGCAGCTTGACGCTGCGTGTCAGGTAGAACAGCGGGACGAACCCCTGCTTTCGCTCCCGCTTGTTGGTCTTGAGGCCCTGGTGCCGGGCCAATTCCGCGCTCGCCGCCAACAGATAGCCGCTTTTTGCGGGCACCATCTGCAGCCCGCCGAAATCCTTCCGGGCCTTGCCCACCTGGCTTTCCTTGCCGTGCCGCCCGGCCTGCGTCCGGCCACGCGCGTATCCCGCCCGCTCGGCTTTTCGGAACGGGATGGCCAGATACGTCGATTGCGACGCCGTGACCGTTGCCCCGGTTTCGAACGCGTGAGCGTAATCCGCCTCGCCCCAGATCATGCCCGCCGGCGTCATGCTGTTGCCCTGGGACGGCCAGGTGTGAGCACGGAACGACTTGACGAAGTTCTGCCCCTTGCCCTTGGCCCCCGGCGGCGCCCCCTTGAAGGCGGCCTTGACCTGGCTGCGGATTTCTTCCTTGGCGCTGTTCGCCACCTCGCTCATGGCGTTGGTGGCAGCCCGTTCCATGATCCGGATGTGCTGCCCCGTCACATACTGGACGGCGCCGTAGATGCGCTCCTGGCGCCGCCCCGTGCCCATGCGACGGCGCGACCGCCCGGGGTCACGTGGGTCCTCAACCAGGAGCCTCGGGTCCAGGGCCATCGCATAGCCTCACAAATACCGCCGACCTTCCCACAGGGCCTTGATCCGCTTTTCCACATCCTTGCCGTCGCCGCGATAGGCATCGGCTTGGTCTTGCATGGCCGTGGCCCGCTCCCGCTCCAGGCGCCGTTGGTGCAGCCGATGCCGGGCGACGACCTGACGCGGTGTCCACTGCCACACCCGCCGGCCGGCAGGGTCCGTCAGGCCGGCCGCATCCAGATCGTCACACGCCTTGATCAGGCTCCGGAGGTACCCGTCTCCGCCGGGGTCGGCTCGCCCTGCACCAGCGCGGCCAGGGTCTCCGCCGCGCTGGTCATCCCGAAAGGGAACGTCAGGGTCACCGCCGGCCGCAGAATGGCCAGTTGCTCGCCCGCCGACAGTTTTTCAGCCGCCGCGACGGCGTCCGGATCGCCGGCCTCGCCGGTCGCCGCGGCGATCACCGCCCCCACGGCCTCCGGCGCCGCCTGGGCCAGGGCCGCCGGGTCGGGGGTGTCGCCCATGAGCGCGTCCAGGAGCGCCGGGGACCGCTGCACGATCCCCAGCAGGTCCCCGACGCCGACGCCGTAAACGGTCACGGTGCCGCCCCGGATTTCCACGTCTTCGGAGGCGGGGGCGATATCCAGGTCCTTCAAGCCCATGATGCCCCCCCGTTACGCCAGATCAATTTCACGGCCCAGCTCAAAGCCGGCCGGCTGCGTAACGTCATTGATGACGTCGCCCGAGTATTCCAGCGCCTCGTAGTCGTCGCTTTCGGAGATGTACGGCCGGCCGTCGCTGCTGATGGCGACGCGATGCAGATGCAGCATCGACCGCACACCCTGCGTGTTCACGCCACGCACCAGCAGCTCCAGGTCCAGGTCCACGTTGGAGCCGATGCCCAGCTCCGCCCGCTCGGCGGTGTCGGTGATTTCCGGCGCCGTCCACGGGATGTCGATGCTGCTGGCGGCACCGTCCGGCGGTGCGCCGATCATGACCAGGCCGGCGGCGCTGTCCACGTAGTAGTTCGTGCCTTCCGTCCACGTGGTGCCGCCCGAGTCGTCGAACGTGCCGCCACTGCCCACGGTCACGTCCACGGCGCCGAGACGGATGACCTGGCCCTGCTTGGGGGAGTCCACCGTGGTGGTCATGCTGGACTGGTTCGCCTGCGTCAGCCACCCGAGGTCCGACATGACGGACCATGACCGGGCGCGGGCGTGCCATTGGACCAGCGAAAACGAGATGGACGCCTCGATCTGGGTCACGCTCGACGCGCCGAGCACGCGGGTGGGGGAGTCGCGCCGGTACCGACGCGCCCGCTCCGTCGAGATTTCCAGGGAAAAGCCGTTGGTGTCGCCCAGGCGCTCGAAGTGCGCCTGTCCCACCGGCCGGCCGATGATCTGCCCGCGCGGGATCGTGTACGCGCCGGGCCGCAGCGGAAGGGGTCCCGCCATTCAGACCTCCGGATTTTTGAAGTCGATGAAGCATTTGAGCTGCAAGTGCAGGGCGAAGTGACCAATGGCCGTTCCGCCCGCTGGCGTCAGGTCGTCTTCCAGGTTGGCGCCGACCAGCCCTCCGTCGCCCAGCAGGTCGGCAAGCGCCCCATCCGAGACGATCGCCCGCTGGATTTGGCCCAGGATGCTGGACAGGCGGCCGCCAATGACGGCCCCCGCCTCGCCGTGATCTGCGGCGACCCAGCGGACCACCGGAGTAGCCGTCACCGCCACGGGGGATCGCCCCAGGGGCGTGCGCCCCTCGTAGGATTCGCCGCCGTCGAACAGGATGACGGCGGGCGTTTCGCCTTCGGCCACGGGCGCCAGGCGGTTCCGATCCACCAGGACGGGCGCCGGGTCCAGGCCCTCCAGGATGGCCAGCAGCCGTTGCAAGATGCGCTCCCGCTTCGTCGTCATCCTGCCGTTTCCCTAACCGTCAACTTGTGCACCAGGCCGTGGGCGTCCATTTCGGCGGCACCCACGACCCGGTACACCCGCCCGTCGTCATCCGTCGTAATCGTGTCTCCGCCCTGGGGTGCCGTAATGTCAGTAGCGCGCACGTCCATGCCCACATCCGCCACCACGACCCGCGCCCCCAGTTCGGCGTCGTAGCCCTTGCGCGGTGCGACGACGATAACCGGAGCGGAAACACTTTCGGCCTGCCCCGTATAGGTGGCAGGCCGGCCGAACCGCCCGAAGGCGGTATCCACTGCCTGGCGCATCGCCTCCCGCGCGCTCATGAGCGTCACGCCACGGTCACGCGGAAGCTCGCGTTGGGGCGGTAGGGCACCATCAGGGGCGCCGACTGCAGCATCACGTACCGCATCGCCGGATCATCCGTGATCCAGGATTTGGGCCAGTACTCGGCAGTCTGGTATCCCGCCTTCGGGTCCCTGATCGCCCCGAAATGCCGCACGCCCTCAACGCCGCGGGACACGCCGACCACCTGGTTGTCCCCGAGGACGCTCACCTCCTGGTCATCCTCCGGGGAGTACACCGTGGCGCTGTAGACCCAGTAGCGACGCGTGCCGTCAGTGCCCATGTACTGCACCGCGTTGTCGGCACTCTCCAGCACCGTCTGCATGGTCGCCGGAAGGTCACCGCGCCGGGCGTCCAGGATGCGCTGTACGTCGGCCGACTCCCTGAAGCGCCGCCAGGCCGCCGGCCCCATGACAACGTCGCTGATCTGGGTGCCGCTGAGGCTGGCTGCGCTGAGGCACCAGTCCTCCACGTCCTCCAGCGGCTTGACGCCACTGTCGCCCCACTGGCTGCCCGAGGACAGGGTCATGGTGAGGCTGCTGTCGCGCCCGAAATCAATGTTGGTGGTCTGGTAGTTCTCGCCCTTGACCGTGATGGCCCCGTCACGCAGCGCCAACGCCGCCATGTATTCCAGGCGCCGGGTCAGGGCCCGGGTCTGACGCTGCATGGTCTGTGCGATATGCGCTCGCTCGCGGTTCACGGGCGCCATATCGCCCCCGATCGTCTCGCCCGCCACGCGGCGCAGCGGCGCTTCCGGATCGATGGTGCGCTTGTCCTTGGCGTAGGCGGGCTTGAAGCTCTTGGTGGTATAGCCCTCGTTCTGCACCACGGTTCCGGCGTGGACCGGGGAACAGAACGGCGTCATCATGGGCCGCTCGTCCGAGACGTCGAAATAGATGACCTCCGCGTCCGAGCGCTCGATTTCCGGGAAGAACGTGTCCAGGAAAAAGGTCGGCGGCCGCCGAAGGTTCCGGAGGACACGGCTCAGATATTCGGTGCTGTACGGGTCCATGCTGCCCCTCCTACACGCTCGTCTTGAAGAACATGCCCAGATTGCGCGCCGTCACGCGGTGCGTATCGGCCGTATCGCTGCCACCGAAGGCCAGGCGCGCCTCGTCCAGCTCGCCCGTGAGGTACACCACGGCCGCCTTGGCGCCGCCGCTGGTATCCACGGCCTCGGCCAGCACGGCGTAGGGCTCCTCGCTGCCGTCGCTGTTGGCGCTGTCCACCAGGACGCCTTCGCCGGACGCGCTCACGCGCCCGAGCACCGCACCCCGGTCCAGGGCCTGACCCGACGCGATGGTCATGGTGTCCGTCACCGCCGGGTAGGTCCCGATGATGAGGTCGTTGGAGTCGAAGGTTCCAACCGTCGTAATTCCGCTCGCCATGGGGGTCCTCCGTTATTACATGATCCCGGCCTGCCGGAGGGCCGCCAGGTCCGCATCCGCTTCGTGCTGCCCGCCGCCGTCCTCGGGCTGGACATCGGGGTTGGGCGTGCCGTTCATCATGGCCACGAAGCCCGTCTCGTCGGCCTTCGCATCGGCGGTCTGTTCGATCGGGGCGGCCGCCAGGGCCGCCTGCGCCGCCTCGGGGGCCATGTCCGTGTGCAGCGCCAGGTGATGCGCCAGACCCGCGCGCCCCTTGGCCGCATCCGCCTCCAGAATGGCCGCGATGCGCTTGCGCTCCGCGACGCGCGGGTCCTCGCCGCGGTTGTCGCCGGACATGGCGTTCGGATCCACGGTCAGCGGCTCTTCGATACCGCCCCCGTCCGTGCGGGCGGCCGTATCGCTGCCACCCGCCTCGTTGCTCCGTGTCATCGGCATCTCCTGTTGTTGCTCGGATAGACGGTCCACGGTCTCGGCCAGGGACCCCACACGGTCCGCCAGCCCTGCCTGCACGGCTTCGTCACCGGCCAGCAGATCCGCCTGCGTGGCCCGCACCGCCTCCGCGCTCATCCCGCGATAGGCGGCGACGGTCATCACGAAGGTGTCATAAAGGCCCTGCACCTTCTGTTCGATGTTCTCCCGGGCGTCGCCCTCCAGGGGCTTCCACGGCGTCCCGTCGATTTTCCGGGCGCCCCGGTACAGATGCGTCACCGTCACCCCCATGCCTTCCGCCATGCCGGAGTAGTCCATGTGCGTGAGCACCACGCCCACGGAGCCGACCCCTCCCAGGCGGCTGGTCACCACCTCGTCGGCGGCGGCCGCAATCCAGTAACCGGCGCTTGCCGCGAACTCGTTGGCCACGGCCACGACGGGCACGGTGCCGCGCGCCTCGTAGACCCGTTGCGCTACCGTATCCACGCCGGCTGCCTCGCCACCCGGCGTGTCGATGTCCAGCACGACAGCCCGGGTCTCACGATCCGAGAGTGCCGCGGCAAAGCGCGCCTCAACGGCCTCATAGCTGATGAGGCCATCGGAAACCGCTTCGAGGTTCGTCACCCGCTTGGCCAACCCTCCGTGGATCGGCACGACCGCGACGCCGCCGGCCGCCATCTGGTAGCCGTGTGCCTGCCGCCTATTGGCCTTCTCGGCCTCGTTTTCATCGGCGCCGTTTTGCATCGCGCCGCGCTCGCGCGGCTGGCTCCAGCGGGCATCACGCGGCGGCTGCACCAGGTCCTGATCCAAACCGAACCGGGGCGCCTGGCCGTGCAGGATGGCGCGCACTTTGTCCGGGTGGACCAACAACGGCTCCGATAGCCGCGCCACGAGTGTAGGCAACATCACGCCGTCCCCTCTTGTTCGTCCGTCGGCTGATCGTTTTCCGATGCGCCCGGGTCACCGGCCGGGGCCAGCCCCTTGTCCTGGCGGACCGTCTCTTCAAGGCGACGCTGTTCCAGGACGTCACGCCAGTCACGCCCTTGTTCGGCACACTCCTCTTCAAGTGTGGTGACGCCGGCCCGCATTCGGATCTCGGCGGCTTCCGCTTCCTTTTTCGGATCGATCCAGCCGCGCCCGGGCCCGATCCAGCGCGCCCGGCTGTAGGCCTCGCGAGCCTCATAGAAGCCCGGCGCGCGGATGACGCCGCGCCCCACGGCTTCCTCCAGCCACAGCTCATAGACCGGCTGGCACCACTGCGTCGCCAGCCAGGCCCGCCGACTCCGGAAGTGCCGCCACGCCTCCAGCAGGGCCGCCCGGGCGCTGGAATAGTTGGTTTTGCTGAAATCCCGCATAAGCAATTCATATGGGAGGTTAAGACCAACCCCGACGTGGCGAAGCATGTTTTCGGAAAACTTGTCGAATTCGGCGTTCGGGCGATTTGGAGCGAAAGAACTCACCTTGTCGCCGGGGAACAACTGCTGAATGGTCCCGCCTTCGAGGGTAACGTCCCATTCGGCCCTGTCCTGCATGTATTCGGTTGCACTGCCCCACATGCCGGCCATGGTCTCGCCATCCATGGGCGATTCGACGAAAGCCGCGACCATGGCGTTGACGACGGCGGCGCGCAGCTCCGCGTCGGCGTATTTGTCGTACATGCGCAGCGCCGACATGATCGGCGCCATGATGGGCTTGCCGCGATGCTGCCCCCATCGCTCGCGTCGGAATATGTGCAGCGCGCGGCGACGCCCCCACGACATGCGCGCTCGCACCCGCTCCCAGCGGGGCGCTTCCCAGCCGCCTTCCAGCCAGGCGCCGGGATGGGCTGTCCGGATGTGGTAGGCCACCGGCTCCCCGTAACGGTTCACTTCGACGCCATCCCGCATCCGGCGGTCCGTCTCGCGCCCTACGGGCGTGGACAGCCGGTCTGGTTCAATGCCCTGGAAACAGGTGGCCCAGCGCGTGCCCGCGCGCGACGGGCGCCATAGGGGGAGCACCAGGGCCTCGCCGTTCACCAGCTGGTTGCAGAACACCTCCGTGGTCATATCGTGGAAGGTGGCGTGTCGCGCTGCATCGAACTCCGGCGCCTCCGCGAAGGTGGCCCAGGCACGAGACACTTCTTCGGCCCAGGCATCCGCTGTTTCGCGTGACCACCCCAGGGCTTCCGCGTCCGGGCGCGGCTGGCACTGCAGGCCGGTACCCACCACGTTGTCGACCAGGGTGTTGATCGCCCCGGTCGTGATCCCGTGGTTGCGCACCAGGTCCCGGCCGCGCTCCCGCATCGTGGGAAGCTCGCCCAGCAGGTCGGTGTCCGCCGACCCCCCCGATACCTGCCAGGTCTGGAATTCCGCGGCGGTAGTCGAAGCCGCGCGGTGGGCCGTATCCAGGTGCGCACGCCCGTTGCGGCCGGCCGGCATGGGCTGCCCGTGCACATCCAACAACTTGGCGCTCATTCAGAACCTCGGACGGATCGGAGCCCGGCGCGCGCGCCCTTCAAGGCGCGCGACCGTCCCGCGCAGCTCGGCGATGTAGCGCTCCAGTTTCGGCACGTCCACGCGGGCGTACTTGACGTCACCGTAGTCGCCCACAGACACCGACACTTCCATGGCGCCCGTCATCAACTTGTGCCTCGCCGCCAGCGCCTCATCCAGGCGCTGTTTGGCCGTCTGCAAATCCAGGCTCATGGCTTATCCCCAGACCGGGTCTTTCTTGCGCCGCTGTCCCCGGTGCTTCGCCGGCTTTGGCACCCTCGATTTCTGGGCGTTTGACGATGCATCGCCCCCGCTTGACGTGCCGCCCTGGCCATCCTGGGCCACGGGCCGCCGCCAGAAGCGTGCCAGATCGCCTTGCGCCTCGGCGCGTGGTGTGCCGCGTTTCGCCGCTTCCGAAGCCCACACTTCGGGGGTCCAGTGGTCCGACAGCCAATGCACCAGGGCCCGGCAGTACACGGCCAGGTCCAGCTGTTCGTTGGCCTTACCGCGCGGCTTCCGCCACTCCCGCTTGACCAGGCCGTGCGGCCCCGGCCGTTCGTCCAGGTACTCCGCCGTGATCTGCGTAAAGAACTCGCGGTCGCAAGTGTCCGGGAAGTGGTAGGCCCCGGCGGCGACGTGCCCGTCTTCGTCCGGCCCTTCGATAGTTTTTCGGAGACTTGCATACAGCTCCGATTTCAGGTCCCAGGTGCCGACCGGGTAGAGCTGGACGCGACCGAACCGTTTGCCTTTTTTGTTCACCGGCACGCGCTTGGGTTGTCCCACCGGCGGCAGCCGCCAGCCGGCCCGGCCGTCAAGGGCGAAGACCCGCCCCCCGGCTTGATGGCGCTGCACCCAGCGGTACACTTGCCCGGACAGGTACCCGGCATCAACGCCCAGGGCGTCCATCTGCCACTGCCCGCCCTGCCAGTCCTCGTAGCGGCGCTCCAGCAGTTCGTCGGCGCCCTGCCACGGGGTGTCCGTCGCCGGGTCACCCGGGATCACCCCGTAGTCCACCAGGGTTGCCGTGAGCCCGATGCCATAGGCATAGACAGCGTATTCGAGGCGATCCCCCTGCACGTCGATGGCGCCGGTCATGAGCACGGCCCCGCGCGGCACCATGCGCGCCGGCACGGCGCCGCGACGTTCATAGAGCTTTTCCTCGTCCGGCGCTTCGCCGGTTTCTTCGTAAGATTCTCCGAGGACCTGCTGGACAAAGCTCTTGAGCTTCGTGGGGTCATCTTTCGCTGCCAACCAGTCGGCTACGATATGATCCCAGGTGACGAACAGGCTGTAGGCCTGCCAAAGCGCGAAACCAGGTTGCCGTCCGCCGCGCGGCCGCTGACGATACCCGTCCAGGTCCTGGGGCGGCACCACCAGGGGCGGCGCGCCGTCGCCGTCAAAGGTCGGCAGCCAGATGCCGCGCGCCACCATGTCACGCTTGTGGCGGTGCTCGATTTCGGTGCCGCAGGCCATGCAGTCGAAGTAGGCGCCGTGTGGCCAAGTGTCCGACCGCCACCCCATCCGGCGCCATTCCAACGGCTGGAAGTCGCCACAATGAGGGCAGGGCACGTAATACCGGCGCTGGTCCGAAGCCTCATATTTACTGGTAATCCGGCAGGCGCCGGCGACGTCCGGCGTGGACGCCAGCGCCGCCTTGGTTCCGACATCTTTCCACGCAGTGAGTCGGTATTCCGCCTGGGCGAGCGGGTCGCCACGCCCGCCGGCGTCAAGCGGCCACTCCGATATCTCGTCGCCTACCAGCACCCTGGCGGACAGCATTTGCAGGCCTTTGGAGCTGTTCGCTCCCGTGACCTGCATGTAGCCGCCCGGAAATCTCTTGAAAGCGCCGGTGCTGTTATCGCCGGACTTGCCCTTTTGCTCCCGTACCCGGCTTTTGAGGGCGGGTGTGGCCTCGATGGTCGGCTGTAACTTGATCCGGTTGAATTTGGTCAGCTCGTCCAGCGTCGGCAGCACCCAAAGCACCGGCGACGGGTCGTGGGCGATGACGTACCCCACCAGGTTCATCAGCCCTTCGGTGCCGGCGATCTGGTGCGCCTTTTTCAGGATCACCTCTTCACACGGGTCCGATGGCGTCATGCACGCCATCGGTTCCACCATGTACGGCACCAGGGCGTTGGACCAGCGGCCGGGATGAGGCGAGCCGCTTTCCTCGCTCACATAGCGCTCGCGCTCAGCCCATTCAGGGACCGTGAGACGTCGGGGCGGCCGCAGGCCCTCGGCGATGGCGGACAGGACAAGAGCCCGGCCGTTGGGCATCCGGGCCCGGGCCTCATCCGGTATCGCTGTCGCCGTCGCCTCCATCATCGTTGTCGCCTTGCGCCCACGCCTCCATCTTGTTCGCCAGCTCCGTCAGGAGCGCTTCATCCGCACTGTCCAGGACGTCCACCACGTCACGCGGGTCCGTTCGGCCTGCCAGGTCTTCCGCCAGCCGCCGGTTCCGTAGGCGCAACCCCTGCCGCATCGCCTGGGCCGCTTCTGTCATCGCGGCGCGCACCTCTTCCGCGTCCACGGCCCGTTTGGCGCGCTCTGCCAGGTCCAGGCGCGCCATGGCGGCTTTGGCCGCCTCGTGCTCCGCTTTGTGATGGCTGTATGACCCGGTCCGGGTCGCGCCCGTGCCCGCTGGTGTGTCACCCGCCTCTTCGGCAACATCGTCGGCCACATCGTCCACCAGCCCGCCGGCGTGACTGGCTACTCGGGCCGGATTGACCGTCTCGCCCCAGTGGGCCCGCAGTTCCTCCGGGTCCACTTGAGGGGCTTTCGTTGTCCCGCGGTTAAGCTCCGGGTGCTTTTTGACGTACCGGCTGATGGTGGACTTGTTGCGCCCCAGGGCATCGGCCGCCGCGCTGATACTCACCAGGGCCATGCCGTCCACCGTTGCGCCGTTGCACCCCATCGTTGCAAGCGTTGCGGCTGTTGCATCAATCAGCACCCTCGGCTGCAACGATGCGCCGCACTCTTGGACGC
>Ga0207714_1001102_pt1 | contig 17931 bp, 19 predicted proteins | sample PonA232FremontCA_2_FD_187270 | JGI IMG/M metagenome (GOLD analysis project Ga0207714, IMG submission 187270) | Marine sediment microbial community from Fremont, CA, USA - Pond A23 Sediment 2 (SPAdes) | ecosystem: Environmental > Aquatic > Marine > Unclassified | place: USA: Fremont, California...
GAGATCGACCCGGAAAATACCAATGCCCTTCAGGAGCTCGGCCCGGCTCAGCTACAGGCAAAGCAATATAATAAAGCCCTGAAGACCGGCCGCAAGATGGCAGAGCACAATCTGCCAGAGTCCGGGATGGTCAGCGCAAAAGCGGCCCTTCACCTGGGAAATCCCCAAAAAGCCGTTAATATCCTGCAAAACGACTCCCATAAGGACCCGGATGTGGTTTCCCTACTGGGATATTGCTACATGGTCCAAAACCGTTTTAATAAATCCCTCTCCCTGATGGAAAACGTGCTTTCAGACAATCCGGAACACTTCAATGCTTACCTTGCTCGAGCGGGCCTCATGTTTGTTCAAGACCAGGATCTAGATCTGGAGGCCCATCTCAAAACCGGCTGGGGAGAGGCTCAGGACAAGGCCGTTTCCTTCTCCAGGGGGTGTGCTTTGGCATCAAGGGGAGATTGGCGGACAGCCACCGACAATTGGAAGGAGGCCAAGAATCTCATCCAGGGCTTCTCGCTTACAGGCCTCACTGCTGAGGTTCTGGCCAAGGGGACGGAGAAAGCAGAACTTCCCCATGTGAATCTCGGGCTGATTCTGTACTATCGAGATCTCCATGCTGCGGCCTTGAGTGAGTTCGATAAAGCGCTCACACTCAACAACAACTCAATCATGGCCAACTACTGGGCTTCTCAGGCCCTTCTCAAACAGGGAATGCGACTGAAGGCCATTGATCACCTGCACAAAGCGCTGGAGCAGGCGCCACGCTTTTTCACCGCCCAATACACTGTGGCCGAGCTCCACCTTATGACAGGGAAGCCTCAAAAGGCTCTAGGCCATTACCAAAAGGCCCTGGATATCAGAGAGGATCCAGGGATTCTGATCAAGATCGGGATGCTCCACGAAAGCAAAGAACAAGTTGAAGAGGCTGCCACAGCCTATCAGGATCTGATCAACCAATTTCCAGAATTTTATGTGGGGTACAACCAGCTGGCCTGGCTGTATGCTAAAAGGGGAATCAAGCTGGACAAGGCCATGGGACTGGCCAAGAAGGCCAACGAGCTCCAGCCAGGAAATGCAAGTATCCTTGATACCATAGGCTGGATCCACTTCCACAAAAATAATTACGACCAGGCTCTTGTTTATTTGGAAAAATCTCTCGAAGTCAATCCACAAAACCCGACTGTTCTCTATCACCTCGGCATGACCCATCATGCCCTTGACAACTCCTCTCAAGCACGGACTTATCTGGAAAAAGCACTTTCAATTTCCGACCAGTTCAAGGGCGCGGACAAAGTGAAAAACATGCTAAACTCCAGGTTATGATACTGGCAATTATTACTCTGGATTACAGTCTCGTATATGGCCTCGCCAGCTTTTGTTGGATCACCGAAATGCAACGGCTGCGTTTTATGTAACAAGCAAGCACTCTACCCCCCCGACAGGCCCTCCAGATAGCTCAGATCCCGCTGCTGGGTATTCTTGGTCCCGACAACCGGAATTTCGATTACGCCGTCCTCCCGCTTGCGCCAATAGAGCCTGCCCTTGTAGGCGAAGACCGTCTCGAAGGCGGTCAGAGAGCTCTTCTTGAAGAACACCTTCCGCTTGACCTGGACCCTGCCGCTGTCCTCGTTCAGGGCGTGCAGGACTTCCTCTGCCTTGAGGTGCATATCCTGGGGCAGGTCCAGAAACCCCTCCACCGCCCTGTCGTGGAGGATCAGCTGCTTGTACAGCGTCTGGAAGCGCTTCCTGATCTGCTGCAAGTCCTTGTCCTTCCTCCTGGAGGAAGCTTTCTGCTTAGTCTCGAGCTGCTCCACCTCCCGCAGCAGGGTCTGGATCTCCTCCTCCCTCTTCTCTCGTTGCTCCATGCTCTGCCGCAGCTTCTCCTCCAGCTCCTCCAGCTCCTGCATGGCCTCCTGTTCCGTGGTCTGGATCCGGGTATCCGCCTTGTGCAGCTCCCCCCTCAGACGATCGATCTCCTGCTGATAGCGATCCTCCTTGCCGCTGGCCTCCTCCAGGCGGAATTGCGCCTGCTGCAGCCTCTCCTGGGCGTCCTCGATCTCCTCCCGCTGTTTCCTGGCCATCTCTTCGGCCTGCTTCGCCCGGGAGCGATAGGAGGAAAACAGGACGGAGCTGAAGATCAGGATATAGATAATGAGCACGATGTTGGCGAGCCAGGTGTTCCTGGGGATCTGCACAGACAGGCGCAGGACGAGGCCCTCCTGCAGGATTTCCATGTTGCGCCCGGCGATTCGCGACTTTTCCTCCCCGGAGAGGAAGCCTCTCAAGGAAAGGTCCCGCTCGTCCCAGGCCCGGTCCGCGTACTCCAGGACCGGATAAACCAGTCTGCCCTCCTTGGTCCGCACTACCACCTGAGGATTCACACCGAGCTTGAGCGGCCATCTCCCGCGAAAGTAGTCCTTGACGTTGCCCTGAACAACCTTGTTCAGCCGGACCTCTCCGGCCATGAGGCCGTCCACGTTGGAAACGAGCTCATTTCTGAGCCCCGATCGCCACGTGGACTGGAAATAGGCCTCCAGCCCCTGGATGCTGAATATATACAGCACCGGGGGCAGAAAGACGCACAGGAACAGGATTCTGAAGGAAAGATGTTGCACACTCTATCCCATTCTTCTTGGGGTCTTCGACAGGTGATGAAGCCAACGCATCCTCGGGAACAGATCCTAGCAAATTCCTGAGTCCGCGCAATCTCTCGCCTTTTCGAATCCGGGGCCTGTGGCCTCGGAGCCTGTTCTGCTGCTTGAAGATAGGGAGGAGAGGAAATGAAGGGAAGCTATGTGGGTGAGGGGGGAATGAAAGGCCGGACCGACCGGGGAGGCTGGATTGCCTGCTGTGATTCTCTTTTCTGGAGACTCCAGATCCTATGTTTCCGCGAAGTATTTGTCGATCCCGGCTTGCCCGGAATCGTTCAGGTCCTCGAACTGAACCGCGGCCTCGATCTCGCCGCTTCTCTGCAACGCCAGGCGGACCACGCGCCCCAGGCAGTTGATCAGGCCTATCTCCCATAAATGGAGGGCCAGCTCAACTCTCTGGTTCGGCTCGACAACCTCATTCAGCCGCATCAACAGACCGGTTTTGCTGATATTGAGGATTTCCGCTCGATTCTTTTCCCCTTGGAATCGAGATGCCTGTTCCTCCAGCTGACGGTACTCGGCCCACGCCCCTTGTGAAGGGACACGAGTGGCTATGCGCCTTTGCTTCTTGCAATCGTATTCCTCGATCTTCAACACCAGCGCGCCGTAATCCGTGGCCTCAACCATGCGCGTATACAAGGTCATAACCGTGTGGTCGATTTCCAGGCATACAAGTACCTTGGCTCCCCTTTCGATCTTCTTGACTTCATTCAGGTTGGACTGGGGAAACTGAGCCTGGATATAGGGGTATTCGGTCATCTGGACCACACCGTAAGCCTGGACCTTTTCGCCGCACCCAGTTAATGAATACGCAGTGACTGGTTGGGGCTCCTGAAAAATATTCAATGCAATTGGGGATGGCATAATGGTCCACTCGATTTGACGATTCACCTATCCCTACCCTGCAATATTTCAGCCAAATCTCAATCGAACGAAGAGATGGGATCAATGCCCTGGAAAGACGAGCAATCTGATCAAAAGCAGCTTGTGCAACAGTATTCCGCTTGGGAACACATGTGTTGTCGGAGTGGATATGATTTGCACTTGCAGAGACGGTACGGCACTTATTTTCCCAGTGCAGGGACCAAAAGAAAAGCCGCCCTTGATAAGGACGGCTTGTTTCGATGCGCCTGACAGAATAAAAAATTTCTTGCCGAATTCTCAGGGATCCTCGGAAACAACGTTCTCCTCGCGGCAGAAGTCGGTTATGCGCTGACGGTCCTGCGGGTCTATGTCCTCGAAATGCGCGGCGACCTCTATGCTGCTGTCTGCCTTGAGCGCCATGCGGACAATCTGAGCCGTGCACAGGATCGTAGCCCGCGGTGCCTTGTGGATCACGAGCTTCACTCCCAGCGCTTGGCACGGCTGGACCACCTGCCCCAGCCGCATGCGGAGCCCTGTGCTGCTGATATCCAGCGCTTGGGCCTCTTTCGCCTCGCCGATCCATCCTCCCTCTTCATCCAGGTGCCAATAGAGGATATCGGTCTGTTCCGCGGGAACCCTCGCTGCCGAGCGCTTCTGCCGTTCCTGGACATAATCCTCCGCCTGAAGCAAGAGCCTTCCTTCTCCCGGAACCATAGCGATCGTGGTGGTGATCAAAAAAACGGACTCCTCCGTCTCCAGACAGAGAAGGATCTGGCTTCGAGGATCGAGCGTCTGCCACACGGGCCAGGCTTCACGCGGCAAGGTCAGCTCCAGGTAGGGCTTCCTGGTCAAAATGACCGAGCCGCTCAGGCTCAGCTTCACGCTGCCCTCCTGGCTCACGAGCACCTTGACCTGTCGCAATTCGCTGAAAAGATCCCGCAGATCGATCCCATCCATAAGGCTCCCCATATCGTTGGCATCAGGAGCTGAATATTCCGGACAGGACAACTATGCGCCAAAGAAGCGTTGTGTGCAACCCGTTCCACACACCTTGCACACCCCTTGCCGCCAAAGCAAAAAGGACCGGGATGCTTGATCCCGGCCCTTTTTGCTGTATGCCTTCCCTGGACGGAAGCCCTTGTTCCTGGGTTCGCGATTCTCTCGGCGCAGGATCCCATTCCGGCTCAGAGCCAATCGAACCACTCTTTCCAGCTTCCCCTCTTGGCGATCCGGGCCTCTTCCGAGGCCTGCTTCAGGGAGAGATAATAGGCCTCCCGGGTCCTGCTCTTGGCGTACGCGGCGTATTCATCAAGATCCTCATACTTCTCGAGGACGGAGCTGTACCTGAGCCAGGCGGCTCGATACTTCTCGGTGCGCATGTAAAAGTCGGCCACGTAAATGGCGTGCTGGGCCCTCCGGCTACGGCACTGGAGAATATATTCCCGCGCCTCGGGCACGTATTCGGACTGGGGGTAGGCCTGAACCAGCCGGGTGAAGTATTTTTCAGCCTCCCGGACCTCCTGCTGGGACAGGTCCACGGATTTGAACTGCTTCAGATTGGCCCGGCCGATCCGGAAGAGCACATAGGGTATCTCCGGGCTCCCTGGATGCAAGGACTCGAACTCCTTGTACGCGCTTTCCGCGGCGGAAAGCTTCTCCTGCCGGTAATAGGCGTCGGCCAATCCGAGCTCCGCCTCCGCGATCCAACGGCTGAAGGGATGGTCTTCCCTGATTTGCTGGAAGTATTCCGCTGCCTGGCCGTAGTCGCCCTCATCCATGGCTCGTTTCCCGGCCTGGTACAGCTCCTCCGCCCTTTGGAAGCTCTCGGAGGAGGAAAAGGGGTTCAGCGAGCTGCATCCGCTGAGAATCAGGCACCCTAGCACTATGAAGAGCAGGAGTGGGATACGCTTAGCCATGGCTTGCCTCTTCCGCGAACAAAAAGGCCAGATACCCGGCGGTGGCTCCATCGCCCACTGCGGTGGTGATCTGCCGACAGATCTTGGAACGCACATCCCCGGCGGCCAGGATGCCCGGCAGGTTGGTCCGCATCTCGCTGTCCGTCACGATGAACCCGGCCTGATCCCGCTCCATTTGCTCGGGCACGAAGCCCGCAATGGGGTCGAGCCCCACGAAGATAAAGGCCCCCTGAACGTCCAGCTGGCTTTTCTCCCCTGTCTTGACATTGCGCAGATCCAGGCCGGTCACCTCCTGTTCGCCCAGGATCCGATCGGCGACTGTGTCGTACAGGATCTCGATATTGGGCTCGGCGAGCACCTTGTCCTGGTAGATCTTGTCCCCGCGGAACGCGTCGCGGCGGTGGATGAGATAGACCTTTCGGGCCAGCTTGGCCAGGTAGAGCGACTCCTCCAGGGCTGTATTGCCTCCCCCGACGCAGGCAACATCCTGATCCCGGAAGAACTGGCCGTCGCACAGGGCGCAATAGGAGACCCCCTTGCCGGCGAGCTCCTGCTCCCCGGGCACTCCCAGTTTCTTGTACTCCGCTCCGGAACAGATGATCACCGAGGTGGCCTGGATCGATTCTTCTGCCATATGGACAACGTTCTTGCCGTACTCCGGCTCCAGGGAGCGAACCTCATCCATGTATTTATCGTAGGAGAAGCCCTCCAGATGCTTGGCCATCTGGTCCACGAGCTCAAAGCCCCGCACACCTTGGGGATACCCCATGTAGTTGTCGATCCATTCCGTATTGAGCACCTGCCCGCCCGGAGCGAATTTCTCCACCCAGGCCAGGGAGGCACCCGTGCGCAAGGCGTACAGGGCCGCGGTCATCCCGGCCGGGCCGCCTCCTATCACCAGGACATCATATGTCTGCATACATTTACGCCTTTGAGTCGATCATTTCCTTGAGATTGCTCTTGGAGACCGCACCGGTAACCTGATCCATCACCTCTCCGTTCTTGAACAGAATCAGGGTGGGAATGGCCCGGATGCCGTACTTGCTCGGCGTGCTGGGGTTCTCGTCCACGTTCATCTTCACGAATTTGACCTTTTCCGGGTACTCCCCCTCCAGCTCCTCCACGATGGGGGAGATGGCACGACACGGCCCGCACCACGGGGCCCAGAAATCGACAAGAACAGCTGTCTCGCTCTTGAGGACCTCGGATTCGAAATTGCTGTCCGTGACTGCGTTGGGCATAACCTACTCCTTATCCACCATTCATTGTTCCATCCGGCACGGAGAGTGAACGCGAATACGCCCCGCCGCGCCGGACAATCCCAAGCTCCCTGTCCCCTGGACTCGATCCTTCGAGCCCGCTTACCGCTGTCAGTCAAGCCGACAATCAGGCGGTTATCCAGGCCTTGGCCGTCTTGAGCGCTACGCGGCAGAACGATCCGCTATCAGCCAAGATCCAAAAATCTAATGCTCTGGTTGTGGCCTGTCAAGATGTGGCGATCTCATGTAATCCCAAGGGATGGCGCGTCCCCTGGGTATGGCCTCCAGACCCAGATCGTGGCACCAGCCCTTTTCGAAGAGCACAGCCCCTGTATGGGCCACCATGGCCGCATTGTCCGTACACATCCGGGGATCGGGCAGGACCAGCTCCACGTCGTGCTCTTCCGCAACTTGGCCAACTGTGCGGCGCACCATGGAATTGGCCGCCACGCCACCGGCAACAACAAGCGAGGCCGCTTCCGGATGGCGGCGAAGGGCCCGTTCCAGCTTGATCCTGAGCCCCTGGCACACACTCCAGCTGAAGGAGGCACAAGCCCGGGCCAGTTGCGGGGAATCCGCCGCGATCCTCTCCGGATCCGGTTCTTCCGCCATCTCCTTCAGCCTGATGCCGGGATTGTCCCGCACATAGTTGGCCACCGCCGTCTTCAGGCCGCTGAAGCTGAAATCCAGATTCCTGTTGTCCACATAGGGCTTGGGGAAAAGATCCTTGTCCGGATCGGCGCACGCTGCGATGCGATCAACGTGCTTGCCCCCGGGATAGGGGAGATTCAGGAGCTTGGCCGTCTTGTCGAAGGCCTCGCCCACTGCGTCGTCCAGGGTTCGGCCCAGAATGGCCATCTCCGTGTTGGAGCGGAGCAGATAGAGCCGGGTATGCCCTCCCGAGATGAGCAGCCCCAGCGCGGGGTAGGGCACCCCGCGGGCCAGCTCCGGGGCCATCATGTGCGCCTGGAGATGATCCACCCCGACAAGGGTTGCCCCGCTTCCCTGCGCCAACCCCTTGGCCAGCCCCAGACCCACCAAAAGACCGCCCAAAAGGCCCGGCCCCCTGGTAACGCTGATCAGATCCATTTCCTCCAGGGACGCGCCGGACTGGGCGAGGACCTGCTCCAGCAGCCCCGGCAGGGCCCGAAGGTGCTCCCTGGAGGCGATCTCCGGCACAACGCCGCCGTAAATGGCGTGCAGATCCTCCTGGGAACGCAGGGCCTGCGCAGCGAGCTCCCCATTCCGGAGGACCGCCAGGGAGGTCTCGTCGCAGGAGGTCTCGATCCCCAGGCAGAGCATCTAGGTTACCTGCTCGTAAATGTCCTTGACCTTGCTCACATCCGTTTTGGACCCGATGAACAGCGGGGTTCGCTGGTGGAGCTCCCTGGGCTCCAGCTCCAGGATGCGATTGACCCCGTCCGTGGCCATGCCCCCCGCTTCCTCGGCCACACGTGCCAGCGGAGAAGCCTCGAAGAGCAGCCGCAGCTTCCCCTTGGGATTCTTCGGATCCCGATAATCCAGGGGATACATGAAGATTCCCCCATAGAGGAGGTTGCGGTGGAAGTCGGCCACGAGGGAGCCGATGTAGCGCAGGCTGTACAAGCGGCCCAGGTCGCTGTTGGGGTCCTTGAATGCGGAAACGACTCGTTGCGTCACGCTGTCCCAGTAGTGCCAGTAGGCCTCGTTCACGGAATAGATCCTGCCCTGCTCCGGAGTCTGGATGTCGGAGGAGGACAGGAGGAACTCCCCCACGCTCGGATCCAGGGTGAAGCCGTGCACCCCGCGGCCGGTGGTGTAGACCATGACCGTGGAGGAGCCGTAGATGAAGTACCCCGCGGCCACCTGCTCCGTTCCCTTCTGCAGCACATCCGCCAGATCCATGTCCCGGTCCAGGTCCTTGGCCGGGGTGCGGTGGATGGAGAATATGGTCCCGATGCTTACGTTGGCGTCGATATTGGAGGAGCCGTCCAAGGGGTCCACGAGGAGGATGTACTCCCCCTTGGGGAATTTGGAGGGGATCTGAATGAGATCGGCCTGCTCCTCGGAGGCGAGGGCGCAAAGAACGCCAGCCCGCTGCATGCGGTGGACAATAATCCTGTGGGCGAACTCGTCCAGGCGCTGCACCGAGTCCCCTGTGGCATTGGTGTTCCCGGTATCCCCCAGGATGTCCACCAATCCGGCCTTGTTCACCTCGCGGGAGATGATCTTGGCCGAAAAGATGAGCTCATTGAGCAGCCTGGTGAACTGTCCGGAGGCCATGGGGCTCTGCTTCTGGTGCAAAAGCAGATGCTCCGTCACTGTTATCTGACGCATAGGTTCCTCCTGTCCGGTATCAGCTATCCCCCTGGATCTTGACTGCGTAGAAAAAGGGTTCCTCTCCGATATAACGGGCCATCCACAGAAACATGCCCTCCTTGACGCGACATCTGCCCCAGGCCCTGCTTTCGAGTCGCTGATCCCACTCGAGCTGGGCCAGGCGCTTGCTTGCCCCGTCATAGCCACCCGCCCAGAGGACCTCCCCCTGGCTTACCGCCACAAGCTCCTTCTGCCGCGAGGTTCGCTCCATCAGGGAGGAAAAGTCGAAGCTCACCACAAGATAGCCCGTGTGCCGACCGCTGGAATACAAGGCCTCGAGCAGGACGGCGTCCATCCCGAAGCGGCTCTTGCCGTACAAGGCGTGCAAATCCCTGTCGTCCCATTGGCTTGCCTGGCGCACAACCTTTTCCAGGCGGGGCAGTCCTTGATCATTTTCCGGCTGTGACGCCCGGATCTCTCCTTCCGGGCTTACCACTGCGACCCCGGCCACCCAGGGAAACTCGGACAGGAGATCGGAGAAGCCAGCCCCCTCCCCCTTTTTGGGCTCCATGGTTCGTACGGCCTGAATCAGGGACTGCAGCCGGGTGTCCACCGGATAAACAATCCGGGCCATCCTTTGCTGGGCGGGGTTGAGCTCGCTTTCTCCCTCCAGCTCGATCTCCTCGGACCAGATAATATCCTCGGAAGTCTCCTTCACCTTCTTGAATCCTCCGCATCCAGCACTCACAAGACATAGCACGATCAGCACCACCGTTGTTCGAAGGCCCATCTTCAGCTTCCTTTTCCCGGCTACCCGTTTCCCTGTGCGCGCCAGACCGCTGCCGCTTGACCCGTTCCGCAACGATCGCGCCAGACCATCGTCCATCGATACCACATGTTCCCAAATACCAGGGGACGAGGAAAAGCCTCACTGGCCCCCCTGGATTATCCCCTGTTTTCCAGCCGTTCGGCAAGCCTCTCCAAATTGTGGATCAAGTCCGCCTCGCCGCCGGCAAGGGATCCCTCCTCCTCGCGCTCCTTTGTGTCGCCGGAGGTGTCCCTGGCTTGCTCCTCTTCCCGCTCCATTTCATGCCCGGAAGTGGCCTCGAGCTGCTCCTTCACGCTATCTATCCGCGCCTGCAGCTTCTCCCGTTCCCCGGAGGAAGGAGCCGCGGCCTGCAATTCGGAGTAGATGTCCAGGGCCTGGGCGTAGTCCCCCTGCGAAACGAGGATATCCGCCATGGTCTTGGTTCGGTAGGGGTCGCGGCCCTCGTCCCCGTCCTGGGTCGCGGCGGCTCCGGAGCCGGTGCATCCCCGGCTCGGGAGGTCCAGCTCCGCTTCGGGGGAGGAGTCGGCAGCTGCCTCGGCCTCCCCTTCGGCTGGAACATCCTGTATCCCGCGACGCAAGACCTCGGCCCAACTCGGCGCGTGGTTCCCAAAACACCGAGCCACAAAGCGCATGGCCACGGCGGCGTCTGCCTGTCCCTCGGCTTCCATGCTCTCCGCCCACTGCTCCCAAAAGGCAGGATATTTCCGAAGCACCGCACTCACCATATGCATCTGCTCCAGGGCCTCATCCGTGCGTCCCTGTTCCCGGAGCGTGTCATGCAGAAGCAGCCTGGCCTCGAAATGCTCCTGATAGCGGTTGAGTCCCGACCTCAGGGTGGATATCGCTTGATCCGCCTCCCCGCGATCCAGATAGAGCCGCGCCAGGGGCAGGAACAACCGCGATCCCGGATCCGCAGCCAAGAGTTCCTCGTAGAGCTTGATCTTGTCCTCTTGCATACAGCATCCTTTGCCGGCCTATTCCCGTATCGACCCGTCTCCGGGACCAGGCCGGCCGCCTAGCAGCCAGTTGAAAAGTCCCTATCAGGCAGGGCGCCCCAAAATTTCAAGTGCAAGGCGCGAAAAAAGTTCAAGGTCGAAGAGTAGTTAGCCTACCTGAGAGTTTGAACTTTTTGAAGCAACGCAGCAATTGGAAGATTTGGGGCGCCCTGTTAGGGGTCGAAGGGGATGTAGAGTACTTCCCCCTGCTCCACAAACCCCATTCTGGTTCGAACCACTTTGCCCTTATAGACCGTGCTGTTCTTGAGCAGGCGAATACGCTGGCTCAAGCGAACGTTCTCCGCCTTGACCTCTTTGAGCTCGGAACGCAGCTCATCCTTGGTTTGCCGGATCTCGCTGTACTGCTGCAGGGCCTTTCCCGGTCCGAGGATCTGATACAGCACAACCAAATTGACCCCGATGAAGACCCCTATCAGAATACGGCACAGCATCGGCTAATACCGCCCGGTACATTCTCGATGCTCCGAGCTCGTGGATGCGAGCAGATCCCTGAGCTCCATGAGCAAGACCTGAATGGCCCGCTCCAGGCGCTGGAGCTCTCCTTCCTCGCAACGCACGGAGCCCGCATGATCCATGCACCCGCGCAGGAAGCGAAAGTCGCGCTTGAAAAGCTCGGCCCGTCCCGTCTCCTCCAAGCGGGGCTCCAAGGCGCACACTGCCTCCAGGCAATGCCACAGCCGGAAGCGTCGACGCTGCTGTCCTTGGTCCATAGCCTCAAACCTCTCCCCGAGCCAGGAGCCAAGGGTGAATGAACTGCTTGAACTTCCCCACGGCCCGGGTCAGCAACTCTCCGAATCGTTCCTTGTCCGCCCGGGACAAATAGATATTCACTCCCTGCAGAAAGGCCTGCTCCCTGTCCAGGCTGGGAGCCCGGTCCCCTACGAGAATGCAGTTCAGCTCGCGCCGGGTGTACCCCGGCTGGGAGCTCAGCTCCCGCAGGAAGGGAGCGTTGTCTTCCAGATCCTCCACAACGAAAAGGGACAGGGGATTGGCATAGAATATTTGTATCGCCTCACTGGCCGAGGATGTGGCCACCAACCTGTACCCCTGGCCCTCCAGGGGCTTTCGGGCCGCCTCGAGCAAACCCTCGTCTGTCATCAGCAGCAGGCCGTTGTCCTCCTTTTCCGGAGTCAGGCCCAGAAACACCGAACCTTCCCTGCTCCCGGAATCCGCATCCCCGTCCGTCCGGGTCGGCTCCCGGGCTTCCTCCCCGCCCCGTGCCTGGCTCGCGGAACGATCCACGGCAATCCTGTTGCCGCAGGAAGGGCATTTGATCCGAAATCGCTGGGCATCCGGAACCTTGTCCTCGGACAGGGTAAATTCCCTGTGGCAACTGTCGCAGCTGATCCGCATCGCGACCCCCCTTTTGGTCCACACCGAAACGCTCCCGGTACTCAAGCGGGACAAGTCACTCGAAGAATTTCTGCTTCTCGTAATCCACATCCAGCTCCAGGTGGTCGATATCGCTGACCTGCTCCCCCTGCTCGGCCTTGATCCGATCCAGCATCTGGCCCAGCTTGGCCTTGTCCGAGGCGTTGAGCATGGCTGTCTCCTCGGTGATCACTCCCTTCTCGAACATGTCGGCAAGGCTGAGATCGAAGGTGATCATGCCGTAGCTGGAGCCCGTCTCCAGGATGTTGTAAAAGGTCTTGTCCTCGTCCTCTCCGAAGAGGATCAGCTCGTTGACCCGGATATTGTTGGTCAGGATCTCGAAGGCCGCGACCTTCTCCCCGTTTCGGTCGGGCATGAGGCGCTGGGAAACCACGTACTTCAGGCTCTCGCTCAGGCGCCCCCTGATGATGCGCTCCTCGTTCTGCTCCACCATGCCGATCATGCGATGGATGGTCTGGCCCGCATCCCCGGTGTGAAGGGAGCCCATGACCAGGTGGCCCGTCTCCGCCGCCTCCAGGGCGATGTCCAGGGTTTCCCTGTCCCGGATCTCCCCCACCAGGATCACGTTGGGGGCCTGACGCAGGGCGGAACGCAGCCCGGAGGCGAAGCTGGTGAAGTCCACGCCCAGCTCCCGTTGATTCACGGTGCTGGCCTCGTGATCGTGCACGAACTCGATGGGATCCTCCAGGGTGACGATGTGGTGCCGATTGTTCCGGTTGATGGTGTTCAGCAGCGAGGCCAGGGAGGTGGACTTCCCCGAGCCCGTGGCCCCCGTGACCAGGATCAACCCGTATCTCTCCCGGGCCATGGAGTAAAACATCTCCGGGAGCTCCATTTCCCCGATGCTCGGAGCCTTCATGTACAAGCGGCGCATGGCCACGGCCAGGGACCCGCGCTGACTGAACACGTTCACCCGGAACCTGGCCTTGCCCTTGACCACGTAGGACAGGTCCGCGGCCCCGTCCTCAACAAGCTGCCGGTAGAAACGGTCTTTCTGCCCCAGGATGCAGGAGGCGATCTCCTCCATCTGCCAGGGAGTCAGCTTTCCGGGGTCCGGCTGCAGGGGAACGTCGACGAGCTCGCCCTCGTTCTCGGCCTGCACCGGCTTGCCCACGGTCAAGAGGATATCCGAGGTCCTGGGCACAAAGTCCAGGACCTGGGAAATCATGGCATCAAGCATGGCCCGGTCCATCGCCTCACACCTCCGTAAAGTCCTGCGGCGGTTCGCTGAGGAACTCGCGGAACTTGGACTTGTTCACCGCCTTGAGATAGGCCTGCTCCGGATCGATGACCTGTTGCTGCAGCAGGTTCATGATGGCGTCGTCCAGGGCCTGCATCCCGTGCTTGCGCCCGGTCTCGATGGAGGAGTTGATCTGGTAGATCTTGTTCTCCCGAATCAGGTTGCGCACGGCCGCCGTGGCCACGAGGATCTCCAGCGCCGCCACACGGCCCTTTTTGTCCACGCGCTTGAACAGGTTCTGGGCGATGATCGCTCGAAGGGACTCGGAGAGCTGGGCCCGGATCTGGCTCTGCTGCCCCGAGGGGAAGACATCGATGATCCGGTCGATGGTCTTGGAGGCGGAAATGGTGTGCAGCGTGCCGAAGACCAGATGCCCCGTCTCCGCCGCCTCCAGGGCCAGCTGAATGGTTTCCAGATCCCGCAGCTCGCCCACAAGGATCACATCCGGGTCCTCGCGCAGGGCTCCCCGGAGGGCCGCGCTGAAGTCCTGGGTGTCGCGCCCCACCTCGCGCTGATTGATAAGGCAGCTCACCGGATCGTGCACGAACTCGATAGGGTCCTCGATGGTCAGGATATGATCCTTCCGGTTCCGGTTCACATAGTCCACCATCGCCGCCAGCGTCGTGGACTTGCCGCTGCCCGTGGGCCCGGTCACCAGGACCAGCCCTTTGGGCAGCAGGGAGAGCCCCTTGAGGATGGAAGGCAGTCCCAGCTGATCAATGGTCAGGATTTCCTGGGGGATCTCCCGAAAGGCGGCTGCCACCCCCCTGGCCTGCATGTAGAAGTTCACCCGGTAGCGGGCCAATTTGGGCACTTCGTAGGAGAAGTCGATATCCCCTGTTTCCTCGAAGGCCTTGATCTTGGGCTCCGGAGTGATCTCGTAGAGCATCTTCTTCAGTTCCTCGTGCTCCAGAACCTTGTACTTCACCCGCTGCAGCTCGCCGTGCAACCGCACCACGGGCTGCGATCCGGAGGAGAGATGCAGGTCGGATGCGCCCAGCTCATGGACCATCTTGAAAAAAGCGTCGATTTGCGCCATAGCCTATCCCGGTTCCGTCATTGGTTGGCTGACGTTTCCTCCTCCCGCCCCAGGGAGCTGACAAACTTCCACACATAGTTGCCCCCGGACAGCAGAGTGACAATCAAGGCGACGAGCATGAGCCCCTCTCCCCAGGGCCGAGGATCGAAGCCCAGCCAGGGGTAGTGCAGCACCAGCGGCACGATGGCCACGTCCTGGAGCACGGTCTTGAGCTTGCCGAAAATGTCCGCTGAAATCACCGTGCCCCGTTCCGCGGCCATGGAACGGACTCCGGTCACCATCAGCTCCCTGGCGATAATGAGAATAACGATCCAAGCGGCCAGCCATTGCAGGGAGGCGAGCATGATCAGGGCGGCGACCACAAGCAGCTTGTCCGCGAGCGGATCGAGCAGCTTGCCCATATTGCTCTCGATATTGTAGCGCCTGGCCAGAAGACCGTCAAAAAAATCCGTGACCGTGGCTGCGACAAAAATGACCGCGGCCAGCAGGCAAGTTATCCTGGTGGGAAAATAGAGCAGGAGAACAAAAACAGGAATGGTGAGAATCCTGATCAGGGTGAGGTTGTTAGCCAGGTTGAACATCCTAGTCTTGGTTCTGGAAACGGCTATAGAAAGAGATGACCCGTTCGACATATTCCTTCGTTTCCTGATAGGGGGGGATTCCACCGTATTTGTCCACAATTCCCGGTCCGGCGTTGTACGCGGCTACAGCCAGCCTGATTCGTTCGTACTTATCCAGAAGCCATCCCAGATAACGAAGGCCGGCGTCAATATTGTCCTCGGGATCAAAGGGGTCCTCCACCCCGAGGTCCTTCTGGGTAACGGGCATGATCTGCATCAGGCCCTGGGCCCCGGCTGAGGACTCCGCCCTTGGCTGAAAGTCGGACTCGACCTTGAGCACGGCAACTCCCAGATCCGGATCCACTCCGTAGCGCGTCCCGTACTTGCGGACCAGCCATTCCAGCTCCTTGCGCGAATAGCGTTTGTCCCCGAAGACGCAAAAGGGCTTGTATTTCTCGGAGTCCGGGGTATCGGTAACATGCATGACCCCGTCCTCGTCCTTGTAGGAGAACAGCCCCTCTGCCTGGACGGTCTGCCCCAGCAGGACGAGGCCGGCCAGCAAAAAAGCGGCGAGCCCGAAGCAAGCCAGCTTCACATGGCCCGGATCAGGCCTGTTCCCCAACCAATGGCACAAAATGGGCCTCCCCTACGTCCTGCTTGGCGATCCGCTCCCCCTTGCGCTTCAGGCGGAACAGCCGCTGCCCCCCGCCGGACACCTTTAGGGGCAGGAGCATCACGCCCTCCTCGCCGAGCTGATCCACCAGGGAGCGGGGCAGCTCCTCGCCTCCGGCGGTGACCAGGATCCGGTCAAAGGGGGCTTCCTCCGGCCACCCCAGGGCGCCCGCGGCAAGGCGGAGCTTGACCCCAAAGTAGCGCATGCCGTTCAAGCGCTTGAGCGCCTTGTCATACAGGGGCTTGATCCGCTCCACGCTGAAGACCTCGGCCCCCATTTCCGCCAGGACGGCCGCCTGATACCCGGACCCCGTCCCGATTTCCAGCACGCGCATTCCCGGGGCGATCTGGAGCAAGGAGCTCATCTTGGCCACGACAAAGGGCTGCGAAATGGTCTGACCGTAGCCGATGGGCAGGGCATTGTCGCTATAGGCCTGGGCCTGGAGCGCTTCCTCCACGAACTCGTGACGCCTGACCCTGCCCATGGCGGCAAGCACCGCCTCGTCCTCGATCCCCTTGTCCCGTAGCTGTTCCCGGACCATGGCCCTGCGCCGAAACTTCTGATCCACGGGTGCCGCCTCGCGAGCCATTGAGGTCCCCATCATCGGACTGGGTGGGGTATCCCGGCCTGAGCCGATTCCGCCCAAGCGGGGGAGCCTGCCCTGTTCAGCAGATTGTCGATCCTGCCCCGCGCTGCTTGCAGGAACTCCGGATACCACGAGCTGACAGCAGGGGTGAGACGGATCCGGCATTCCCGGGAGCCCGGCTCCATCCCCACAAATTCCGTGCTGAGCTCCTCACCGAACACCGAGGAGAAGGCGATGGCGTCCAGGATCCAGGGACTGCGCAGACAATCCCTGCGGCGCTGGAGCTCGTCGTGGCCGTAGACGTACACCGTGCCGGGCTCATTGCCGTGCGCCACGGCGTCCAAAAGCACCAGTCCCTGACAGCCTTGAAAGAACAAGGGGCTCCACTCGAATTCCGTTCGATGTATGAAGCCCACATCCGCGGGCCATCCTTCCCTGGCCAGGTCCCTGATGGCGTAGAATCCCAGGCCGTCGTCGCAATTGAGGACGTTGCCCAGACCCAGTACCATGACACGAGGGCTCATACCACCACCGCCATTGCTATTCCGTGTGTTCCGGGCCAATCAGGCATACGTCTCCTGCAACTCCGCCATGGCCCGCTGTTGTTCCTCAAAGGAGGTGAACCCAGCCTGATGCAGCGCATCCTCCACAGTGCCCCGCCAGTCCCAGTTGGCGTAGAGCACCGACTTGTGCAGGGTGAATCGAAGATGATTCAGCTCCTGGCGGTAGAAGTCCTCCTTGCTCGTGCCCATATAATTGTGGACCTGCTCGTGCAGGCGGTTCATCTCCCCCTCGTACCAGGCCATGACATCCTCGGCCGTGGTGTCCCGGCGCAGGATGTGCCCGTAGTTCTCTTGCTTCAATCGCTCGCGGAGCCGGTCAAAATATTGGCTCCTGAGCCAGTCCCCAAGCTGGCTCACCGGGATCTCTTCCGCCTCCAGCTCGGCAACCGCGTGCTTGGTCTGGGGGTAGGTATCCGCGACCACGGAAGCGGAGATAATCCCAGCGATGCAGACCAGCCCCCTGATGATGGTGCTGTTGGACACGCCCTGGCCGCAGAAGCCCACTTTCTTGCCGTACTTCTGCCCGGTGAAGATGGTCACCAGGATGGCCCAGACCACCGCTGGATCCTCCTCGTCGTATACATGGCGCAGCCGGGCATTGTCCCGGTCCGTTCCCAGCACGAGCTGGGTCATGTCGTTGGAGCCGATGGAGAAGCCGTCGAACTCCTGGATGAACTGCTTGGCCAGGATCGCATTGCTGGGGATCTCGGACATGAGAATGACCTTGAGCCCATCCTCCCCGCTGCGCAGATTGTGCACCCGCTCCATGTAGCGCTTCATGCTGCGGGCCTCTTCCAGGGTCCGCACGAAGGGCAGCATGATGGACAGGTTCCTGCCGCCGAAGACGCCCCTGGCCAGCTTGAACGCCTCCAGCTCCCAGTCGTGCATGTCCCGGGACACCCCGCGGTAACCCATCATGGGATTGTCTTCCTCGTCCTCGAAGAGCATCCCCCCGGTCAGGTTGCGGTATTCGTTGCTCTTGTAGTCCGTGGTGCGGTAGATGATCTCCTTGCCGTAGAAGGCCAGGGCGAACATGGCCAGGCTCTGG
>Ga0207714_1001103_pt1 | contig 17913 bp, 19 predicted proteins | sample PonA232FremontCA_2_FD_187270 | JGI IMG/M metagenome (GOLD analysis project Ga0207714, IMG submission 187270) | Marine sediment microbial community from Fremont, CA, USA - Pond A23 Sediment 2 (SPAdes) | ecosystem: Environmental > Aquatic > Marine > Unclassified | place: USA: Fremont, California...
CTGCAAGGTCCCATCAGCAGTGGATCGACGGACGCTCTTTCCCCCGGGATAGGTCACTTTCCCCTCGGAGAGTTTCATGCTCGGTTGCATTTTGCCGTCTTCCTCGACGGCGACAAGTTTGTAAACCGGATCTAGTGTCGGGGCGTCCTTGCTGGTCGTCAGCGAGGTTCCAGGACCGAAGCCGTCCGCGATGCCCCCATCGGCGAAGAATTCACGCAAGAAGAACTCGTCGACACCCGAGGAAACGAAGATATCCATCTCGCTGGGTAGAATCTCACGGACATCCTGCGAGAGTGCCGCGAGATCACCGGAGTCGAGTCGGACGCCACGTACGTCGACGTCAGTCTCGCGAGCTACTTCGACTGCGGTCTTCGCGCCGGCCACAGTGTCGTAGGTGTCGACCAGCAGGACCGACTCCTCGCCGTAGACGTCGACAAACGCCTCGAAAGCAGCCCGCTCGCTCGGGAAACTTTGTACCCAGGAATGGGCCATGGTCCCGAAGACCGGAATGTCGAACTGGTTGCCGGCAGCCTCGTTGGAGGTGCCGTCGACACCACCGACATAGGCCCCACGGGCGGCCTTGAGGCCGGCGTCGGTCCCGTGTGCTCGTCGCGAACCGAAATCGACGATCGTCTGCTCGTCACCGTGTCGACGGACAGTATCGCGCATCCGGGCGGCTTTCGTGGCGATCAGGCTCTGGAATCCGATCTGGTTGATCAGAAGCGTCTCGAACAACTGTGCCTGATCGATCGGTGCCGTGACCTCCAGCAGCGGTTCGTTCGGAAAGACGGCGGTTCCTTCCGGCACGGCGCAGACGTCGCCGGTAAACTCGAACTCTGCGAGGTAATCGAGAAACGAGTCGGGAAAGCCCTGCTCGTTCAGGTGGGCGAGTTGCGCCTCCCCGAAGGTCAGATCCTGGAGATAGGCAATCGCCTGTTCCAGCCCGGCAGCGATGACGTATCCCCGGTTCGTCGGTAAAGAGCGGAAGAACAGCGAGAACGTCCCGCTTGGCGTGTGGTCTGTCTCTCGATAGCCCCGCAACATCGTCAGTTCGTATCGGTCGGTGAACAGGCCGATATCGTCGGGCGATAGATATCCGAACGTGGCTTCTGGTCGTGTCTCCATAACTACAGTTCCACAGCATATCCTAAAGGAGTGTTGTCGGGTGCATCCAGACACGAAAAACTGGGGGGATACGACTCGTGTCGTCGGTGAAGCACGCTGGGGAAACTCGTAATGGTGGTAATATTTAGTTGAATACACACAATTTCTATATGGAATTTACCATGGACATCGAAGATGCGATATCGACGGAGTACCACGAGTTCTCGCCAGACACCCGCGTATCCAAACTCGTCGGGACGTTCGACGATCCGACGATCAAGGGCGTTCTCGTACGAGGGGACGAGTTCGAAGGCGTCGTCACGAGACGGCAACTCGCGACCTCTCACCACCAGCCCGACGAAAAACTCGGCTCGCTCGTCTGGCACGTGCCCCGACTCGCGCCGGACGAGGACATCCGCAAGGTCGCACAACTCATGATCGACAGCAACTCGCAGATTCTCCCTGTCTTCGAAACTGACGATCTAAAGGGCGTCGTGACAGTGGATGGAATCCTCGAAACTGTCAAACCCTATCTCGACGCCGTCCGCGTGGAAGACGCATACAGCAGAAATCTCGTTTCGGTCACTGCGGAGGAGACGTTCGGGAAAGCGCTCAATCTCCTGCGAGAAAACAGCATCACCCACCTCCCTGTCGTCGAGGATCACACGGCTGTCGGTATCCTCAGCCTCTACGATGTGACCGACGTAACGGTCAGATCCGCTCAGCAAAGTCAGGGTGGCGACCCGGGCGGAACGGACTCCCACGGTGGCAACCTCTCCAGTAGCTCCGGTCGTTCACGCGGTGGGTTCGGTGCCCGTGAAGGGGAACAGGACCGGATGCTGGATCTGCCAGTCCGGGATCTGATGATCTCACCCGTCCGAACGATTCGGCCGGGAGATACGCTGGAAACTGCAGTCGAGGAGATGTTCGCAGTCGACGGCTCCTCGCTGATCGTCACCGAGGACGACCGGCCGCTGGGGATTCTCACGAAGACGGATATCCTCGATTCGCTCACGTGGGAGGCTGGCGGGAACAGAGCGGTCCAGATCTACGGGATCAATCTGCTCGATGATATCACCTACGACAAGGTCGTGGATATGATCGACAAATTCGACGACAGGGACTACGGCATGTCCGTCCTCGATGCACGGATCCACTTGCACAAACACGACGAGAAACGCCGTGGAGTGCCACTCCTGCTCGCCAGAATCCGACTCTATACTGATCGTGGCCTGTACATGGCTACAGGGGAGGGATACGGCGCGAAGCACGCACTCAACGAGGCCCGCGACGTGCTCGAACGCAGGATCAGAGATAAAAAGACCTACGGGCGAACGAAGAAACCACCGACTGAAGAGTTCTGGAAGAAACGCTTCGGCTGGCTGCTAGAGGAGTAAGAGGATAGCTCCGACAGGTGAGCGTGAGCCTCCTCTCACTCGAAATACGGGAACTGAATGGGACGCAAGCAGGGGTCTTGGCCGACATATTAAATCTACTCCGGGCCTTTGATATGATAAAATGATGCTCCCGACGCACGCTCTGGTGGGGATGGTTCTGGCCCTGCCATTTGTACTCGTTGCTCCGGACGCCGCTTCTCACGCGCTTCTCGCTGGCTTCGCCGGTGGTATCCTCCCCGACCTGGATCTGTACAGCGGTCACCGGAAGTCGTTGCATTATCCAGTCTACTACTCTCTGTTCGCCGTACCAGCGGTCCTCGCAGCGGTCGTGATCCAGGGGCCAGTGACGATTGGGGCAGCCGTTCTCCTGCTCGGGGCTGCCGTCCACTGCCTGACGGATAGCCTGGGCGGGGGGCTCGAACTGCGACCGTGGGAAGGCACGTCCGACCGGGCGGTCTACAATCACTACTCGGAACGGTGGATCCGCCCACGTCGCTGGGTACGGTACGATGGTGCCCCGGAGGACTTCATGGCGTCTGCTGTCCTGGGTGGGTTTCTGTTCACCGTTGTCGATGGCCCGTTCCAGGCGATCGTCGCGCTGGCAGTCCTGGTTGCGGGAACGTACACCGTCGTTCGACGTCTTCTCCCCTCCATTGCGACAGCAATCATTGCGTTGCTTCCCCCGCACGTGCAACCCTTACTCCCGGCACGGTATCTCGAAGGCGAAGGATAGATTCGAAATCGATCGCAGCCAAACTGGCGACGCTTGTGGCGTCAGTGCGGAAGAATCATATCCCCCCTCTGTCAGTCTGTAATACGGTGTGCTAAGCTGTGGACGGAGCTGCATACGCAGGTGTGGTGGCATTTACTGCCGGCATCTTCGCGATCCTGTTCATCGGCGTGCAACGACGGGACACTGCGACAACGGTGAATGCTGGCGTCTCGATTGTCGTGGTCGTCCTCCCGCTGGCGGTCGGATTCGGGCTCCTCTCACCCTCGGGGCAACCGATCGATATCGACCCAGCCCTCCCGCTGTGGATCGCTGCAGCCGGATTCCTCCACTCGCTGGGGATGGTTGGGTTGTACGAGCGGATATGGTGGTGGGACCACCTGACGCACACGCTGTCCGCGGCGTTCGTCGCAGCGGTGATCTACGCGTCGCTCGTCGTCGTCGGTTCGGATTCGGCCACACTCGCTAGCTCTGCCGCCGGTGCCGGACTGATAACCGTTCTGTTCACGTTCTGGGTCGGCGTGTTCTGGGAATTCATCGAGCTAATCGCTCGTGAAATCGGAAACCGGTTCGATATCGAACCCATCCTCGTCCACTACGGGTGGCGTGACACTGCGTACGACCTCGGGTTCAATGTCGTGGGTGCGACACTCGTCGCAGTCGCCGATTTACGAGTCTTCGTCCCTATCGCCAGGCGAGCACCGGAGAGTACGGAACTATTTCTCTTCGCCTCCGCCGGCGTGACCACCATCGGTTCGGTGCTGATGGCACTCTTCATCGGATACGTGAAAATACGGTGACGAAGGGCTGGTCCCGTGACCGATTCCACTGATGCCTGCTATGCCTCGACCCGTCCTGTCAGTTCGTCCGGGACGAGCCGATAGAACTCGAAGGAAATCTCTCGGAGCGGCCCCTCGAAGATATCGACGAGTGGAATGTCTACACGGTCGAGTCCCTCCAGCGTTTCGACCGCGATTCCCTCGCTCTCGACGCCTTCGAGTTGCCCCTGGGCGACGACGCTTTGCCATCCATCCTCTGTTTCATCGAAGGTCACGAACGAGACGTGGCGGTCCTCGGCATCCGCTTTCGAACTATCCGTCCCCACAGCTAACCGGAAATAGAACGTTTCAGTCGACGCATCGTAGCCGTACGACACAGGCACAGAGTGTGGTGGATCATCGCCAGCGGAGAGCGAGAGGACGCCAGTTCCGCCGTTACCCAGAAACTCGTCCCGCTCCTCGTCTGTCAACGTTATCGGTCTTTCCTGTGACATAGTTAGTATCACGGTCGGAAGAGGCATAAACCGTAGTGGCGACCAGTTCCACTGGTGTGACGCTGTACCGCCGGGCTGTCCCGACCCAGCGGCTCCGGACCGGGAAAGGGCCCTTCGAGCGGCGTGATCCCGAAACTAATCGCACCGGCCCGGTATCAGTTGATCTCGCCGATACCAACCCGGTATCAGTTGATGTCGATCTCTGTCTCCCCGGTTTCCGGTTCCCGTTTGCTCATTTCGACTGTTAGCACACCGTTCTGGTAGCTCGCCGTGACATCGTCCGTGTCGACAGTTTCTGGCAGTGTGACCGACCGGGAAACAGACCTGCGCTGGCGCTCCCGCCGGATGAACTCTCCCTCGCTTTGTTCCTCGGATTCCTCTTCGTGTGTCGCTTCCAGACGGAGCACTCTGTCTCTCACACTGAGGTCGATATCCTCCTTGGTGAATCCAGGCAGATCTGCGGTCAACACGAGTGCCTCGTCCGTCTCTTTCAGATCTATCTGCACCGACCCGGCGCTCGGTAGCCCACTCCGAACAGAATCTGGCCGCCACATCTCGGCGGCCTCCTGGAAGTTCTGTTGCATCTGATCGAAGAGCTGTTCGAGTTCGTTAAATGGATTTGGTCGTTTGGACATGTCTGCAGTGGTATCTACGCACGGCGAACTGAAAACATCGACTGGTGATTCCAACGTGTGAGAATATTAACAAGAATTTATCTATGATCGCTGCTCGACTGTGATCGACCACCAGTTCACAGCCCCGGACTGCTAGCTATCACTACTCGGTGCCCCGTCGTCGCTACTCCACCCACCAGCGTCGACGACTTCGAAAAGTTTGCGCCAGTTCTCGTCGTCCTCGCTTTCGGGGAGTTGACCGCGGAGATCTCGGAAGTCGGACTCGGGGACGACCGTGTGGACGAGGTCGAGAATAACGCGGGCGTGGTAGGCGGCGTCCGTCGGCTCTGCCCCCTCGATCTCGCTCACGCGCTCGACGAACTCACTCCAATCGAAGCGCTGGCCGTGGTCCCGGACCGCACCGGTCATATACCACTTGATCTCCATCGGGAGGGATGCAGCGAGGTCCTCGGCGTTCCCCTCGGGAATGCGCTGCCCGAGCGTCATCAGTGTCGCTCGTATCGACCGCACCGCCTCGCCGGTTCCGGGTAGTTCCAGTCTGTGCTGTATCTCACCGGTGAACTCGTCGAAGTCCATATCATCACAAGCTTGTTGCCGGAGTCGTATAGTTTGATTGGCACTTCTCACGGCATGGAAACGAGCAGGTTCACCGGACGAAAACGAACAGAAGCGTTGTATCGACGGCCGACAGCCCACAGAGAAGTGGTCCGAGGCCGAATTCCAAGGGGTCGGCGAGTGCTCTCTGATGAGAATAGCTTGTGGGATATTTAAATCATGGTTCCGTAAGTGTAGATGACGGAACTCCACCCTAACTATGACATACAAACTCGAAATCAGCGACGAACTCAGGGAACGACTGGACGACCATTTAGAGGAGGACGAAACGTACGAAGAGTTCATCGCGGAGTTGGTCTCGATGTACGAGACAGAAGGCGCATTCCTCCAGGAAGGCTATTCGGAGTGAATTCCCGCCCACCGTGAAGGGACATGTTCCGGGTAGCAAAGCAGTTTGTCGGAATCGTTTGCACGGCCCCCAGTCTGGCCAGATCCAGGTGGGACTCTCTGGCTTTTGAGGCCGGCGTTAACAGCGTTACCGGAGTGTCGCCGCAAACCAGTCGGCCGCCACGTCGGCGACTTCTTCGAGTTCCCCTTTGCCTTCGCAGAGGTGGCCAGCGCCTGCAACGACGGGCAGTTCCTTCTCACAGGAGAGTTGTTCGTGGGCCGCCCGGTTGATTTCGAGCACCTGCGTGTCGGCTCCACCGACGATGAACAGCGTCGGGGCCTGTATCTCGTCGAGAACCGTCTCTGCCATATCGACACGTCCGCCCCGCGAGACGATGGCGCCGAGTCGTCTCTGCGCGCCGCGGCCCGCAGTGCGGACGCAGCTCCCGTTCTAGAGCCGAAGTAGCCGACGTTCAGGTCGGCTGTGTCCTCACGAGTCTGTACCCAGTCGGTGACTGCGAGTGATCAGCACTGATCCGCTCCCGGATTCTCACGCATACTTCGAAGCCGACAACAAGTCCTGTAATGGCAGATAAAAGAGGAGGTGTTCTCGGCCGAGTCGACCGGCAGCGGGGCGACGATCACCGCCGTGTACCATCGTTCGAGCGACGAGGGAGTTGTAGGCGAAATTCAACCGGAAGTACGTATTCACGAGCGTTTCGGGGAATGCGCTGGAGAGTTCTTCGTAGATCGCGTTTCCTTTCGCATCTGCAGTTTCACAGCCTGGTTCCGGGAAAAACTCCCTCGCGAAGAACGGATAGATGTCCTCGGGGGCGAGTTCTCGCGAAAATACCTCGTCGATCGAGGAAAGATCCGCCTCGAATGCTTCCTCACGGAGCCAGTCTGTGAAGGGGTCGACCGAGCGCCACTCCGGTGATGGCTGATCCGCCGATCGATTATGGTAGAAGTCGATACAGCAGTCTGGATAGCCATGCAGTTGCCCCTGATACCGTTCGAACGTCTCGTACGTGTCGTTCACGACAGCGTCGATATTCTCCTGCAGGATATCTGCCGGCTCCGGCGAATCGTCGTCTCGAAATAGATAGACCCGAGAGCCGTAATGGAGGCGATCCTCCGTAGGCAGCCATTCTGGAACGACGAAACACCGCCCCGGAAACCCCTGTACGAGATAGCTGATTTCCGGCATCCGCTGTAATGTCCGACGAAGCCGCTTCGATTCGTCCCAGAGATTCTGCTCCGAAACCGAATCAATCTTCACCTGTAACCCGTTGCAGGTCTTCTTCGAGTCCTGCAGCATCTGTGTCCGGTAGGTGGCTTTCGACTCCGTATCGGGATGTTGCAAGGCCCGCAACTGGCCATCGAAGTACGTCTCGTCGAGCTGGATGCTCGCGCCCCGCCGCTGGCCCGCGAGCACTCCGTAGCCGTCTAGGGCTGCGAAGGTAGGTAGTCTCCCAACTTCGTGTGAAGGGGTCATAACTGGTCCGAGCCGATCTTAGCAGCATCTACCCCTATTTGTTTGTGCATTTTCACGAGATGTTGACACTATGGGCCAATGACTGGTTACATGCACCGAGAACTAATAGATTTTTTGATATTACCGACAACCACAGACCACGGGAAATACCCACCCCACTGTTCTCTGCGAGAAGGTCCGACCGTGCATCTACTGCGCCCTCCCTACTCCAAAAGGGTACGGAATTTGTGTTCTGGTGCTGTCAGAGATGCCCACCCACCACGAGTGCGACCGGGAGCAAAACTAGCAGGAGGCCGAATGCCAGAAAGAACCGAGGGTCCTCGAGGAGTCTATCTTGCCAGCCGTCGATGACTGCAGTGTACGGTTCGTAGGCGAGAAGGGCAACGAGAGTGAACAGCATCGCCAGCCCAATCACTACCAGAACGACCGCAACACCAGTGGTCGTCTCCAGGACGAACGCCACGATCAGTGTGTCGAAAAGCGTCCCGATGTTCGCGCCCAGGATGTACGGGACGATTTCCTCGCGCCGGACGAACTGCCGGTTGTACAACGGCACAACGACGCCGAGTGAAAACGCAACACTCGTCGTGAGACTGGTGATCAAGAGCCCGAAGCCGAATGCGACCCATCGTCGCTCGAAATGCTGGAACATGTATTTCCGGACCGTTTCAGTTTCAACGGTTTTTAACAGTTCGTCGAACAGCCAGAGGCTCCCGAACAGCAAGACGAACGCGATACCCAGTGCAAATCCTGGCCCGACTGTCCGTGTCACGAAGACGGTAACGGGTTCGAAGTACTGCAGTGTCTGGAGGGACAGCTCCAGGCCACTGGTCGCCGCGAGCAGTTCCGACTGAAACGTTACCAGGACAGCCAGCCCGACCCCAGTCACAGGCAGGTAGATGCTAAAGGTAACAAGGAAGGTTAACAACCCCAGACTCGTCCCCTCGCTCAGGGTTTGTCTACCCCGCTCCTGGAGGTAATCGAGGACACCGATAAAGACGACGATAGCCCCACCGCCGAGTCGAGAGCCAGCGATCATCAGAAACGACTCTGACACGGTGACGAGTCCTGACCGGAGAAGCGTCACAGTCAGCGCCGCGACGACCGAACCGTTCGTCAGACCGTAGGTGGTCAGCCAGCTGAGTCCGAGTGCGGACCCGTTGCCGACGACGACGCGACGGAGGGTCCGCTCGATCACAGGCTCTGCTGCGTCCGTTGCCGTCCCCAGTAACTGAACGGCAAACAAAAACAGCAAGACCGTCGCGAGTGCGGTCACCCAGAGCGGCCCCACCTCGACCATCAGTTTCGGTACCCGCATGACTCCCGTCTGCTTTTCAGATAGCTCGTCAGCCCCGGTCATATCTCGATGGACGACAGTCGACTACGTCTGGTTCTGACACGTTTGAGGAATCCTCGTCACAGCGCACTGCCGGCTCGACGTGATGAGTCAGGGAAGCCGTCTGGTTTCACCCGACTGACCGATCACCATCCATCTCTGCAGGGAGGAGTATCGATCCCCCGTTGCCGGTTCGTTCAGGTGGCGATCAGCACCGGTCGCCCCACCTCCTGAACGACGCGGTCGGTCACGCTCCCGATCTGCTGGGTCTTGGTGTGAGATTGGCCGTGGTACCCCAGGATAATAAGGTCTGCATCGATCTCGTCGGCATAATTGATGATTTCGACGTACGGCTTTCCGTGGCAGCATCGAGTCGTGGTCTCGATATCGAGTGCGTCGGCTCGCTCGACGATCTCTTCGAGTTGTTGATTACCCCACTCCTCGACTTCCTGGGTTTCTGCTTCCATACTGCTCAGAGCTGGTTCGGAATATCGGTCGGTGTCCACCACGAAGATCGCGTTGAGGTCGGCGTCGTGTTGTTCTGCCTGTTCGAGTGCGTGCGTAACCGCGCGGTTCGCATCGGCACTACCGTCGGTCGCGACCAGTATTCTGTCGTACATACTGAATGATACGAGGGGATCGCTTATCAATACACCTACAGCTCCCAGCTAAAAATAATGCAGAAAAATTATAATAAAAAGGGGGCTGGCTGCGGGGGACTGCTAAACAGAGTCATCGATACGATGCCCCGATCAGGAGGATTTTGTACAGACACACCAATACGTATTCATGAGAGAGCCGGGTATGGGACTGCTTGGGACGGCGTATTTGCGGACGCTGCAGGCAGTCGGCCGCCGAATTCCGTACGGAACGTCTGTCTTCGACCGGGACTGGGATGTTCTGGTCGTCCTCGATGCCTGCCGCAGTGACCTCTTTCAGTCGGTCGCTTCCGAGTTCGATCTGTTCGACGAAATCACGACGATGCGGTCGGTTGGCAGTTCCTCCTCCGAGTGGCTCGAAAATACATTCCCTGGGGCAGAAGAGACCGCAGAGACGGCGATGGTAACCGGGAATACCTGGACCGACCGGTACCTCGACGCCGACGAGTTTGGCGTCCTCGACGAGGTCTGGAAGTACGCCTGGGACGACGACATCGACACCGTCCCGGCGTCGGCAGTCACAGACCGGGCAGTTACCCATTTCCGCAAGCGCGACTGGGACCGACTGGTCGTCCACTACATGCAGCCACACCACCCGTTCGTCCCGGATCCCGTCGCGGGCGACGACGGGATGGCACGGACCGGCAGCCACAGCAGCCAGTCGAACCCCTGGATCCTGCTCCGACGCGGCGAAATCTCTACCGAACGGGTCTGGGACGCCTACGAAGCCAACCTCCGACACGTCCTCCCAGAAGTAGCGACGCTCGTCGAAAACGTCGCCGGCAAGGTGGCGGTCACGGCCGATCACGGCAATCTCTTCGGCGAGTGGGGGCTGTACGGGCATCCGATGGAGACGCCCGTCCCGGCACTCCTTCGAGTTCCGTGGGCGACTACGACCGGGGAGGGTCGTCGGACGTACACACCGTCGCTGACTCCCCCCGAGCCGTTACCAGTGAGTCGCGTCTACGGCGCCGAAGCCGATACGGACCGACTCGAAGCACTCGGCTATCGGTGAGGATTCGGCCCCGTCTGCGAGCATAGATTTTAGTTGGATAACTCCTAACGTGATATGTGACTATCACGAACTGCTGGGCAGACAGCACCGGGTCGGTTGCCAGAGCCACAACGACGGGTTTCTATCACACAGCATCATGAACGGTCAGGCGCTGTTTTTCACGGGAGCACGGACAGTCAACGTCCGGGAGGTACCGATCCCGGAACCCGAGGCGGGCGAGGTTCTCGTCCGGACAGAACGGTCCGCGATCAGTCCCGGCACCGAACTGCTGGTGTACCGCGACGAGGTGCCCGACGAACTCGCGGCAGATGAAACGATCGACACGCTCGACGGGACCTTCTCGTACCCACTGCAGTACGGGTATTCGACTGTCGGTCGTGTGGTGGCAGTCGGCGATTCGGTAGGCCAGGAGTGGCTCGACCGCCGGGTGTTCTCGTTCAATCCCCACGAGAGTCACTTCCTCGCGGAGCCGGCGCAACTCATTCAGACGACTCTCCCCCCACAGCAGGCGCTTTTCATACCGAACGTCGAAACAGCAGTCAATTTCGTCATGGACGCGCGGCCGCGGATCGGTGCACGCGTCGCCGTCTTCGGACAGGGTCCGGTCGGCCTTCTGACGACAGCGTTGCTCGCCGAGTTCCCGCTGGCCGAACTCGTCACTACCGATTGCTACGAACACCGTCGATCGCTCTCGCGGTCGCTGGGCGCCGACAAGAGCGTCCCACCTGACCAAATGGGCGATGCAATCGACGATCCTGACATCTCGTTCGAACTCTCGGGCAACCCTGTCGCACTCGACAGCGCCATCGACGTGACCGGCTTCGCTGGGCAAGTGATTGTCGGATCCTGGTACGGCAGCAAAGACGTCTCGCTCGACCTCGGCGGCGAGTATCACCGGAGCCACATCCGGACACAGAGCAGTCAGGTGAGCCGCCTCGATCCCGACCACGCAGACCGCTGGGACAAGGAGCGCCGGATGGAGTACGTCCGTTCCTGGCTATCCGACACCGACCTCTCGGCAGTCCTTACCCACGAGATGCATATCGATCGGGCCGGCGAGGCCTACCGCCTCCTGGAGAACAACCCAAACGAGGCCGTACAGGTCGCGTTTAGATACGACTGAGGTTGTGCCAGATGCTTCCGAGTATGCTCCCAGCCAGCCGTAACCACGCCGATATGCCACACAGGATGTCTGGCAGGTGTCGAAACGCTTCGCAGCCACCCATTGATTTAGAAGGTCGCCGTCCCTTACAAACCGTATGTACTCGACGACAGTGCTGACAGAGTTCGTCGCACAGCACTACCTCACTGTCCCCAACCCGGGGCCAGAGGGTGAGCCACACTCACACCACTTCGAGGTCGAACTGACATTTCGCGGTCCCGAACTGAACGAGTACGACTATCTCGTCGATATCGACGACGCCAGGGAGGCGCTGGCCTCGCTCGTCGACCGTTACCGCGATCAGTTACTGAACGATCTCCCGGAGTTCGAGGGATACAACCCCAGTGTCGAACGGTTCGCTCGCGTCATCTTCGACCGGGTGACCGATATCGTCACTGACGAGACCGTCACCCAACTGCGCGTGACGGTCTGGGAGGACGAGACCGCCGCGGCCACCTACGACAGTTCGGTATGAGAGTTGGCCTGACGCTGTACGGCAGTCTCGACGAACGCTCGGGTGGCTTCAGGTACGACCGAAAACTGATCGAACAGCTCCGTCAGGCAGGTGACACCGTCGACGTTATCGAACTCCCCTGGCGGAACTACCCCCGCGGCCTGCTCGACAACGTCTCGCCCGGATTCCGGGATCGTCTGGACGTCGACGTCGACGTGATGCTCCAGGACGAACTGGCACACCCTTCGCTGGTCTTCGCCAACCGCCAGCTTCCGTACCCGATCATCAGTATCGTCCACCACCTGCGGGCGAGCGAACGACGCCGGCTTTCGCCACTGTATCGCGCCATCGAGCGACAGTATCTGGCCACTGTCGACGGCGTCGTCTGTAACAGCACCGCTACTCGGGATGTCGTCACTGGAGTTGGTGTCGACCCCGATTCGACAGTGATCGCACCGCCGGCAGGCGACCGCTTCGATCCCGAGATCGACGACGAGTCGATCGAGCGCCGGGCGCGACAGCAACCACTGCAACTCGTTTTCGTCGGAAACATCACTCCCCGGAAGGGACTCGGAACACTCGTCGATGGGCTGGCAGCGGCCGACGTCGATGCCGAACTGACAGTCGTCGGCCGGCCAGTCGACGAGGAGTATACCGCGATGGTCCGCCAGCGCGTCCGTGACCACGGGCTGGAACGGAGGGTGACACTGGTCGGCGAACAGCGAGGGAGTGAGCTTGCGGCGACTGTCCGGACGAGTCACGTTCTGGCGGTCCCATCACGGTACGAGGGGTTCGGGATCGTCTACCTGGAGGGGATGAGTTTCGGGCTTCCCGCCATCGCCTCGCGGGCTGGCGGCGCGACAGATATCGTCAGCGACGGCGAAACCGGGTTTCTGATCGATCCTGGCGACTCCCAGGCCGTCGCCAGGGCAGTGACCGAACTTGCAACTGACACCGACCGACTGGTGGCCTTGGGTCGTGCAGCGAGACAGCGGTACGAACAGCACCCTGACTGGGCGAAGACAGCCGCGCGTGTCCGGCAACTGCTGGCCGACGTCTCCTCAGCTCCGGAGGTACCAGTATGAAACGGGACTTCCAGCGGTATCTCCGTGCAAAGCGAACGGTTGACGACCGTGCGCTCGACAGGCGACTCGTCGACGATTTGCGAGCGGAACTGGCGGCCCGCGCCGACGACAGCGACGGCCCCCTGACGGTTCTCGAAGTCGGTGCGGGCATCGGAACGATGATTGCCAGATTCGTCGAGTGGGACATCCTCCCGCCGGGTGAGATACGGTACACCGCTATCGACCTGCAACCGAAGAACATCACCGAACTACCACGGTACCTCAGTACGTGGGCTGCAGACCGGTCGATCACTGTCGAGCACGGGGACAGGCTCACCCTCGCGGGGCCGGATCGCCGGATCGAAGTCGAAGCGACCGTCGCGGAGGCCGTCGAGTACACCGAGCGAACCGAAACCGAGTACGATCTCCTCGTGGGAGCAGCGTTGCTCGACATTCTCGATCTGTCGAAACTGGAATCGCTGATCGGCACACTCGGGACTGGTGGGCTCTACTACTTTCCGATCACATTCGACGGCGGCACACGGTTTTTGCCGACTGATCGGGCAGACCGGTCGATCGAACGGCAGTATCACAGCCACATGGATGCCAAGGAGGGCGGGAGCAGTCGTGCGGGCGGGGAAACACTCACCAGATTACAGCGGCTACCGGGGTGTAGTGTCGATGCCGCCGGCTCCGACTGGATCGTGACACCAGAGGACGGATCGTACCCCGGCGACGAAGCCTACTTTCTACGCCATATCCTGACCACCATCGAGGAAGCTGTGACAGAGATAGCTCCGGGAGCGGTCGACCAACTCGACGAATGGCTAACACGCCGCAGAGCGCAAGTTGCTGCGGGTGAGTTGACGTATCTCACACATCAACTCGATCTCTTCGGTCGTGTCGGTGACCCGGTTGCGATCGGTGCAGATCAGGGATAGCGACGTCATCTGGGGCCACTCTTCGACAAACTTTGCCTGTTGATTCCCTAACATAAATACTCCCTGACTCCCTGCATACACCTGTGACAAATACGCAGATATCGCTGATCCAGATCGATAACTACGGGCCGTGGACGACGACGCCGGCACCACGACGCGAGGTTGATTTACAGACGCTCCAGTCGCGGTTGTACGCCGACGTCTCACAACTTGTCGGCAACAAGGAAGGATATGCATTCTTCGCTCGCTTCGACAATCTCGTCACGGTGACAAACGGCCTCGATCGCGACGCCCACCGACTCATCCAGAACTCGCTGGGGAACCGCTACCCCGTGACAGCCAGCATCAGTATCGGGGTCGATTCCGCACCGATCGACGCACTCGGTTCTGCCTCGCGACTACTGCAAGATGCCGGGAGTGCACAGGACAGCAAACGGGTAGAGATTCTTTCGGGCGAACCATTGGCGGAGGACGAACGAACAGATCAGGACATCCAGATCGCCCACTTCGACGTCAACAATGCGACCGAGAAGTACACCGACGAACTCAACGAGTTCGATACGTTCATCAACATCGAACAGGGGTACGCCGAACTGATGCGGCACATGCGCCAGGCACACGATTCGCTTTCGTTTTTCGTCGGCGGTGACAATGTCATCGCTGTCTGTTCCGCGATGGACGCTTCCGACTACGAAGAGACAATCCGCCATGTGCGCGACGTCGTCGACGTCGAACTGAAAGTCGGTGTCGGGCGTGCACGGACGGCACAGCGGGCAGGGATGGACGCAAAACACGCCCTCGAAGAGTGCCGTGAAAACGGCTCGGTCGTCGAGATGGCCTGGTAGAAACCACTTTCGACGAGAGTTCGGGATTGAGTCACCACCACCTACAGAGTTACGCACTCTATCCGATTGCACCCAGAGACCACAGGGTAACGCACTCTAGCCGATTGCACCCAGAGACCGATTGGTAAACCCCGATCTTCGATCCGGGCCGAGGACATCAACTATCGGCCAGGATTAGTTACTTTTTCAATAATTCCGGCCGTAGTACTAGAATATGTACGAGTACCGGAGCGAACTCTTGCATGTCGTCGATGGGGATACAGTGGACGTGAAAGTCGACCTCGGGTTCCGGATTCACCGTGAGATCAGACTCCGTCTCGCGGGCATCGACACGCACGAAATCCACGGTGTCACCGCGGATTCCGAGGAGTATCAGAAAGGGATTCGAGAGAAAGAATTCGTGGAAAACTGGTTTAGCGAGGCTGATACAGGCGATGTGGAGTGGCCGTTGATCATCCGATCAGAGAAAACCGGAAAGTACGGTCGGTACGTGGCAGAGGTCGAACGTCAATCAGACGGCGCGATTCTGAACGAGGATCTGGTCGCCGAGTTCGGTGAAGCGATTCAGTATTCGTGAATCGTTCTCTGTGCCGACCGAACTGACCTGGCAGTGCAGTCGATTACCGCCCCGAATTATAAATCACACAACAAATAATAGATTGACATGTTGGAGACGGCGATCGTCGGTCTCGGCAACGTAGCATCCTGGCATCGTCGGGGAATCAGGAAGACGCCGGGAGTGGAGCTCACGGCTGTTGCCGATATCGACGAGTCCGCGGCGCGTGAACGGGGCAGGCAGTGGAGTGTCCGATCCTACACCGATATCGAGGAACTGCTAGGGGCGGAATCGGTCGAGTGGGTTCATATCTGTACACCGGTCGCCACCCACGCTGACCTCGCAATTCGGTGTCTCGACGCTGGTATGCACGTCCTCGTCGAGAAACCGATGACCGCCACACGTCGGGGGTACGAGTCGCTGATCGAGCGTGCAGACGAGGTGGACCGCCGGGCGACAGTGGTCCACAACCAGGTTTACTACACGCCGTTAATCCGGGCCCGCGAACTCGTCGAGAGCGGGCGGTTCGGCCGAGTTCACGGGGTCTCGGTCCGCTGGCTGGAGAGCAACGATCCGCGTGACGCCAACCGCGGGGAGTGGGTCCTCGATCTCCCGGGCGGGGAGTTCGGCGAGGGAATCGTTCACCCGATATACGTCGGGCTTCGATCGGCAGGGTACCCGGCGAGCGAATCGGCAGTCAGCGTCCATCGGATCAATACTACCGGCGACGACGCCGTCGACTACGACGGACTCGCCGTTTCCTACCGGACTGCCGAGGACACAGCCTGTACCATCCAGCACCACTCGAACGTCCGGGGGAACAGGCAGGTAGAGTACTTTCTCGAAGCGGGACGGATAGTCGCAGACGTTCCCACCCAGACGGTGCGCGTCTACCCGGAAGGCTACGGCCCCGGCGCGACGGTGGACAGGCCACTGTTGAACGCGGCTTACTGGTCAGTCCGCAACGCTGCCAGCACAGTTCAGTCGGCACTCAGTATTCGACTCCGACAGAGACTCGCAACACTGCGTAATCAGGAGTTTACCGTTCACGATACGCACACACCAGTCATCCGTCGTGAAGCAAGCGCGATTCGAGGCACTGGCGACGGACCGACGCCCCGCGCGGAAGCAGACTGGGCCAACCGCATCTTCACCACGATCAACGAAACTGTCAGCAATGATACCGTAAACGGAGTATAGACAGCTATTCAGTCATTTTAGCTAACCGACCGTGAACACCGCAACGGTTATAGGAAATACAGGAGAAAACCCACGGCTTTACAGTAGTTGCTGAAGTGGGAGAGAAGCGATTGTCGTCGCGTTCGTTGTCTCGATATGGTCGAGACAGCCGAGGCGAGACAGGTGAGTCGTGCCGCCTCATCAATGCTGTTCCCGGAGCTTGATTTTGGTGTTGCGGACAACGGCAGCTATCCGAGCGAGGACTTCCAGCAAGTCCTCGCTCGAATTTCCTTCGACAATGAGTTTGCTAACGCTGGCGCAAAAGCATACCAACTCGCTCGTGGTGACGACGTAGACGTTGGAGCTGAGTCACGGAATCCGCTGGCGAGAGCATTGCTTTACCATCTTCGCGGACTTGACGCGGACGCGGTCGACGGACAGTTCGACCGCGTCCGCGACACCGTACTCGACGAAGCTGCTCGCAACCGGCTGTTCACACAGCCAGTCGACGTTGCGATCGACGTTCACGACTGGCTGTACTACGGTGACAGCGACACACCGCACGTTTCCCGGACTGATCCCGACCGAGGAACTGATTGTGCCTACAAGTTCGCCACGATCTGTATCGTCGATCCAAGCGTCCGATTTACGCTTGGTTGGGTCGCACTGGACGGTGACAAGACCGACGAGTTGGCGGATGCGCTCCGCCAACTCGTCTCCCAAGCGCGGGAGTACGTCGAGATCAACCGTGTCTACCTCGACCGTGGGTTCTACCGCGTCCACCTCGCGCTAGCGCTGGAAGAACTGGGCGTCGAGTTCGTGATGCGTGCGCCACAGACGCGGAAAGTACAGCGATTCATCGCTGACCACGAGGAAGAGACGTTCGTCGCAGAGTACGAGATGGCGCGATCGAACCCACCGACGGGCCGGACGACAGTCCGGCTCGTCGTGGTTCCGCATCGCTCTCGTGAGGACGATCACTTCTGTCTGGTGACCAACCGCGACATCACTCGTGATGTCGCTCACCCGCTGGCGGAAGCTTATCGCCGGCGGTGGGGCATCGAAACGTCCTATCGTAAAGTCACAGAGTTTCTCCCGAAAACGTCGTCACCGACGTTCTCTGTCC
>Ga0207714_1001105_pt1 | contig 17893 bp, 17 predicted proteins | sample PonA232FremontCA_2_FD_187270 | JGI IMG/M metagenome (GOLD analysis project Ga0207714, IMG submission 187270) | Marine sediment microbial community from Fremont, CA, USA - Pond A23 Sediment 2 (SPAdes) | ecosystem: Environmental > Aquatic > Marine > Unclassified | place: USA: Fremont, California...
CGATGATCGGCTCCCCGGCTTCGAGCGGGCCGCTGCCTCTGTCGTGTGGTTCGGAGGCGTCCTCGCCACAGGCGACGATCGTCTCGTCGAGCGCACAGCCCTGTCGCAGGAGCGTGATCTCGATTTCCTCTTTGACCCGTTCGCTTGTCAGCACCTCGCCGTCGTGGTGTAGTCGGCCGTCGGCGTCGACGGTGGCTCCGGCGATCAGTTCCTCGGCACGTGCCATCGCCGCTTCGTTCGCTCGCTGTGTTTCGCGGATGTGTTCGATCTCCGTCTCGGTTTTCGTCGCGCGCACCTCGGTGACTGCCCCTCTGTCGTCGGCCGTGACCTCGACTCCCTGCTCACGGAGGCCGTCGGCCGTCTGGAGGGGGAACCGTGGCGGTGTCGCGACTGCTTCGGCCCCGTGGCTCTCCAGAAACGCCGCGATGACCCGGCTCCGGGCTTCGGCGACGCTGTACTGCTGTGCTTTCTCCTGGTAGCCGAAGTCGCTTCCGCGCTCGACAGTCGCGGCACGGGCTTCGGTCTTGGCACGCCCGTACTCCAGACTCCGCGTAAAGAGGAGATGCACCTCGCCGGTGTAAAGCGTCACGAACGGGTCCGGGGCGTCGAACCCGGAGAGGTAGTACTGGTCGGAATCCTCCGAGTCGGCGTCGATGAGATAGCCGTCTACGCCTGCGTCGTCGAGGTATGCATCGAGTTTCGACAGATCCATACAGACGACTGGGACGGGTCGTACTTCAAGCCCGCAGAATTCCGGCCGCTTATCCGGTTACCGGCCGTACCGACGTCACGATGGGGCCAGCCGGACCGCGGACCGCCGTCGCCGTCGTCGACGCCGAGACGCCGGGAAACGTCGGCACGATCGCTCGCGCGATGAAAAACTACGACCTCTCGGAGCTCCTGCTGGTCGACCCGCCGGAACTCGACCCCGACGGGGAGGCCTACGGCTTCGCCGGGCAGGCCCGCGAGGACGTCCTCCCGAACGCGACGGAACTCTCTTTTGACCAACTCACGGCGCAGTACTACACGATCGGGTGTACAGCAACGACAAACGAGGATCCAGCGAACCACGTCCGCTATCCGGCGCTGACGGCCGGGGAGCTGTCCGACCACCTCGCCGGCGTCGACGCCGACGTCGCGGTCGTCTTCGGGCGTGAACGTGTGGGGCTGACAAACGAGGAACTGGCCGCCCTGGACGTGATCTGTTCGGTCCCCGCGAGCGGGGCGTACCCCTCGCTGAATCTCGGCCAGGCCGCGACGATCGTGCTGTACGAACTCAGAGAGCTCACCGTCGGCGAAACACAGCATCCCGAGGACCTCCACGAGCGCGCGCCACAGCCCGAAATCGAGCGGCTCCACGACCAGTTCGCGGCGTATCTCGACGCGGTCGATCACCCGGAGAACAAACGGGCGAAAGCGAGCCGGATGTTCCGCCGGTTGCTGGGCCGGGCCGATCCCACGCCACGCGAGGTCCGGACGCTGCAGGGGCTCCTTCGGACTGGGACGGAACGGAGCGAGGAGTGGGACCCCGCCAGCCGACAGGACTAGGACTGTTCGCAGAGGTACAGCACCGCCTCGAGGAATCCCTCGCCGAACCCCTCCTCGGTGACGTGATCGGCGGCCGCGCGTGCGTCCTCGTCCGCGTTCGCCACAGCCACCGCGGAGCCGGCGACCTCGAAGGTGGAGACGTCGTTGACCGAATCCCCCACAGCGACGAACGCCGCGCGGTCGTATCCGAGCTCCGCCGCCAGCACCGAGAGGGCTTTGCCCTTGCTCTGGTCGGCTGATTTGACGTGGTAGGCGTAGCCGGTGTCGACGACGTCGAGGCCGTGGTCGGCAGCGATCGACCGGAGCGGTTCCAGCGGCGAGTCACGGCTGACGGCGATCTCCGTCTCGCGCCAGCGGTTGACCAGATCCGCCTCGCCCCAGCCGATCTCGTGGCCCTCGCTCTCGTAGGCGTCGGCGACGGCAGCAGCGGCTTCCCGGTCGCCCTCGAACTGGATCCGCCCCGACCGGCCGGCGAGCGCGACCCCGCCGTTCTCCGCGATGACGTTGATCTCGATCCCGATGTACTCACAGAGTGCGACCGGATACGGCATCGCCTTGCCGGTCGCGATGACAACCGGTGCGGGCCAGGCCCGGAGCACCGGCAGTACTCGGGGATCGACCGCTCTCTGGTCGTCGGTGAGGGTCCCGTCGATATCAGCCACGAGTGGGCCGAGTGTGTCGGGAAGCGAGCCAGCCAGGTCGAGACTCTGCTCGAAATTCATGCCCACGTTTGTGCTGTCGCGGTCTTTGCAGTTGCGTTCGCGTGCAGCCAGACCGGCTAGTACTCCCGTTCGATCAGATAATCAGCGATGTTGTCCAGCAGGTCGTGGGCCTCGTTGTCAGCCAGGACGTCGAGGTGGGATTTCCCGCTGTCGACCAGGTCACGGGCGGCCGAGCGGGCGTACTCGATGCTGCCGGCCGCTTCGAGTTCAGCGACCGCATCGTCGATCTCGGCTTCGGTCACGGCCTCGACCGAGTCCGAGTCCACGAGCGAGTCGATGTCGACACCCTGATCGCGGGCGTGGACCGTGATGATCGTCTGCTTGTTCTCGACGAGGTCGCTGCCGCGCTGTTTGCCGAGTGTCTCTGTCGGCGTCGTCAGATCGAGCAGGTCGTCCTGGATCTGAAACGCGCGGCCGATGTCCAGCCCGTAGCTGTGGAGTGGCTCGATCGCCTCGTCGTGGCCGAGCAAAACGGCGGGAATGCTCGCCGCCGCCGCGTACAGCACTGCCGTCTTTAGCTCGACCATCCCCAGATACTCGTCGGGCGAGATCGCCGGCCGCTGTTCGAACTCGATGTCGAGTGACTGCCCCTCACAGATCTCCGTGCAGGTCGTCGCAAGCTCCGAGAGCGCGCTCACCGACCGGTCGGCCGGCGCCCCGGTGTCGAGCATGTTCTCGAACGCCTTCGAGTACAGCGTATCGCCGGCCAGAATCGCCGTCGAGAGGTCGTACTCCCGGTGGACAGCAGGTACGCCACGGCGCATGTCGTCGTCGTCCATGATGTCGTCGTGGATCAGTGTGAACGACTGGATGATCTCGATGCTGACCGCTGCAGCCATCACGTCGACCCGGGAGCCACTGGCAGCCGGGAACTGCCTGTATGGCTCCGAGCCGACCTCGACGTCCGCGAGCGCCTCGGCCGCCAGCAGGAGGATCGTCGGCCGGAGCCGCTTGCCGCCAGCTTTCAGCAGGTACCGAGAGGCCTCGTACAGCCGTTCGGGCTCGTCGATCGGGAGATCCTCCTCGATGGCCGCGTTGACCATCTTCCGTCGTCGCTCGATCGTGGCTTCGACTGCCTGCTGGCGTGTCATCGTTTACTCGACCAGCTGGAGCAGGTTCCCGTTGCGTGTGACGTGGAGATCCCGTCCCACCTTGTAGCCGTTGTTCTCTGCGAGGTTGACGTAGTCGGCGTAGCCGCCCATGTCCTGGTGGGCCGGGATGATGTTCTGTGGCTGCAGGGCCTGGATCATCTCGTAGTGGCCCTCCTTGTTGAGGTGACCCGAAACGTGGATGTCGTCGTAGATACGCGCACCCTGCATCCCCAGCAGTTTCTCGGACTGGTAGCGCTGGCCCTCGTTTGTCGGTTCGGGGATCACGCGCGCCGAGAAGATGACCTTGTCACCGTTGTCCAGTTCGAACGGCGTCTCGCCACGCCCCATCCGCGTGAGCATCGCCCGCGGTTCGCCCTGGTGGCCGGTGACGATCGGCAGGAAGTTCTCCTTGCCCTCGTTCATGACCCGCTTGAACGTCCGGTCGACGGACTTGCGGTGGCCGTACATCCCCAGATCCTCGGGGAAGTCGACGAAGTCGAGTCGCTCCGCAGTGCCGGAGTATTTCTCCATCGACCGGCCGAGCAACACCGGCTTCCGGCCGATATCGTCGGCGAACTCGACGAGACTTTTCACACGCGCGATGTGCGAGGAAAAGGTCGTCGCGACGATCCCGCCGTCGTAATCCTCCAGGCTGTACATGACGTCCTTGAGGTGGCGCCGTGCGACGGACTCGGAGGGTGTTCGACCTTTCTTGCTCGCGTTCGTGCAGTCCTCGATGTAACAGAGAACGCCGTTGCCCTCGCGGCCGATCTCACGGAACCGCTCCATGTCGATCGGATCGCCGATGACCGGCGAGTGATCCATCCGTTTGTCGAGGCCGTAGACGACGGCCCCTTCCGGCGTGTGAAGTACCGGGTTGATGGCGTCGATGATCGAGTGCGTGACGTTGACGAACTCGAGTTCGTTCCGGTCGCCGATGCTCATCGTTTCGCCGGGGTCCATCTTGATCAGGTCGTTCTGGACGCCGAACTTCTCTTCGCCCTGGATCTGCTGTTTGACGAGTTCGATCGTAAACGGCGTCGCCACGATTGGCGCGTCGTACCGGTGTGCGAGCTTCGAGATCGCACCGATGTGGTCCAGGTGGCCGTGTGTCGGCACGATCGCTTTCACGTCGCCTTCCAGGTCCGACATGATCCGGTCGTCCGGGATCGCACCCATGTCGATCAGATCCAGCGAGTGCATCCGCTCCGTTTCGACGTTGTCGTGAATCAGTACCTTCGAGAGATTCAGGCCCATGTCGAACACGACGACGTCGTCGCCCGCGCGAACCGCCGTCATCTGTCGGCCGACCTCTTCGTAACCGCCGATCGTTGCAATTTCGATTTCCATTGGAATCACGCCGAGGCGGCCGCCACGCCCGGGGGGATCGGCGACGACGAGCGACAGCCACCGGTCGGCTGGCTCGTAGTCCCGACGCTGTCGGTCGGCCGCTGTCTCACGCCGCGGCATGTAGCCAGCAGCGTAATCCACCAGCGGCACGCCGGTCGCCCCCGAGAGGCCCGTGGCGACCGTTCGCTCGGATACTCCGTACTCGTAGGGCGAGCATCAAAAGAACGTCGGTTGCCCGACGCTTGCGGTGATCCTCGGCCGACTGGTCACTCGTCGAACTGATCGCTCAGTGGATCCGCCGAGGAGTCGTTTGCCGTCTCCATCTCGCTCCTGTCGACGGGCTCCGTCGACTCCGCCTCGTCGGTCTCGGTGTCGTCTCTCTCCGCGGTCGACTCCTCTTCGAACCACTCGCCGTCCTCGACAGTGGCTGACTCCTCCGCGTCCCGCTCCGGGCTCTCGCCCCCGGCCCCGAACGCGATCTCCTCGGCGGTCCGTTCCCGTGGCTGGCCGTCCTCGTAGGTGTGGCCGGCGTCTGCCTGGCTCGCGTTCCCGGGGCTGTCCGTACCCTCCGGTGGCTCTGTCGCCTCTCTCCCCGCCTCGGTCGACGGGGGGGTTTTGACTGACTCCTCGACCGGCCCGGTCTCCGACTGGCCCGCTGCCGGCTGGCCGTCGGCGGGCTGTCTGACCGTCTCGGCCGTCGGCTGTTCAGTCGCCGACACCGGGGCGGCCTGCCCCGGCTCGGTCACCCGCTCCTCGGCCGGCGGCTCCGGTGCCGGCTCTGATTTTTCCTCCCGCGCTGTCTCCTCACTGGCAGCGGGCTCCGGGGCCGGGGCCCCCGTGTCCAGCGTTCCGGTCCCACGCGATACGGAGTCGGCAAACAGTTTATATAGCAGTGCGAAGTTCCCCGTGATCAGCGAGGCGACCCCGAGAATCGAGAGGACGACCCCGCCCGCGAGCGACGCGGTCTCGGCCCCGTCGGTCCCGCTCTCGATCAGCCCCCCGATCTCCGGGACCGCGAGATACCCTCCCAGGGCTGTGAGCGCGCCACCGACGACGGTCACCGCCAGCCAGAGGGCGAACAGTTTCCCCCCGTACGTGAGACTCTCCTTGACGGACACTGTGGACATACTCGGGGAAAGGTGAGAACTCCCTAAATGCATTTCGGCGGCCCCTCACCGGACGACGGTGCCAGCCCGCCCGCTGTCGAAAAACGTATCGAGCGAGTCCAGATCGAAGATGGCAGCCGGCACCTCCAGATCCAGCAGTTGGGTCACCTTCCCAGCCATGCCGCCGGTCACGTCCGTCGACTCGCTTTCCCCGAGCACGGCGGCGACGTCGTCGTAGCTGTCGATCTCCGACAGGACGTTCCCGCTCCCGTCGAGCACTCCCGGCACTGTCGAGCAGAGGCCGACACGGTCGGCGTCGAGCGAGCGCGCGAGCGACACAACGATCGAATCGCCACTGAGGACCGTACAGCCTTTCTCTGCGTGGACGACGACGTCGCCGTGGACCACCGGAACGAACCCCTCCGCGAGCATCCCGGAGACCGACCCTGTCGGGAACTCGACGCGGCCGCTCACTGTCCGGTGTGCGACCGACAGCGGTCTGACCGGCAGGGCGTCGACGTCGGTTCCCTGGAGGGCGTCTAACACACTGTCGGTCAGTTCACCCATCGCACGGTGGATCTCCAGCAGTCCGGCGGCGTCGTGGCTCCCGTCGGTGCTCGAGACGCCGTGTCTGGCGGCGTGGTGGTGGCCGAAACTCCCGCCGCCGTGGACGACGACGAGTCGCTGTCCGTCACGACAGGCGCGGCCGACCGCCGCCGCCGCCGTCTCCAGTGCCGGCCTGTCGACGGTCTCCGGGCTGTCTTTGTCGGTGATGACGCTCCCGCCGAGTTTGAGGACCGTGACCATCAGTCGCCCTCCAGCCGGACCCCCGTCGTATCCAGTTCGGCCCGGAACGCCTGCTCACAGCCCGGTGTATACTCCAGGGCCGTCAGCGACTCCGGGCTCTCGTCGAGTGCCACAATACAGCCGCCACCGCCCGCACCGGTGAGTTTGGCGCCGTAGGCGTCGCCGTTTCGTGCGGCCCACACCATCGCGTCGAGTGACCGGGAGGAGACCCCGAGCGCCGAGAGCAGTCCGTGGTTGAAATCCATCAGCCGCCCGAGTTCTTCGAGATCAGCGTCGGCGAGCGCCGCCTCGCCGCTTCTGACGATGTCCCCGATCGCCGCGACCGTATCCGCAGCGAACTCGTACTGGTCACGGAGGCTCCGGACGCCCGAGACGAGCGCGCCGGTGTCGCCCGCGCCGCCGTCGTAGCCGATGACGAATGGGAGGTCGGGGGAGTCGATCTGCTGGCAGTCGTCGCCCTCGACGCGGACCGCGCCACCCATCGCCGAGCAGAACGTATCCGCACGCGACGCCTCGCCGTCCTGCACGGTCTTCTCGACACGGTAGGCGCGGTCTGCGATCTCCGCCGGCGGCAGTTCCACGCCGAGTTCGCGCGTGCCGGCGTCGATGGTGGCGACCGCGACGGCCGCCGAGGAGCCGAGTCCGGCCCCAAGCGGAATCTCGCTGTCGATCGTGACCTCGAACCCGGTGTCCTCGACGCCGGTGGCGTCTTTGACCTGTTCGATCGCCTGGTTGATGTACCCCATCCCGGTATCGACCAGCGACTCCGAGACGTCGATGTCCGGCCGATTGGTGGCCTCCCCCTCGTACTCGACGGTGAACCCGTCCAGCGAAAGATCGTCCGCCTGGACACGGAGCCCCTCCGACCGTTCTGTCACCGTGACCGCTGCCCGTCGTTCGATCGCACACGGCACCGCCGGTTCGCCGTAGACGACCGCATGCTCCCCGAACAGATACACCTTCCCGGGGGCGCTTGCTGTGACCATGCATCCCCCTGCGTGACCGATCCTGTTCTAAATACCGGTTTGCGGTCGACGCGAGCGGTAATCCGGAGCGTTGTAATACTGGTGGCGATACATTCGTGGAAATATTCCCCACGCCGGGGGTGGCCAAATTTTCAGTTTCTTATAGCCACCAGTATAAGTGACCGGCCCCTACCCGTACCGATGACAGATTCCTGGACGGTCGAACAGATGCCGGACTGTTCGACGAAGACGGTCCTCGTGACCGGTGCGAACAGCGGCCTGGGGTACGAGGCGACGAAGGCTTTCGCGCGAAAGGGCGCGACAGTAGTGATGGCCTGTCGCAGCCTCGACCGGGGCGAACAGGCAGCCGAGGAGATCGCCGCGTCGGTCGAAGAGACGGGGGCGACACTCAACGTCCGGCGCTGCGATCTCGCCTCCCTCGACTCGATCGAAGCGTTCGCCGACGGGGTCCGAGAGGCCTACGACTCGCTTGAGATCCTCTGTAACAACGCCGGCGTGATGGCGATTCCACGGGACGAGACCGAGGATGGGTTCGAGAAACAGCTCGGCGTGAACCACCTCGGCCACTTCGCGCTGACCGGCCACCTCCTCGATAGGCTCGTCGACCGCGGCCGGGAGACGCGGATCGTCACCCACTCCAGCGGCGCACACACGGCCGGCGAACTGGATTTCGACGATCTGCACCGCGAGCAGTCCTACGGCAAGTGGGAGGCCTACGGGCAGAGCAAACTGGCGAACCTGCTTTTCACGTACGAACTCGACCGTCGGCTGGAGGCCGCGGGGATCACGGAGACGAAAGCTGTCGCCTGCCACCCCGGGTACGCCGACACGAACCTGCAGTACCGCGGTCCGGAACAGTCCGGCTCCCGGGCCAGGTACGCGATGATGAAGGTGGCGAACAGGGTGTTCGCCCAGTCAGCAAAGCGAGGCGCACTGCCGCTTTTATACGCGGCCACCGCCCCCGATGTCGAGAGTGGCGCGTACTACGGTCCGGGGGGACTCATGAACATGCGCGGGGCTCCCGAACGCCAGGAGTCCAGTGACGCCTCCTACGACGAGGACGATGCAAAACGACTCTGGGAGCGAAGCGAGGAGCTGACAGGTGTCAGCTACGGATTCGATGCACTCGCGACGCACTGACGGGCCACCAATCCGGAGAGGCTGGTGGCTGTCTTGTCAGCGCTCTCTAGCCACCGCCCACCTACGTTCTCACCCTTCGAGCGTCGGTCGCTGGATCCGTCCCTCGATCGCAGTGTCGACGCCGACTTCGCCCGCGTACTCGACGATCGCGTCGCGTGCGAGTCCGTGCCGTTCGATCACGTCATCCTCACCGAACACGGGGTTGACGTGGTCGGTCTCCACGAGATAGTCGGCGACAGCAACTGTGTACCGCCGCGAGTCGTCGATCGGTTCGCCAGCCACGGTCGCCCTGCGAAGTTCCCCTGCCGTGTCGTCCCAGACGATCTCGGCGCCGCTGGCGTGGCTACAGAACCGGTCCGGTGAGCCGTCGCTGTGGTAGCCGTACGGGACGGCAACGAACGCGTCCCGGAGCCGCGATCCGGGGAGTTCGACGACGGCGAGGTGGTCGTCGTACGGCGTCAGTGCGATCAGGTCGGCGACGGTCACCGGCCCGGAGAGCGGCGGTCCGGAGCGGATCGCCCCCGGTGGACTGATCGCGAGATCCGCGCCGGTTTTCCACCGCATCGCGTCGACGACGAGGTTGCCGATCCGGCTCTCGGCGACTGTCGCGGTCTCCTCGGAGCGTTCAAGCGGCGTCGACGCCGTTGCAACCACCTCGTCGAGGCCGTGGTCGGAGAGCAGCCCGCGGAGCCGGTCCCGGAGGTCGGTGTCGACGGGTTCCGGGCCGACGTCGTGGATCCGTATCTCGGCCCCGTCGCCGAGCAACAGTTCCGCGACGCGTAGCCCAGCCCTCCCCGGACGGACGACTGCGGTGCCGTCGATCACCTCGGCGTAGACGTCGTGGACGTGTCCGCCGAGCACGGCATCGACGGCCGTCTCCCGGGCGATCCGTTCGTCGATTTTCCCGCAGTGTGATGCGACGACGACGTAGTCGGCACCACGCTCCCGGAGACGGGCGCTGTGGTCCCGGATCACGGGGACCGGATCGGCGAAATCGACCGTCGCTGCCTTCGGGTTTATCTCGTCAGTCTGTGGGTGAGCGACACCGACGAGACCGACGCGCGCGCCGTCCACGTCGACGATGCTGGTGGGTGCTGTCGCGTCGGCTGCGAACCGCTCGCCGTCGACCGTCGCGTTCGCACAGAGCCAGGGCTGGGGTGCCCGCGCGGCGAGTTCGCGGGCCCGGTCCGGCCCGAAATCGAAGTCGTGGTTGCCGAAGGTGTCACAGTCCGGGTCGACTGCGTGGAAGAAGGCGTTCGTGCACCCGCCGTCGGTCGCCAGCGAGAGCGCTGCCGGGGCGGTGTTGTCGCCGCTCCCGACGACGACTGTCCGCTCGTCCCGCCTGTCGGCGATCGCACCGGCGAGGGCACCACACTGCTCGGGGTCGTCCAGGGCGGTCTCCAGGTCGGCGTACTGGAGCAGTCGAACTGCCATACGGACCAGTCGGTGACTCGCCAGATCAACCTGACGGATCGGCGTCCGCGACCGTCGTCGCCGCCGCTGCCCGCTGGGCGAGGCGCTCCAGCCCGTCGGGTTCGGCCGCCCTGACCCGTTCGAGCGGGGGCTGTGTCGCGGGGGACTCCGGCGCGAGTTGCTGACAGCCGGCGTCGATCGTCGCCTCCTCGTAGCTACCGATCGCCTTCGCCTGCTCCGTGATCTCGGTTTTGTCCATCGAGAGCAGCGGCCGGTGTACCGGGAGGTCCGTGACCGCAGCCGTCACTCGCAGGTTGGTGGCGGTCTGGCTGGATTTCTGCCCGATCGACTCGCCAGTGACGATCCCGACCGCGTCGAGGTCCGTCGCGACCGACTCGGCGACTGCAAGCATGAACCGGCGCGCGACGAGCATCCGGTACATCCCGGTCACGTCCGCGACTGCTCCGATGCCTTCCCCGCCCGGTGCGACGCGCAACCGGCAGTCGAAGTTCGGCGCGTACCGCCCCAGCCCTTCGACGGTCTCGATCGCTCGCATCCGGTGGTCGATCCCCCCGTACTCGCCGAGGTCGACGTAGAGGGGGTACACCGGCGCTCCGCGTCGCATCGCCTGCCAGGCCGCGACCGGTGAGTCGATCCCGCCGCTGACGAGCGCGACCAGCGGTTCCTGTGTCCCGACCGGCAACCCGCCCGGACCCTCGCGTCGTTCCAGAAACACGTAGGCGTTTTCCGGCCGGCACTCCACGGAGAAGGTCACCCCGGGCTCGTCCAGATCGACAGTGGGTTCGATACCGCGCGCGCTCGCGGCCTCGTGAACTGCGTCTCCACCAGCCCGTTCGAGTTCCGTACTGGTGAACGGGTGGGCAGATCGCGGCCCGGCACGGTGGACCCGGACCGCGTACGGTCGGCCGTCGTACTGTTCGCAAGCAGTCTCGCCGAGCGCCTCACAGACCGCCGTTTCGGTCGGTTCGACCCGGAGTGTCGGGCTCGCGGAGACGACGCCGAACGCGTCGGCCACCGCGTCGGTGACCGCGTCGACCTGTTCGGTGTGGACGTACAGACGCGTGTGTGCGCGCTCGACAGTCCCCGGTAGACCACGGTCGTCGAGGATCGCACGGATGTTTTCCTGGAGCTGGTCTTCCATGCGCCTCCGGATCCGGTCGCCTTTGAGTCCGATCTCACCGTACCGGACCAGCACTGTCGCGGCTCCCGGCGGGTGCATGCCTCCCCGTTGCAAGTCTCCCGGTAAAGTGCTTTGGTCGCGGCCGTCGCGGTCCAGGTGTTGGCAGGACATCCCCCAACGGACGGTCTAGTTTGCCGAAGACACTCTCGCCAGCCGATCAGAACGTCGAAAGCTCGTTGTCGATCACACGTCGCGTAATGTCGGTCACGTTCGCGAGTTCGTCGTCGATCGTCGCCTCGATATCCGGACGGATCTCCTCGATGTCGACCCCCTCCTCGGTGATGACCTGCGCGTCGGCGACGTGTGGATGGTCGATCTGGCGGCCGATCTGGCTCAGCAGCCGCATCTGGAGCTGGCGGATGCCGCCGACGTCGGCGGCCACGGCCTCGGCGATCTCCGTCGAGAGCAGGTTGTAGATCTTGCCGATGTGGTTCACCGGGTTCTTGCCGCTCGTCGCCTCCATACTCATCGGTCGGTTGGGCGTGATGAGCCCGTTCGCGCGGTTCCCGCGGCCGACGGAGCCGTCGTCACCCTGTTCGGCGCTCGTGCCCGTCGTCGTGAGATAGATCGAGCCCTGCTCGTAGTTGTCGGCCGTGTTGACGTGGGCCGTCACCTCGCGGTCCGTGTACTCCGTGGCGAGCGTTTCGACGTACTCCCTGACCGCGTCGACGGAGGCTTTGTACGACTCCATGCTGTCGAGGTACTCGTCGATCATCGCGACGGCGACGGTCACGTCGATCGTGTCACCCTCGCGTTTCCCCATCACTTTGATGTCCTGACCGATCTCGGGGTTGTCCGCCGCGTAGGTGGTGTTGAGTTCGCGCTCGGTGTTGTAGACGATCCGCTCGGTTTCGGTAAACGGGGCGTGGCCGACGCCGTAGCTGGTGTCGTTCGCGTTCGGGACCTTGGCCTCCTCGCCGAACACCTCCTGGAGATCGCCGCTCCCTTCCCCGAGTTTGACGTCCACGATCACGTCCGAGCCGACGTCGAGGTTCGGGAAGCTCTCGTCGAGATACTCGCGTGCCGCCCGGAGTGCGACCGTCTCGGCCGGAATCCGTTCGCCGTCGTATGTTTTCGTCGCGCGACCGACGATGAGGAGATAGATCGGTTCGAGCATCTCGCCGCCGCCGAAGGCCGGGGCTGCCGTCCCAGCGACTAGCTGTGTCTCGTCGGTGTTGAAATGCAGCAGTTTGCCGAAGCGGTCGAGGTAGGTCTCCGCGAGCGCTCGTGCGACCTCCTCGGCGACACCGTCACAGATCGAATCCGGGTGGCCGATCCCTTTCCGCTCGACGATCTCAATATGCTGGTCCTCGACGGCCTGGGCCGCTGCTGGCTCTACGTGGATGTTCCGGTCACTCATTGTAGGCTGGTTCGGTAGCGGTCGGTCTATAACTTTCGGAAACAATTTGACCGGCTACCATTCTCACGAGTAATGACCGTGCGCCGTCACGAGCCGTCGTCAGCCAGCAAGAGCCCGAGATAGGAAGTCCGGATCCCGTCGGACGGATCGAGGCCGAGTGATTCGAGGACCGCTTCGAGTCGGTGGCGGGCGGCGTCGATCCCGTCGTCGACCTCCAGTTCCGCTTCGACGAACGCTCCGAGCCCCTCGACAGCATCGAGCGTGACCGTACAGCCGTCGACCGCGTACCGAGCACGTTCCTTGCGTACGGTCGCGGCCGGTTCGTAGCCCAGTCCGTCGAGAATCTCCCGCATCGCAGTGGGATCGGCGACTGCCGTCTCGGCCTCTGTCCGTGTTTTCGACTCGTCGTCGACGAGCGGTCCCTTGTACGTGAGTCGTGTCTCGGTTCCCTCCGCCGTTTCAGTCCGGATCCGGAGCGCCTCGTCGGTCCGCGCGAAGTCACGGTCCGGCGCGTCGTAGTAGACGTCCTCCTGTCGGACCGAGCCGAGCCGTTCGGCACCGATCTCCGCCAGCCGTTCACGGACCGGTCCGTGGTCCGCTCGAACCTTCAGTTCGACCTCGTACATACCCGGATCTGAACGGGCGGCACGCAAAACCCTGGCGACACCAGTCCTACGACTCGGATTCCAGGTCTGTCTCGTCATCCTCTCTCATACTGTTTGTTGCGGTAGTTTTCGTGACCACGTCACAAATATCGGTGTTTCACACCGTGTAACCCCTGTATTGTCGCACCACAGCGGTAAACACTTGCAACAAACAGTATCAGTTCCCGGCTCGGCCGGTCAAGCGGGAGGACCTGGTCGATGTCGCGAGCCGGCTCCGACTCCGCCAGGTGCTGTTCAACGCTGCGGCCGCTCCCGGATGGACTCCGGGACACACTCCTGCCAGCCGGACCGCGCGCACCGAAACAGTGTCCTTAAGAGTACTACGACTGACCTACACGGTATGAGCAACGATTCCGATGCGGAGTCCGCGGAGGGAGAGGATGCCGAAGAAGAGGAGATAGCGGGGCTACAGGACGGAGATTTCGTCAAGGTGGAGTACACCGCCCGAACTGTCGAGGACGACCGCCTCGTCGATACGACCGACGCAGAGGTAGCGGAGGCGGAGGACGTCGACACCGAAGACCAGGAGTTCGGTCCCCGGACGATCGTGCTCGGCGAGGGCCACATCTTCCCGTCTGTCGAGGAGGATATCGTCGGCTCGGAGGTCGGCGACTCCGGGAACGTGGTCGTCCCGGCCGCGGAAGCGTTCGGCGAGTTCGAGGAAGAGGAGGTTCGCACCATCAGCAAGGACAAGATCCCCGAGGACGATCGTTACCCCGGCGCACAGGTCCGGATCGACGGCGACGAGGGGTTCGTCGAGACGATCATCGGCGGGCGCGCACGCGTCGATTTCAACCACCCGCTCGCTGGCGACGATGTGGAGTACGATTACGAGGTCGTCGAGGAAGTCACCGACCGTGAAGAGAAAGCAAGCGGGCTGCTCGATATGTTCCTCGGCCTGGACCTGAACATCTGGTTCGAGACCGACACTGTCGAGGAGGAACAGCTCGTCGAAGACGACGAGGAAGCTGACTCCGAAGACGAGGACACCGATGCCGAGGCTGAAGACGCCGAGGAGGGCGACGACGAGGCCGAAGATGAGGAAGAGAGCGAGCCGGAGTTCGAGACCGTCGAGGTCGAGAAAGAGTCGCTGTACATCGAGGCGACACCCCAGCTCTCGATGAACCAGCAGTGGATGATGCAAAAACAGCAGATCGGCCAGCAGCTGATGGATTACACCGGCGCCGACCGGATCGTCATCCAGGAGATAATCGAGGGCGGCGGCATGGGGATGGGCATGCCCGGGATGATGGGCGGCGGCGGGATGGGCGGCGGTGACATCGAGGATGCTCTCGAAGACGCCGACATCGACGCCGAGGACCTGGCTGAAGAACTCGAATAACGATCCGTTCGCCGCGTTACCGTTTTCTCCCGGAACAGTCCGACCGGCTTATAGGTCTCGCTCCCGGATTTTCGGGTATGACAATCTCCGAAGGTGACGAGGTAACGATCGAGTACACCGGTCGTCTCCCGGACGGCACACTGTTCGACACGTCTGACCGGCGGCTGGCGGAGGAGACGGGGTTGGCCGACGAACACACGGACAGGGAGTACGCCCCGCTCACCGTCTCGATCGGCGACAGCGACGTGATCCCCGGCCTCCAAGAGGCGCTCAGGGGGATGGAGGAAGGCGACGCGACGGTCGTCTCGATCCCGCCGGAGAAAGGGTACGGCGAACACAGAGAGGGCCGCGTCGCGGAGTACGACCGCGAGGCGTTCGAGGAAATGATGGGCGATCGGGAACTCGAAATCGGCTTCGAAGTCGAGGCCAAAGAGAGCGGCCTCCCAGGTCGGGTGAGCGAGATCGGTCCGGACACCGTGACCGTCGATTTCAACCACGAACTCGCCGGCGAGAGCCTCGAATTCGAGATCGAGATCGTCGACGTCTCGTAACCCGGGCCAGGGGTCCTGGCGTGGCACTCGGGAACGGCGATCAGTTGAACTCGTCGAGGGTCACGTGTCTTCCGGGGCGGACATCACGGATACGGGCATCCTCGATGTCGAGTCCCAGTGTTCGGACGGCGGCGTTACCGACTCGCTCGCTCCGATCGTCGGGGGCGTACACCCCGAGTCGCCACTGGTCGCGCTGTGCGGTCCGGAGCGCACTGACGAGCGTCGACTGATTTTCGAGCGGTCGGACCTCGCCGTTGACCAGCACGCGCGAGGTCGACTCCTTGATCTCCGGTTCCTCCGGGACGTCGAGGATGACATCGTCCGGGTCGACGTTCGCGTTCTCCGCAATGTCGACCTCGTAGGCCTCGCGCTGTTCGTACCCCGCGCTGAACAGTTCGTCGGGGACGGCCTCGATCTCGGCCCAGACAGCGCGCTTGTACAGTTTACGTTCGTCGAGACGGCGGGCGATGGCGCTGCTGGCCGCACACTCCCGCAGCATCGTCCGCAGGTCGTAGTCGTCCATCCGGCGGAGGGGGTCCGGATCGGTAGCTCCGGCCTCGATGGCCCGTTCGACACCGCGGCGCAACATCACCTTCGCGATCCGGGAGACGTGGTGCTCGTACACCGTCGGATTCATCAACGCGCGGGCCAGCAGGAGGCTCTCGGCGGTCTGGACGTTCCCCTCGTCGAGGACGAGTTCGCCGTCGACGAACCTGAGCTCCCGGACCAGTCGCCCGTGGTCGATCGTGCCGTAGGGAACGCCGGTGTGGTGGGCATCACGGACGAGATAATCCATCCGGTCGACGTCCAGCTCCCCCGAGATCAGCTGGCCGAGTTCGCCGTCCCCGGCGATCAGTCCGGCGACGCGGTCGGGGTTGAGCCCGTGGTCGCTCAACACACGCGCGACGGTGCCGGACGCGATCAGATCGTCGACCTCGTCGTGGTACTTGCCGGTGTGCCGGTACAGGACCTCCTCGACGTTGTGGCTGTACGGACAGTGCCCGATGTCGTGGAGGAGTGCGCTGGCGCGGACCCGCTCTGCCTGGGTTCCCTCGATACCGAGATGATCGAGCACGCGGTCCGCGAGGTGATAGACACCGAGGCTGTGCTCGAACCGCGTGTGGTTGGCCGACGGATAGACCAGCACCGCCGTTCCAAGCTGACTGATCCGACGGAGCCGCTGGACTGGCGGCGTGTCGAGTAACGCCTCGGCGACGCCCGTGACCTCGATGTGGTCGTGGACGCTATCCTTGATCGTCGTCATCGACCGACAGTTGTGCCCCACTCGATAAAAGAGTCAGTGCCAGGGCGGTACAGAAGCCTAATCCGTCCCCGCGGATTCGAGGAGTGCGAACAGTTGGGCTCGTGTCGCGTTGCCACGCTGCACCGCGTCGTACGGGTCCCGTCCGAGCTTCTGGACAGTTTCGATCGCGCGCTTGGGATGGTCGCCTCGGTCGTGGACGAGCCAGGCGGCCAACACCTGCCCGGTTCGACCGATGCCCGCGAGACAGTGTACCACGACTGGTTCCTCGGCCGCGACGGCAGCGTCGAGGAAGGGAAGGATCTCGTCGTTCAGTTTCCGCTCGTCGACGAGGTGGTGGTCGGGGACCGGTGCGTGCAGGACACGGCGGGGGTCGAACGCCTTACGGTACAGGTCCAGGTTCGCGTCGTCGGCGTCGAGCTGTCGGCCGGGCAACAGACAGCAGACACGTTCGATCCCGGCCGCCTGCATATCGTCGATCCACTCCGTGAGACAGGTGGTGTGGTCACCGGCGGAGTGCCAGCCAGGGGAGCAGGAGCCGTACACGTGGTCCTCGTCGGGGGCTCCAGGAGCGAATCGGTGTGCGTCCTGACGGAGGGCGTCTCTGTCTCCCATCGTCCGGAATCCAGTGCGCATCCTACTTCAGTGTATGTCCTCAGTTCTCAATTGTGAGACTGGATTTGTACACCAAATTTCGGCGAATAAACTCACAGAGACGCGGCATCGAGGACGAGTGTATCAGCTTCGAAACCAGACTCGCGGTCAGACCGCCTCGGCCTCGATCAGTTCGAACAGTTCCTCGACGAACTCGCCCGTGTCGGCCACGATATCGGCCATCGTCTCGTCGTCCGGGGCCATGCCGACCAGACGCGCGATCCGCATGATCGAGACGTGGTAGACCTGCTGGCGGCCCGGTTCCTCCTCCCAGACGACGACGTTACAGGGCATGATCGCGCCCAGCCTGTTGTCCGTGGCATCGAGTGCGCGGTCGGCGACTCCCGGGTTGCAGGCGCCGAGCACGTAGTAGGGGTCCCTGTCGGCGTCGACTTTCTCGTTGAGCATCTCCGACGGGGAGAACTCGACGGGGATGCCGAAGCCGCTTTGCTCACAGCAGTCCCTGACGAACTCGACCGCTTCCTCGTGGTCCATCTCCAGTGTGGCTCGTTTTTCACCGATATCTCCGCCTGTCACTGTCTCGGGATCGATCGGGAGAGACATACTGCACAGGTAACACCGCGACACTCAAAAACTATTCACTCTGCCGACTCGTCAGCCGAACGGTTCGCGTCGGCGTCGACGGGGACTGGCCCCTCACCGATCGCCTCCCGGATCGCGGATTCGAACTCCTGG
>Ga0207714_1001107_pt1 | contig 17857 bp, 20 predicted proteins | sample PonA232FremontCA_2_FD_187270 | JGI IMG/M metagenome (GOLD analysis project Ga0207714, IMG submission 187270) | Marine sediment microbial community from Fremont, CA, USA - Pond A23 Sediment 2 (SPAdes) | ecosystem: Environmental > Aquatic > Marine > Unclassified | place: USA: Fremont, California...
TCACTTTGTTCGTTCGCGCCGAGGCTCGCAAATCAAAGGGATTTGCTCACCACCGGCGCACGCTCGCTCTTACTGTGTCCATGTTTAAGGGCGTTGTTCTTCGCCGTCCGGGCCAGCACGACGGTGGACCCTCTCCGTCGGTTCTGGTCACGAACTGCACGATCTCCGAACACACCGGGCCGTGTCCTCGCCTTCGATCTCGGTCGACCCGGATTCGTCTCCCGTCGACCCACAGTCCGAACACAGTATCGCGGCGGTCGGTCTCCCGTTCGACCGCTTCGAGTCTCACCGCTTTGACCTGTGGTTTACTCCCGGCCGGTTATCTTGCGGACACACGAGGGACCGAACGGGCCGTGTTCGGCGACGTCGAACTGAACAAAGTACCCGGTCGACAGCGACGCACCACACCGGCGACAGATAAACTCGCCCTCGCGCCGGACCACGTCTCGCTTGAAGCGGACGAACGCACCCGAGCGCGGCCGGACGACCCCCTCCTCACGGTCGATGACACCCCGCAGTTCGGCGGTGTCGAGTATCTCGCGGGTGACCGCCGGGTCGGTTGTGATGGTCTCGATGCGGTCGACTGCCTCCGCCAGCGACAGCGTCCCGTCCTCGGCGTGAGCCAGCAGTGCCACCCCGAGTTCGACCGTCTCGGTCAGATCACGCTCCGGGTCCGGTCCGTCTGCTGTCTCGCCGGCGAGTTCGTCGAGCTGGGTCTGTTCGTGGTCGTCGCTCACAGGGGATGTCTTCGGGAGCCACCACAAAGTGTTTGCCGGCGTGGCGTAGACACACGATAGATGCACCCAGCGACACAGCGGCAGGCGGTTGCCGTGGCGGGGCTGCTCGGCGTCGCGGCCGTCGCGATACTCCTGTTTTCGCCCGAGACGGTCGTCGCTCGTCTGGAAGGGCTCGCCGACACACCGGCTCTGTTCGGGGTCGTGCTGGTCGGGGTCTATCTCGTCCGGCCGTTTCTCCTGTGGCCCGTGTCGCTCGTTGCGGTGGTGCTTGGCTACCTGTACGGGCCGGCTCTCGCCCTTCCGCTCTCGCTTGCTGGGGCACTCCTCACCGGAACCCCACCGTACCTGCTCGGCCGGTACGCCCGGACCGACATCGGGCTGTTCGGGAGCCTCAGCGACTCCGGCGAGCGGCTCGTCGGTGCTGTTGGCGAGACCCGGAGCGTCCTCGCGGCCCGGTTCTCGCCGGTCCCCGGTGACCCCATCTCGTACTGTGCGGGGCTGGTGGCTGTCTCCCCCCGCTCGTTCTACCTCGGAACGCTCGTCGGTGAGTTGCCCTGGGCGTTGGTCGCCGTTCTCACCGGGGCGTCGATGCGCTCGCTGTCGCTCGCCGAGTTCGCCGTCAGCCCCGCACTCGTGGCCGCGCTCGCCGGTCTCGCGGTGCTCGTTCTCTCCGGCCCGGTGTACAGCCGAACCCGTACCTCACAGACTGGCGGTGGATGACCCAGTCCCCACCCGTGGATACCGGTCCCGGACCGTGCCGTGAGCCCGACCAGAGTCCTATTAGACCTCGTACCTGAAACATAACTTCAGAAAACACTTTCAGTTTGCATTCTCTCAGCGGCAACGCCACCCTCGTGAACAACGTCGAGGTGCCTGTCGGCACCGACTCGATCGCCGTCGGGACAGCTGACTGAACTCAGGCGGTCTTCAGGAAGTTCCGGACGATGTCGTGCCCGGCCCCCGTCAGCACGGACTCGGGGTGAAACTGGACACACGCGATCGGGAACTCGCGGTGACGGATTCCCATCACGAGGTCGCTCTCGGCTCCGGTGGCGGTCACGTCGAAGGCCTCCGGCACCTCGGTGGCGATCAGTGAGTGGTACCGCCCGCCCTGGAACCCCTGTTCGAGCCCCCTGTAGACACCCTCGCCGTCGTGTTCGATGGCGACAGCCTTTCCGTGGACCGGCTCAGGTGCCCGGCCGACCGACCCGCCGTAGGCCTGCACTGCGGCCTCCAGTCCGAGACAGACACCGAGTGTCGGTACCGTTGGACTGACCTCGCGGAGCACCTCGGGCGTGACGCCGACATCGCGCTCGTTCCGGGGGTGACCGGGACCGGGCGAGATGACAATCGCGTCGGGGTCGACCGCACGTACGTCCGACAGTGACGCCGTGTTCCGAACCACCTCGGTTTCGGCGTGCTGGCTGACGTACTCGACCAGATTGTACGTAAACGAGTCGAAGTTGTCCACGACGAGCACCCGCGGTCGGTCTGGGCTCACGACTCACCCTCCGACCCGGTGTCCTCGATGCGCTCGATGGCCGCGAGCACACCGTCCATCTTCGCCTCGGTCTCCTCGTACTCCGCCGTCGGGTCGCTGTCGGCGACGATACCGGCCCCCGCACGCACCGTGACCGCCTGACTCCCGTGTGCCCTCTCCCCGCGCTCCTCGATTGTCGCCGACCGGATGACGATGGCGATGTCGGCGTCGTCCTCCCAGGAGATGTAGCCGACACCACCGCCGTATGGGCCTCGTGGTGTCTCCTCGAGGTCGTCGATTATCTCCATCGCCCGTATCTTCGGGGCGCCCGCGAGTGTGCCGGCGGGAAAGGCGGCCCGGACAGCGTCGAACGCGTCGGCGTCGGCGGCCAGCGACCCGGTCACCGTCGACTCGATGTGCTGGACGTGGGAGTACTTCAGCACGTTCATGAACTCCTCGACCTGGATACTCCCGGGTCTGGCGACCCGCCGGACGTCGTTTCGTGCGAGGTCGACCAGCATCGTGTGCTCCGACCGCTCTTTTTCATCGGCGAGCATCTCCCCGGCCAGGCGGCGGTCCTCGACCGGACTGTTCCCGCGCGGACAGGTCCCCGCAATGGGGTTCGAGACGACCCGTTCACCGCGCACCGAGACGAGTGTCTCCGGACTCGCCCCGACGACCGTTCGCCCGTCGTGGTCCAGCAGGTACATGTACGGTGAGGGGTTGACCGTCCGCAGCGACTCGTACAGACCCAGCGGGTCGATCTCGCCGGTCAGATTCCGCGACCGCGAGATGACCCCCTGGTAGATGTCGCCGTCGGCAACGTGTTCCCGGGTCCGCCCGACGGCCCGCTCGTAGGCCGCCTGTCCACCCGCCTGCTCACCCTCGCGGCTGAACCCGCCGGTTTCGACGGGGTCGGCCTCGGCGAGGGTCGTCGCCACACGCTCGGCCTCGGCACGCAGTTCGTCGTACCGTGCCCCCGCGTCCTCGTCCCCACGGACGACCGGCGTGCAGACGAGCGAGACGGTGTCCTCGGCGTGGTCGAACGCGAGGGTCCGTGTTGTCAACACGAACTCCGCGTCCGGGTACGGTGACGGCGGCCGGTCGCGACCGACCTCGTCGAGCCAGAGGTCGTAGACGGCGTCGTAGGTCAGGAACCCGACGAACCCGCCCGACAGCGACCGCCGACTCCGGTCTGGAAACCCTGCGAGACGGGCGTCCGGCATCGCCGCTCGCAGTCTGTCGAGCACGTCACCGCCGTCGCTGTCGAGCAGTCCGGTGTACCGGGGGTCGAACACCTCGATGTCGGTTTCGGCCGGTCCGACGGTGACGACCGCGTCCGGGTCGTACCCGACAAACGAGAACCGGGCGTGTCGGCCGGTTCGACCGGCCGCGAACGCCCCGTCGGGGTCGCTCGACGGCACCTTCTCGGCGCTCTCGAGCAGAAACGAGTACGCCGCCCCGGTCACGTCGGTGGCCCGACCGGTCAGTGCGGCGTACGCCTCTAGCGGGTCGATGTCGACGGCCAGGTCGGCGGCCACCCGCACCACGACCGGTCGGTCACCGTCGACGTGGTCACGAAACGCCTCGCGGCTGGTGTCGAACGTGACCGCGGCCGACCCGTGCCCCCCACCCTCCGCTGTCGTCACGGCGACACCCCCGTCGCCTCCGCGACGAACCGCCGGACTGCGTCGTTTTTCTTTTCGCCTGGCCGACGCTCGACACCGGACGCCACGTCGACCGCGAACGGGTCGACCGTCTCGACGGCCGCCCGGACGTTCTCCGGGGTCAACCCGCCCGCGAGCACGACCGGCGCGTCGACGGCCGACACCAGGTCCCGGGTCTGTTGCCAGTCGTGGGTCTCGCCGGTTCCGCCCATCCCCTCCTCGGTCGTGGAGTCCACTAGTAGTCCGTCGCCGGCCGAAGCGTACGCGGCCGCCCGGTCGGTCGTGCTGTCGACCGCGACAAGAACCCCCGCCTGGACCTGCTCACGCAGGCCGCTGACCGCTGCTGGGGAAAACTCGCCGTGAACCTGCACGACGTCTGCACCGACCTGTTCCTGCCGGGTGACGGCCTCTCCGACGCTGTCGGGAGCGGTCACCAGGACACTCGTCACGAACGGCGCGACGCCGTCGACCAGTGTGGCGGCCCGTCCAGCCGTGCGTTCACGCGGTGTCTCCACGGGCACACCGGAGATGAACCCCAGCGCGTCTGCACCCGCGGTGACCGCCGCGTCGCGGTCCCGTTCGTCGGTCACGCCGCAGATCTTCACCCGCATCGTCAGCCTCCAACCGCCCGGAGTTGTGTGAGTTTCTCGCGTGCCGCACCCGAGTCGATCGCGTCGCGTGCCAGGTCGGCCCCCTCCGCGATACAGTCGACCTCGCCGGCCACGTACACCGCTGCGCCGGCGTTTGCCAGTACGATATCGCGCTTCGCCCCGCCGATCTCACCCGTGACGACCCCCTCCAGGTACTCGGCGTTCTCGGCCGGTGTCCCGCCGGCAACGGCGGTAACATCGTGACGTTCCAGACCGAGGTCGTCCGGGGTCAGGCTGTCGGTCTCTATCTCCTCGCCACGAACCTCGGCGAGCCGCGTCTCGCCGTGGACGGCTATCTCGTCCAGCCCGGTGCCGTGGACGACGACCGCCCGCTCGACGTCGAGACGGGTGAACGCCCGCGCGATCGGCTCTACGAGCCCCGGGTCGTAGACACCGACGACCTGTGCGTCGGCGTTTGCGGGGTTGGTCAGCGGTCCGAGCACGTTGAACACGGTCCGCATCCCGAGCTCCCGTCGCGGGCCGATGACCGCACCCATCGCCGGGTGGAACACCGGCGCGAGCATGAACCCGATTCCGCGCTGCTCGATGGCGTCGGCGACGGCTGGTGGCTCCGCGTCGACGGTCACACCTGCCGCCTCTAGCACGTCTGCGCTCCCGGACTGTGACGAGACCGAGTAGTTCCCGTGTTTCGCCACCGGGACCCCTGCCCCCGCCGCGACGATGGCACTCGCCGTCGAGACGTTGATAGTATCGTGGTCGTCCCCGCCAGTCCCGCAGGTGTCGACCAGCCCCGTGCGGTCGGGCTCGATCGTCCGTGCCGCCGCCCGCATCCCCTCCGCGAACCCGGCTATCTCTGCCTCTGTCTCGCCCTTCGCGCGCAGTGTGGCAAGCAGTGCGCCGAGCTGTGCCTCCGTCGCGCTCTCGAACACGAGCCGGGAGGCGTCCCGCGCCTCCGCCTGTGTCAGACTCTCGCCGTCGGTCACGCGCTCGATGTAGGATTGTATCTCTGCCATGCTATCACTAATGTACGCTTCCGGTATATAATGTGCAAGTACGTACACCGGCTTAACACTGTCGCACCACGCAGGACCGACCTGCCTACCGGAGTTTCTGAAAGGCGTACTCGACAGCCTTGTTGAGTGTCGGGTGGGCGTGGATGACACCGGCGACGTCCTCGACGGTGCCGTCCCCACTCCGCATCGCGACGAGCACCTCGTGGACCAACACCGACGCCTCGTGACCGAGGATGTGACAGCCGAGTAGCTCACCGTCCGGGGTGGCGAGCACCTTCACGAACCCGTGGTCGAGTTTCTTTGCTCGACCCATCGGTGTCTCCGGGATGGACTGTCGCCCGACGACGTACTCGCGGCCCTCGGCCTCGAGGTTGGCCTCCGTCGCCCCGACACCGGCAATCTGTGGCTCGGTGAAGATGGTGTGGGGCATCGCCGTGTAGTCGACCGGTGCCGGGTCGTCTTCGACGACAGTCTGGACCAGACGGTCGGTCTCGTAGTCACCGGAGTGTTTGAACATGTGGTTACCGGCGATATCACCCAGCGCCCAGACGTTCTCGGCGCTCGTCCCGAGGTACTCGTCGGTCTCGACGAACCCGCGGTCGTCGGTGTCGATTCCAGCCTCCTCGACGGCGAGGGTGTCGGTGTTCGGGCGTCGCCCCACGGCGACGAGCAGTTTCTCGCCGGAGACGGTCGTCTCTTTCCCGTCCTCGCGCTCGGTGTGGACCGTCACCGTCTCCCCATCGCCCTCGACGGCGGTCGCGCGGTGGCCGGTGTGAACCTCGTGACGGTCCCTGGCGATGTCGGTGAACGTCTCGGCGACTGCAGGGTCCTCCCGGGGTACCAGACTGTCGCGCATCTCGACGATACTGACCTCGGTTCCCATCGACTCGAAGAAATAACCCATCTCGACCGCGATGTACCCCCCGCCGAGAACAACGAGACTGTCGGGCTGTTCGCGCAGGTACAGCGCCTCCCGACTGGTCAGGAACTCGACCGTATCGAGACCGTCGATAGGGGGGACGGTCGGCCGACTCCCGGCCGCGACGACGACCCGCTCGCCGCGCACCCACTCCCCGTCGACCGCGACAGTCCGGTCGCCGACGAACGTCGCCTCGTTCTTGTAGAGTGTCAGCCCCTCTTTCTCCCGGTAGCGTGCCTCCATGTCCGTCGCAATCTCGGCGAGTGTCTCGTCCATCTCGTCGATAACGGCGGCGAAGTCGTGACCGTCGAGCGAGGCATCGAGGTGGAACCGACCGGCCGTGCGCACGTTGTTCGCGGCGTTTGCCGCCTGGATGACCATCTTCGAGGGGTTACAACCCCGGTTGAGACAGGTCCCGCCCAGCGGACCCTTCTCGACTAGAGCCGTCTCCAGTCCGGCGTCGGCGGCCGCGGCCGCGACGTTGTTGCCGGTGCCACCGCCGACCACCAGCATGTCGTACTCTGTCGTGTTCATCTGTCCTCCCAGCGGTGACCCGTTCCGGTGTGTGGTTGGTGTCGGTTCGTCTGGGTTGTGGTGTCGACTCTCACGGCTCATACTGTTTCGAGGATAGCCCGGCACTTCAACCTCCCTCCACTCTGCTCTGCCACCGCCAGACCCCGGTAGATACAAGCCGGCCTCCCGGTTACTCGTCGACGACGCTATCCTCCCAGCCCTCGCTGTGGATCCGTGCCTCGGGGGCCCCGAGTTCGGCCAGACGCTGTTTTGTCTGGACGACCATCGGCGGCACACCACAGACGTAGAAGTCACGCTCGGCGAACGCGTCGAACAACCCCTCCAGGTGCTCCTGTGCGTACCCGACTCGGCCCGTCCACTCCCAGTTGGGGTCCGACAGAACGAACGTGACCTCCAGGTTCGGGTTGTTCGCCGCTAGCTCGTTGAGTGTCTCCCGGTGGATGATGGTCTCCTCGCGTTTCTCGCCGAGCACCACGTGTGCCTGCCCGGTCCCCTCCCGGAGGTACTGTCTGAGCATCGCCATCATCGGGGTGAGCCCCGTTCCCGAGGCGAGAAAGGCAACGTCCCGGTCCGGGTCGGCGAGTTCGAGATTCCCCTCGATCGGACCGATTGTCACGGTGTCGCCCGGTCGCTTCTGGTGTATGTACGACGACGCCAGTCCGTCGTCGTAGCGTTTGACCGTGAGCGCGAGTTCGTCACTTCCCGGGAGATTCGTCGGCGTGTACGGACGGACGATCCGCTCGTCGCCCGAATCGAACCGGATTGTGGTATGTTGTCCCGGTTCGTAGTCGAACTCGTGGTTCGGCACCCGTAGCCGGAAACCGCGCACCCGTGGTGTCATCTGATACGTGTCGACGACCGTTGCTTCGTGTGTCATTGTGGATTGAGATTGCTCGTTGTCGGTCTCCGCGCTATACAGCTCTGAACAGGGGAGGTCCACGAGTCACCGCGGCCAAGCCTGTCTGTTACACTCACCGTACGGGGCGACCGAACATAAGCAACGCGACGGAGTGTGTGGCGGTCACGCACCGGGAAACCGGCGTTGTGGACCCGCCCAGGCTGCCCCTGCGGGTCGGCCAAACAACACACAGACCCACGCTGACGGTCCGACCGACCCGCAGGCGGGCTGACCGACCCGACGGCACACTGAACGGGTTACCGCCGGGTGGGCCGGCCTGCACCGCGCCGGGCACCGCGTGTCAGTTCGCGCGCCCTCTGTTCGAGTCGCCCGGCCACTGTCTCGGTCGCCTCGTCGCCCTCGTGACCCTCGGCGATGATGTCGACGAGGGCGGAGCCGACGATGACACCGTCTGCTCCCGCGGAGACGATCCGCTCGGCGTGGTCACCGGTCTTGATACCGAACCCGACAGCCTTCGGCACCTCCCAGTCGTCGATGCGGGCGAGTGACCGCTCGGTGTGGTCCGACACCTCGTTGCGGGCGCCGGTTGTTCCGAGGCGAGCCTGGACGTAGACGTAACCGGAGACGAGTTCGCGCATCCGTTCGAGGCGTTCACCCTCGGTCGTCGGCGCGACGATGAACACGAGGTCGAGCCCGAACGTGTCACAGGCCGCCCGTAACGGGCCGGCCTCCTCGGCGGGCAGGTCCGGGATGACGAACCCGTCGATACCGGCCGCCGCGGCCCGCTCGACAAACGGGCGTGGCCCGTCTTCGCCGTACTGGTAGACCAGGTTGTAGTAGGTCATACAGACGAGCGGCACAGTCACGTCTAGCTCTGCGACGAACTCGAAGTACCGGTCGGGGGTCATCCCCCCGTCGAGTGCACGGGCGATGGCCGACTGTATGGTCGACCCCTCGGCGATTGGCTCGGAAAATGGCAGCCCCAGTTCGACGATGTCGGCGCCGCCGTCGACGACCGCCTCGACGTACCGGAGTGACTGCTCGTAGCTCGGGTCACCAACCGCGAGATACGGAACAAAGGCCGGCTCGTCGAACGCCGCGGCGAGACTCATCGGCCACCACCTGCGCCGCCGACCTCGCGGAACAGGTCCATTGTCGGGCCGACATCGAGATCCCGCGTCCGAGTCGCCTCGATAACGGTTTCGAGGTCCTTGTCACCCCGGCCGGAGACGTTCACGATGACCATCTCGCCGAGTTCGTCGTGATGCTGTTCGAGATAGCCAAAGGCGTGGGCGGTCTCCAGTGCGGGAATAACCCCTTCCTCGCGGGCGAGACGGTGAAACGCCGTCAGCGCCGCGTCGTCGCCGACGTTGACCGCGTCGACCCGGTCCCGGTCGACCATCGCCGCCAACTCCGGGCCGACACCGGCGTAGTCCAGCCCAGCCGACACCGAGTGTGACTCCAGTATCTGCCCGTCCCCGTCCTGGAGGACCTTCGTGCGTGCCCCGTGGAGCACCCCCTCGTCACCGGTCGAGAGGGTGGCCGAGTTGGGCGCGACACCGGCCGCCTCGTCGACCGACAGCGACGAGCCGCCGGCCTCCACGGCGTACAGGTCGACAGGGTCGTCCCGGAATTGCTGGAACGTTCCCATCGTGTTGGAGCCGCCGCCGGCACAGGCCAGCACGGCATCCGGGAGCCGACCGGCCTCCGCCTGAATCTGCTCGCGGGCCTCCTCCGAGATGACCGACTGGAACTCCCGGACCATCGACGGAAACGGGTGCGGGCCGACGATACTCCCGATGACGTAGTGGGTGTTCTCGACAGTGCCGGCCCAGTCCCGCATCGTCTCGCTGATCGCCTCCTTCAGTGTCCCTCGGCCGGTCGTCACCGGTGTGACCGTCGCCCCGTTCGTCCGCATCCGGAACACGTTGGGTCGCTGACGTGCGATATCGGTCTCACCCATGTATATCTCGCAGGGCATATCCAGGTGTGAGGCGGCCATCGCCGTCGCGGTGCCGTGTTGCCCTGCCCCCGTCTCGGCGATGATGCGTTTCTTTCCCATGTACTTCGCCAGCAACACCTGTCCGAGTGCGTTGTTGAGCTTGTGTGCGCCGCCGTGCAGGAGGTCCTCGCGTTTGAGATACACCTCGGTGTCGTACCGCGCCGAGAGCTGATCTGCCCGTGCGAGCGGTGTCGGCCGCCCGCCAAAGTCCACCAGCCGCTGTCGGAACTCGTCGCGGAAACCGTCCTCGTTTGCCAGCACGTAGCGCTCGTACGCGTCGGCGAGCTCCTCGATGGCCGGCATCAGTGCCTCGGGCACGTACTGACCGCCGTACCCGTCGAACTGCCCGTCGGCGCTCATCGGTCCCCCTCCGTCTCGACCAGCTGACGGGTGTTCTCGCGGCTGTTCCCGTTCATTATCGCCGACCCCACGAGTAGGCCGTCGGCGCCCGCCTGCCGCATCCGGCTGACCTCGGCCGGTGTCTCGATACCGCTCTCGGCGAGGAGTGTCACGTCGTCCGGCACGGCCGGTGCGACGGACTCGAACGTGCCGAGGTCGACCGCCAGCCGTGTCAGGTCGCGGTTGTTCACCCCGACGATGTCGGTCCCGGCGGCCAGTGTGGCCTCGAGTTCTGTTCGGCTGTGTACCTCGACGAGCGGTTGCATCCCCCGGTCGCGGGCGGCCGTCACCAGCCCCGGCAGGTCGTCGACGAACCGGGCGATCAACAACACCACGTCGGCCGCGACCGCGTCGAGCTGTGACTCCGACAGCAGGAAGTCCTTGCGGAGGACCGGCACGTCGACAGCCTCACGAACCCGGCGCAGTGTCGCCGCCGACCCGCCGAACTGCTCGGGTTCGGTGAGCACCGATACCGCTGCCGCCCCACCCGCGACCATCTCCTCCGCGAGCGTGACAGGGTCGCCCGTCCGCTCGTCTGTTGTCGTCGGTGAGTCCAGCTTTATCTCGGCCACGACCGGAACGCGTCCGTCGCGCTCTGCACGCTCGAACGCCGCCGGCAGCGACCGTGGTTCGACCCCGACTCGCTCGCCCCCGCCGCGCTCGCCGGCGCGCTCCAGTACAGACCTGACCGCGGGTGCGACGCCCTCTATACCGTTCATTAGTACACACTAATGGACAGAGATATACATAAGACTTGCGTCACCGGCCACACGGCGGGGGGCACAGACCGGCCGAAAGACCGATTATTCGGCGACACGGAGCCACGTCGATGTCTGACCCCGTGCGCGGCGACGTCTCCGAGGTCGAGGACGGCCCCGAGTACGCCCTCGACTTTCGCGAACACCCCGGGCGCTACCGCCACACGAGCGACGAGCGCGGCGCGTTCAAGATCGAACCGTACAAGAGCGAACTGCTCCCCGACTGGACGGTCGCCACGTTGCCCGAGGCCGAGACGGCCGCGGCGACACTCCAGGAACAGTACCGTGGCTACCGGGCCGACGACGACTTCGTCGGAATGGACATGACGCGAAAGTACCTCCAGATGGGCTGGACCCGGGCGATGCGCTACGCAAAGTACCCCGGCGGGCAGAAGTACGAACGTGACGAGGATGGAACCCGGGTCGAGCGTGAGCCACAGGAGTGGTACGACGACGAGAAACGCGATATCGCACTCGTCTACAGGGAGCATCTCGACACTGTGCGGGCAGACCCGGCCTACGAGGCAGCGAAGCGCCGACACCGCGAACGGTACGCCGAGGACCCGTAACATCAGGCGGCCGGCACAGCCCTCGGTCGGACCGCTCCACCGGACCGATGGGTACAATTCCCAGCAGACCAATACGGCACATGGCCGACGATTACCCCGTCGCCGACCTCCCGATGCCAGACCCCTCGTACGGTCCGGCGGAGGTTGTCGATATCCAAGTCGATGCACTGGCGACGAACAACGACCCCTTCGAGAACGCCGGTATCGGCACGGCGTACAACTTCGCCTCGCCGGGGAACCGGCGCGCCACCGGCCCGTTCGACCGGTTCGTCCGGATGGTAACGGGACCACAGTACGCACCGATGGTCGACCACGTCGAGGCGACACCCGGCCCGGTCGAGCGCGACGGCAGGACCGCCGAGCGACGGGTCACGCTCACGGGTCCGGACGGCCGAACAGTCACGTACGTCTTCGGGCTCTCAGAACAGTCGAGTGGCCGCTTCGAGGGTTGCTGGCTCACCGACCGCGTCCTCGTCGAGTGAGACGGTCGGCCAATCCACGACCGCCCGGAACTGTCAGGCGGCCCTCGTCCGGCGGAGGACTTACCTCGTTACCGGTACGAACACAGACATGCACTGGCAACGTCGCCGTGACCTGGAGGGCGGCAAGGAACTGGGCGTCTGGCTGCTTCTCGACGACGGGACTGTCGACACAGAGCTGTACGTCGAGTCACACGAGTACCGTGGCGGGGCGTTCGACGTGTACACCGCCACACCCGACGGGGAGTGGACCCACGTGGGCACGTTCGACACGGCATCCGCGGCGTTCGACGCGGCACAGGAGTACATCCGGGAGAGCCCACACCCACACGAGGGGTTGTAACCGCCCTGTTCCCTGGACCAGCGGCGCTCGGCGAGTGTCCCGTTCCTCGAACGGTAGCTCCCGGTCGACTGGCCGTTGCCGGGCATCTGCCCCCGTCGGCGGGTGCTCAGACCGCGACCAGTACCATCCGCCGACCCGCGACCTCGACAGCCCGTGCCCGGAGGGCCCCACGTGTGGGGCGCCACTCGCCGGTCTCGGTGTCGAGGGTCGTGGCGGCGTCTGCCAGTCGCCGTTCGAGCCCTGCCGGGAGCGGCCGCTCGCCGGCGAGCACCCCATCGAGCACGGTGCGCTCGGCCGCGGTCAGGTCGAGCGTGTCGATCGGCATGACCGGGCCGAACACCAGCCTCGCGCGGTCTGTCCCGGCGTTGTTTCGCATCGCGATTCGCCCGGGCCCGACCCGCACCGCGTCGGCGTCGTGTTCGAGTGTCACCGCGGCGTCGTACTCGGCGGCGGCGACACGGTCGAGTGCACCCGCGGCACGCCCGGCATCCGGTGGCGGCTCACCGGGCAGTGCCACCGCTACCCCCGCGAGACCGAGGCTAACGAGCGTGACCCCGACCCAGACGTGCCAGGCATCTGCCGGCACCTCGAAATCCATACACCAGGTGACCGTGTGTTCGTACTTGAACACACGGCCCACAGAACCCCTAAGCTCTTGAATCGGACCGTCGTACTATGGTTCGTGGCTGACCAGCTCAGCAACCGGTCCCTGCCGTCGCGTCACACCGCACACTACGTCTCGCTCGGTGCTGCCGGACTCCTGGTTCTGGGTTCGGCCGCCCGATCTCTGCTCGTCGGTGGTGTGAGTGTGGGTGTAGCGCTGTCGTTGCTCGGTGGGTCGCTCGTGGTCGGCGGCAGCGGCTACGCGCTGGGCCGACCGGACCAGACTGCCGTCGGTGGGCTCGTCTGGCTCTCTGTGGTGGGTGTGTTGCTACTACTGTTCGGCGCGACCGTCACGCTTCTGTGACGAGATACCGCCAGTTACGGTTGCGCTCCCGACGACCGGCGGAACAGTGGTCACCGGGGTGTCCTCCGGTCAGCCCTGGAACGGGTGGTACTCCATCCCCTTGTGTTTGAGCTCCTGGCGGCGCTCCTCGAGAAACGAGTAGACGGCACCGTGTGGTGCGCCGTCGAGGAGCATCTCAGTCGCGCTGCGAACGGCATCGACCTGCTTGGGGCCGCCGATGGCCGCGAGTGTCGACCCGTAGATTGTGACCGAGGCGCCGGTGAGCTCCTGCATGAGCTCCCGTGTCCGGCCGTTCTCGCCGATGAGCCGTCCCTTTTTCCGGCGCAGGTCGTTCTTGTTGCGGGCGGCCGCGTCGATGTCGACCAGTTCGAAGCTCATCATGTCGTCGTCGAGCAGACGGAGCGCCTCCTCGGGGGAGAAACCACGACCGATGGCTCGCACGATGTCGGTTCCCATGAGCCCCTTTACTGGGTCGCCAACCGTCTCGATGCGGACGTTTCCCGACTCGGAGTCGATGTCTAGCCGCACCTCTGCGCGGCTCTCGATCTCGCGCATCGTCTCACCGCCCTGCCCGATCAGAACGCCGATACGGTCGTCGGGCACCTGCACGTGCTGCATACAGACTCTGAGTGACAGACCTGTTTGAAGCCTTCGGCCTACGGGTCGTCGATACGGTACCGGGTCGTCGACTCGCCGTCGAAGCGCGGGCCGCCGCCGGTTCGCTCGAACCCGGCTGCCGCTGCCGCGTCGCGGATCTCCGACTCGGTCTCCGGCACGAGCAGTTCGACGGCCATCTCCTCGGTCTGTGCGAACCGGAGCGGCTCCGCCAGCAGCTCCTGAAACACACCCTCTTCGCCCTCCAACTGTGTGATGTAGACGGTCTGTTCGCGAGCATCGTAGCTGACGAACCCCTGGATATCCCCGTCTCCCTCGACGACGCGAACCGTCCGGTCGTGGACGAGGTTGCGCATCACATCCCGCGGCGTGTCTGTCAGGGACGCGAGCCGCCCCGCATCCGCCTCGATAGCATCCCGCAGTTCCATAGCCGTACCTTGCTCCCCAGAATAATTATACTGTCGGCTCCCAGGGCGTCGGTCGTGTCGGCCCACTCCCGTCCCGCGATACCGCCCCGAGTCGGGTCACAGCCCCCCGACGACACACGCTGTTCTCCGGTTTCAGGCCGTTGCGGGGTCGGCTTCGAGCTCCGTTTTCAGATTTCCCAGGGTCTGTTGTAGCTGACGGCGGTTGAACCGCCTCGCCAGCGGTTTCGCCACCGCCGCCACAACCCGGCCGGGGAGGTCGTACGCCGCGCTGTAGGTGACCTCTGTGCCTTCCTCGACCGGCTCCAGCGTGATGTCTATCTCGCCGGTTATCCCGCCGGACAGCTCGAAACACATCCGTCTGCCCGTCTCGTGGACCGTCTCGGTGAGCTGTCCCTCGCGACTGATACCGGCCATCCGGTAGACGTATCGGACTCGCTTTCCCCCGTTGTCGAGCGTCTCGACCGGCTCCGACTCGGCGAGACTGGGTGTGACCACCGCGTGGTGTTCGGGCTGATCGAGGTACGCGAACACCGCCGCCGGCGGCCGCCCGACGGTGATTGACTCGCTGACGGCAACCATAGCCGGTGCTTGCTCTCCCGAGTCAAAGCCGTTTTGTTCTCCCGGCCGGCGAGTCGGGGACAACTATGTAGCCCGAGCCCGTATCATCGTTATGCAACAGCCGATTGTCGGCACGCCGCCGACGTACGACCTCGCCGAGCGTGACGTCCCCTGGGTGCTCGGGACACAGCTCACAACCGAGTCGGGACCGGTCGCCCGCGCCTCCCCGGGGAGCCGGGTGCTGCTCATCGAGGCACACGGGTTCGCCCGGCGCAAACCGTACCACCACCACAAGCTGACACTGCTGTTCGCCGGGATGCGACGGTTCCGTGACCGGCTCCGCGAGGCGGGCTACGACGTTATCTACATACAGGCCGAGACGTTCGGCGAGGCGTTCGAGGCGTTCTTCGAGGACAACCCTGACGCCCGACTGGTGTCGATGCGGTCGCCGAGCTACGGCTCGGGCGAGCGGTTTCAGGAACTCGTCTCGGCCGCCGGGGGGGAGCTCCGGCTGGTCGACACCGAGCTGTTCGTCAGCACCCGGCAGGCGTTCGACGAGTGGGCAAACGAGAAAGACGGCGGGGAGTTCCGCCACGAGACGTTCTACCGGTGGATGCGCCGGGAGACCGGTGTGTTGATGAACAACGGCGACCCGGTCGGTGGCGAGTGGAACTACGACGACCAGAACCAGGAGTTCCCACCCGAGGAGTGGGAGTCGCCGCCGCTCCCCGACCACGACCACGGCACGGTGACAGCAGAGACAGCCGACTGGGTCGAGCGGGAGTTCGACACCTGGGGCAGTACCGACGTGGCCGACTTTCCGTGGCCGGTGACCCGGCGACAGGCCGTTCGACAGCTCCGCCAGTTCGTCGACGAGCGGCTCCCCGAGTTTGGCCCCTACCAGGACGCGATGCGCACAGACGACTGGGCGATGTCTCACGCCCTGCTCGGGTCGAGCATCAACGTCGGCCTGCTCCACCCGGTGGAGGTTATCGAGGCGATGGAGGCGGCCTCCCGCACCGACGATGCCGTCGCGCTCAACTCCGCCGAGGGTGCCATCCGGCAGGTGCTTGGCTGGCGGGAGTTCATGCGCCACGTCTACCGCCACGCGATGCCGGAACTCGGGAGCGCGAACCAGCTCGGCGCCGAACAGGACCTGCCGGAGCTGTACTGGACCGGCGAGACCGACATGAACTGTCTCTCCGAGACTGTCGGTGATGTCCACGAGCGGGGCTACTCACACCACATCCAGCGGCTGATGATACTCGCGAACTTCGCCACCCTCTGGGGTGTCGAACCCGAACAGCTCAACGACTGGTTCCACGCCACCTACGTCGACGCCTACCACTGGGTGACCACGCCGAACGTCATCGAGATGGGCCAGTACGGCCACGGCGTGTTCGCCACTAAACCGTACGTCTCCTCGGCGAACTACGTCGACAAGATGTCCGACTACTGTGGAGACTGCACGTACTACAAGACAAAAGATACCGGCACCCGTGCCTGCCCGTTCAACGCCCTGTACTGGGACTTTCTCGACCGTAACGAGGAGCAACTTCGCTCGAACCACCGGATGGGGCTGATGTACAGCCACGTCGACACCAAACAGGAGTCCGGCGACATGGAAGAGATACGCGAACGGGTCGACGAGTTGCGCGAGATGGCCGCAGACGGAACGTTGTAACCGGGACTGTCACACGGCCCGATGTTACGACTGTGGGAACACTCAGGATGCCCGAGTCACGACTACACGCCGATACATATCACTCGACAGACGGGGTCTGCTCTGGTCTGGCCTCACTGGAACCGTCGGAGCCGCTGTCGCGGTACTGCTGCTCGACCCCCGGGGGGTCGTCGCGGGGTTCTCCCTCGGTGTCACCGTGGTGTGACTGGCTCTCGCGGTCGGCCTGCTCGGCTGGACGGCTCTCTCAGAGCTCGACGGCGACTCCCTGTACCGCCCTCCAGCCGCGGGAGTCCTGTCGGCCTCGGTGCTCACCGCCGGAACTGCGAGCAGCCTCCTCGGCGAGGAACTACAGACGACACCGGTTCTCCTGGTTGGCGCAGATGTGCTGTTCGTCTCGGAACTCACGAACAGCAAGACTGTGACCCGCCGGCGCTCAGACCTCCTCGACCCGTCGGGAGCAACGCAGACAGAGGGTGTCGGGCCCGCTCCAGTTGACGTCGGTCGAGCCACAGGCCGGACAGCGGTAGGCGTCGGTGTCGTAGGCGGTCGACCCACGGGGCGCGGCCAGGTAGCCGTCGTCGACGGTCCGTTCGACGAGGCCGGGCATCCGCCGGCGCTTGTACTCGGCGCGGTGGGCGAGAAACTCCCCCGGCCGGTCCGGGTCTGTTCCGTGCAGGTCCGACCAGGTGATCGCTATCTCGCCGTTGTCCTGACCGCGTGCGAGCTGTTTGATCGGCTTGGCAGCCGCTTGGAAGAGGGGTGTCGTTCCCCGGCTCTGGGGGTCTTCGATGACGTCCGCGGCGTCCTCGTAGGCTGCACTCGCGGTGCCGTAGGCGTCGGCCGCGCCGTCGAGACCGGCGACCGCCCGGAAGTCGGCGACGAACTCCCGGAAACAGGCCGCCTGCACCGGGCCGGCCTGTGTCGCCAAATCACCGGCAACAGCGACGCCTGCGACCCCGCGTCTGCTCGCCCGGGCGTCGGCCCCCGCGACACGGTACGCCGCCGTCGCCGTGACCAGATACCCGAGCCCGACACCGACCCAGCCCCGCTCGCCGGGGTCGAACGTGTCGACCGTCTCCTCCTCCCGCGGGTCTGCTAGTACTCGCCAACCAGCTCGCGTGTACTCGTCGCCCGCGCGATTGTACTCCCTGTCCGCGACTGCGGTGATTGCGGCGTCCCGGTGGCCGCCGTCTGCTGTTCCCATACCTCCTCAACGGGACGGGTACTCACAAGTC
>Ga0207714_1001109_pt1 | contig 17854 bp, 22 predicted proteins | sample PonA232FremontCA_2_FD_187270 | JGI IMG/M metagenome (GOLD analysis project Ga0207714, IMG submission 187270) | Marine sediment microbial community from Fremont, CA, USA - Pond A23 Sediment 2 (SPAdes) | ecosystem: Environmental > Aquatic > Marine > Unclassified | place: USA: Fremont, California...
CGGGTGGCGGATTTGATTGTTTCCTGGCGGCCAACGAGGTCGGCGATGCGGGACACGTCATCGGTGTGGACATGACACCGCAAATGGTGGAGCGAGCGCGGTCGAACGCCGACCGACAGCAGGTGGCTAACGTCGAGTTCCGATTGGGCGAAATTGAGCATCTCCCAATTCCAGACGAGCAGGTTGACGTGGTTATCTCGAATTGCGTCATTAACCTCTCTCCTGCGAAGGATCGTGTCTTCGAGGAAGCATTCCGTATCCTCAAGCCAGGTGGACGATTGGCTATCTCGGATATCGTGATGACTCCTGAGGGCAATGCGGAGCTCAAGGACACCGACCTCGATCAACTGGCACGTTGTATCTCTGGGGCGGCGACCATCGAAACCTTGCAAGAGATCGTCGAAAACGCGGGGTTCCAATCGGTGTCTATTCGCCCAAAAGACAACAGTGAGGAAATCATCCGGGAAATGTACGATGACGAAGAGTTGGATGGGTATCTCCACTCTGCCGTCATCGAAGGGGAGAAACCAGCGTGAGCGACGATATCGTCCAGGGTTCACGACTTTGATGGGACCGAGAGGAATTAATGACAACCACGGATGACGAGATAGAGTCGGTCGGCCCGGATCGCCTCGCCCACGTCGAAGCTTTGCTCAAGGCTAATGACCTGCCGTCACACGACATTCACGACGAAGAAGTCACGATCTTCGAGTCCAGAATCGAAGATCGGCTGGTAGGAATCGGGGGACTCGAACTGTACGATTCGGTTGGGCTCCTTCGTTCGCTCGTCATTAAACAGTCGTATCGCGGGAAGGGGCACGGAAACCGACTGATAAAAGCGTTAGAAGAAGTCGCGAAGAACGATGAGGTCGAGATCCTATTCCTTTTGACAATATCTGCGTCGGAGTACTTCTGTGACCTGGGATATCGAGAAATCACGCGTTCGGAGATACCCCCAACTATCAGAAAAACAGCTGAGTTCTCGGATCTCTGTCCTGAATCTGCGATTTGTATGCGGAAGCAGATCTGAGTGAAATCGAAAAAACCGATGCCTCGAACGGGTTGTGGCCTTCGGTGAGTTGCTGAATTTGTGCCCTGTTTTCAGCAGGCCAATCTCAAACTAGCAACTGCATGTCCGACTTTCCTGAGACTTCTCGGACACTGGATTATAGAAATTGCGAGGCGAAAACCCACCCCTTTAGGGGTGGGATGAAGCCAACAACTGGGAATCAAACCACGTTACAGGAGCAGGCTGACTCCCCAGTGTTTAAGAAACACAGACCCCACTTATAAGATATGGAGGTGCGGCGCACTGTCCCCGTTACGCTCGAAGTGGACAGTGATGACGCCGCACTCCTCGAAGACACCGTAGACACCTTCCTCTGGTCGGCACAGTACGTCGTAGACCACGCTTTCCACGGCGAGTACGTCACCACTAGCAAGACCACGCTAGACGACGAAACCTACGAGGACGTGCGTGAGAAAACAGACGGTTTCAACGGTGGACTGGTACAAGCCGCTCGAAACAAGGCTGCCGAAGCCTGCAAAAGCGTCGTTGCACGCTGGAAGAACGGCAAGAAAGCGTCGAAGCCGCGAATGACTTCTCCGCACGTCGTCTACGACCACCGTACCGCCACCTTCCACGACGAGTACGTGTCGCTGGCGACCGTTGACGGTCGGATTGAAGCCGACTACGTGCTACCGGACAGACACGGCGACACGCCCCATGCCGAGTACCTATTCTCAGACGAGTACGAAACCACAGGGGCAGAGCTACACCGAAAGCACGGCGAGTGGCAACTTCATATCCACTGCAAAAAGGAGATGGAGTCTGACACGCCGGAACAGGCGGCCACCGAGAACGGAACGGTTCTCGGGGTTGACCTCGGCGTGAACAACCTCACTGTCACCAGCACGGGCACGTTCTGGACGGGCGACGAATTCGACCACTGGCGCAGAGAATACGAGAACCGTCGTGGCGACCTCCAAGAATGCGGCACGCGGTGGGCACACGAGAATATCCAGTCGGTCGGACGCAAAGAAGAAGGTCGCTTTAAAATGACGCTTCACCGTATCTCGAACGAGATTGTTGAGGAAGCCCGTGACCACGGGTGTTCTGTGATTGCGTTCGAGGACTTGACCGATATTCGTGAGCGTACTGGTGGGTCGTGGGGGCACAAATGGGCGTTCAACCGCCTCTACGAGTACGTCGAGTACAAGGCCGCCGAGTACGGTATCACCGCAGAGCAGGTAGACCCTGAGAATACCTCACGGCGTTGCTCTGAGTGTGGGTTCACCCACCCAGACAACCGGGAAGGTGACTTGTTCGAGTGCCTGAAATGCGGCTACAAGAACCACGCTGACTACAACGCCGCGAAGAACATTGGCCTGCGGTATCTCCGTCGAAACCAAACCGGGGGCGACGGAGGCGCACCCTTGGGCGTGCGCTTGAACAGCGGGATGGTGAACGTGAACGGTGAGTATGAATCACCTGCCGACGTGTCGGCCAGAACGGGAGTCCACGCTGAATCCCACCCGTTTACGGGTGGGTAGCTCAATATTGGGTGGCAAGAAAAGTGGGTGTATGGAGCGAGACTCACCGCTCTCCTCCGGGCTTCAAGACCGACTTGACAACGTTGGGCGGTCGGTGAATCCACGGTCCGGTCGATCGTAACAGCTGCAGAACACGCCCATCCTCGACCGTCGAAGGTCCTCAACGTTGGCGGTGGTCCAGGACGATTTGCCGCAGAGTTCCAGCGTCGCGGTGCTGAGCTCACGCTACTCGACCGAAAGTCGACGCTTGACTTTCTGGCAGACCATCATCGTGAACGTGGATTCGACGTAGTGGAAGGCGATGCAACGGAATCATTGCCAGCAGGATTTGATTTGGTCTTCAGTGCCCGAATGACGGTCTCCCTAAAACTCGATGAGATTCAGAAGTACTTCGCTAACGCGTTCGACGCCCTCGATTCCGGCGGCACATTTGTCGGAGCGGAATGGGTCCGTGGACGGTCCGACGTGGCCGAGCGATTTGGCTTTCACATGTTGGCCATTTCCGACGTCGGGAACACGTACACGGAAGAGGAGTATCGGACAGCCCTCGAAGACGCCGGTTTCGAGGACGTTGCCATAGAGGAAGTCCCAAACACGCGGTATCAAACGATTATTGGTCACGTTCCCTGAGGTCCGACTGGTTTAGTGTTCTGAGATATCGGAGTCAGTCTGCCCCGGCACGACGGGAAAATATTTCCAACGTGTCAGAGTACTGTTTTCGCATTCCGACAGATTTGACCGGCCGAGTCGCCCTGGTGACGGGTAGCAGCCGGGGAATCGGTGCGGAAACGGCCCGCGAACTTGCGGCCGCCGGAGCCGACGTGGCCATCAACTACAAATCGAGTCCCAATGCGGCCCAGGAGGTCGCGGCGACTGTCGAAGATCATGGGCAAGACAGCCTTCTCGTACAGGCCGATGTGACTGTCCCGGCAGACGTGGAGGCGATGATCGAGGAGGTCGAGTCAACCCTCGGGACCGTCGATGTCCTTGTCAACAATGCGAATCTCCCGTTCACGAAGAAATCGATCGCGGAGATGACCTGGGATGAGATGGCCGCGAAGATCGACGCCGAACTCAGGGCTGCATTCACTGTTACGAAAGCCGTACTGCCGGGGATGGTCGAACAGGAGCATGGCCGACTCGTCTATGTCTCAAGCGGCCGCTCGAAGACCCCAGACACGTCTTCAGTCGCCCACGGTGTGGCCAAATCTGGACTGAACGCTTTCGTCCGCTACGTCGCCGAAGAGTACGGCGAATACGGAATTACCGCGAATACAGTGTCACCGGGTCTCGTCGAAACGGACGCGACGAGACCGAAACTCGACGAGGAGCTTCGTGCGACGGTCGCCCAAACCACCCCGCTCGGCCGAGTTGCGCAGCCGGAAGACATAGCGTCGGTGATCGTTGCTTTCGCAGGTGAGGCTGCCAGATTTGCGACCGGCACATACACTCCTGTCAACGGTGGGCAAATGATGGAGTAATTGGCAGGGCAATCGCAGCCAGGACTTTGTAACTCCCCTGCGTACCCCTGTTTATGAGCCGACGAGCACACGTCTTCGTGGCCGGAAACGTCCAGGGCGTGTTCTATCGGGCGACGACAAGGGACGAGGCCCGGGATCGGAACGTCGCGGGTTGGGTCAGGAACCTATCGGACGGGCGCGTGGAAGCGGTCTTCGAGGGCCCAGAATCGAAGGTCCAGGAGATGGTCGAGTGGTGTCACGAAGGGAGCCCGGCCGCGACGGTCGAGGACGTGACCGTGACCTACGAACCCCCGGAGGGGCTGGAGAGTTTCGACATCAAACGATAGCCCCTTAGTTCTCGTCGGCGACGCTCGGATGCTGGGTCGGCGCGTCCGGGTGCGGTTCAGCGAAGTACTCCTGCATGACCGATAGGGACTCCCGCTCTCGCTTCAGTCGCTCTTCTTGGGAGATCTCTTCACACCCAGGCGGCAGGTCCCGATCTCTGCCCGTAAAGTACCCCTCCGGTGCGACCCAATCGTGATAGAAGTTCACGTCCGAGTCCTCGATGAGGGCGACTCCAACTGAAGCTCCGTGACCGGCCACGATGATCGTCTGGTAGGGCTGCATTGCCAACCGTCCAGCCGCGTATAGCCCCTCGACTCCCGTTCGCCCGCGATCGTTCGTATCCACGAAATCCTTGCCTCGCGAAATGATGTCGACGCCCTCGATGTCAGCCATGAAATCGACCGTGTTTTTCGTCGCGGCGATCACGTAGCTGGCTGAAATTTCCCGGTCGTCTGCCGTCGTTGCGACAAATCCCCCAGCCGTGGGGTCGAGATCGACAACCCGGGCTTCCCTCCGTGAACAGCCCGCCCGTTCAGCCTGGGCGGCCATCATATCGAGAAGCAGGCGGCTGTTAACGCCTGCGGGGAAGCCCGGATAGTTCTCTAGGTGACCGTTGCGACGGAGTATCGGCTCCCCGTCGTTGACCACGAGTGTTTCGAGGCCCGCACGGGCGGTAAAGATCCCAGCAGAAAGTCCGGCTGGCCCCCCGCCCACGATCAATACGTCTTGATCGACTGTCGATGACATGGCCCAAACTCACGGCCCCGGGACAAAGAAACAGCGGGCTTTCTCACCGCTCGCCCCTTTTACTGCTCGACAGCGACTGCTCTGACCGGTGCCCCATCGACTTGCAGCGGAAGCGGGTGGGCTCGTAACTCGAAGTGCTCCGGGACCGATTCGAGGTTCGTGAGATTCTCGAAGATCAGCTGTTCGGCCCCGAGAATCGCTTCGTGGGCTTTGAACCCATCCGGCTCCTCGGCACTCGCGGTGAGTCTCGGCGTGGGGTCCGGATTCAGGGTGTCGGTTCCAACCGCGAACTCTTTCTCGGCGCACTTCTGGGCTGCCTCTGGGCTGAGATAGGGGTGATCGAAGTACCGCTCGCTTCCCCAGTACTCGTCCCAGTCCGTTCGAAACACCACACATTCGATGGACTCGTCGTCTGGGACTCGTTCAGGTGGGATAGCTTCTCGATCCTCCAGGTCGCGACAGTCTACGATGACCGTCGACAGAACGAAGTCCTCGACATCGTATTCCGAGAGGTGTTTTCCGTCCTGAAGGATGTGAGCCGGCGCGTCGACGTGTGTTCCGGCGTGGCTCCCGGTCTCGATTTCGACCGAGCGATATCCGTCGGTCTCGTAGTCCGTGGCAGAGGCAACGCTAACGTCACGATCCGTCGGATAGGTCTGGAGGCCATCCACGAACGGATGGGAAAGGTCCTGCATATCCCTCCCTGTGTGAGGGAGGGGGATAACCCTACTGACGAGGCCGCGGCGGCCCGACTTACTCGTTTTTGCCCATGCCGACCGGGGAGACGAGGCCTAGTTCTCGGACCATCCCGAGGGTGTCCCAGTAGGACCACACTTCCGAGATCTCGCCGTCTTCGAACTGGAACATGTTCAGGCCAGTCCCGGAGAATTCCTCTCCCTCGCCCTCGATGCCGAAGAGCTTCTCCGTGTGGGTTCCCTTCGAATTCCATCTGACGGCGTATTCGTCGCCGTCCCCGAAGATCGACTCGACTTCGTACTCGATGTCCGGAAAGGCGGAGTGATACCGCTTGACGAAGGCTTTGACCTGCGTGACGTTACTGAGCGTCCCGGGGGTCACGCTCCGCGGCCCGTGATAGGACACGTCCTCAGCCAGTATTTCGTCGGCGACGTTCGTGTCGCCGTCGGTGAACATTTCCTCGTAGTAGCGGGTGATCGCGGCCTCGTGGTCGACCATGTGTTGTGTCACCATACCAATATAGGAAGGGGTGGCAATTAACCGTTCGGGGAGCCCGCGATTCGTGCCCCTACTTTCTCCCCGCTCGGGTGCCACGCGCTCATTATGTGAGGGGTGGCCCCGCCGCCGAAACTGTTCATAAAGTCACGGTCGACCACTGCGTCGACGCAATTGGATTGAGAGCTCAAGCAGTCTGCAATCGAAAAACTTCCTCTGGAATACTGCAGTCTCAGTCCGTCGAAAGGCAGACCTTCGGCGGTAATATCGGGTGAGAAAGACGTTGGATTCGGTGTGAGGAACGTGAGGCCAGAGTTGCTGTGTCAATGGATTGTCCCCTACTTAGTGGGAATCTCGGGGTGGTCGATTTTGCGTGGGATCATGGCCGTTTCGACGTACACTGTTCCGTCGGCGTAATCCACGCCTGGCTGGATGAAGGGATATGGCCCCTCTGCTGGCGTGTTCTGGACCGGCCCACCTGTCTCGGCTGCCGTGACTAAGCCTTCCACTTCGTAGGCAACTGGGGACTCCGCTTCGAGGTGTGAGGCGAGGATCTTCGCTGGCGGGACCTCGACCGTTTCGACGTTCCTGAAGGGAAAGCCACAGCCGCCGAGATCCCGCTCCGGGGCGCCAGGGCGTTTAAACCCAGCCACACGATACGTTTCGTCTGCTTGTACCGGCTCTCCATTGACCCGCATCGAGACGAGACGTCGCCCCCGCTTCGCGGTCGGATCGATTTCGAGCGTGACATTCGAAGAAAAGGCCCTAACCCGACCGTCCTCCTGGTCGTACACGTGGGGCGTGAAGTTGTCGATGAGGTAGGATTCCACGTGTGACCGGAGCTGTTGCCCCCAGGCATCGCCGACGGCCACGGGCGGGGTAATCGGGAACAGCGAATAGAGGTCCTCGAGGGTAATCTCACCAGCCGGGATCGCCTGTCCGTAGCGATTGCCGTGAGAAACCGCGAGATCGGCGTCGAGGAACTCTCGCAGCGCGTCGTTGAAAAGGGTATTAACGGGGCTTTCCAGGAAGGCCTGGCGGGAGAGTGGTGTCTCGGTTTCTCCCACCACTGTATCGAGGGGCCGATTCAGTGTCGCGGTTCCACGTTCGAAGCCCGGATCGGCGTCGAAAAAGGGCGCTCGGAGTCGCTCGATCGCGGCTTTCGCTTCGCTGTCCGGTGCCGGCGTGTACGGCGCCGTCTCCGCAAAGGCGTAAAGAACGTGTCGAAAAGCCGTGCCCTCGGCGTCGAACCGAAGGTCGATTCGTCCCAGGGCCTCGCCCATGCCAGACTCGATGACAACGGTTCCGGTTCGGTCGATCAGTATCGGTTCGTAGGTGTATTCGTGGGTATGGGCGCTGAGCGCGACGTCGATGCTCTGAAAGTCCTTTGCGGCCTGGACCATCCACGGGAGCCCAATTTCGGTGACGGCGACCACGAGGTCCGCGCCCGCCTCCCTGGCTGCCCTCGCGGTTGTGTCAAGCACTTTTGGCGATTTGTCAAAGGCGTACTTCCCCTCGTGGAAGGCTGGGGCCATACGATCGATGTAGGGATTGGTCATTCCGACGACCCCAATCTTCGATCCACCACGATCGAACAGGGTGTAGCCGTCGTAAAGCTGGGATCCGTCCGTGTCTCGCAAATTCGTTGCGAGGGTCGGAGCTTCCAGTGCGTCGAAGAGCTCGAGCGCCTGACCGTCCTTTGCCCCTTCGTGTCCGAAGTCCCAGTTTCCGGGGACGTACACGTCGGGATCGACGTGGTCGTTGATCGGCTCGACCATGATCGAGCCGTTTGTAAAGGTGGTTTCGGCACTGCCGTGGAAGGTGTCACCGCTCATTAAAACGAGCGTGTCACGGTCTGCTCGAAGCGCGTCCAGTTTGGCGACGTGCGTCGCTAGACCCCTGACTGGCCTGACTGTCTCACGGTCACCGCCGAAATCGATCGGTGGGCCGCCCTGCTCGTAGCTGTAGAATACCTGGTGTGACGGACCGAGTTGGCCGTGGAGGTCACTCACCTGCGCGATGGTGAGATCCGGGGCCCCAGAAGACGCCGTCTCACCCGTCAAATAGCGCCAGTTGCTGAGGTATGTGGTGTCAATACTCATACTTTTCGTTGGCGGGCTGTCGTCATAATATCTCCGGAAACTGCCAAGTTCGCGCACAAACGTTTTGTTTGGTCCGTGTCTCCTATTCGACAATGGTGGAACCGTGTGCTCTCTTCGAGGACATCGTCGCCGATATTGACGCCCTCTTTCTCTTCTCACCGACTGGTTCGGAGTACGAGGACGCGACCGAGTTAGAGGAGACGCCGGTCGTCGTAGTGGATACCGATAATACCGTCGAGGCCGACAAGTTCGTGGCGGTCCCACTGGAGTTCGACGACATCGAAGATCGGATTCGATTCGCGCTGGAGGGGGCGACCGAACAGGAACTCGTCGAACCCGGAGACCAGGTCGCCGCCGCCCTCTCACTTTTCGGTGACGATCGTGACATGATTGCTCGCGTCCGCGTGCGGGACGGTACGCATGGCATCTATGACTTATTCACGGATTCGCGGGCCGACCCGGCAGTGATCCGAGACGCCTTCGACGTGGCAATCGAACTCGGGAAAAAGGGGCAGAAGGGCAAACCGGTCGGGGCGCTCTTCGTAGTCGGCGACGCGGGCAACGTGATGAACAAGTCCCGGCCGCTCTCCTACAACCCATTCGAGAAGTCCCACGTCCACGTCGGCGATCCGATCGTGAACGTGATGCTCAAAGAGTTCTCGCGACTCGATGGAGCCTTCGTCATCTCGGACTCGGGCAAAATCGTGTCGGCCTACCGTTACCTCGAACCCTCCGCCGAAGGCGTGGACATTCCGAAAGGACTGGGGGCTCGTCACATGGCCGCCGGCGCGATTACGCGAGACACTGGGGCCGTTGCGATCGTCCTGAGCGAAAGTGACGCACTGGTCCGGGCGTTCAAAGGCGGCGATCTAATTTTGGAACTTGATCCGGAGGAGTACTGATGGTCGACCTGCTCGCCAACGTGTCCATCGAGATGCAGTATCTTTGGGCGGCACTCATTCTCGTTTTTGGTCTCTTCGGCGGATACGTCATCGGGCAGCTCAATCGACAACTACTCTTTGGGCTCGGCGTCGAGGAAGCCGTCGAGGGGACCAGTCTCGAACGGACGGCCCGGAACTTCGGCACCGACACGATTACCGTATTAGCACGGAGCACGGCGTGGATCATCTACCTCTTTGCGATCGTCTACAGTCTCCAAGTTGCGGGCTTCGTGCAGACGAGTGTCCTCCTCTCCAGAGGGGCAGACCTTCTTCCCTCGTACGTTCTTGCGGTCCTCGTCTTCATGGGTGGGCTTCTCGCAGGGGACAAAGTCGAGATGTCCGTCGACGAGCGGCTCAAGGGGGTCAAGTTCCCCGAAGTGAGCCTCGTCGGACGGATCCTCCGCTACACCGTGATCTTCGTCGCGGTCCTGTTCGCGCTGGCCCAGATCGGCGTCGCCGTTGAAGTCCTTTTCATCCTGCTCGGTGCCTACCTCTTCGCGTTTATCGTCCTGACCGCGACCGCATTGCACCAGTTGCTCGCGGCAGGTGGGGCGGGACTGTACATATTGCTCTCCGAACCGTTCAGCATCGGCGACCGGGTGGCAATTGGAAACCGCGAAGGCGTCGTTCAGGAAGTCGATCTTTTCGTCACGACGATCGAACAGGACGGCCGGAGCTATCTCGTTCCGAATCACCTGGTCCTTCGGAAGGGCGCGACCCTAATCAGAGATTAATCCACTGGCTCGGCTGGCACCCCGGCAACGGTCGTGTCCGGGGGGACGTCCTCCGTCACGAGTGAATTCGCCGCAACGCGGGCTCTATCGCCGATTTCCACGCCAGGAAGGACAATTGCCCCGGCGCCAATCATCGCTTCCGCGCCGATTCGCACTGGTCCCGTCCGATATTCGTCCTGGAGAAATTCGTGACACAGGATGGTCGCGTCGTAGCCGACGATAGCATCCCGGCCGAGGGTGATCAGTTCCGGAAAAAAGACGTCAGGCGTCGATTCGAGGGCAAAGCGAGCTCCCGGGGCCACGTCCATTCCCAGCCGCCGGAAGAGCCAATTTTTCACCCGTAGGCTCGGGGAATGGCGGGCGAACACGACGACGGCGTAGTTCCTGGCGACGATCCAGGGTGGTTTGGCCGACCGCCAGTGGGCAAGGGAGTTCCCCGACTCGGTTTCTATCCGAGTGAGCCGATCGTGGCGTGGCTGTGACACGCGACCCTGTAGGGTCTCCCCCGGCTTGAAGCCACCGAGCCTACTCCGGATAGGGACTAAAACCGCCGGTGATGTTCCACTGATGGACGCAGAAAACCTTGCCTCCCGCCCCTTCTACCCGCCAGGTCCCCAGATCACCGTCCCAAACCTCCTCGCGGCCACAGCGCAGGCAGCGACGCGTTCGAGGCCGTCGGAGCTGACTGCTCATACGTGCCTATTGGTAGCAATCAACAATAAAAATACGCCATCAGGCGAACGCTCCGAGATCGAGGCCCACCGTCCCATCGGTGTAGCCGTCCACCGAGCCATCTGGCTCCAGTCGATAGACGAGGGCCGGTCGATGCCCGACCGAGGGTTTTGCATTCACAACTTGTTCCCACTCTTCGTCGGTGAAGCTCGAACAGTCCACGAGCAGGAGGACTCCCCCGCCGTGACGGTCGAGCTGTCCGTCGACTTTCGTTGCAGCCGTTCGCGTCACCGCTTCGACCCCGGTATTTGTGCTACGCCGACGAGGGGGTGCTGGATGAGTAACTTCGACCAACCGGGCTCCGTTGTCGGTTTCGACCCGATAATCCAGGGAGTGACCGGTTGAAACGCCGGCTTCGGGTTCGATATCGTATCCGGCCGAGGAGAGGAGATACGCCGCGTTGAATTCGGCCATCGCAGCGGTCATTCGAATCAGATTGAGTCCCTCGGACGTCCCGAGTTTCCCTGCCATCGTGTGCCGATACTCGTCTAACACGCCGGTCGAGAGAAAGTCCTCGTAAAACTCCAGGGCTGGCTCCGAAGCGTCGATCGGAAATCCGGCTGCATGCTCCAAGAAGAACTTTCGGGAGCTTTCACGCCCGTCTTTTGACAGGAACACCGGGAGGAAAAACCAGGAGAGGTGGGGATAGGAGGATAGCTCCGGGGACTCCTCGTGGAGTTGGGCCAGCAACTCCCGCCTGGCCCACTCTGCAATCCCGGACTCGACCTCCGCGAAGCTGTACTTCTCGGTGCGCCAGAGCGCCTTTGGCGTCTCGGTGTTTCCCAGCCAGTAGGCTCGCGTATCTGACCAGGCGAAAAGTGCGATATCGCCGTTATCCATCTCGAATCGCCGGGCCTCGTAGCCCGCCGGTGGCGCAAACCACGGCGTCATCATTTCGGCCCCAATCGCGTCGTCCAATGACCGCAAAATCCGGTCCGTGACCCGGCCTTCCGACCAGGCTTCTTCGGACCGCCGGAAACGTAAGAGACTAGCCACAGTCTCGGTAGGGTCGCGCCGGGTTTACGCCTTGCTTTCGCCGTCGAGAGACCGCTCCATGATGATCCGATGGGGGTCGTAGCCACGCGATTCGTACCAGTCGATCACAGCGTTGTTTTCGGCCATCGCCGCGATGCCGACGACCTCGACGTCTCGCTCCTTGAGTTCTCGCTCTGCGTAGTCCAGCAATGCCGTGCCCACACCGTCTCCGCGCACACTTGGCTTGACGTACACGTTTTCGATAACGCCTCTTAGGACCGTCTGCTCGTACATCCCGTCCTCCTGATAGAACATCACGAATCCGTTGATCGGCCCGTCAGGGTGCTCGCGTTCGGAGCGTGCCACCGCGAGCATATCCGCCTGAATGTACTCGGAGAGGAGCCGCCGAGCTGCCTCACGATTCGCTTCTCCTTCGATGTGGGAGCCATAGGTTCGTTGGCTTTCGACGAGGGCCACCCACGCATCCAGAACGGCATCGAGATCGCGCTGTTCGGCCGCCGAGACGTGGACGTCCATCAAGTGTGCAGTGCTTTGATCGCCGGCAAGGACTGACCGGTCAGCATCGCGAGTGCGGCCCCGCCACCGGTGCTCACGTGGTCGTAGCCCTCGATCTCGAATTTCCTGATCGCTCTGGCCGTGTCACCGCCGCCGACGACGCTGTATTCCGTCTCCGCGATCGCAGAGAACAGGCCTCTGGTTCCGTCCTGGAAGGCTGGGTCCTCGAAGACGCCGGCCGGACCGTTGAGGATGGCCGTCCCCATCGAGGAAAGGAGGGTCGCATACTCCTCGACGGTGTCGCTTCCGATGTCCATTACGTCCGTATCGGATGGCGTGGGGAGCGAATCGACCGGGACTTCCGTTCGGGTGCCATCGCGCTTGACCGCGACGTCGACTGGGAGGTGAATGTGGTCGCCGTGTTCCTCGAGGAGTTCTGCAGCACGATCGATCTGCTCGAAGAAGTCCTTCTCCAGGATGTAATCGGTCGCCTCCTCGCCCAGGTCGTAGCCATCGGCAATGAGAAAGACGTTTGCGACCAGTCCGGCCGTCAAAATCTCGTCGGCCAGCCCGGCTTCGATACCGTGACGGATCACGCGGATCGCATCCGGTACCTTCGCACCGCCGACCACGTAGGCCCGTGGTGTCGGCGTCCGATTGATATTTCCGAGAACGTCGATCTCTTGTTCCATGACCCGGCCCGCGTACGCGTTCAGCCGGTGAGAAAAGCCGACCATCGTCGGCTGGGATCGATGGGCTGCAGCGAAGGCGTCGTTGACGAACGCGTCGAAATGGGGGGCCAACCGATCGACGAGGTGGGTCTTGGCTGCTACTTCCGGCTCGAATTCCATGTACTCCTCGCTGTAAAAGCGCGTGTTCTCGAGCAGTAGTGCCTGTCCTGGGTCCAGGTCGTCGATGGCCTGTCGGGCGCCAGCGGAGCACGTCGCGTCCGAGTACATCACGGGCGCGTCGAGCAGTTCGTCAAACCGGCTGGCGTGGGCCTCGAGGGGTTCGAACTCATCCCCGCCCGGGCGACCTTGGTGGGCGAGCACGGTCACCTTGCCGCCACGATCGAGCATTTCGGCGAGGGTGTCGACGTGGGCGCGGAGTCGGGCGTCGTCGGCTAAAGAACCGTCGGCTCCGAGTGGGCTGTTGATATCGACCCGAACGCCGACGGAGGTCCCGTCAAGATCCAAGTCATCCAGGGTCCGTATCGCCATGTATCCCAACCCTTCGTGGGGGACCTCAAATGCGTTACTGTGTCGGCTCGCTACACGGTCCGACAGTCCGGACAGAGGAGTTGTCCGTCAACGTTGATCAGGTCCTGTGAGAACGAGCCACACCCCTCACAGATGCTCTGGGAGGAATACTCGTCGTCCACGGAACCCTCGCGACTGTCCACAGCAGTCCCACCCGTGACGTCGACGGCCGAGGAGCCACTTTGCCCTGTCTGTTTTGCCGTCGCCAGGTCTCGGGCGTCGAGGATGTCGAGGACTTCCGATCCGTCTTGGACCAGGACATACCCCACCCCAGTGCCGACGAACTGTCTCGTCGCTTCCATGATCGTCGTGTCCGGCGAGACGGTGGGGGGATCGGCGTCCATCACCTCCGATACTGGCGTCGATTCGACGTCTCCGCCGTCGAGAAGATAATCGAGGATCCCGTCCGCCGTGAGCACTCCCGCCACGTCCTGACCTCGCAGGACGACTGCGGCTGTCTCCCCAGCCCCTCGCATGAGTTCCGCAGCACCGAGCACCGCGTCTGATTCGCTCACCCCGACGTAGTCTTGGGAAAGAAGGTCCCGCACCGGCAGCGTGCTCATACCTCGATATAGATTTGAATCGGTCTAAAAGCTATCCCCGGTAGCCTTTTGGCTTGGGACCGTTTATCATAGTAATTGGGCCGACCGAGACCGGGAGATTCAACTTCGGGCCACCCAGTTTCCAACCTGATGGAACGGTCTCCCTACGCGATCGGCATCGCCGGCGGCACCGGTGCCGGCAAGACGACCGTCGCCCGCGAACTGACCGAGAACGTCGGGGAGGCCGTGACGATGATCCCGCTGGACAACTACTACAAGGACCTCTCGCACCTCGATTTCTCGGACCGGCGCGAGGTAAATTACGATCACCCCGACGCCTTCGAGTGGGACCTCCTCAGAGAGCAACTCGAGCGGCTGCTGTCGGGGAGGCCTGTCGAGATGCCCCAGTACGATTTCGAGCGCCACCTTCGAAAATCCGAGCCAGTCACCGTCGAACCGTCCGCAGTCATCGTTTTGGAGGGCATATTGGCACTCTATGACGACGCAGTCACGGACTTGTTGGACCTGAAAGTGTACGTCGAAACCGACGCCGACGTTCGTATACTTCGCCGGATCAGGCGGGACGTCGTCGAGCGGGGCCGGGATCTGGAGGGCGTGATCGATCAGTATCTCTCGACGGTCAAACCGATGCACGAGCAGTTCGTGGAACCGTCGAAGAAGCGGGCCGATCTCATCATTCCTGAGGGCGCGAACAGAACGGCCGTCGACCTCCTCCAGGAGAAAGTGCGCACCGAAATCGAAAACTAATCCTCTACCTGTGCGTGGTAGGTCCACCGGTTTTTCGCTCGTATCGCCTCCCCGACGGCGCGATGGAACGCTGTTTTTGTTTCAAACTGTTCGGTCTCGATTGGCTCGAACAGGTCCGCGACACTGACTACCGTTTGGTAGTTCAGCCGCACCGGTTTCTCGCCGTGGCGCTCCAGGAAGGTTTCCACGGAGAGCGGGAAGGAATCCTTGGACTCGAACTTCGAGAGGATCGCCATGTCGTACCGGCGGCCCTCGTTGCTTCCCGCCTCGTCGTCGGGATCGAATGGCCAGTCCGCATCCGTGCCCTCGGTCATGATTATTTCTACCACGGGGGTTGCTAAAGTGGTTCCGCCGGTAGGAGAGCAATTCCCGCTGTGGGTCTGTTTTCCATTAAATGAATGACTCTGTTTTCGGTCTGGTCGAGACCTCTCATCCGCGAAGTAGGCTGCTAGGACTTCTACCCCATATTTTAGGGGGTCGGCATTCAACGCTCACATTACCGTAATTGTATTGTAAGCATTTTCAAACCCTGAAAATCGGTAGGTCCCTTATAATTTAGGGTATCCTAAACCGAATTGCAACAGCATATAATGACCCAAACAATACAGGCCTATCTGCCAGGGGGCGATCTGTCCCTGGACCTCAACGGCACCTGGTCGGCGTACTGGCTTTTCATCCTTCGAGTCGTTACCGGTTGGTGGATGTTCCACGCCGGGTTCACGAAGGTGTGGGAGACCTACGTTCTGGGCTCCCCGTTCGACGCGAGTTGGTTCATCCAGTTCGCTTCGCAAGGCACGATTCTCGAGGGTGTATTGATGCTTTTCAACAATTCCGCCGGCATCGCCTTCACGAACTTCATGATCCCGTGGGGAGAGACGTTGATCGGGCTCGGCATCCTGCTGGGCGCGTTCACCAGGCTCGCTGCCTTCTTCGGCGCGTTCCTGATGATGTTCTTCTACTTCGTGAACGCGGCCTGGAGCCACGGGCTGGTGAACAGTGACCTGATGGGCATGCTCCTGTTCATCACGGTCGGCATCCTTGCCGCCGGACGGGTCTGGGGCGTTGATCAGTACCTGGAACAGATGGATTGGGCACAGAATCCAGTGGCGCGAGCACTCCTGGGGTGACAGAGAATAATGACTACAGATAACATTACAGCAATCGAACGGATCGGAATGATCGTCTTCGGCGCGCTGATCGTCATCGCGATGCCGATTATCGGTCTGATTAACACGTTCGCGGGGTCGATGAGCGGCATGTTCGAGTACGTCGAAGGGGAAGAATCGGGATACGCACTGTCGCAGGCCGGCGTGCCTGAGGCGGCTGAAATCACGGCCCAGCCGATCGTCGGCCCGAACGTTCGAGCCATCTTGATCGCAGTTGCCCTCATTGTTCTGGGCCTCCTCGCGGTCTACCGGTTGAGTGTCGTTTCCGGCCAGTCCTCGGCCTGAAAGGGCTCGGTGGCTTTCGACCAGTAACGTACCGAGTACGAATTTTCGATTTTTCGCAGCCGAGAGTTGCTACTCGGGAGCTTTGCTTGGCAGCACACGCCTAGAGTAATATAGAACGGTGAGGAGGGGATTTGAACCACGGTCGGAGCAAAGCTCCTCCCTGATTCAAATCCCCACGACCCCGTTCAACTCAAAGGGGAGCGCGGTGCCTGACGGCACACGCTTAGTGTATCATAAAACGGTGAGGAGGGGATTTGAACCCCTGAGGCTGCAATAGCCACCTGCTCTCAAGGCAGGCGCGTTGGGCCGCTTCGCTACCTCACCACAATCAGGGAGTACGCCGCGACGGATTAAGAACTGTCGGTCCAGGCCCTTCGCGGAATTTCGACCCCTCCAAGCAGGCCCCTTCAGCTGTCGTTGCTCACTATCTCCCCGTGTTTCAACTCGATCCCTCGTTCCTGAATCGTCTCCCAAAGCTGCTCGGGCACTTGTTTGTCGGCGAGCGCGTCAGCAGTCAGTCGCGAAAGCACTCCCTCGAAATCAACTGGCTCGGCAAGCAGCTCTCGATTCCTGAGGAAGTCGACGTCCAGTCCCTCAGCCCTGGCCCGTCGGGTAATCGCTTCCACAGGTCGGTCCTCGAAAACGTCGGTGAAATCGATCAAGTCGGAAAACCCAGCGTAATAGACCTGTCCACGGTGAGCCGGGCCCAAAACGACGTCTGCGCGACGCAACTTGAGCGCAGCCTCGTCAACGATCGAACGAACCAGTCGGGGGACACAGGGCCGAAGCGCGGCTGCTGACTGGACCTCCTCGTCCCGAACTAGGTGCGTGACGGCGTTGCCAGCCTTCGCCGAGAAGTTGCTCCCGACCTGGGGCTCGAATCGAACCTCCTCGAACCGATCCGGGGACATGGCCGTTGCCACAATCTTGCGAACCTCGGTCTTTGGATCGATCGAGGTCTCACCGTCCGGTAACTCCTCTTCGGTGGGATAGTTCACCAGAATGTCCACGGTACTCCGTTCGAGGGTCCCCATTGTGTCCGCGAGCATGGCCCGATTCAGCGCAAGCCCATCTGCTGGGGTCAGAGCCGTCCCCTCTACGAGCGATTTGCAGGCCACCCCTTCGACCGGCGGATCGGGGACCACTACGACCGTCGTCACGAACACCACCCGTCGTCCTGATCTCGAACGTCCATGCCACTACGTCCCCGCTCCGGCGTCTTGAAAACCTCGGCTGTCGAAGGCTGCTCGATTACTCCGGCTGGCTCGGGTGGTAATCCGTGTCGTACTCTCCCAGTTGGCCGTCGAGGCGGTCCGGCGTTATCTGCCCTGCCAGGAGCATGAAGTCGACGATTGTCAACGCGGCCATCGCCTCGACGACTGGCACGGCCCGGGGTGGCAACACTGGATCGTGTCTGCCGGTCACCTGGACGGTCTTCTCCTCGCCCGTCTCCCAGTCGACGGTCGTCTGTTTGCTCGGGATCGAGGTGGGGGCGTGGAGCGTGACCTCCCCGTAAATCGGTTTGCCAGTCGTGATTC
>Ga0207714_1001110_pt1 | contig 17846 bp, 19 predicted proteins | sample PonA232FremontCA_2_FD_187270 | JGI IMG/M metagenome (GOLD analysis project Ga0207714, IMG submission 187270) | Marine sediment microbial community from Fremont, CA, USA - Pond A23 Sediment 2 (SPAdes) | ecosystem: Environmental > Aquatic > Marine > Unclassified | place: USA: Fremont, California...
ACGGTATCGCTTACGACTCACAGACTGACGTATACTATGGTGAGTACGAGGACACCGAAGGAAGCGACGTCGTAATCGTGACGGCGGGTAAGCCGCGCGAACCCGGCATGTCCCGTCTCGATCTTGCGGACGCAAACCGTGACATAATCGCGGGTATCGTCGAAGGCTTCGAGGAGCACGCACCAGACGCAATCTCGATACTCACGACGAACCCGATGGACGTTCTCAACCACCATCTTTACAGCGTCAGCGACAGACCGCGCGAGAAATGCATCGGTTTCGCAGGACGCCTCGACTCGGCGCGCTTCCGCTACGTTCTTGCGGAGGACTTCGGCACGAGCACAACAAACGTCGATGCGTCGATAATAGGCGAACACGGCGACTCGCAGGTTCCCGTCTTCTCTAAGGTGCGTGTCGATGGAAAGGAGCCTGAGTTCGACGCCGACGAGCGCGACGAAATAACCGAGGCACTCACGCAGAGCGCGATGAACGTCATCGAGAAGAAAGGCGCGACGGAGTTCGGTCCGGGACGCGGTGTTGCGCACGTCGTTGAGGCGATAGCGCGCGACACAGGCGAGGTCATACCGTCGAGCATCGTCTTAGACGGAGAGTACGGTCACGACGATGTTTCGATAGGCGTACCCGCGAAGATAGGACGCGACGGCGCTGAAGTCGTCGAGTGGGAGCTTTCGGAGCGCGAAGAAGAGATGTTCGACGAGTCCGCAGAAAAGCTATACGAACACCAGCATTAAGAGTCGGTCACTTCTTCGAAAGTTCGGCTACGTTCCCGACGACCTCGTCGGGGTACTCCTCAGCGATGTTCGTCAGTGCCTCCTGACCGCGTTCGCTCACCTCGTCGTCCTCGTCGCTCAGCGACTCGACTATCTGTGGTATGTAGTTGCGTGCCTCGTCAACGTGTTCCACCGAGAGTTCGTGCATCACTATCGAGGCGTACCGCCTGACATCGCCGCGTCCTTCGGTGAGTCTCTCTGAGATGCTGTCGGTTAGCTGCATAGCCATTTCGGGGTACTCACCTACTGCATACCGGAGCGACTCCTCGGCGTACTTGTTTGGCTCTTTCTTGTCGCTTTCGAGCATCTGGAGGACGACTATCTCTGTGAAGTCCACTTCGGTGTCACCGTTTTTCGCAGCGTCGAGCGCGCGTCCTTCGCCTGTCGAAGCGGCTGAAGACTTGGTTTTACTGCCACCGTCTGCTGTCGAGGCGGATTCCTGTGCCGCGGTTTCTGCTTCTTCTGAGTCCATTTTGTCTCCCTCTACCTTGGTTTCTTCTGCTTCTTCGTAATCTTTTCCCTCCTCGGTACCTGCTTCCTCCGCTTCTGCGCCCGCATCCCCACGTATTTCCGCGTCCGACTCCGTTTCTTCCTCCGTTTCCCCGTCCAAACCGTGCCTCCTACGTATCTCCGCGGCTGCCTCGTCCGCCTCCGGTAGGTCGAGTGCTTCAAGCCTCCCAACGGCTTCCTCGGAGCCGACCTTTGCGAGTGCGGAAGCAGCGGCGCGTTTCGCCCAACTGTCGTTTATCTCCAACGCTCCAAGGAGTTCGTCCTCATGCTCCTCTAAGACACCGGGGTCTTCCTCTGCAAGCCTTTCGAGTTCGTCGGCTGCGTCCGCGCTTTTTTCAGGGTCGCCCTCGCCGAGAGCCTCTATCACCTCGACAGGCGACAGCTTTTCACCGCTTCTATCCTTCATGTGAACCGCTGCGTCGTCGAGACGTTCGTCCATCTCGTCCGTGGAGTCACCAAGGTCAGAATCGGGTTCTTTTTCGACGCCCCCGGTTATCTTCTCTGTCAGGCTATCGAGGTTGTCTTCAGCCATATGGTTCACCAAGTGTTGAGTATACAGACCCGAAAGATAATAAACCTTGGTGCAGCGTGCAGTACCCGTCGAGTCTGTTATCCTGCGTGGTCATCTTCAAGCTGCTTACGTGCGACAAGGTAGGTGCGCCCCGCGAAGACGAAAGCCGCAAACGAGACAGCGAGGGAAGCCCAGACGAAACGTGAAGTTCCACGGAAGACGACGAGAAAAACCGCGACCGAAAGCGCGATAGGTCCGAGGTTGAGAAGCAGAACGAGCTTCCAGAAACGCGTCTCAAAGCCATCGGGAAGATCGTTTTTCGTTCCCATCCTCTCTTTACCTTCGGTTGGGTTTGTATGTCAGCGGATTTGTTGCTTGTGGTTCACCGTCCCCAAATGGAAACTTCCATATACGGCGTTCGTCAATTCTTGAACAGTAATCATGGCGGCACAACGCGATAAGGTGTTGAAAGACATAAAAAACGCGGAGCAGGAAGCCGACGAGATAGTTGAGGAAGCCAAACGAGAGGCAGAGGAGATACGCTCCGAAGCCCGCCAAGAGGCGAAGGAGATAGTCGAAGAAGCCGAGAAGGAGGCGAGCGAAGAATCCGACGAGATACTCGAAGAGGCGCGCTCCGAAATAGAGCAAGAGAAGGAAAAGATACTCGAAGAAGGACGCGAATCTGTCGAGGAACTACGCCAAAAGGCGGAGAAAAACAGAGACGACGCACTCGAACACGTCGTAGGACGTTTCAGGGAGGAGGTAGATGCTCAGACCTAAAAAGATGAGCAAGGTCTCGGTCGCAGGCTCCAAGGCTGTCTTGGAGGATGTGATCGAGGAAATGCACGAACTCAACCTCGTGCACGTCATCGACTACGACGGAAGCTGGGAGGGTTTCGAGAACGGAAATCCGCTCGAAGGCGGAGACGAGGTCAGCGGAAAGCTCGTTCAGGTACGTGCTGTTATCAACACTCTCGACGTGGATGAGGAAGACTACGACCCGGACGAAGGAACGGGTTTCGAGACACGTGAGGAACTCCGTGACAGGTTCGCCGACCTGCGCGAACGCGTCAACGAACTCGAAGACGAACGTAGCGAGGTACGTGACGCGCTCCGAGAGGCACGCGAGGAACGCAGGACTCTCGAACCTTTCGTCGAACTCGGGATAGATGTCGAACTCCTGAAAGGATACGACGAGATAGACGTACGTGTCGGACAGGGTGACGTTGACGACGTACGCGAAGCACTCGAAGGTGCAGAAGGCGAAGAGTACGAAATCTTCGAGGGCGACGGTGTCGTCGCTGTCGCAGCACGCGGTATCGACCTAGAAGATCTGCTTGTAGGCGTTGGCTTTTCGGAGATAGACGTGCCAGAAGAGGAAGGTTCTCCGTCGGAACTCCTTGACGAGGTCGAGAGCCGTATCGAACGGCTGGAGGACGAACTCGACGAGATACAGTCGCGCATGGACGAGATACGCGACGAGAACGCAAACTTCCTTCTTGCTGCGGAAGAGGAGCTTTCGATAGAGGCACAGAAGACCGACGCTCCTCTTCATTTCGCAACGACGACCAACTCCTTCTACTCGGAAGGATGGATGCCGACGGAAAGTTACGAAAAGCTGGTCGACCGTCTTCAGGGCACCGTCGGCGACAGGGTTGACCTGCGTGAACTGGAGACGGTGGAGTACAACGAAGAAGGGCATCCGGAGGAGGAGTCCGAGACAGGAGACGAAGAGGGGAACAGCGACCCACCCGTCGTACAGAACAACTCGGATGCCGTGAAGCCGTTCGAACTCCTCGTCAACACGGTCAACCGTCCCAAGTACTCCGAACTTGACCCGACGCTCATCGTCCTTCTGACCTTCCCGTTCGCCTTCGGTTTCATGATAGGCGACATAGGGTACGGTCTGATATACGTCGCAATGGGCATGGGCATAAAGAAGGCGTTCGACTCGGACGCGCTCAAGACGCTCGGTGTAATCGGCATCTGGGCAGGTGCTTTCACCATCCTGTTCGGATATCTGTATGGCGAGGCTTTCGGCATCCACCTAGACGTTTTCGTGGAACCGCCGCTGCTTTCGTCGTTCGACAAAGGCATACATGCAGCCGATGTCGCTCTGACGTGGCTTACGGCGAGCCTTCTGTTCGGTATCTTACACCTGAACGTCGGCTACGTCTTCGGATTCGTAAACCATCTGAGCCACAGCGTGAAAGACGCCGTCTTGGAGGACGGTTCGTGGATAATGGTTCTCAACGGCTTTTTCCTATGGGTTTTCAGCCTCCACGGTATAGGCTCGAAGCCCGACTTCCTCGTGGGTGAGGGAGCAGTCCTCAACACGAACGAGATGTTCTCACTCGGCTTCACAGGCTTACCAGCCGAGGTAGGTCTTGCAGGTCTCGCTGTCGCCGCTGTCGGTGCCGTAATGGTAGTCTACGCGGAGGGCGTCATCGGTGCGATAGAGATGCCGACGAACGCCTTCGGGCACGTCCTTTCGTACCTGCGTATAATGGCTGTCCTCCTAGCAAAGGCAGGCATGGCTTTCGTCGTCAACCTGCTCGTCTTCGGCGTGTACGAGGACTCCAAGGGAGTCCACTTCGCACTCCCCGGGAAGGGTGCTCCTTCGACACACTCCGGCGAGGTGGTGTTCGATGGTCTCATCTGGATGGGTCTCGAAGGCTCGGTTCTCGTCCTTGTGATAGCCCTCCTTGCGGCGGTTATTATCTTCGCAGTAGGACACGTAGTCGTTCTCCTGCTCGGAATAACCGCAGCAGGAATCCAGATGGTGCGTCTTGAGTATGTCGAATTCTTTGGGAAGTTTTATGAAGGCGGCGGGGACAAATTCGAACCGTTCGGAAAGCAGAGAAAGTACACAAAGGAAGGTAAATAAAATATGGTAATTGAACTAATCGATCCGGTGGTAGCACAGCAGGGAGCACAGATGACTCCGGAGGTAGCGGAGATAAATGCGAACGGTCTCGCAAGCGCGGCAGCCGCGATAGGCGTCGGTCTTGCAGCCCTCGGTGCAGGTATCGCTGAACGCGGTATAGGCTCCGCCGCAGTTGGTGCGATGGCAGAAGACCCCGGTATGTTCGGTCGTGGTCTCCTGATGACGGTTATCCCGGAGACGCTCGTCATATTCGCCATCGTCGTCATATTCCTAGTACCGTAAGCCCCGAAACAACTCTCATCATGGGACTCGAAACAGTAGTAGACGACATAAAAGACGAAGCGCGCACGCGTGCGGAAGAGATAACTGAGGAAGCCGAGAAGGATGCCGAAGAAACCCTCGAAGAAGCACGCGAGGAAGCCGAGAGAATAAAACAAGAGGAACGGGAATCAGCGGAGAAACGCGCAGAGGAACTCCGTGAGCAGGAGGTTTCGAGCGCGAAGCTCGAAGCACGCAAGATGCAGTCAAGGGAGAGACGTGACCTCCTCGCCGAACTCCGTGCCGACGTACGTGACGAACTCGCCGAACTCGAAGAAGGACGCGAGGAGATGACACGAACCCTCTTGGAAGGGGCGATAGAAGAACTCGACGAGGATTCGGGGGTCGTTTACGCCGCCGAACGCGACGCGGAACTCGTGAAAAATATACTTGGCGACTACGACGGCTTCAAGTACGGCGGAACGACAGAGATACTCGGCGGTGTTGTCGTCGAGGTGTCCGGCGGTGACGTACGTGTCAACAACAGCTTCGACTCGGTGCTCGAAACCGTCTGGAACGACTCGCTCAAGGAGGTATCCGAGAGTCTTCTGGGAGAGGAGTAGCTATGGATCTGAGAAGTCTCGGTATAGGCAGCGGAGGAACACCGAACTACGAGTACGTCGGTGCGCGTGTCCGTGCCCGTAAGGCGAAGCTATTCGACGAGGACGACTACAGAAAGCTCGTGCGTATGTCTCCCAACGAGATAGCTCGTTTCATGGAGGAAAACGAGTACGGAAAGGAGATGAACAGGCTCGGTGCGCGGCACGAGGGCGTTGACCTTATCGAGTACGCGCTCTACGACAACATGTCGCGCAACTTCTCCGACATCGTACGGTGGTCGGAAGGCTCGCTACGCGACACTGTCGTTGACTACCTCCGCAGTTACGACGCTTGGAACATAAAGACCGTACTGCGTGGGGTTTACACGGGTGCGACAGCCGACGAGATACGCGCCGACCTCATACCCGCAGGCGAACTCGACAAGGAGTTTGTCGAAGGACTCGCAGAACGTGACGAGGTAAAGACCGTAGTCGAGGAGCTTTCAAAGACACCTTTCGGTGACGCTCTCAACGAAGCGTTGCGCGACTTTGAGGACGAAGGTGTTCTTTTACCCCTCGAAAACGCGGTTGACAGAACCTTCTACGAAGGTCTGTTAAGAGGAGAACGTGAAGGAGCACAAGGTCCGGAAGGCGTATATCAGGAGTTCCTCCGTGCCGAAATCGACATCCTCAATGTCCGTAACGCGCTCCGCGCCGCGGGCAGCGAACAGGTCGATGTCGGCGAGTACTACATAGACGGTGGCAAGCTATTCACCGCAGAAGAACTCAGAAGATACGTCGGCAACCGCGAGGAACTCGTCAACGCGCTCCGCGAGTCGGAGTACGGAGACGACCTTGAGGATGCGATAGAGGCACTCGAAGAGACGGGTAGCTTGGTCGAGTTCGACCGCGCACTCGACGAGGTTCTGATGGGATTCGCGGCGAGCATGAAGAACCAGTACCCCAACTCCGTTGCGCCTGTTATATCGTACATACTCTCGAAGGAACGCGAGGTTCAGAACATACGTGGCATAGCGCGTGGCAAGGAGGCAGGTCTGAGCGTCGAGGAGATAGAAGAGGAGGTCGTTATATGACCCAAACACGGATGTCCAGAAAACACGAGGTGTCCTGTATATGAGAATCGCAGTTGTAGGATCACCAAGCTTCACAACAGGCTTCCGTCTCGCGGGTATCGACGAGTTCCGCGAGGTACGTGACGAGAACAAGGAGAAAAACCTCGATGCCGCCGTCGAAGATGTTCTCAACCTCGACGACATTGGGGTCGTGGTCATGCACCAAGACGACCTCGACTACCTCTCGCGCGACGTACGTGAGGAAGCCGAGACGAGCGTCGAACCCGTCGTCGTTACACTCGGCGGTGAAGGCGAAGGACAGCTACGTGAGAAGATCAAACGTGCTATAGGAATCGACCTCATGGAGTAAGATAATGAGCAAGGCAGAAACACAAGAGACAGAAGACGAAGGACGTATCACAAACGTGAGCGGTCCTGTCGTCGAGGCGAAGGGTCTCGACGCACGGATGAACGACGTGGTACGTGTCGGTGAGGAAGAGCTGATGGGTGAGGTTATCGAAATCGAAGGCGAAGTGACGACGATACAGGTCTACGAGGAGACGAGCGGTATTTCGCCGGGAGAGCCGATATACACGACGGGCGCGCCGCTTAGCGTCGAACTCGGACCCGGCATACTCGACTCGATATACGACGGTGTGCAGCGTCCGCTCGACATACTCGAAGAAGAGATGGGCGACTTCCTCGACCGTGGTGTTGACGCACCCGGTATCGACCTCGAAAAGGAGTGGGATTTCACACCTGAGGTTGAGGAAGGCGACGAGGTTAGCGAAGGTGACATCATCGGCACCGTGCCCGAGACGGAAAGCATCGACCACAAGGTTATGGTGCCTCCGGATGTGGAAGGAACCGTCGCCGAGGTCAACGAAGGCGAGTACACGGTCGAAGACTCCGTAGTCGTCTTAGAAGACGGCACAGAGATATCGATGCTTCAGGAGTGGCCTGTGCGTAAGGCACGTCCTGTCGAGGAAAAACAGACACCGACTACGCCTCTCGTGACAGGACAGCGTATACTCGACACGCTGTTCCCGATAGCGAAGGGCGGTACAGCCGCGATTCCGGGACCGTTCGGCTCCGGTAAGACGGTGACGCAGCACCAACTCGCAAAGTGGTCCGACGCAGACATCGTCGTCTACGTCGGATGCGGCGAACGTGGCAACGAGATGACGGAGGTCATAGACGACTTCCCTGAACTCGAAGACCCCGCAACGGGCAACGCGCTTATGGCGCGTACGTCGCTCATAGCGAACACCTCGAACATGCCTGTCGCTGCGCGTGAGTCGTGTATCTACACCGGTATCACGCTCGCGGAGTACTACCGCGACATGGGTTACGATGTCGCGCTGATGGCTGACTCAACGTCGCGCTGGGCGGAAGCGATGCGTGAGATATCGTCACGTCTCGAAGAGATGCCCGGTGAGGAAGGATATCCCGCATACCTCGCAGCGGCACTCGCCGAGTTCTACGAACGCGGCGGACGTGTCGAGACTCTCGGCGGCTACGACGGTTCCATAAGCGTTATCGGTGCTGTCTCTCCGCCCGGTGGCGACTTCTCGGAGCCTGTTACACAGAACACGCTCCGTATCGTCAAATGCTTCTGGGCACTTGACGCAGACCTCGCCGAAAGACGCCACTTCCCTGCGATAAACTGGAACGACTCGTACTCGCTGTACAAGACACAGCTAGACCCGTTCCTTGCAGAGGAGGTTGACGAGGGCTGGGCTGAGACACGTCAGTGGGCTGTCGGAGTCTTAGACGAGGAGACAGACCTACAGGAGGTCGTCCAGCTTGTCGGCAAAGACGCGCTTCCGGAAGACCAACAGTTGACGCTCGAAGTAGCACGTTACATACGAGAAGTCTTCCTCCAGCAGGACGCGTTCCACGACGTGGACACTTACTGTGACCTCGACAAACAGTTCGAGATGCTGCGTCTCATCCGTAAGTTCAACGACCTCGCTTTCGAAGCATTAGACACAGGTGTGCCGGTCGAAGAGATACAGAACGTCGATTCCGCACCACGTATGTTCAACATACCGACTGAGGATGACTGGGAACCGCTCGCCGAGGAGATAGACCAAGGACTCGACGAGGAGTTCGGTGAGCTATCATGAGCACGAAGCCACAAACGGAGGTATTCCAAAGATGAAAGAGTACAAAACCATAACCGAGATAAGCGGGCCGCTAGTCTTCGTCGAAGTTGACGAGCCTGTGGGATACGACGAGATTGTCGAGATAAAGCTGCCTGACGGCTCCACGAAACGCGGACAGGTGCTCGAATCTGGCGAAGAAATCGTCAGCCTGCAGGTCTTTGAGGGAACAGACGAACTCGATCGCGATTCGAGCGTCCGTTTCTTAGGCGAGACGATGAAGATGCCTGTCACAGAAGACCTTCTCGGACGTGTCCTTTCGGGACGTGGCGAACCCATCGACGGCGGAGCCGATATCGTCCCCGAGGAACGCCGTGACATCATAGGTGCGGCGATAAACCCGCACGCCCGCGAGTATCCCGACGAGTTCATACAGACCGGTGTGAGTGCGATAGACGGCATGAACACCCTCGTCCGCGGTCAGAAGCTACCCATCTTCAGCGGTTCGGGCCTTCCGCACAACGAACTCGCGCTTCAGATTGCGCGACAGGCGGACGTACGCGACGACATCGGTGCGGAAGAAGACACCGAGACGGAGGACGAGGAGTTTGCCGTCATCTTCGGTGCGATGGGTATAACGCAGGAAGAGGCGAACGAATTCCTTGAAGAGTTCGAAAGGACGGGTGCTCTCGAAAGGAGCGTTGTCTTCCAGAACTTAGCCGACGACCCGGCTGTCGAACGTATCGTCACACCACGTCTTGCGTTGACGACGGCGGAGTATCTCGCATTCGACAAGGGGTATCATGTTCTCGTAATACTGACGGACATGACAAACTACTGCGAGGCACTCCGCGAAATCGGCGCGGCGCGCGAGGAAGTACCCGGACGCCGCGGATACCCGGGCTACATGTATACCGACCTCGCAGAGCTATACGAACGCGCAGGAAGAATAAAGGGCAAGGAAGGTTCTGTGACACAGATCCCGATTCTGACGATGCCGGGTGACGACGACACACACCCGATTCCCGACCTGACCGGATACATCACGGAGGGTCAGATATACATCGACCGTCGCCTCGAATCCGAGGGACGCGAACCGCCTGTCAACGTCCTACCTTCGCTCTCGCGTCTCATGGACGACGGTATCGGAGAAGGATACACACGCGAAGACCACGGCGACGTTGCGAACCAGCTTTACGCCGCGTACGCCGAAGGTAACGACCTGCGCGACCTCGTTAACATCGTCGGGCGCGAAGCCCTGTCGGAGCGTGACAACCGGTTCCTCGACTTCGCGGACGCCTTCGAGAGCGAACTGGTTGACCAAGGCTGGGACACAAACCGCACGATAGAAGAGACACTCGGTATCTCTTGGGAACTACTCTCGACGCTGCCCAAGAGCGAGATGAAACGTATAGACGATGACTTCGTCGAAGAGTACTACGTCGGAGAAGACGAGGAAGAGAAGGAAGAAGCCGAGGCAGCGGCTTAAAGACAGCCGAGGTCATAGCACACAACAATGGCGATAGAAGACGAGGTAAAACCGACGCGCAAGGACCTGATGGAAATAAAGGATCGTATCGAGCTTTCAGAGCAGGGACATGAGACGCTCGAAAAGAAGCGCGACGGTCTCATCATGGAGTTCATGGAAATCCTTGAGGAGTCACAGGACGTACGCGAGAACCTCGAATCCGACTACGAAGACGCCCAGAAAAGGATAAACAAGGCACGCGCGCTCGACGGCGACGTCGCTGTTCGTGGCGCGGCGTCCGCACTCGCGGAGACGCCACAGATAACGCTCGAATCGAAAAACATCATGGGCGTCGTCGTTCCTCAGATAGAAGGCTCGAAGGTTCGCAAGGATGTCGGCGAACGCGGATACAGCCTCTTAGACACGAGCGCGCGTATCGATGAGGCGGCGGAGGCATATGAGGAGCTAATAGAGACGATAATCGTAGCTGCGGAAATAGAGACTGCGATGAAGAAGATGCTCGACGAAATCGAGAAGACGAAGAGACGTGTCAACGCACTTGAGTTCAAGCTCATCCCGGAGCTAAAGGACGCACAGGAGTTCATCGAACTGCGTCTTGAGGAGATGGAACGCGAGGAAATATTCAGGCTAAAAAAGATTAAAGAAAAAAAGGAGCAGGAAGAGGACGCCGAACGCGCCGCGATGTTCGAGACACAGCAAGCGGTCAAGGAAACCGCTACCGAAGACTAATCCACTACAAAATCTTCGCTCCTTCCACACAGACTTCCGTTACTTCGTCGAACTCTTCGAGTGCTTCGTCGTTTCCTGCTGCAACACCGAAAGCCGTCTCGCCTAACATTGCCATGCTCGCCTTTCCACCAACGGAACGCACCTTTCCTACCTCATCCTGTATTTTCTCCGTCGCAAGTCCTGATTCAAGCGCGAACTCCCAAGATAAGTCTACAAGTTCATCGATGCTTGGCTCCTTTAGAAGACCGTCGAGTGCCGACTCACCGGCTTTGTTGACACGTTCCATCGCTTCTTCGTCGCCGAGAACGTCGGCTGTTTCGAGCGAACCGAGGACGGTGTAGCCGACACGCGGGTCTTCGACATCTATCTCGCCGAATAGACCTATTTCGGGCGCACCGGGTTCGATGCGTGTCACTACGCCGCCGAGCGACTGAGGCACGACATCGCCGAGTCCTGTGCCTGCGAGAACGTCGGCGACGTGTGCCGCCGCTACCATCTGTTCTCTCTCCTTACCTAGTGCGAACTCGTCGTTGACCGCGAGCGAGGTTGCGAGTGCCGCCGCGCCGCTGACGCCGAATCCACAGCCTACAGGAACGTCGCCCTCTATGTCTACGGTTGCTGTCACATCAGACATTCCTAAGACGCGCTCGACGGCTTCGAACTCGACACGCTCGCCGTTGAGCTTAACCTTCGTATCGTCGGCGTCGCTTACCTCGACAGTTACACCGTCCTCGACAACGATACCCGCGCCACGCGAACCCGTGTCGAGAGCGTCGTCTCTTTCGACCGCCGTAAAGAAGCCTGTGATATGTCCGGGTGCGAACGCTCGTGTCATTCAGGGCGCAAGCCTCTGCCTGTCGCGTGGGAACAGGACAACTTCACGGACGTTTTCGAGTTCGAGCATCGTGACTAAGAGGCGTTCGAGACCGAGTCCCCATCCTGCGTGCGGAGGCATGCCGTATCTGAATGCGCGGAGGTAGTACTCGAACTCCTCCGGCTCTAGCCCTTGCGCTGCGATTTCGTCGCGCAGACGGTCGACACGGTGCTCACGCTGACCGCCGCTCATGAGTTCCATACGGGGATGCATCATGTCGTAGGCGCGCGCAGTCTCTTCGCCTTTCATAATGTAGAACGGCTTTGCGTCGGCAGGCCAGTCGGTGACGAAGTAGTGTTCGTCTACCGCGTCGCCTATAGCGCGCTCCGCCTCCGTCGTGAGGTCGTCGCCCCAAACGAGTTGATGATCGATACCTTCGGAGTTTGCTAACTCTATCGCCTCGTCGTAGGTCAGGTACTCGAAAGGTGTTTCGGGAACTTTGAGGTCGACATCGATAGCTTCGAGTTCGTCCTGACACTCCTCGTAGACACGCTCGTACGCTGCGATGGTCACGTCCTGACAGAACTCCATCGCTTCTTCGTCGTCCACGAACGCGCTCTCGAAGTCTATGCTCGTCGCTTCGTTGAGATGGCGGGGCGTGTTGTGTTCCTCCGCACGGAATATCGGACCGATTTCGAAGACGCGCTCCAGACCGCTACCGACCATCATCTGTTTGAAAAGCTGCGGCGACTGGTTCATGAACGCCTCGCGCTCGAAGTACGAGATTGGGAAGAGGTCAGTTCCGCCCTCCGTCGCCGTCGCAACTATCTTCGGCGTGTTTATCTCTGTCGCACCTATCTCGCGGAACTTCTCGCGCAGAGCGTCCTGAACTTCGTCGCGTATCTCGAATATCGCTTTTACTTCTTCCTTTCGTAAGTCGAGCGTCCTGTTGTCGAGACGTGTCGGTAGCTCGGCGTCGACCTTTCCAGAAGGGTCGAGGGGAAGTTCGGGTTCTGCGGCGTTGAGAACCTCTATCGAAGACGGCACTATTTCGACACCTGTCGGCGCGCGTTCCTCCTCCTCTACACTTCCTTCGACGGCGACGACACTCTCACGTCCGAGTTCCGTGCCGCGCTCGACGAGTTCGTCTTCGACGGAGTCGTCCAACTTGACCTGTATCTTGCCCGACTTGTCGCGCACGATGACGAAGGCAATACCTCCTAAGTCGCGTACCTCATGAACCCAACCTTTGACGAGTGCGTCGTCGCCGGATGTAGCGTCCGCGGCGTATGTCCTTTCCATACTTATAACGGTCTTTCTCGCCCCTCTAATCTTCCGGTTCTAACCTTTCCTCAACCGATAGTGCGTGTTCCTCTAAGCCCTCCGTGCGCGCCAACTTCGTCACCGTCTCAGCGAGTTCTTCGACCCCTTCGCGCGTCAGACGCTGGTAAGTCGTCGTCTTGACGAAGTCATCTACGCTTAGACCCCCGTGGAGACGCGCGCCGCCTGCTGTTGGTAGGACATGGTTCGTGCCTGTCGCATAGTCCCCGACGGCGACGGGTGTGTGTGTACCTAAAAAGACCGAACCCGCGTTACGAATACGATCGAGGACAGCGTCGTCGTCATCTGTCATGATAGAAAGGTGTTCAGGCGCGTAATCGTTCGTGAACTCGACGCATTCATCAAGGTCTCCGATGAGTATCTCGGACGTTGCCGACTTCATCGTGTCATCGCGGTTTGCTTTGCTGATACGTTCCTCTATCTCATCGGCGACTTGGTGTGCGGTTTCTTCGTCCGTCGAAACCAGAACTGCCGAAGCGTCTGCGTCGTGTTCCATCTGTGCGAGCATATCGACGGCGACATGCGACGCGTTCGCTGTCTCGTCGGCGATGACGCATATCTCGCTCGGACCCGCCGGAAACTCGATTCGTGCTGCATCATCATAGCGTATCTGCTTCTTTGCCTCCGTCACATAGACGTTCCCCGGTCCGACAACAGCATCGACCGCACCTATCGTCTCTGTCCCGTAAGCCATACCTGCGACCGCTTGCGCGCCTCCGACACGGTAGACTGCATCGGCACCGGCTACTTCGAGTGCTGCAAGTGTGGCGGCGGGAACCGGCGGCGGGGTACAGGCGATGACACGTTCGGCGCCAGCGACCTTCGCGGGTAGGACTGTCATAAGCGCGGTCGAAGGGTACGCCGCGCCGCCGCCGGGTACGTACGCGCCCGCGGACGAGAGAGGAACAAAACGTCTTCCTACCTCGATACCGTCGTCGCGCTCGCTCCAGTCGTCGCGTACCTGTTTCTTGTGGAAGTTACGTATACGTCCCGCTGCGTGTTCGATAGCTTCGAGGATATCGTCGCTGCAGGCGTCTCGCGCCTCGTGAATCTCGTTTTCTTTGACGCGAAGTTCTTCTACCTCGACACCGTCGAACTCACGCGTGAACTCGCGCAGAGCGTCGTCGCCATCTTCGCGTACCGCTTCGACTATCGGACGCACATCTTCTTCTACATCCGCGCCAGCCGAACGGTCGATTATACCGGCGCGTTCGTCTTCCGAGAGGGAGTCGATACGTCGCGGATTCATAGCCACAGTTTCCCTCGCGTAATGCTGTCTTTCATACTGTTCGGTTGTGGTGACTTTCTAATAACCCTGACGACGCCGCCGGAGTCCGTACGTCTACGTTCCCGTCCGCTCGGCTACCGACAGACTCTTCAGGCGTCGCCCTCCGACTGTCCGGGTTCGCCGACCGCCTCAGTCGGCAGGTTTGCGTACAGACCTTCTTTGAGTTCTGTAGGGCTGTCGAACTCTTCGTCCTCCATCTCCGAGACTACAGCTTCTACTTTTGTCTCTCCGTCGGCGAGCAACAGCGTAACGTCGCCGAGTTGTTCAAGTACCTCTTCGTGTGTGACCGGATATTCGAGGTCTTCGAGTAGTTCTCTGACCTCGCTAAGCTTTACTCCCCCCATACTACCGAAAACGCATGGTAAGGTATTAACGGTGACGACCGTCGGGGATTTAACCTTCGAGTACGTACGTTAACCATGCGTTCCGTGCTCATCTACGACGGCGACTGTATCTACTGTTCGGGTGCGGCGAAGGCACTGCGCCGTCTCGGAGACGTAGGCTCGATACCTTGGGAACACGAAGCAGCACAACGTTTCTTGGAAGACCAGTTTGGAGAGGTACCGTTCGCAATGATTCTCGTTGACCTTGACGCCGAGGTCGTCTATGCAGGACGTTCTGCGGCGAAGGAACTCGCCGACCGCGCAGGTATGCCGTCTTTAGCGAGCGACATTGTCTCGTCGGAGTACGACACGATATCGAAAGTTATCGGCGTTGCGTCGCGCAGGGAGCGCGAACCCGACGACTACCACAGCGTCTATGACCTGCGCGAAAGGGCACGTGATGCCGCAGACGAACTTTTCGAAGCATCTGTTTCTCTTTCGGAGCCTCTCCCTGAGTAATCGGCTGTCGTTTACTCCAGACTTTCGTCCGACCAGAGGTCTAAGTCGGTGACTTCGGGGTCATGTTCGCGTTCGACGCGCCCCTCCAACTCACGGACGTAGACTTCGCCTGCAAACGCCGTCGCCGAGTCTAAGTGTCCGCCGACCGTGCTACCGTCTTCGCGTGTCAGCAGAACGTGCGTGTGTGCGAAACGTTTACCATCTAAGAAGGAGACGTTACCGACAGCCATCGCAACCTCGAAAGGCTCGCCGAACTCCTTCGGCAGGTACTCCTTCGTGTCTTGGTCATAGAACCATATCGTCGCGTCCTTACACGCGCCCATTCCGTTGAACCACGCGGCGTCTATGTCTTCTTCGTCGGCGAACTCTTCAATCTGTGCACGCCAGTCACGTCCGTTTTTGAGACGTACGAGGTATTCGCGTCCACTTTTGAACTCCTTGTAACGCATGCTCGTGTCCATACTCGGAACACGTCGGACGAAGCAAAAATAATACTGGTTCTTTCGGAGTGGTCTTTTTGTGCCGGGTTCGCCGAAGAGATGGATCAGATTTTTCAGAATAATCCGTTCCAGGTGTCTGCCCCGAAACCGGACACAGACCTTTTGAAACTGCGGGAAGTAAATTAGCCAATGGAAACCGAAGACCTCGGGGAGACATATCCGGTCGCGCCGTGTCCCGAATGCGACACGGAGACATATTACCATCTGGTCAGGTCTGAGGGGCGCAAAAGGCTCGAACTTCCCTTCGTCGGGTCGGTGCCGATGCCAACGCCCAAAAGAACACGTTTCCGTCTTGTGTGTCCGCACTGCGGGAACTCCATCCGTATGAACCGAACGTCAACCGAGGAAGCGAAAGCTATGCTGGAGGCGACACAGCGGTACATCAACGACGAAATGTCCGAGGAAAAGTACGGCGAACGTCTCGAAGGCTTTCATAAGGTGCTCGAAGAAGGTCTGTGAGAAATAGAAGGAATAACACGAATGAAGTTCGAAGAGTTACAGAGACAGCTAGAAAGGTACGGAGAAGCGGCAGCATTCGGCGACGACGGCGATGTTGTCTTCAGGATGGAGACGTCTTTCAGAGGCGCGCATAAGTTAGAGAGGCTTGCGACGACGGTTGACAACACACCCCGTGCGACCGTTGTCGTAACTGGAAACGGCTCGTCGGACGCGCTGATTACGGTTCGGGTTCCACCTGACGCGTTCGAGACGGTTCCGCCGTACATCGAGGACGAACTGTGACTATCGGCCTTCATCCTGCGTTACTTCCAACGGCGAAGGCGTCGTCTACCGTCACACCGTCGAGTTCGACGCGTCTGTACCCCTCCGAAGTGAGTCCTGTCGGCTCCTCTGCGATGTCCACGGCGTCTACCGTCTCGTCGTCTCCTGTCTCGACGGCTTTCCAGACGGTTACGGTTGCGTCGTAGCTTCCTGCTGTCGCTTCCGTCTCAGACTCATCTGAGCCCACAGTCCATCCGAGTTCGACGGTTTCCGTTCCGTTCGACGGTATGGTTCCTGTGTCCGTCTCGGTTCCGGTGTACGTTCCTTCCTGTCCTTCTATCTCGTACCTGACGAAGTACTCCTGCGGGACGTTCGCGTCGTTCCTGACCGTCGCTGTCGCCTCAACCATCTCTCCCTGTGCGTACGAGTCTTCCTCTACCTCGAAACCCGTTATCTCGGCGTCGTGTCTTCTCCATTCCTTATAGACATCATTCGCGGTTCTTTCGTACGCACCTACCGACGAGTTTCCGTATGCTATCAGCGACGACATGTAAAAAAGCGACTGTTCCCAGACATGCGGCTGTGAAACCGCGGAGTCAACCTCTCCGTCGGCGTACGTCTCGCGCACCCAAGCTTCCCCCATTACATACGTCGATTCCGACCGCGCGTGTTCGTCGGCTATCCAGTTCAAGCCGTCCTTTATTTGATCGATTGTCACGGGCGGGTCATCGGTTTCACGCGCAGCGATACCAAGACCTATCAGACTCTTTGCTTCGTACTGTCCTTGGACACGCTCGCCCTGAAACGTCGCGTTGACGTTTTCCCACATGCTTTCCATGTGGTTACGCATCTTCGGGTCGTCGAGAGGACGGGTGAAGGCAGGCATAGCGACGCGTGGACTTGGGAAGCCGGTACGTTCGCCGTAGAAGCCGGCGGAGTCGTTCCAGTAGTGTTCTTCGATTGCTATACCGAGTTCGTCGCGCCTCTCTGCATATGCGAGTGCGTCTTCGGCGTATCTTCTCTCGCCGGTAATCTGATACATCTCGGCGGCGGCTTTCGTCGCCGAGTTGAGTCCTGCGTAAACAGACGCGCCGCCGACTACCGTCTGCGTCTTTTCGAAGTTGTCGTCTTCAGGACGCGGACACTGCAGACCCGTCTTCTCGTCTACACAGTCGTACGCGAAACGGTCGCCTACGAGACTTATCGCAGGATAGACGCGCTGAAGATACGTCTCGTTGCCCGTTACTGCGTAGTGGTCCCAGAGCGTCCACGCTCCGTAAGCCGTCTCGTCTATCTCTCCGCCTAAGGGTCCTGCGGGTTGACCGTCGGCGTAGTAGTTCATCGCCCACGCGCCTTTCGGAACCGCGCTCGCATCCGAGATGGCACCCG
>Ga0207714_1001111_pt1 | contig 17838 bp, 10 predicted proteins | sample PonA232FremontCA_2_FD_187270 | JGI IMG/M metagenome (GOLD analysis project Ga0207714, IMG submission 187270) | Marine sediment microbial community from Fremont, CA, USA - Pond A23 Sediment 2 (SPAdes) | ecosystem: Environmental > Aquatic > Marine > Unclassified | place: USA: Fremont, California...
CAGGCGCCGGTCCTTGTAGTTGCGCACCGAGCCCTCGTTGCGGATCTCGGTGAGCTTGTCCAGGTCCAGGTCGACGATCAGGGTCATCTCCGTGTTCGGGGTCGTCTCCGCCACGATGGCGTCGTGGGGGAAGGCGAAGTCCGCCGGGGAGAAGACCGCCGACTGCGAGTACTGGATGTCGATGTTCTCCACCTTCGGCAGGTTGCCCACCGAGCCGGTGATCGCCACGTAGCACTCGTTCTCGATCGCCCGCGCCTGGGCGCAGCGGCGCACGCGCAGGTAGCCGGTCTGGGTGTCCACCCAGTAGGGGACGAAGAGGATCCGGGCCCCCTTCTGGTTGAGGATGCGCGGCAGCTCCGGGAACTCGGCGTCGTAGCAGACGAGGATGCCGATCTTGCCGATGTCGGTCTCGAAGACCTTGAGCTCGTCGCCGCCGTGCACGCCCCAGTAGGCCCGCTCGTCGGGGGTGATGTGGAGCTTGTGCTGGTGGTCCGTGGTGCCGTCGCGCCGGCACAGGTAGGAGACGTTGTAGAGCGTCTGGTCCTGGTAGACCGGCATGGAGCCGGCGATGATGTTGATGTTGTAGGAGACCGCCAGCCGCGAGATCTCCTCGACGATCTCGTCGGTGTACTGCGCCAGCCCGCGGATCGCCTCGGCCGGGTACTCCTGATTGAACAGCGACAGCAGCGGCCCGTTGAAGAACTCCGGGAAGAGGGCGAACTCGGCGTTGTAGCCGGCGAGGGCGTCGACGAAGAACTCCACCTGGTCGATGAGCTCCTCCACCGAGCTCATCGAGCGCATCTGCCACTGCACGGTGCCCACCCGGACCACCGCCTTGCGCCGGGAGATGAGCGGCTGCTCCTTGGGCTCGTAGAAGATGTTGTTCCACTGGACCAGCGTGGCGTAGGCGTGGGAGTCCAGGTCCGAGGGCAGGTAGTTGGTGATGATCCGCCGGACGTGGAAGTCGTTGGCCAGCTGGAAGGACAGGATGGGGTCGTGGACCTCCTTGCGCTTGACCAGCTCGATATACGCCTCCGGCGACATCTCGTCGGCGTAGTGGTCGTAGCCGGGTATCCGGCCGCCGGCGACGATGCCGCGCAGGTTCAGTCGCCGGCACAGCTCCTTGCGGGCGTCGTAGAGCCGCCGGCCGAGGCGCATGGCGCGGTAGTCCGGATGGACGAAGATGTCCACGCCGTAGAGGACGTCGCCGTTGGGGTCGTGGGTGGTCAGGTAGCCGCCGCCGGTGATCTCGTCGTAGGTGTGCTTGTCGCCGAAGCGGTTGTAGTCCACGATTAGCGTGATGACACCCGCAACCACCCGGCCGTTGTCCTCGATACAGATCTGGCCCTCGGGGAAGCGGTTGATCTGCGCCGCGAACTGCTCCCGCGACCAGGCCCCGTCCATATCCGGGTACACCTGGTCCATGATCTGCGCAACGTCGTCGTAATCCTCCAGCACCATGTTGCGCAGCCGCAGATGGTGTTCATCCTGCTCGGTCCGCTCCGGCTCCGCTTCCGCTTCCTCGCTCATGGACGTCTCGATCCCCTGGTTGGCCCATCCGCCACCGCCGAGCGGTGGTGCACGACGCCACGAGTATACAATCCTGCCTCGGCTCTGGGTGAGGGGGGTGGCCGTCCTCGGGCTGTGGCTCGCGCTGCTGCTCGCCGCGCCTGCCCCGGCTCGCGCCGAGGTCGAGGTGGCTGTCACGGGGGTCGAGGGGGAGCTGGCGGAGCAGGTGCGCAGCTACGTGGACGCGCCGAGCGCCGCAGACCCCGCCGCCGTGGCCGCCTTCCGCCGCCGCGCCCCCGAGCGTGCCAAGCGCGGGCTCCAGGCGGTGGGCTACTACCAGGCCGAGATCGAGGTCCGCCGTGAGCGCCTCGGCGAGGATAGCGTCCGCCTGACCGTGGCCGTGGCGCCCGGCGAGCCGGTCACCATCGACGAGCTCGAGGTGCTGATCACCGGCGAGGCGAGCCGCGATCCCGCCTTCCTGGCCATCGAGCAGCGCCTGCCGATCGCCGAGGGCCAGGTCCTCCACCACGGCGTGTACACATCGGCGTGGCGCACCATCCAGGATCTCGCCCTGGATCGCGGCTACTTCGACGGTACGTTCGTCACCCGCCAGGTGGTGGTGGCGCCCGAGGCCGGGCGGGCGGAGGTAACCCTGCACTACCACAGCGGGCCGCGCTACCACTTCGGCGAGGTACGCTTCCCGGATTCCCCCCTGGCGGACGCCTTCCTCCAGAGGCTGGTGCCCTTCGAGCCAGGCGACCCGTACAGCGCCAGGGAGGTCGCGGCCTTCAATCAGGATCTGCTCGATAGCGGCTACTTCGAGGATGTGCAGGTGCGCCCCGACCGGGCGCAGGCCGAGGGGAGTGTGGTCCCGGTGGCGGTCGATCTTACGGCGCGGGCGCGCCACGAGGTCACCACCGGTGTCGGGTTCGCGACCGATCTCGGGCCGCGGGTGCGCCTGGGCTGGAAGCGGCCTTGGGTGAACCGGTGGGGCCACTCCCTGGCGATCGACGCCGAGATCGCCCAGAAGCAGCAGAACGTGGTCGGTACCTACAAGGTGCCGCTGCGCGATCCGTTGCGGACCTCGCTGCAGTACCGGTTCGGCCTCCAGGCCCAGGATGTGGCGGATATCGAGACCGAGCAGGCGACCGCCTCCGTCCAGCACCGGCACCGCTTCGGCAACGGCTGGCAGCAGGTCCTGTCGTTGCGCGCCGAGCGGGAGCGCTACTGGATCGACGGGGTGCGCCGGACCACGTGGCTGTACCTGCCGTCGGTCACCTGGAGCCGGGGGCAGAGCCGCGGCGGGCTGGACCCTAGCTGGGGGAATCGGCAGGAGCTGACCCTGGAGGCGGCGGACCCGGCGCTGGGCTCGGACATCGAGCTGCGCCGCATCCACGCTGCCACACGCTGGGTGCGGACCCTGGGGGGTCGCCATCGGTTCACGGCCCGGGCTGAGGTGGGCGCGCTGGAGACCGATGCCTTCGACGACCTACCGCCCTCGCTGCGCTTCTACGCCGGCGGCGATCAGAGCGTGCGCGGCTACGCCTACCAGAGCCTCGGTCCGGAGGTCGACGGCACGGTCATCGGCGGCCGCTACCTGGCGGTGGCTAGCGTGACCTACGGCTATCAGCTCACCCCGGACTGGCGGCCGGCGGTGTTCGTGGATCGCGGCAACGCCTACCAGGAGCTGGACGAGCTCAGCGCGAAGGCGAAGACCGGGGCGGGTGTCGGTATCCGCTGGTCGTCGCCGGTGGGCCCGGTGCGGCTGGATCTCGCCTCCACGGTCGGCGAGGCGGACGAGTCCTGGCGCATCCACTTCTCCCTGGGGGCGGGTCTATGAAGATGCTACGGCGTGGGCTCAAGTATGCCGGGATGGCCCTGGCGGCGCTGCTGGGCCTGGCGCTGCTGGCCCTGGCCTGGCTGCTGCTGACCACCTCGGGGGCCCGGACCGCCGCCGCCGTGGCCGACGCCGTGGAGCCGCGCCTGGACCTGCGCGTCGTCGGCGGTAGCCTGGCGCGCGGGGTGGCGGTCGAGGCGGTGGCCTGGCGCGACGACGGCCTCGAGGTCGCCGTCGACGAGGCCGATTTGCGCTGGTGGCCGCTACAGCTGCTCCAGGGGGAGGTCCAGGTCGACCGGCTGGCGCTCACCGGTGTCGACGTGACCCTCCCCGAGGGTGGTGCGGCCCCCGCGGAGCCGGCTCCGGGGGCTGCGGGAGATGCCATCGCCTTGCCCGCTATCGATCTGCCCGTGGCCCTGGCGCTCGAGCAATTCCAGCTCGAGCGCCTCCGGCTCGATACCGGCGCCGAGCCGGTACAGCGGATCCGGCGCATCGAGGCCGCGGCCAGCGCTGCCGGGCATGAGTGGCACCTGCGCCGCCTGCGCGTCGAGCACGACGACGCGCAGGTGACGGCGGAGGGTAAGCTGCACACCACGGACGCCTACCCGCTGACCTTCTTCGTCCGCGGCAGCGTGGGGGCGCCGATGCTGCCGGAGCGGCTGCGCTTCGCCACCCGGCTGGACGGCACCGTGGCCGCCCTGCGCACGACGAGCGATCTCGCCGGCCCGGTGAGCGGCCGGGTCGACGTGGCCCTGCGCCCGCTGGAGCCCGGCCTGCCGCTGCAGATCGTGACCGATGACGTGGCCCTCGGGTGGCCGCTGGGGACGCGCAAGACCGTCTCCGCCGCGGGGCTGGACCTGACCGCGAGCGGCGATCTCGACGGCATCGCCGGCCGGCTCGAGACGCAGCTGGACGGCGGCTTCGTCCCCCAGGGCGAGTGGCAGGGCGCGTTCCGCGCCGACGCCGACGGGGTGGTGTTCGAGACGCTCTCCGCGAGCCTGCTCGACGGGCACCTGGACGGTGAGGCGCGTCTGGGGTGGGGGGCCGACGGGGTCCGCTGGGACGTTACCGCCCGGACAGAGGGGCTGGACGCATCCGGATTCCAGGACCAGGCCCCCGACGCTATCACGGGCCCGCTGGCGGTGACCGGCCGGGCCGGCGGCGGAGGCTGGGCCCTGAGGATCGAGACTGAGGGGCTGCGCGGCGAGTGGCAGGGGCGCACCGTCGCCGTCGACGGCGCTGCCGAGCATACCCTGGACGGGGCGTGGCGTTTCCGGGCCCTCCGCGCCGAGGTGCCGGGCGGCGAGCTCCGTATCGACGGCGAGCTGGCCGAGACCTGGGATGTGGCCCTGCGCGCCGAGCTGAGCGATCTCTCGGCGCTCGACGAGCGCCTCGGCGGTGAGGTGGAGGGCCGGGCGCGGGTGACCGGGCCGCCGGGGGCGCCGGATATCGCCAGCGAGGGTCGCGGCCGCGGGCTGAGCTGGGCGGAGCACCGGGTCGACGCCGTGGACTGGCAGGTCGACATCCCTGCCCTGGGCCGGCAGGCCGGGGAGGCCCGCGTCGACGTCCGGGGCATCCGCCTGCCGCAGGTGGCAGGCGGGGAGGTGACGCTGCGCGCCACCGGCACCCGGGAGAGCCACCAGCTGTCCCTCCGGGGCCAGGCCGAGGCGGGGGCCGCCCACCTGGAGCTGGCCGGCGGCTGGCGTCCGGCCTCCGGCTGGGACGGCCGGGTGACCGGCGCCGGGGGGGAGGTGGCCGGCCACACCGTGGCGCTGGCGGCCCCCTTCCCGCTGCGCTACGCCGACGGCGCCGTGGAGGCTGGCGCCCACGCCTGGCGCTACCGCGGCGCGCGCCTGCGCCTCCCGGAGGGGCTCCGCGCCGATCCGGAGGGGACGGGGGTCGCCTTCACCCTGGCGGACTTCGACCTGGCCTGGCTGGAGCCGCTGCTGCCTGAGCCGCTCGACTGGCAGGGCAGCCTGGCCGGCGAGGGCGAGCTGCGCTGGACGCCGGAGCAGGGCGTGGACGCCCGGATGAGCGCCGAGAGCGGCGACGGCCGCCTGGTGATGGAGACCCGGCGCGAGCGCGACGCCGAGGCGGACGATCCGGAGGCGGACAGCGAGCCGGTGATCCAGGAGCTGGCCTACCAGCGCCTGGCCCTCAGCGGCCGCTACCGGCCCGAGCGCGCCGAGGCGGCCCTGGAGCTCGAGGCGGCGGAGGCCGGCAGCGCCACCCTGCGTGTCGCCGGAGATCCGCGCCCCGAGGGTGAGGCGGTCTCCGGGTCCCTGGCCCTCGACGGCCTCCGGCTGGGCCTGTTCCGCCCGCTGGTCCCGCAGCTCAGCGAGCTGGCCGGCGTGGCGCGTGCCGATATCCAGCTCAGCGGCACGCGGACGGAGCCGCGCCTGGACGGTGAGCTCGAGCTCCGCGAGGGCCGGGTGGCGGCCCCGCAGTCGGGCAGCACCGTAGAGGCGCTGGACCTGCGCGTCGAGCTCGACGGCACGGAGGCGGCGATCGACGGTGACTTCCGGGTCGGCGAGGGGGAGGCGACGCTCGACGGCACCGCCGCCTGGCGCGGCGGCGACTGGCGCCTGGCCCTCGACCTGACGGGGGAGGAGCTGCTCGCGGACGTGCCGCCCTACGCCGAGCTGGCGGTCAGCCCGCGGCTGGGCCTGAGCGTTGAGCCGGGCACGGTCCAGCTGGACGGCCGGGTCGCCATCCCCAGCGGCCGTATCACGGTCCGTGAGCTCCCCCAGCAGGCCGTGGCGCGCTCCGGGGACGTGGTGGTCGTAACGGAGAGGGCAGAGCCGGAGGCGTCGCCGGCGCCCGTGTCCGAGGGCTGGCGCGCGGAGGCCGATGTGGAAGTGGCCGTCGGCGACGCCGTCTCCCTGGCGGCCCTGGGTGTCCGCGGCCGGCTCACGGGCTCACTGCGCACCTTGCGGCACGCGGACGGGGCCCTCGAGGCCTTCGGGGAGCTACGGATCGCGGACGGCGAGTACCGCGCCTACGGCCAGAGGCTCCAAATCCGCCGCGGCCTGCTGATCTTCGCCGGCCCCCTGTCACGGCCGCAGCTGGATATCGAGGCGGTGCGCCGCATCCCGCGCGACGACGTGATCGCCGGGCTCCGGCTGGACGGCTTCGCCGACAGCCCGCAGGCGCACCTGTTCAGCGAGCCGGCCATGTCCCAGGAGAATGCGCTCTCCTATCTGATCCGCGGTCGCCCCCTGGGGGCGGAAGGGCCGGGCAGCGACCAGATGCTCGCCTCCGCGGCGCTCGCCCTGGGGCTCTACGGCGGCAGCGGGGTGGCCTCGTCCGTGGCCGAGCGGGCCGGCGTCGAGGACTTCCAGATCGAGGCCACCGGCGAAGGCGACGGGACCCAGGTGGTCCTCTCGGGCTACATCAGCCCGCGCCTCTACGTCGCCTACGGGGTGGGCGTCTTCAGCCCCGTGAATACCGTCACCCTGCGCTATGCCCTGACGCGCCAGCTCTACCTCGAGGCCGTCGACGGCGAGGACAGCGCCCTGGATCTCATGTACCGCTTCGAGATCGACGGACCGTAGCGGCTACGGCGCCCGCCGGGCCGAGCTAGGCGCCGTGGTACGGCGCCGCCCGCGGCAGCAGCGGGCACTGCGCGGGGTCGAAGCCTGGATCGTCGATGCGCTGGTAGATCGCCTCGATGGCGTCGTCCTCGTTGCGGAAGATGTTCTCGTGGCCGATCTCCGCGTCGACCCCGGCGCGCTCGAGGACCTCCATGACCTGCAGCTTGACGCCGGCGAGCACCAGGGTGACGCCGTTGTCGCGCAGCCGCTCGTCGAGGTTGTGGAGCGTCTCCGCGCCCGAGGAGTCGATGGAGGTGATGCCGTCGCCGACGAGCAGGACGAAGCGCGCCTCCGGGTACTCGTGGTTGACCTCGAGCACCGCGTCCTCGAGGTGGCCGACGTTGGCGAAGTAGAGCGGGCCGTCGAAGCGCAGGGCGGCGATGTGGCGGCTCTCCGGCAGCTCGAAGCGGCGGGCGTCGCGCAGGGTGCCGTCCACCGGGTGGCGGGAGAGGATCACCACGCGCGGGCGCATGGTGCGCAGCAGGTAGAGGACGATGGCCAGCACTCCGCCGAGGAGGATGCCGTAGTCGAGGTGCGGGGCGAGGGCGAGGCTGCTGACGAAGGTGGTCACCGCCACGGCGCCGTCCTGGCGGTGGGTCCGCCACGTCTGGCGCATGGCCTCGATATCCACCAGGCTGCTCACCGCCATGATGATGATCGCGGCGAGCACCGCCACGGGCAGGTGGTAGAGCAGCGGCGTGAGCAGCAGCAGGGTCAGCGCCACGATCAGCGCCGTGAACACCGAGGCCAGGCCGGTGCGCGCGCCGGTGCTGTGGTTGATGGCGCTGCGCGAGAAGGAGGCGCTGATGGGGAAGGCCTGGGAGAGCCCGGCGGCGAGGTTGCCCAGCCCCTGTCCGACGAGCTCCTGGTTGGGGTCGATACGGGCCCGGGTGCGGGCGGCGATGGCCTTGGCGATGGAGATCGCCTCGATGAAGCCCACCAGGGCGATCACCACCGCCGAGCTGAACAGCGTCGTGACCTGCTCCCAGCTGAAGCTCGGCAGGCTCAGCGGCGGCAGGCCGGCCGGGATCGTGCCCACCACCTCGCCGCCCATGCCCTCGAAGCCGACGAGGTAGCTGATGGGCGTCAGCCCCGCTGCGGCCGCCAGGACGCCGGGGACGCGCGGCAGCCAGCGCCGGCTGGCGGCGATGATCGCCATCGCTGCCAGGCCGAAGGCGAGGGTGGGCAGGTGGGCCTGCGGCAGGCGGCCGAGGACCTCGGCGACGGCGACGAGGATGCCGGTATCGCTGGCCATGGGGACGCCGAGCAGGTCCTTGAGCTGCGACAGGGCGATGACGATGGCCGCGGCGTTGGTGAAGCCGAGGATGACCGGATGGGCGAGGAAGTTGACCAGGGTCCCCAGCGAGAAGAGCCCGAGGACGAGCTGCAGCGCCCCGGCCATCAGGGCCAGGGTGATGGCGAGGGCGACGAACTCCCCGCTGCCCGGCTCGGCCAGCGGGGTGAGCGCCGAGGCGGTGAGCAGCCCCGTGATCGCCACCGGGCCGCAGGCGAGCTGCGGCAGCGATCCCCATATCGCGGCCACCATGACCGGCAGGAAGGCGGCGTAGAGGCCGTAGTACGGCGGCATGCCCGCCAGCGAGGCGTAGGCCATGGACTGCGGGATCAGCACCAGCGCGACCGCCGCGCCGGCGCCCAGGTCGGCCCGGAGGCGCTCGCCCGTGGGCCGTTCCCATTGATTGAAGGGGACGAGGCGCCTCAGGCCGCTGAGCCAGCGCTCACGCCCTGTAGCGCTGCTGTCAAATGGCATCGAGCTGCCTCATCGAGGACGGGAGCAGGCGCAGGTCCACCAGACCGGTGACCAGTGCCTGGCGCAGGGTGGCCTCATCTTCGTAGAGGAGCTTGTAGTACTGCACCTTCATGGTCAACGCGCTGCCGAGGATGATCGACGCCGTGGCCAGCATGGCGCCGACGGCCAGGGTCGAGACCCCGGTCAGCCCCTGGCCGAAGGTGCAGCCCATCGCCAGCGGGCCGCCGACGCCCATGAGGACGCCGCCGGCCAGGTGGCGGGCCAGGTCGTAGCGGTCGGCGAACCACTCGAGGCGGAAGGTCCGGCTGACCAGGGCCCAGAGCAGGGAGCCGAGGGCGACGCCGGCGAAGACCATGACTCCAGTGGTGAGGACCGCCGGGTCGAAGGCCCGGGCCGTGTACGTCGTGGTGTGAGACAGGGGGGTGACGAAGCTGAGCCCCTGGGGCCCGAGCCAGCGGGCGCTCTCCGGCCGGCCCGCCTCCTGCTCGGGGTGGTGGAAGTCCCAGTTGGTGACGTGGGTCGCCAGATCCGACTGCTGGCCGAAGCCGTCGGAGACAGCGATGTTGCTGCTCAGCAGCCAGATGGCGAGCACGCAGAGCCCGACCACGAGCCCGCTGGCCACCGCGTCCCGGTTGCGCCGGAAGGCCGCGGCACGGAGCGTGGCGTAGAGCAGGCCGCCGCCGAGGGCTGCCGCCACGAGGGGGCGGACCCAGGGCGCCGCGTCGCCGCCGAGGAGGCGGCCCAGGCCCTGCCCCTGGCTCAGCGTCAGGGCCGAGGCGTCCACCCAGGGGAAGAGGAGCGCGCGGAGCGAGGCGTCGACCACCGGCAGCGGCGAGACCATGGCGTAGGCCGTGATCCCCAGTGCCGCGGCGACGACCAGGGACTTGCCGTTGCCGGCGCCGAGGCGGACCACCGTCTTGTTGGCGCAGCCGCTGCCCAGCGTCATGCCGATGCCGAAGAGCAGGCCGCCGACGATGTAGGCCGCCCATGCGAAGTGCCCGGTGCGGTACGGCGGCGTCGCCTCGCCGGCGTTGACCAGCCCCATGGGCTCGAGGAGCCCGACGCCGAGGATGGCGACGCCGGCGGCCAGGGCCCAGGCGCGCATCCTGTCCCAGTCCTGCATGTTCACGGCGTCGGAGACGGCGCCCATGGTGCAGAAGTTGGTCTTGTTGACCACGGCGCCGAGGATCAGCGCGATGAGGAAGACGCCGCCGAGCAGCGTCCAGTGCGCGGCGGTGAAGGCGTCGAAGACCATAGAGCGTGCCCCTCGACAGTGTGCTGGGCTCGATCCGGCAGGGCCGGGACCGACGGCTTGCGCTTGACACATTCTTCAAATTGCAAGGGTGGTCCGGAATACCCCAAAGGTGGGAAGGGTGCCGGCGGCGGCTCCCCCGGCGGAGAGGGTCAGCCGGTGCCGCGGCGGGTGAGCCCGAAATCCACGGCCTTGATGGCGGCCTCTACGCGGGAGTGGACGCCGAGCTTGCGCAGGACGGCCTTGACGTGGAGCTTCACCGTGCCGTCGGAGATGCCCAGGTGGCGGGCGATGACCTTGTTGCTCTCCCCGGCGGCTAGGCGCTCGAGGATGTCGTGCTCGCGCGGCGTCAGGGCCGCGAAAGGGTCCGACGGCGGCCGGTCGGGACGCTGGTCCGGCGGCTGCCCGAGGGCGCGGGCCAGGGTATCCGTGAGCTCCGGCGCCACGGCGATCTTGCCGTCCGTCGCCTGGTACAGCGCCGAGATCAGGTACTGCGGGTCGTTGTGCTTGAGCAGGTACCCCTGCGCCCCGGCGCGCAGGCAGTCGAAGAGGTCGCGCTCCTCCTCGCTGCCGGTGAGCATGACCACCGGCAGGTCCGGGCGGCTGTGGTGGATCTGGCGCAGCACCGCCAGCCCGTCCTGGCCCGGCATGCGCAGGTCGAGCAGGACCAGGTCCGGCTCGAAGGCGGCAACCAGCGCCAGGATGTCGTCCTCCCCCGAGCCGGTCTCCGTGGTCAGCCCCTGGCTGTTGAGCAGCTCCTGGAGCGCGACCCGGAAGAGCTGGTGGTCATCGACGATCAGGATTCGCATGCCCCGATACCCCCGCCTGATGTAGGCTCTTGGTGGACCAGGTCAGCCGCTGCGGCTGCGGCAGCCGCAGGTGGAGGGCGGTGCCCTGGCCTGGGTCGCTGTCCACGCTGAGGTCAGCGCCCAGGTGGCGAGCCCGCTCGCGCATCCCTTGCAGGCCGTGGCCGCGGGGCTGGCCCGGGTCGGAGTCCGGGACCTCGCCGAGCTCGAAGCCTTGGCCGTCGTCCTCGATGAGCAGGCTCAGCTCCTCGTCCGGGGTCTCCATCTGGATACGGACCGAGCTTGCCCCGCCGTGGTGCCAGGCGTTGGACAGGGCCTCCTCGACGATGCGGTGGATGTGCAGCTGCTCGCGCTCGCCGAGGGCGAGTTCCGGCCAGTGGTCGATGAGCCGCACGTTGATGCCGCTATCCCGGCTGAAGCGGTTGACCAGCCGGCTCAGCGCCGTCTCCAGAGGCGTCCCCAGGGCCTGCGTACGGAACTGCTGCATCACCGTCCGCACCTGGTCGTTGGTGCGGTCCAGGCGGCTGCGCAGCTCCTCGAGCGGTCCCAGGAGCTGCTCGGTCCCGGCGCTGGTGGCCGCCTGCTCCTCGATCTGGCGGACCCGGAGCCGCAGGGTGGCGACCTCCTGCGCCACGGTGTCGTGGAGCTCGTGGGCGAGGAGGTTGCGCTCCTCCTGCAGGGCCCCGTGGTAGCCCTGGTAGTCGGCACGGAGGCGGCTGATGGCGGCGCCGAGCTGGCGGCCGATGCCCTCGAGCAGCTGCGCTGGCTCCATCCAGTGGTGGGCCTCCTCCGGCTCGAAGTAGAGGTTGAAGATGCCCACCGCCTGGTCGGTCTCGTCGAAGATGGGAACGGCCAGCAGGGCCAGCTGCGGCTGGTTGGGCAGGGGGTTGCAGCCGACGCGCCGGATGCAGGCGCGCAGGTCGTGCCGGTACTGGACGCTGCGCTCCTGCCCGGCGACGGCGCACGGGCAGGTCTGTGCCGGGCTGCGCTGCTCGGCGTCGACGAAGCCGGCGTTGAGGCCGCGGGCCTCGACCAGGCGCAGCTTGCCTGCGTCGTCGAACAGCCGTATCGCCGTGGCCTGGGCGCGGGTCTCTGCCAAGGCCCGCTCGAAGTAGCGCTCGAAGAGCTCGTTCAGGCTGCGCGCCTGGGCCGCCTCCACCCCGAGGTCGTTGAGCAGCTGCAGGCGGCGGTCCTCCCGGGCGGGGCCCAGGGCTGCCTGCCGCTCGATGCGCTCGGGGAAGGGGGTGGGTGAGGGCTTGTTGCGCAGGAGGCGGATCGGCTTCCAGCCGTTTTGCCCCCTACGCTCGGGCGCCGCGGGCTGCTCGGTGGCGAGCGGCCAGGGATGCTCCGCCATCCGCCGTAGTGTGCGCCGGCGAATGCCGGTTGGCTCCGCGTCTTTCCCGGCGTACATGTCTCCTCCTGACGTTCGACCGGGGGCCCATGGGGTGCACCTGGTCCTTGTTCTTATTGGGCCGTATCTATCTTTTATCGAGCCACTTTGAGGTTGCGGCTATTGTTCTTATCTATTCCGACTATATACATCAGAAAGTCGGAAATAAAGGGGGATAGCCGAAGTTTTTTGATCTGGGTCAATGGCCAGCGGCCGTCCCGCGCCGGCTGCGGATGAAGGCGAGGAAGCGCGCTGTCCAGGGGCAAGCGCGGGTATCGCGCAGGTGGGCGTAGGCGGCGACGGTGTTGCCGACGATGAGCCCGTCGGTGCCGTCACCGAGACCGCGCCCCCTGTCGAGGCGGTAGGCGCGGGGGATGTCGTCCGGCGCCTCGGTGCATAGCCGGGAGTAGTGGAACTCGTGGGCCGTGGCGGTGGCCCCCTCGGCCGCCGGCGACCAGGGGGCGTCGGCCGTGGGCTGGAGTGCCATGTAGCCGTGGCCCTGGGGCCGCCCGGTCATCTCCGTGTCCACCGGCAGTACGCCGGCCATGGGGTGGCTGCCCTGTCCGGTGTGTAGGCGCTGCGACAGGTAGAGCAGGCCGCCGCACTCGGCGTGGATGGGCAGGCCCTCGGCGGCGGCCTGGGCCACGGCAGCCTTCATGGCGTGGTTGGCGGCGAGGTCCGCGGCGTGGCGCTCCGGGAAGCCGCCGCCGAGGATCAGCCCGTCGACCGGCGGCAGCGCGGTATCCCCGAGCATATCGATCCGCACGAGCCGGGCGCCGGCGTGCTCGAGGGCCTCGAGATCGCCGGGATAGTAGAAGTTGAAGGCGCGGTCGTGGGCGATGCCGATGCGTAGCGGCGGCCCGGCTGCCTCGCGGGGCGGGCTCGTGGCGGGCGCCGCGAGCTGGGGGGCTGTCTCGGCTGCCGCCTGCAGCGCGGACAGGTCCAGGTACGCGCCGGTGCGCTCGCCGAGGCGCTCGACGGCCTGCTGGGCCTGCGCCTGCTCCGCCGCCGGGATCAGCCCCAGGTAGGGGGCGTCGATGTGCAGCGCCGCGTCGTCGGGGACCGCGCCGAGCACCGGGACGTCGGTATAGGCGGCCAGGGCCTGGCGCAGCTTCGCCTCGTGCCGGCGGCCGCCGACCCGGTTGAGGATGACCCCGGCGACGCGGACGCGCGGGTCGAAATGGGCGTGGCCGATCACGGTCGGCGCGATGCCGCGGGTCATCCCGCGGGTATCCACGATCAGCACCACCGGCGCCTGTAGCTCGGCGGCGAGGGCGGCGTTGCTATCCCGTCCCTGCGGGTCGATGCCGTCGTGGAGGCCCTTGTTGCCCTCGATCAGGGCCCAGCCGTCGGCGGCGGCGACCTCGGTGCGGATCTCGTCCCGCCCCATGGTGTGGAGGTCGAGGTTGCGGCAGGGCCGGCCGGCAGCCTGGCTGAGCCAGCCCGGGTCGATGTAGTCCGGGCCCCGCTTGAAGGCGTGGACGGCGGCCCCTTGTTGGCGCAGGGCCGCCGCCAGCCCCATGGTCAGCGAGGTCTTGCCGGAGCCCTTGTGCAGGGCCGAGAGGTACAGGCGCCGAGGCGGGGGCGTCATGGCACGGCTCAGCTCGGCGCCGGCTCGCCCGCCTCGGAGCCGCTCCGGGTCACCGGGTCGCTGTCAGCGTGCATGGACCTGGCCTCGTCGGGGAGGTGCTTGACGGTCAAGGGTAGCACCCGCAGGGCCAGGAGCAGGATGGCCAGCGCCAGGCCGACGCCGCCGAGGCCAACCAGCGCCTCCCAGGCAGAGGGTACGTAAGAGGCAGCCTCCTCATCGAAGCCGGCGCCGGTGACCTCCCGGCCGGGGAAGATCTGCAGCGGGATGGCCTGGCCGCCGACGATCACCACGAAGAGATGGGCGAGCCCGCCAGCAAGGACGCACCCGGAGGCCCCGACGAGGGCCCGGCCGCGAGCGCGGGCTGGCCGCCGCAGCAGGAGGAGAGTGGGCGTGATGATGCCGATGGCGACGACGCCGATCCAGAACAGGATCGGGTAGGCGCCACCGTCGATGAGGAGGAAACGGGCGGCTTCCTGAAGGTCCGGTTGATAGAGCAGGGTCAGGAAGTGGAGTACGAGTAGCGCGGCAGTGGCGATCACGCTTGTCAGCAGTGCCATCGCGAGCCAGGCGGTCGCCGCGGGGGGCGAGGCCTGCCCCTGGCTGCGCAGCACGGCCTGCCAGACCAGGGCGAAGGCGGCGGTGCCGTAGGCGAGGGCGCTCGCGAGGAACAGCGGCATCATGATGGCGCCGCCGTAGACGGGGCGCGTGCCGAGCATGCCGAAGATCGAGCCCACGTTGAGGGCGAGCAGGAGCGCGACGAGGGCCGCGAGGGTGCCCGTGATGCCGACGTAGCGCCGCATGCGCGGCTCGATCAGGGCGCCGAGGTGGATGAGCGCGATCGCCGTGAAGGCGGTGTAGAGCGCGATGTTGCGGCTGAAGCTCGACAGCGGGTTGAGCCACACGGCCGCGAGGATCCGCTGCGGGCTGCCCAGGTCCAGGAGCAGGATGGCCAGGCCGCCCAGCAGCAGGGCGATGGCCGCAGCGGTGCCGAGGCGGCCCCAGGGGTGGCCGAGCGGGCCGGCGAGGCGAGGGGCCAGCGCGGCGATGCCGAAAGCGCCGCTGCCGGCCAGGATCAGGGCGATGGCGAAGACGTGGGGCAGCCCCCAGACGACCTGGTTGTCCATGCCGGTGACGTGGTGGCCGGCAGTAATCAGGTACAGCCCCGTCGCTGCGCCGCCCAGCGCCACCAGGGCGGCGCCGGCGAGGGCCGCGAGCCACTGGAAGGGGTGCTCGCGGCCGAGGTAGCGATAGCGGATCCGTGCTGCCATGGCTGGGCTCCCTTAGGACAGTCCTTGGTAGCGCACGCCCGGGTCCAGGCCCAGATCGCCGCGCAGGGGGGTGGCGACACGCTCGCGCAGGGCGCGGCGGATCTCGCTGTCGGGATCGTTTAGGTCGCCGAAGACCAGCGCCGCATGGCCCTCCTGGGCGCAGCGCTCGACGCACGCCGGGATCTCGCCGCGGTCGATGCGGTGTACGCACAGCGTGCACGCCTCCACGGTCCCCTTGCCCCGCGGGTAGTTGCCCTCGGACGCGTGCGCCGTAACCGGGGCGTCGACGAAGGAGCGGGCGTGGAAGGGGCAGGCCATCATGCAGTAGCGGCAGCCGATGCAGCGGTGCTTGTCCACGAGCACGATGCCGTCGTCGCGCTTGAAGGAGGCGTGGGTAGGGCAGACGCTGACGCACGGCGGGTCGGCACAGTGCTGGCACATCACGGGCAGGGCCTGCTCGGCGCCGTCCCGCTCGCCGGTGCCCACGACCATCTTGCGGATCCATTGGGGGTGCTCGGTCGCCTCGCCCGTGGGCCAGCCGTTCTCCGCCTGGCAGGCGTCGACGCAGGCCTCGCAGTCCGCCGGGCAGCGGGTGGTATCCACCAGCAGGCCCCAGCGCACGCTGCTATCGGCGCCCGTACCGGCCGCCTGGGCCTGCACCAGGAAGAGCCCCGGTGCCAGGGATACCCCGGCCAACGCCGCTGCGCCGCCGAGTACCTGGCGACGGCTGACTCGGGTCGGCTGCTCGTCGCTCATGGACGCCCCTCCGGGTCGGTGCTGTGGCATTGGAAGCAGTCGAGCTCCACCGCCGCGTACTCGTGGCAGCTGGCGCAGAAGGCCATGTCCTCGCTGCCGGATGGCCCGTGGCCCGCTACTTGTTGCGCCTCGGGAGCGGCGTGGCAGCGCACGCAGCTCTGCAGATTCCACTCCGGGTCACTGCGCCCCTCGCGGGCGCCCGGGTCCTGGTGGGCATGGAGCCGGTCCATGTGCACGCGCCGCATGCGCTCCGGGTCCTCGTGGATGCACGTGTCGCCGCGCGGCTCGGGCCGGTCGGTGACCGCCTGCGGCCGGGCGTCTCCGCCGGGCGCGCCGCCGACGGCCAGCGCCAGCCCGGTGGCGGCCACCACGGCCGCAGCGCCGGCGGCGACCCAGGCGTATCTATGCTTCCGCCGCATGGTGTGCCTCCTCACTCACCGAGGCCCATCTGGATATACCCCGTGGGACACACGTCCCGGCAGATGTGGCATCCGACGCAGCGGCTGTAATCGGTGCGCACATAGCGGCCGATGGCGCGCTCCCCCTTGGGGACCCGTTCCACTGCGCTCTGCGGGCAGTAGATCAGGCAGCTGTCGCACTCGAAGCACATGCCGCAGCTCATGCAGCGCCGCGCCTCCTTGTGGGCCGTATCCGCCTCGAGGGGGGAGATCCGCTCGTGGAAGTCGCCCACCACGCCATCCGGGTCGATCTGCCGGCGCTCGCGCTGAGGACGCTTGCCGGGGGTGAAGTAGCCGAGGTAGAGCCGATCGTGGCGGATCACCTCGTGGGCGCCGCGGTCCTCGTAGTTGTGGATCGCGAAGGCGCTGTGATCCGTCTCGCGCACCGCTTCCGGCTCGTAGGGCTCCGGCTCGCGGCCAGCCCGGCGCAGGGCGTCGAGGAGATTGAAGTGGTGGGCGTTGACCTTGGGCGGCTTGGCCGGCTGCTGCCCCTGCAGGTAGGTGTCGAGGCTGGCCACCGCGGTGGCCGCCTGGCCGATGGCGGTGGTCAGCAGATGGGGCTGGATGATATCGCCGGCGACGAAGTGCCCCGGGCGGCCGGCGAGCTGGTAGCGTGCATCGGCCTCCATGAAGCCGTAGCCGTTGTCCAGCTCCTCGATCCCATCGAGATTGCCCTTCTGCCCGATGGCGGCGATGACCAGGTCGGTCTCTACGCGGAACTCCGTGCCCTCGATGGGGTGGGGCTGGTTACCCTCCATGCGGCACTCGGCGAAGTGCACGGCGCAGGCGCGGCCGTCCTCGTCCTTTTCCACCGTCGTGGGCATGACGCTGTCGCGGAGCTCAACGCCCTCGCGCAGGGCGTCGTCGATCTCCTGCTCCGAGGCCGCCATCTCCTCGCGGGTGAAGAGGGAGGTGAGGATGACCGCGGCGCCCTCGCGGACGGCGAGGTTGGCGGCGTCGTGGGCGGTATAGCCGACCACGGCGTGCTCGGGGCGCTCCTCGTCGGGCAGATCGGCGCTGTAGCCCAGCCGCCGGGCGACGGAGGCCACGTCCACGGAGGTGTCGCCGCCACCGATGACCAGGATGCGGTCACTGACGGCGCCCAGCCGGCCCTCGTTGAAGGCGCGGAGGAATCCGACGCCGGTCAGGCAGTTGGGGGCGTCGTCCCAGCCGTCCACCGGCAGGGGCCGGCCCTCGTGGGTGCCGACGGACCAGAGCACGGCGTCGTAGCTGCTGTCCAGCTCCTCGAGCGTGATATCCGTGCCCACCCGGCACTCGGTGCGCACCGCCACGCCGAGGTCGAGGATGCGCTGGATCTCGGTGTCCACGACCTCGCGGGGGACCCGGTAGCCGGGGATGCCGTAGCGCATCATGCCGCCGACCTGCGGCTGGGCCTCGAAGATGGTGCAGTGGTGGCCGCGCTTGCGCAGCTGGTAGGCGGCGGACAGGCCCGCCGGCCCGCCACCCACGACGGCCACTCGGTGGCCGGTATCCGGGCCCGGCTCGCCGAGGTCGAGGCCGTGCGTGCGGCCGTACTCGCCGATGGTGTGCTCGATGGCGTTGATGGCGATGTGGTCATCGACGACCCGGCGGTTGCAGCCCTGCTGGCA
>Ga0207714_1001112_pt1 | contig 17825 bp, 15 predicted proteins | sample PonA232FremontCA_2_FD_187270 | JGI IMG/M metagenome (GOLD analysis project Ga0207714, IMG submission 187270) | Marine sediment microbial community from Fremont, CA, USA - Pond A23 Sediment 2 (SPAdes) | ecosystem: Environmental > Aquatic > Marine > Unclassified | place: USA: Fremont, California...
CATCGCCGCCGTCAACGTCGTCTTACCATGGTCCACGTGACCAATCGTCCCAATGTTGACGTGCGGCTTGTCCCTCTCAAACTTCGACTTCGCCATGGCGCTCGTCCTGCTGTGCGTGAAGCCCGGCCGCGACGGGCGCGGCGCTGTCGATCACGGGCAATGCGGGTGGTAGGGCGCACGCATCCACGCGCGAGTTGAACCCCGCGCGCGAGCTGAACCGAGCCGAGCGGCGCGAGCTGGAGCGGGTGATGGGAATCGAACCCACGCGCCCAGCTTGGAAGGCTGGTGCTCTAACCACTGAGCTACACCCGCCCACGCCGTCGAACCGCGTGCACCTGCGTCCGCGGTCGAAAACCCTTGTCGTCATCCGAGCCGTGCGGGAGGCAGGGGAAGTGGTGGAGGGGGTAGGATTCGAACCCACGAAGGCGAATGCCAGCGGATTTACAGTCCGCCCCCTTTGGCCGCTTGGGTACCCCTCCACGAACACGGGTTCCCAGCGCCCGTCACGGTGGCCGCCGGATAGCCTGATTCGACGCCGCCTGTCAACGCGGCGCACGCCCATGTCGCCGGTATTCCGTCGCACCGGCAGCCGGCGCCGGTCCTTGAACCCGGACGTCAGCGCGGTCACAAGGTGGTCGCTGTCATGGCCAAACGCAAGTCCGCCCGGCCGGCCCAACGCCACGCTCAGCCCGCGGGTGTGTGGCTCTACGGCGGGCACGCCGTGCTCGCGGCGCTCAACAACCCGGCGCGCACCTGTCGGCGCCTCCTCCTCGCGGCGGAATCGCGCCCGCGCTGGGCGGAGTCCGTCGACCACGCGCGTCACACGCGACCGCCTGCCGCGCCCGCGCTGCCGGCGGTCGACGTCGTGGAGCGACGCGAGATCGCGCGCCTGCTTCCCGAGGGCGCGGTGCACCAGGACATCGCGGTTCTCGCGGCACCGCTGGCGCAGCCGGCCCTGGCGGACGTCGTCGATACCCTGTCCCCCGGGTCGCCGGCCGCCGTCGTGCTGCTTGATCAGGTTACCGACCCCCAGAACGCGGGCGCCGTGCTGCGCTCGGCCGCGGCCTTCGGCGCGGCGGCGGTGGTCACGACGCAGCGCAACGCGCCCGCCGAGTCCGGCGCGCTCGCCAAGGCCGCTTCGGGCGGGCTGGAGCACGTTGCCATGCCGCGCGAAGTCAACCTGGCGCGCGCGATCAGCGATTTGCAGGACGCCGGCTTCCGCGCCCTCGGCCTGGCCGGCGAGGCACACGCGACCCTGCCGGCGGAAACCGGCGAGCAGCGCACCGCGCTGGTGCTCGGCGCCGAGGGCGCGGGCCTTCGCCGGCTGACGCGCGAGCGTGTCGATCGCCTGGTGCGCATTCCGGCGGCTGGGCCCCTGCCCGCGCTCAACGTGGCCAACGCGGCGAGCGTCGCCCTCTACGAAACAATCGGCCGCCGCGGCGAGGGGTGATCACTCGACCGCGTTCCGGCAAACCGTGCCGGGCGCGGCGTCAGGAGTCCGACCGGGGCGATCCGCTCACCGTCCCGCCGTCCGGCTTGCCAAAGCGGCGACGGCGGCGCTCGCGGTCGCGCAGGGCCTCGTCCAGGGTGCGCAGGCGTTGGCGCAAATAGGGGCTCACCTCCCCGGTGTCGCGCTCACGCGCCGCGCGGCGGCTGCGGCGATCGCTCATGCGGCGGATGCCCCCTCGTCGATAGCCTCTGATAAGCCCCGCCGTCGTCAAGCAAGCACCGTGCCGAACCGGCGCCCCCTGAACGGCCCGCATCGCGACCATCGGGCGAGCGCTCCGTGCCGGGTTGTCGGCCATTGGCCCCGTGCTATCGTGCGGGGGAAAGTCCCGTGAACGAACCTCGCATGTTAGGGGCTCGGCCTGCGGAGGAGGATGCATGCACGACGCGAGCCACGCGGGCGGCGGCGCCAACGCGCCCAACACCCTCGAACCCCACTTCATGCCCTTCACCTGGAACCGGCGCTTCAAGCAGGAGCCCAAGCTCGTCGCCGGCGCGGACGGCATGCACTACCGCACCCCCGAGGGCCACGCGGTGCTGGATTCCATGGCGGGGCTGTGGTGCGTCAACGCCGGCCACAACCGAGAGCGCATCACGCACGCCATCCAGCAGGCGGCGGGGGAGATGGATTTCGCCGCCTCCTTCCAGTACAGCCACCCCGCGGCCTTCCAGCTTGCGAACCGGCTGACGGCCATGGCGCCGCACGGCGCGTTCGACCATGCCTTCTTCACCAACTCGGGTTCGGAATCGGTGGACAGCGCGCTCAAGATCGCGCTGGCCTACCACCGGGCCAACGGCGAGCCCCAGCGCCAGCGTCTGATCGGCCGCGAGCGCGGCTACCACGGCGTGAACTTCGGCGGCATCTCGGTCGGCGGGATCGTCAACAACCGCCGGCAGTTCCTGCAGCTCCCCGGCGTCGACCACCTGCGCCACACCCACGACCCGGACCACCAGGCGTTCTCGTGCGGCCAGCCCGAGTGGGGCGCCCACCTCGCCGACGACCTGGAACGGCTGTGTGCCTTGCACGGGCCGGAAACGATCGCCGCGGTGATCGTGGAACCCGTCGCCGGCTCGACGGGGGTGCTCGTGCCGCCGGTCGGTTACCTGCAGCGCCTGCGTGAGATCTGCGACGCCCACGGCATCCTTTTGATCTTCGACGAGGTCATCACCGGCTTCGGGCGGCTGGGCAGCAGCTTCGCCGCCGAGCATTTCGGCGTCACGCCGGATCTCATCACGCTCGCCAAGGGCATCACCAACGCCGCCGTCCCCATGGGCGCCGTGCTGTGCCGCGAAGGCATCTACGACCGCATCGTGACCAACGCGGCGCACCAGGGCGGCACGATCGAATTCTTCCACGGCTACACCTTCGGCGGCCACCCGTTGGCCTGCGCCGCCGCGCTCGCCACGCTGGAGGTCTACAAGGAGGACGATCTCTTCACGCACGCCGCCAGGATGGCGCCCGTCCTGGAGGAGTTGGTCCATGCCTTCGACGATCACCCCACGGTCAGCGACGTGCGCAACCTGGGCATGATGGCGGCGATCGACCTGAAGCCCTGGCCGGGCCGGCCCGGCGAACTGGGCTACGAGCTCTTCGCGCGCTGCTTCGAGAAGGGTGTGCTGGTGCGCTTGGCGGGCGACATCGTCGAGCTTTCCCCGCCGTTGATCGCCGAGCGCGATCACCTGGAGACAATCACCGCGACGATCCGCGAGACGCTCGACGAAATCGCGTGATCCGGCACCGGGAGGAACGACCATGCGCATCGGCGTGCCCAGGGAGACGAAGGTCCACGAGTACCGCGTGGGGCTCGTGCCGGCGAGCGTGCGCGAGCTGGTCCACAACGGTCACACCGTCTACGTGGAGACCGGCGCCGGTGCGGGGGTCGGCCTGAACGACGGCGAATACCGCGCCGCCGGCGGCGAGATCGTGCCCGACGCGGACAGCGTCTTCGCCAACGCCGGGATGATCGTGAAGGTGAAGGAGCCGCAGCCGTCGGAAACGGCCAAGCTGCGCCCGGATCACCTCTTGTTCACCTACCTCCACCTCGCCGCCGAACCGGAGCTGACGCACGCGCTGCGCGAGCGCGGATGCACCGCCCTCGCCTACGAGACGGTCACCGACGCGCACGGCCGCCTTCCCCTCCTCGCGCCCATGAGCGAGGTCGCGGGGCGCATGGCGGTCCAGGTGGGCGCGCACTGCCTGGAAAAGGAGCAGGGCGGCAACGGCGTTCTCCTTGGGGGCGTGCCGGGGGTGCTGCCCGCCAACGTCGTCGTGCTGGGCGGCGGCGTGGCGGGGATGAACGCCGCGCGCATGGCCATGGGCATGCAGGCCAAGGTGTTCGTCGTGGACAAGAACATCGACCGCCTGAACGAGATGGACATCGCGTTCGGGCGCGAGCTGGACACGCTGTATTCCACGGTCGAGCACATCGAGCACGCGGTCACCCGCGCGGACCTCGTCATCGGCTGCGTGCTGCTGCCGGGCGCCACCGCGCCCAAGCTGGTTTCGCGCGAGATGGTGCAAGCCATGCGCCCCGGCTCGGTGCTGGTGGACGTTGCCATCGACCAGGGCGGCTGCTTCGAAACCTCGAAGCCCACCACGCACGCCAATCCCACCTACGTGGACGAGGGCGTGGTGCACTACTGCGTCACCAACATGCCCGGCGCCGTCGCGCGCACCTCGACGTTCGCGCTGACGAACGCCACGATGCGTTTCGTGCTCGCCCTGGCGAACAAGGGCTGGCGCCAGGCCCTGCACGACGACCCGCACCTCCTGGCGGGCGTGAACGTTGCCGACGGCCGGGTGACGAACCGCGCGGTGGCCGACAGCCTGGGAGAGCGCCACACGCCGCCGCAGGAAGTGCTCGGCCCCTAAGACCCGCCGGCACCGGCCGGCCGCCGCCCGTCCAGGGAGCGCCGCCGCATGCAGCAGACGCACCAGTGGCGCGGCTACGGGTTCCGCGTGAACCCGGTCGTCTTCTTCGTCTCCGCGGTGCTGATCGTGATCTTCGTCGCCGTCGGCGCGGTGTTCACGGAACCGACGGCGCGCGTCGTGGAAACCTTGCAAACCACCATCGTGACCCAGGTGGGCTGGCTTTACAGCCTCGTCGTGGGCGCGCTCCTGGTGTTCGTGCTGGCGATCCTGGCGACGCCCAAGTTCCGCCGGCTGCGGCTGGGCGCGCCGGACTCCCGGCCCGAGTACACCGCCTTTTCCTGGTTCGCCATGCTGTTCAGCGCCGGGATGGGCATCGGCCTGTTGTTCTACGGCGTCGCGGAGCCCGTGCTGCACTACACGAACCCGCCGCGCGGACCCGGCGGCACGCCCGACGCGGCCCAGGAGGCCATGCGGCTGACCTTCTTCCACTGGGGGCTGCACGCCTGGGCGATCTACATCACCGTGGGCATGGCGCTGGCGTTCTCCTCCTACCGCCACGACCTGCCGCTGACGATCCGCTCGGCATTCTACCCCCTGCTCGGCGAGCGCATCTACGGCGCGACCGGCGACATCATCGACATCCTCGCGGTCTTCGGAACGATGTTCGGGATTTCCACCTCGCTCGGCCTGGGCGTGATGCAGGTGAACGCGGGCCTCGCCGCGCTGGGCATCGTCTCCGAGAACATCGTCAACCAGCTCCTGCTCGTCGCCGGCATCACCGTGGCCGCGACAGTGTCGGTCGTGAGCGGGCTCGACCGCGGCATCCGGCTGATCTCGCAGCTCAACCTGACCCTCGGGCTGGTGCTGCTGGGCTTCGTGGTGATCCTGGGGCCCACGGCCTTCATCGCGCGCGCCTTCGTGGGCGAGGTGGGCGCCTACCTGGAAAACCTCGTGGGCCTGACCCTGCGCACCGACGCCTTTCACGGCATCGAATGGCAGAGCAACTGGACGCTCTTCTACTGGGGCTGGTGGATTTCCTGGTCCCCCTTTGTTGGGATGTTCATCGCGCGCGTTTCGCGCGGGCGGACCGTGGGGGAGTTCGTGGCCGGTGTGCTGCTCGTACCCACCCTGTTGACCTTCGTCTGGATGGCGGCGTTCGGCAACGCCGCCCTGCACATCGACGTTTTCGGCGCCGGCGGCATGGCCGAGGCCGTCAGCGCGAGCATTCCCGGCGCCCTCTACGCGTTCCTGGACCGCCTGCCGCTGGCCGTCGTCAGCCAGGTGCTCGCCACGGCCGTGATCATCGGGTACTTCGTCACCTCCTCGGACTCCGGCTCCTTCATCATCGACATCCTGACCTCCGGCGGCGACCGCGAACCGCCGGTCAGCCAGCGCCTCTTCTGGGCGCTTTCGGAAGGCGCGGTGGCCGCCACGCTGCTGGTCACGGGGGGCTTGCAGGCGTTGCAGACGGCGGCGCTGACGACGGCGCTGCCGTTCTCGCTGGTGCTGGTGGTGATGATGGTCAGCCTGTGGCGGGGCCTGCGCGCGGACGCGGCCCCCGAGGCGGGCGAGGCATCGAGCCGCGGCGACGCCGGCGCGCAAACGCGGCCGACCAGTGGAGGGTGAGCGCATGTCCGTGCTTTTGGATCTCGGCGAGCACCTGCGCTGGCTCATCGTGCCGGAAGCGGATCTCACCGAGCCGGAAGCCCGGGAGTGCGCCACCACCTTCATGCGCACCGTGGCCGAGCCGGCCCTGCAAACAGTGCGCGAGGAGCTGGCCTCGGCGGGCTACGACCCGGCCATCGAGCACGCCGACGGCGAGATCGCCCTCACCGTGCCGCGCACCGACGGCCCCAGCTTCCGCTTCGCCGTCGCCGCGGAAATTTTCCACAAGATGGGCTTTGCGTTTCCGGCCTTTCACGGCAAGAAGCACCGGCCACGCCACGTGCGCATCGTCCTCACCTCACCCAGCCAAACCCGGTACCGGCGGCCGTCCCGCCTCGACCAGGAAACGCTGGTGGAGTTGTGCCGGCGATCTGCCCGCAAATGGCTGGACTGGTAGCGCCGCGCACCGCGGTCGACGCTCACTCGCGGCGGAAGATGACCGAGGCCAGCCAGCCGGCGAACGCGGCCACGAGCACGGCCGCAATGCCGTAAAGGGCGGCACGCTGGTGGGCGATCTGGAAGATCTCCGCCTCCAGCCCGGCCTTGCTGACGATGAGCGGCGTGGTCTGGGCGCTTACCACCTCGCCGTCCTTCATCAGATAGACTTCCACCTGGTAATGGCCGGTCGGCACCGTTGCGGGGAAAAACAGCTCGGTGCGGAACAGCGTGCGCCCGAGGAAGACGACACGCCCCGCCTTCTGCGCGTAGTGCCCATTGCGCTGCTTGGCCCGGATCAGCCCTTCCTGCCACGCGGCCAGCTCCGGCCCGGCCAGCTCCGAACTCCCCGGCTCCAGGTCCAGCTGCGACACCCCGATGCGGTTGCGGGCGCGCACCGACGGCGTCGTGATCTCGTGCAGCGGCGCGCTGGCGCTGAGCGCGTAGAACGCCGGCACGTCCGCGAAGGACACGGCGTCGGTGTTCATCCAGATGCCGGCCACGCGCGACTTGCGGCGCATCGTGACGGACTCCGACGGCCCGCGCACCACGACGACGACCTCGCCCGCATCCTCCACGGCGCCGAAGAGGAGCACGCGCGCGCCGGTGAAGCCGGTGGTGATGGCGAGCAGGTGTTCGGAGAGATCGGCCACGAGGGGCTGCTGCGCGCGCACGGGGGCCGGCCGGAAGGCGATGGCACACACCGTCAGTGCACACAGAACCCCGGCAAGCGCGCGCACGATCCCTCCGCTGCTCCACCATCACGGCGGTAAATCCGCCGGATATGCCGGTCGTTTAGCATACGCGGCACTCCAACGCGATGGCGCGCCTCCCGCCCGCTCAGGGCAGCAGGTCGCGCAGGCGATAATACGCCATCGCGAGCACCAGCAGCGGCGTCCGCAGCGGGCGCCCGCCCGGAAATGGCGTGTGCGGCAGGCGTGCCATGACGTCGAAGCGTTCCGCCTGCCCGGCCACGGCCTCGGCGGCGATCTTGCCGGCAACGCCGGTGAGGGCCACGCCCTGGCCGGAAAAGCCCTGGCAGTACAGGACGTTGCCGGTCACCCGGCCGAGGTCGGGCGTGCGCTCCACGGTGATCCCGACGTAGCCGCCCCAGGTGTGGTCGAAGCCCACGTCCGAAAGCGACGGAAACACGTGGCGCATGCGCGCGCCCAGGCTTGTCGCCAGATCGCGCGGCGGGATCGTGGAATAGCTCACCCGGCCGCCGTAGAGCAGCCGCCAGTCCGCGGACAGCCGGAAGTAGTCCACGACGAACTCGCAGTCGACGACGCCGGCGTTCGATGGCAGCAGGCTGAGCGCGCGCTCGCGGCCCAGCGGCGGCGTCGCGCCCATGTAGGTGCCCACGGGCATGATGGTCCGCCGGATCGCGGGCGCCAGATCGCCCAGATAGGCGTTGGCGCACAGCACGACGTGATCCGCCCGCACGCACCCGTCCGCCGTGTGAACCACGGCGGGCTCGCCGTAGGCGATGCGCTCGGCGCGGCTGCGTTCGAAAATCCGCGCGCCCGCCGCCTCCGCCGCGCGCGCCAGCCCCAGGCAGTAGGCCAGGGGGTGCAGGTGCAGGCCGCCGGGATCGTACAGCCCGCCGACGTAGGCGTCGGAGGCGACGTGCGCGCGCAGCCCCGCTCGGTCCACCAGCTCGGTGCCGGTGTAGCCGTAGGTTTCGGCCCAGTCCGCCTGCATCGCGCGCAGCTCGCGCAGGTGGCGGGGCTTGTTGGCGGCGTGGAACTGGCCGTCGCGCAGATCGCAGGCGATGCCGTGGCGGGCGGTGCGCTCGCGGATGATGGCCTTGGCTTCCTCGGCGAGGTCGAACAGGCGCCGCGCGTCCTCCGCGCCCACCCAGCGCCGGATGGCGCTCATGTCCGCCGCGTAGGCGGTTCCGGCCTGGCCGCCGTTGCGCCCCGAGGCGCCCCAGGCCACGCGCTCGGCTTCCAGCACCACCACGTCGTAGCCGCGCTCGGCCAGGTGCAGCGCCGCCGACACGCCGGTGAAGCCGGCGCCGACGACGCACACGTCCGCGCGCGCCTCGCCGTGCAGGCGCTCCCGATCGGGCGCCGGGTGCGTGCTCGCGCCGTAGTAGGACGTCAGCCGGTCGATCGCCGCCGTCACGAGCCCTCCATCGCTGCCGCCGGACACGCTGTGTAGCGGCGTGGCGCGGTCGCCGCAACGCGTGCCCCGCCTTGCCAGGCATCACCCCCGCGCCTATCGTGCGCGCGGTTCCGGCCCGCGAGGGGTCGAGCGCGCACAGCGAGCCCGAGATGAGCGACGAACCCGGCGACGGCGAAATTTCGGCGGACGAGCTTCACACGGCCGCCGACTTCCTCCAGCGCCACAACATCGACGAGGTCGAGTGCCTCGTCCCCGACACGGCCGGCATCGCGCGCGGCAAGATCCTGCCGGCGGAAAAGTTCCTCAAGGGCATGCGCGAACACGGCCTGCGCATCCCGGAGCAGATCTTCATCCAGACGGTCAACGGCGACTACGCCGTCAACGACCCCGTGACCTCCCCGGCGGCGATCGACGTCTACATGCGCCCCGACGTCGCCACGATGCGCATCGTGCCCTGGTACGACGACCCCACCGCCCAGGTCATCTGCGACACCTACTACTTCGACGGCACGCCCGTGGACATCGCGCCGCGCCAGACCCTGCGCCGCGTGCTGCGCCAGTTCCACGCCCACGGCTGGCGCCCCGTGATCGCGCCCGAACTCGAATTCTTCCTCGTGGAGACCAACACCGACCCCGACTACCCCCTGGAGCCGCCCATCGGCCGCTCCGGCCGGCGCGAAACCGCGCGCCAGTCCTATGGCGTGGACGCCGTCAACGAATTCGACCCGCTGTTCGAGGAGGTCTACGACTTCTGCGAGGCTCAGGGCGTGGACATCGACACCCTCACCCACGAGTCCGGCGCCGCGCAGATGGAGATGAACTTCAACCACGGCGATCCGCTGGAACTCGCCGATCAGACCTTCCTGTTCAAGCGCACCGTCCGCGAAACCGCGCTGCGCCACAAGGTCTACGCCACCTTCATGGCCAAGCCCATGGAGCGCGAACCCGGCAGCTCGATGCACATCCACCAGTCGGTGGCCCACGACGAAACCGGCGAGAACCTCTTCGCCGACGCCGAGGGCACCGACAGCGAGCTCTTCCTCGCCCACATCGCCGGCTTGCAGAAGTACCTGCCGGCCGTCATGCCGCTGTTCGCGCCCAACGTGAACTCCTACCGCCGGCTGATGAAGCACTCCGACGCCCCCATCAACACCCACTGGGGGCGCGACAACCGCACCGTCGGCTTCCGCGTGCCCGTCTCCGGCGGCGAGGCGCGGCGGGTGGAAAACCGCTGCGCCGGGGCGGACTCCAACCCCTATCTCGCCATCGCGGCCTCGCTGGCGTGCGGCTACCTGGGCATGGTGGAGAACCTGGAGCCCACCAAGCCCGTCGAGGGCAGCGGCTACCGCCTCGCCCACACCCTGCCGCGCACGCTCTACGACGCGCTCGACCGCTTCGCCCGCTCGCGCGGGCTCAAGCGCGTTCTCGGCGAGCCCTTCGTGGGAACGGTGTCGGCGGTCAAGGACGCCGAACTCGACGCCTACCAGCGCGTCATCTCCTCCTGGGAACGCGAACATTTGTTGTTGAATGTCTAGAGCGCGAGCAGACAATGTGAGAACATCTGGGCTTTCTAATCGCCTGCTGCCTTGTTCATACGCGGACTGATTCAGCGCCCGGACCTGTTCGGCCAGACTTCGTCATGCTCTGGCTCGCAATTCGATCACGCCCTTGAACGCATGACCCCGGCCGGCCAACCGGAAGCCCCGGCCCACTCCAGAGCAACCTTGCCCACACCAAATGCACGCACGTGGTGCAAGATGGGGATCCATATGCTAGCTTCTTTTCGGTCAGTTATTGACCAACTCGGTACTGGCACCTGTTCAGCGGCAGAAATCGGAGTTTCAGGATGGTCACGGCTTCCTCTAAGACCTCGGACGATGCGCAGATCACTTCCGAACTCGATGAACCACCGCGCCTCCAGTTCAGGAGCGATTTTTCAGTCGTCGAGGCGATCGGATATGCCTTCCTGTGGTTCATACTCGGAATCGTAACATTGGGCTTGGCCTTTTTTGTTTTTCCATACTACGCGGAAAAACATGTTTTGAACAAAATTTATGCGGTCAATCGCCACGGGGAAATTGTCGGACAAATGTCTTGCAACATTAATCTTGGTCAGGCAATCGGCCATGCGATCATTTGGATGTTGCTCAGCATCATCACACTCGGGATTGCCGGGGTGGTCTATGTCTTCATCGTAACTGCCTATACCATGCGCAACACGCACATTGCACCCACGTGAGTCTACCAAGAAAGCGCACCGACCCCTCTCCCCCGGTGCGCTTCACGGCGGCACCGGGTGCGATTTTGTCACCTCCCCCACTGGCGGAGGTCGATGGCCGTCAGGCCATCGGGTGGGGGTGACGACCGGCCGACCCACGCGGCGCCAACCGCCGCCGCAGCGCACAACGCCCCTTCCGTGCGCCGCCGAACTCGGGTATCGCGGCGGCCATGCACGCGCTCTTCGTCCGCGCCATGCCGGTGCTCTTCGTCTTCCTGTGGAGCACGGGGTTCATCGGCGCCAAGTACGGCCTGCCCTACGTCGAGCCCCTGACCTTCCTGGCCACGCGCTTCGCCATCGTCACCGCGATCCTGCTGCCGGTGGCGCTCGTGGCCGGGGCGAGCTGGCCGCGCCACCCGGCGCAGGTGGGCCACGTCGCGGTGGTTGGGCTGCTGGTGCACGCGACCTACCTGGGCGGCGTCTTCTCCGCCATCGACCGCGGCCTGCCGGCGGGTGTGGCGGCCCTGATCGTGGCGTTGCAGCCGCTGGTGACGGCCGTGGTGGTCGGCCCGATCCTGGGCGAGCGCGTGACCAAGCGCCAGGCTTTGGGCTTCGTGCTCGGCCTGGCGGGCGTGGTCACCGTGCTGACGAGCAAGATGAGCGCCGATCCGGGCGCGCTCCTGGCGTTCCAGGGCTTCGGCCCCGGCGCGGTGGTGTGCGCGCTGGCGGCCCTCGCCGGCATCACGGCCGGGACGATCTATCAGAAGCGCTTCGCCGCCGAGCTGGACCTGCGCGCCAGCACCGTCATCCAGTACGTCGCCGCCGGGGTGGCGACCGGGGCGGGCGCGTGGCTGACGGAAACCATGCGCATCCAGTGGACGGGGGAGTTCGTCTTCGCCCTGTCGTGGCTGACGCTCGTGCTCTCCATCGGCGCCATCAGCCTGCTCATGCTCCTGATCCGCCAGGGCGAGGCGGCGCGCACCGCCAGCCTCTTCTACCTCGTCCCGCCCAGCACGGCGCTCATCGCCTACTTCATGTTCGGCGAAACCCTGGGCGTCACCGGCATCGCCGGCGTCATCGTCACGGCCGTCGGCGTCGCCCTCGTCTTCCGCGCCCCCACCCCGGCGCGCGCCGAACGCGCCACGCGCCGGACGGTGTGAGCGCCACTTTCCCCTGTTGAACGCGTGCGCCGCTGGCCTACCCTCGCGCGCCGCGTGTCCGCTCACCCACCACCCGGAGTCCCGCCCGCGTGACGCCCGAGCACTTCATCGCCAAGTGGCAGGACGCCAGCCTGCGCGAGAACCAGGCGGCGCATCAGCAGTTCCTCGATCTGTGCGAGCTGCTGGAGGAACCCAAGCCCGCCGACGCCGACCCCGGCGGCACCTGGTACTGCTTCGAGCGCGGCGCGCGCAAAAGCACGGGCGGGCGCGGCTGGGCGGACGTGTGGAAGCGCGGCCACTTCGCCTGGGAGTACAAGAGCCCCGGCAAGGACCTCCGCGCCGCCTTCGGCCAGCTTCAGCAATACGCCCTGGCGCTGGAGAACCCGCCGCTCCTCGTCGTCGCCGACCTGGAGCGCTTCCGCATCCACACCAACTGGACCAACACCGTCAGCGAGGTCCACGAGATCGCGCTGACCGACCTGCGCGACGAGAAGGTCCGCCGCAAGCTCAAGCACGTCTTCTCCGACCCGGACAAGCTGCGCCCGGACAAGACGCGCAGCCAGCTCACCGAGGAAATCGCGGGCGAATTCGCCATCCTGGCGACCAACCTGCGCGATCGCGGCCACGACGGACAGACCGTGGCGCACTTCGTCAACCGCCTGGTCTTCTGCATGTTCGCGGAGGACATCGGCCTGCTGCCGGGCGAGATGTTCACGCGCATGCTCGGCGCCTCGCTCACCGACCCCGAGGGCTTCCAGGCCAACGCCCAGGCCCTCTTCGCCGCGATGAAGGACGGCGGGCGCGTCGGCTTCGAGCGCGTGGACTGGTTCAACGGCGGCCTGTTCGACGACGACACCGCCCTGCCCCTGCACAAGCGCGAAATCCGGGCGGCCCTGAACGCGGCCCAGGAAGATTGGTCGCAGATCGACCCCTCGATCTTCGGCACCCTCTTCGAACGCGGCCTGGACCCGGACAAGCGCAGCCAGCTCGGCGCCCACTACACCGACCACCACAAGATCATGCTCATCGTGGAGCCGGTGGTCGCCCGCCCCTGGCGCGCGGACTGGCAGCGCGTGCGCGGCGAGATCGAAGGCCTGCTGGACGCGGCCGAGCGCTCCAAACAAAAGCAGACGCGCACCAGGAAGCGCGACCGGGCGCAGGCGCTCTACCGCGACTTTCTGGAGCGGCTGCGCGCCTTCCGCGTGCTCGACCCCGCGTGCGGCTCGGGCAACTTCCTGTATCTGGCGCTCCAGGCGCTCAAGGACATCGAGCACCGCGCCACGCTGGACGCCGAGGCGCTGGGGCTCCAGGCGGAGCTGCCGGGCGTCGGCCCGCACGCCGTGAAGGGGGTGGAGCACAACACCTACGCCGCCGAGCTGGCGCGCGTGACCATCTGGATCGGCGAGATCCAGTGGATGCTGCGCCACAACTACAACGTCTCGCGCCGGCCCATCCTCAAGCCGCTGGACACCATCGAATGCCGCGACGCCGTGCTGAACCCGGACGGCAGCGAGCCCGCGTGGCCCGAGGCGGACGTTGTGATCGGCAACCCGCCGTTTCTGGGCGGCAAGCGGCTGCGCGATTACCTGGGCGACGGCTACGTCGAGGGGCTGTTCCGCCGCTACCGCGACCGCGTGCCGGCCGAAGCCGACCTCGTCACCTACTGGTTCGCCAAGGCGTGGGATTTGGTGGCGGCCGACACGCTGCGCCGCGCCGGGCTGGTCGCCACCAACAGCATTCGCGGCGGCGCCAACCGCCGCGTGCTCCAGCCCATCACGGGCGCGGGCGCGATCTACGAGGCGTGGGACGACGAACCCTGGGTGGTCGAGGGCGCGGCCGTGCGCGTCGCCATCGTCTGCTTCGCCGCGAGCGACGAGCACCACACGCCCCACCTGGACGGCGCGCCCGTGGACGCGATCCACGCCGACCTCTCCGCCGGCGCCGTGGACGTGACCCAGGCCGCCCGGCTGCCGGAGAACGCGAACACGGCGTTCATGGGCGACACCAAGGGCGGGCCGTTCGACATCTCCGGCGACCAAGCCCGCGAATGGCTAGAAGCCCCGACCAACCCGAATGGTCGGCCGAACAGTGATGTCCTACGGCCGTGGGTCAACGGACGTGATGTATCTGACCGCAAGAAAGATCACTGGATTATCGATTTTGGCTGTGACATGGGTGAACGCGAAGCAAGCCTATATGAAAGACCCTACACCTACGCACAACATAACGTTTTGCCGCAACGTCGCGCGAACCAACGCTCCGTTTATAGGCAAAGATGGTGGATACACGTCCGTCCCCGTTACGATATGCGGAATGCCCTCAGTTACCTCTCGCGCGTAATGGTGACGCCTGAGGTCTCCAAACATCGCATCTTCACGTGGATCGATACGGTCACATTGCCCGATCACAAGTTGCAAGTTATTGCAAAAGATGACGACATTACATTTGGTATATTGCATTCTCATTTCCATAAAAACTGGTCTTTGGCGGTTGGAGGCCGGCATGGCGTTGGGAATGACTCTCGCTACACAATTAGTGGAAGCTTCGAAACCTTCCCCTTCCCGCGCGGCCTGACGCCGCCGGACCTGCCGGTGGACGAGGCCGCGAACCCGCTGGCGCGCGCCATCGGCGAGGCCGCGCGCCGCCTCAACGAGCTGCGGGAGTACTGGCTCAACCCGCCCGAGCTCGTCCGCCGCGAGCCCGAGGTCGTCCCCGGCTACCCCGACCGCCTCGTGCCCGTCAGCGACAAGGCGGCGAAGGAGCTGAAAAAACGCACCCTCACCAAACTCTACAACGACCGCCCCCAGTGGCTCGCCGACGCCCACGCGGACCTCGACGCCGCCGTGGCCGCCGCCTACGGATGGCCCCACGACATCCCCGACGAAGACGCCCTCACCCGCCTCATGACCCTCAACCGCGAGCGGGCGCGATCAACGTAGGGCAGCTACGCCTAAGACCTGATTCCGGCACAACAGATCAGCGACAACCCGTCCCACGGTACGCTTGACAAAGTGACACAACCTTAATTAGATAGTAATCTATAAAGATCGCGCACTGAAACATCGGGCTGTGCGGTGAATGGTCAACAAGTTCACCGCATGATTGTGACTGGCTGCGGGTTAAGCTAGCTTTCGGGATCGCACTCTGCCGCAGCAATACAAACCTGAAAAAGGTTAACGACAATGAATACAAAAGTCAAATCGAATGACGCAATCCTGGCAATTGCTTCGTTGTTAATTGGCACAGTATGTTTTACAGGATCACTCTTGTATTTTCCGCAGTGGCGTGGTGCTGTAGCGGGCTTGTGTGCTGGTCTAACAATTGTCGCGGGTTTTTGGGAATATTTCGTTTTGCCTAAGCAAGGGGATAAAATTAAAGCCCCTAACCCGTGGCAACGTAGGCCAGCGGGCATCTTAGCTGCATTTTCTGCTATCTTGTGGATAGTCTCGGCGATCCCCAATTAAAGGACGGGAGGCAAACGATGAGCACCGAAGCCAATCAAGCAATAGCGAATCTGAAAAAACGGGTAAAAGATATTGAAGAATATTTGTGGGGTGGGGGAGACACTCCGGTCCCTAGCGAACCTAACCCCCCCGGCGCCCCACCAAGTAATGCACTTCCTATCCGTCTAGTTGATCTTGAGAAAAATCTGGACGATTTGGCGAGTCGTCTTTCAGCAATAGAACACCAGGGCGCTCCTGGAGTGTACCAGCATCGCATTGAACAACTTGAAGATAACGTGTCGAGACTGAGTAGCGAAATTCGACAACTGAAGAAAGAAATGAATAGTATCGCAGTGGCTGTTGGGGCAGAAACGTAGAGAATCTTCGCACCGCAAACGGAGATTTAAAAGAAACCTTAACACATAGAGGCTGACTTGCCTTACGACACAGCCGCAGGCGGGCCGTAGGGCACGCCACCCAACAGGTGTGTGCTAAGCGTGGCTTATCTCGTCATCACCGGCCCCCGAGCCGGTGATCTCACCCAGCGCGAGCGCCCCGCGATCTCGGGGGTATCCGAACTGGGCGGGATTGCCCGGTCGGCGCCGGGCAATGACGCGTGGGAGAGGTTTCCGTGCCATCCGGCTTCACGCAGCCAGCGTAGGGCGGCTAGGCCGGTGGCCCGCCTTCGGCGCCGCCGCGCGGCGGCAAGCCGCCAACCGACGCCCGGATTGCCCGCACAGCCAGGAAATGACGGGTGGGGGACCGCGTAACCACCACGGCTTCCCTGCCTCGTCATCACCGGCCCACGTGCCGGTGATCCCACCCGGCGCGAGCGCCCCGCGATCTCGGGGAATACCGACGTGGGCGGGATTGCCCGGTCGGGGCCGGGCAATGACGGGTAGGGGCGGTTTCCGTGCCATCCGGCTTCATGCGGAACGGGGCGCGCCGCCTCGCCGTCCAGCCAGCGTAGGGTGGCTAGGCCTTCGGCCCGCCTGCGGCGCCGCCGCGCAGCGGCAAGCCGCCAACCGACACCCGAATTGCCCGGCCAGCCAGGAAACGCCGGGTGGTGGACCGCGTAGCCACCACCATTTCCCCTTATCTCGTCATCACCGGCCTCCGAGCCGGTGATCTCACCCGGCGCGAGCGCCCCGCGATCTCGGGGGTATCCGAACTGGGTGGGATTGCCCGGTCGGCGCCGGGCAATGACGCGTAGGGGCGGTTCCCGTGCCATCCGACTTCACGCGGAACGGGGCGCGCCGCCTCGCCGTCCAGCCAGCGTAGCCAGCGTAGGGTGGCTTAGCCGAAGGCAAGCCACCAATGAATGGCCGGATGGAAGGTGGCTTGCCGCTGCGCGGCAACGCCGAAGGAGGGCCTCCGGCCTAGCCACCCTACGTGTGTGTGCGCGCGTCCGCGGTTCCGCTCAGCTTGGCGTCCAGGGCGTCCACGTGGGTGTGCAGCGAGCGCACGGCCAAGAGCAGGCCGAAGTGCGGGACGGTGCCGGTGGTGGGCGGTTCGCCGCGCGCCTGGGCGCAGGCCACGCCGTCGCTGATCTGGTCCGCGAGGCTGGACACCGCCTCCACCGCCGCGCGCAGCTCCACCACCTCGTCTTCCAGCCGCGCCACCAGCCGCCGCAGCTCGGCCGATTCACGTTCACCGTCGCGGGTAGCGGACGCGTCCGCCTGCGCAATGGGGTCGCTCATGCATGCCTCAATCAACGCTCACCGTGTACTGCCAACGTACAGCGTGCGCACGCGGTGTCAACGGCCAGCGTGCATGATTGACGCCATGCAACGGGCTGAACAGGTTGTCGCATGATCTCGCGGGGCCAATGCCGAGCAGCACGGGCGTATCTGGAGTGGTCGCAGACCTATCTTGCCCAAGCGGCCCACGTGAGTGAGTCCACCGTCCGCGATTTCGAAAAGGGCCGCCGCGAGCCGACGCGCAACAACCTGCTCGCCATCAAGATCGCGTTCGAGGAAGCCGGCATCGCCTTCACCAACGGCGACGAACCGGGCGTGAAGCTGACCGGGAATCGCTCCGCGTAAGGTGGATTTGCCGCGCGGCGGCAAGCCGCCAACCGACGCCCGGATTGCCCGGCCAGCCAGGAAATGACGGGTGCGGGACCGCGTAACCACCACGCCTTCCCTGCCTCGTCATCACCGGCCTCCGAGCCGGTGATCTCACCCGGCGCGAGCACCCGGCGATCTCGGGGAATGCCGATGCGGGTGGGATTGCCCGGTCGGCGCCGGGCAATGACGCGTAGGGGCGGTTCCCGTGCCATCCGGCTTCACGCGGAACGGGGCGTCCCGCCTTCTGCGCCGCCGCGCAGCGGCAAGCCGCCAATAGGTGGTTCGAGCGAAGGTGGCTTGCCTGACGGCTAAGCCACCCTACGGCTCGCC
>Ga0207714_1001113_pt1 | contig 17809 bp, 8 predicted proteins | sample PonA232FremontCA_2_FD_187270 | JGI IMG/M metagenome (GOLD analysis project Ga0207714, IMG submission 187270) | Marine sediment microbial community from Fremont, CA, USA - Pond A23 Sediment 2 (SPAdes) | ecosystem: Environmental > Aquatic > Marine > Unclassified | place: USA: Fremont, California...
GATCTCGTCGAGCCGCTCGGACAGGGCCTGCACGTCCCGGGCCAGCCGGGACGCCGCCTCGGTGGCGTGGTTTTCAAGGCGGAGCCGCCCGTCGCGGTGGAGGTTGACGAATCGACGCAGGACATCCCCGCCGCCAAGATGGATCCCGACCTCGTCGGGGGCGCCGGCCGTGGCCCCGCCCTCATCCGTGAGGGTCGCGGCAACGGGGTCGAGCCCCCGGTCTTCGAGGGCCCCCACGAGCGCCGCCCCAAAGGCGGCCCCCCGGTTCACGATCAGGCTCGTGCGGCCGATGTAGGGCTGGTCGGCCACGAGGCCCTGGAGGTGATCGGCAAGGTCGTCGGCCGACGCCACATCGGCGTGGTCCCGGATGCGGTTGAGCCGGTAGGTTGCCGGCTCGCCGGCGCCCTCTGTCGACTTTTCGAACAGCGTGTGGGTGACGTCCGGGGCGCCGTCTCCGTCGGCCGGGGTGACGTCGACGCCCAGAAAGAATGCGTGGGCCATATCGGGCGGGGAGCTGAGTGACTTGAAGTGTGACGAGCAGGGCCCATACGGATGGACCGCACCATCTACTCGTTCCGTCTGCGGGGGACGGGGGCCGCCCGATGCCCCGTAAATTCACGCCGAATCGGAGCGGGTGGTGCAGTACTGCACACTAAAGTACGAGCGATCGTCCGTCCACACCGACTCGACCTCGAACCCCGTGTCGGCCGCGAGGCTCGCGAAGCCGTCGAGCGTGTACTTGTGTGAGTCCTCGGTGTGAATGGTCTCGCCCGCGTCGAACGCGAACGACTCGTCGGCCACGGTTACCGACTGCGCCGTCGTGCTGCGGAGGTGGCTCTCCACACAGCCGCGCTCTTCGTTCCACAGGACCTGGTGCTCGAAGGCATCCAGGTCGAAGGTGGCATCCAGCTCCCGATTCATGCGACGGAGCAGGTTCTTGCTGAAGGCCGCCGTCACCCCCTCGGCGTCGTCGTAGGCGGCCGTCATCACGTCCACGTCCTTCTTCAGGTCCACGCCAATCAGCAGCCCGCCCTCCGGCCCCACCGTGTGGGCAATCTGTTCAAGAAACGCGCGGGCCTGGTCCCGGGGAAAGTTTCCAATCGTGGAGCCCGGGTAGTAGCCCACGGTGCGGCGTGCCGACCGCGGCGGCTCGGGCAGCTCGAAGGACGTTGTGTAGTCCGCGCACACCGGCTGAATGGGGACCGCCGGGTAGTCCTCGGCGAGCGCCTCGGCGCTGTCGAGGAGGTGGCTCTTCGAGATGTCGACCGGCACGTACGACGCCAGGTCCTCCCCCATTTGCTCCAGCAGGATGCGGGTCTTCAGGCTGCTGCCGCTGCCGTACTCCACGAGGCGCGCCGCCGGCCCGATGGCCTCGGCCATGGCGGACACGTTCTCCCGCATGATTCCAATCTCGGTGCGGGTGGGATAGTACTCCTCGAGCTCGCAGATCTTGTCGAAGAGCTTCGACCCTCGATCGTCGTAGAGAAACTTGGACGGAATTTGCTTCTGGTCCTTGCGAAATCCACGCAGGGTCGCCTTCCGGAAGGACTCGGTGGTGGGCGCCTGGTCGAGGATGGGGTGAATGCTGGTTGAGGTAGGCATACACCTGGGGTGTCAGTGGGAGAGGAGAGGGTGACGGCCCGACTCGAACGGGTGCTTCGCCGGGATTTTGAGATCAGCCTTAAACAACGGGGCCCCCGCCGCGAAATCAACTTCGTACGGACGTGCCCGGAGGCGTCGTGGAATCGTTACAGGCTGTGCGCTGGGTCCCGATCTACGCCTCCAGGTCGGCCAGGGGATCCGGGTGGCGGAATTGATAGTCGCACCGGTCTTTGACCTTCTGATTGTCGACGCGCTTTCCGGTGGTGGGGTCCGACTCGTCGAAGGTCGGTGGCTCGAGCCCAAGCACCTCTGCCGCACGGGTGTAGAGGGCCTGGCGGGTCGGATGGGCGTCCGCGCAGGCGTTGAAGACCTCCCCCCGAACATTCTGGTCGAGAAGGGTCGCGAGCAGCGCCACACAGTCGTCCCGGTGGATCAGGTTGACCGGCGCCTCCGGCCGCCCAATGTCGGACCGTCCCGCAAGAAAGCGCCCAGGGTGCCGGTCGCCCCCGTAAAGCCCCCCGAACCGCACGATCGTGGTGGCGAACGATGGATCGCGCATCAGCCTCTCCTCGGCGGCCAGCACGGCGCGTCCGGTCGAGCGGCGCGTCCCCGGCAGGGCGTCCGGCCGGCCCGGCGGTTGATCGGCCTCCGTGACCGTCCGCTCCACGGTCGGGTACACCCCGGTCGAGCTCGCAAACAGGACCCACTCGACCGCCCCGTGGGCGGCCGCCTCGCGCACCGCGTCGATCTGGCGACGGTAGTGCGCTTTCGCGTCGTCGGCCGTCCGGGAGGGGGGGACATTCAGGACGAGGATCGGCGACGCAAAAAACGCCGATTCGTCCTCGCCGGTGAGCTCCGGAGTGAGGGTGAGGAGGTACGGCTCGACGCCGTCTTCACGCAGGGCGTCGACCTTCTCGGGCGTGGTGGTCGAGCCACGCACGCGAACATCCTGGGCCACGAGGTGCTGGGCCAACGGCCGGCCGAGCCAGCCGCAGCCGAGAATACTGACATCCGAGTCGATCATTTAGGGCGGGGTCTAATTCGTCCGAGCAGCGCCTCCCGCCGGTGTATGCAACGACGGAAGGCTTCGGACGCCGCACAGCGAGGGCTGTTTCCTCATTGGCCTCGCCTCGCCCTGTTTCGGACCGTGCTCGGGCCCCTATAGGTCGTTGAGGGCGCGTTTCACAATATCCTTCTCGAAGACCCCGGTCTTTCTTTGTGCGTCCGCGTCCGTTTCGCCCGGCGGCACCGGCGACTCCGCTCGGGGCGCGGGGGGCTCGTTGTCGTCTTCGGTCGCCCCGAGCAACTCGTCCAGGACGTTCTGCACCACCGACCGCAGCCGGTCGAGCTCGTCCCCCGAGACGTTCTCGTCGCAAATCTGCGTCGCGACGAACTGGGCCAGCGGCGCGTCGGGAGCGTCCCGCTGTTGTACGAGGTACGCTCGAACCTGACGGCTGCGGGTCCACGCACGCATGGCCGCACCGACGGCGTCCACTTCGAAGACCGGCCGGGTGAGCCGTCGCAACACGTCGACCTCGCTGGACGAGTGGTCGAGAAGGTCAAAGTCCAAGGTCGGCCCGTCGGGGGGCTCCGCCTCCCCCTCATCGACTGTGTAAAACTGAAACCGAATGCCATTTGTGAACAGGACGAGCGGGACGTCCATCGCCTCGGCGTGCCGGAGCAGAGCGGGGGCGCCCGGTGCCTCCGGCGGCTTCGTCGCCGCCGTGCACTCGACCAGCATCACCGGTCGGCCGTCTCGCTTGAGGGCGTAATCCACCGTCTCGTCCTCCCCCTCCACGCTTGCCTCCGGCTCCACAGCCCGCACGTCGAAGGGGTCGTATCCGAGTGCGTCGAAGAAAGGCAGGACGAGTGCAGTTTCGGTCGTTTTCTGGCAATCGAGGGCGGCACGCTGCCCGTCGGCCCGGGCCCGAAGCATCGAGAGTCGATCGGCGAGGTCCATGGGGGCGGGAGCACCAGGAAGGAGCACAGCGAGGGCCCTTCTTAATCCTCAAATACGATGCCAAGGCCCTTCCTCCCGGTGTCCGCCCCGAACGTCGTCCCGGCCGCCCGGACGGGTCGCGGTGCAGATGCCCCCCCAACGCACGCCCCCGGCCTCTTCCGGTGGCCTCCTTCGCGGACAGAGCCGTCCACAAATCTCGGCGATTGGCCGGACGGGTTACTCCGAAAAGGCGAGCCGATCCGAGAAAAACGGAAGAACGTGGGTCTCCACCCGCGCGTCGATCCGGCCGACGTGCGTCCCCGGGTCGCAAATCTCGACGGTGTGGTCGATGCCGTACGCCGCGAGCCCCGCCGCAGGCAGAAGGGCCGCGGCCCAAGGGCCCAGCGCGAGCAGGCCTCGGCGAAACGCCGCCGTTCCGCGGAGCAGGACGGCCCGAGAAACGGAGTCGTTCATCGAGACAGATGCACGTTTGACGTGAGAGAATGCAGGGGGATGTCGTCAGGTCGACCCGTCTTTCGTTTCTGTAGGGGACCCGTCCTCGAGGGTCGGGGCCCGGTCGCAGATTCGACGGAGCACGGCCTCAACCTCGTCCCGGCGGACGCGTCCGGCCTCGAGGTCCTCGCTTACCGCCTCCAGGGCCCGGCGCCACCACGCCTCCGGGGGACGCTCCGTCTCCGACGTCAGATGGCCCTCCGCCCGGAAGTAGGCCTCCAGCTCGTCCACCTTGTCGGAGCGGAAGCGCTTGACCGCCCCGTTTCTCAGCCCGTCGAGGATGCGTGCGGCCTCCCCGCCGACGCGCTCCGCCAGGGCGGTCACGTCGTCGATGAAGGTGTCGGACACGGCGTCCGTGGCCTCCAGGGCCGCCCGCCCCACAGGGGTCCCGCGTCCCACGCGCCACGCGGCGGCCCAGTGGTCCACCGCGCGGGCCCGTGCCTCCAAACGCCGGTAGGTCGACGAATCCAGGTCAATGAGCGAAAGGGCGCCCCGCTCGGCCAGGCCGGCAAGCTGCCCCCACCGCCGATAGGCGGCCTCCACGGCACGGCACAGCCGGTCCGCATCGTCGGTCAGGTACCACAGGTGCAACGCCGCAACCTCACTCCGGGGCGTCCAGACCGGGACGTCGAGGTGGCGCGCAAGGGCCTCGTGGCTGCGCTCCTCAGGGGACGGGAGCGCCGGCGACGCAGGCCGGCCCGGTCGGAGGCCACCGGTTTTACGCGGGCCGTCGACCGCAACGCTTTCCCCATCGGCCCCGGACAGCGTGTGGACCGCGAGTGCCGTGTCGGTCTCGTCGAGCTGCCGCCGCCACTTCGCGACTTCGTCGGACTGTGCCGTCAGGTAGACCACCTGACGCCCCTCGGCGGCGATCGTACGAACCGCCTCGATCATGGCCGCGGCCTTCCCGTCGTCGCTGTTGGCCAGGGCCTCGTCCAAAACGAGGGGCGGCCGGATGCCCTGCTCCTGAGCCTCCACGAAGGCCATGCGGACGGCAAGTAGAAGCTGGACCTTGGTGCCCCCCGACAGTTCCTGGAGCGCGAGCCCACGCCCGGCGTCCGTCACCACACGGAACGTGCTCTCCGCCCGGTCGAGGTCCAGGCGGTAGCGGTCGCTCGTGATGTGCCGGAAGAGCTCGTCGGCACGGGCGAAGACGGCCGGCAGATCCTGATTTCGGGTCCGCTCGTGAACGACATCCGCGAGGGCCTGCCCGACGACCCGGCGCAGGTCCCGGCGGCCCCGGCGCCGCAGCGCCTGGCGGGCCGACTGGTGCTCCGCGAGCGCTTCCTCGAGGTCGTGGTCCGTCTTCGCGTCCTCGACCTGCTGCTGAATGCGGCTGATCCGGTCGGAAAGGTCGTCGACCTGTTCGGCCTGCCGGGCTGCCTCCTCTTTCCGACGCTCCAGCCCTTCGGCCGTCGCGCCGAGCATCGATTCCTCGAAGCCCTCCCGTTCCTTGAGGCGCTCGCGTTCCAGCTCGACGGACCGCTCGGCCCGATTCAGGGCCTCCTCGGCGGCCTCGCGCTCGTCGAACTGCGCACACCACTCCGCGACCGTCTCGTCGCTCTCGTCGTCCAGCCCAAGCCGGTCAAACAGCTGCGCGATCTCGTCGTCGATCCGTTCAACCTGCGCCGTCGCCTGGTCGAGACGCTGCTGCGCGTTTTCCCGATCGGCATGGGCCGCCTCAAGGGCCTGTTGGTCCTCCCGGAGCTGCTCCAGGGCCGCCTGGCCGTCGCTGATGTCCTCCACGTGGTCATCCCCGTACGGCTCGACGAGCGCCTCCACCTTCGCCCGCCACGTCTCCGCCTGTCGCTCGGCCTCTCGCATTTTCTCTTCGGCCCCCATGGCCTCCGTCCACGCCGCCTGCCAGGCCCCCAGCCGCTGCACGAACCAGAGCAGTGAGTGGGCACCGAGCCCCGGATCTACGTGAAGCCGGTCGGCGAGCTCGCCCTCGCGTTCCCCCAACTCGGCCTGTTTGTCCTCGATGGCGTCTGCCTCGTCGGCGTGGCGGGCCCACTCCTGTGCCTTCGCCGCCTCCAGCCGCGCGTCCGTCCAGTCCTGGAGGAGGGAGTCGAGGTGGGCGTGGACGGCCTCCACCGACCAGGTTGAGGGCGTGGGGAGGTCGAGCCGCTCGAAGCGGTGCTCCAGATCGGGCCGACGCGTTTCCGTCGCGACGCCGGTCGAGCGGGGAGCGAAATACGCAGCGACGGCCACAACGGCGCCCGCCCCGGCCACGACCCAGCCCAGGGGCGCCCCGCCAAGTCCCAGCACGGCGCCCCCCACGACCACAGTGCCAGCCCCCGCGAGGGCCACATAGCGAAGGATCCGTCCTCGTCCTTTCCCGTCGGAAGCCGACGCTGGCTCCCGCAGCCACTCCGCAAGCTGCTCGACGCCACGGCGAAGTTGCTCCGGACTGGTCCCGGGGTCGGCCTCCCCGAATCGCCGCTCCAGGGCGCGGAGCGCCGCCTTTCGCCCCTGCACCTCCAGGCGTGACTCGGCCAGCGACTGAACCGCGTCGACCGCCGGCCCGTCGATCTGGGCCGCCGCCTCCTTGTCGTCCCCCGACAGGCGCTCCCACTCCGCCGCCTCCGTCTTTGCCGCCCGGGCTCGTTCGCGCTCCGCCTGTTCGAGGGCTGTTCGCGCCTCGTCCCATTCCTGCAGGGCCGTCCGGAGCGTATCGAGGGTGCCGTCCGGGAGCCCGCCCGCCGGAAGCCGGCTTTCGGCGATGCGCGCCTCCGCCTCTGTCCGCTGCGCGGTGGCCTCTTCCCGTTTCTCGACCGCCGCCTCCCGATCGGCCCGGAGGCGGTCGAGGCGGTCGGCCTCGTCGCCCTGAAGGGCCTGCATGCCCTCGGGAAACGCGTTGAACGCCCGTTCGGCCTCCTGACGCTCCTGCTCCGCCCGCACCACGGCCAGGGCCTGCTCGAGGGCGTCTCGGCGCCGGGCCGCCGCCCGCGCCTCGTCCCGTTCGCGGCGGAGGCGCCGCAGCGACCGCTCTTTCCGCTCCAGATCCCGGTGCAGCGACCGGGCCGCCTCCACACGGCCCCGTGCCTCTTCAACCTCGCGCGTCTCCTTCAGCTTGCCCTTCGCGTACTCGCCAAAGCCGAGCGCCCCGGCGGCCCCCGGCACGTCGTACCCGCCCTGGGCCGCCTGCAGAATGGCGTCGGCCAGGGCCCGCTCCGAGTCCTCAGTCGCGGCGAGCAGGTCGCGCAGGGACATGTGGTAGCGCCCCCGGTGGCCGGGCGGCGGCATGGACGGCGAGGAGGCCGGGACGCCGTCCTTCTGGTACTGCACACGACTGCCCTCCACGTCGACCCGCCACGGCTCGCCGCCCAGGCGAAACGTGCCCTCAATGAGGGGCCGCCCCCACCCGTAGGCCTCCGGCCACAGGAGCACCGTCACGGCCCGGGCGAGCGTCGTTTTGCCGGAGCCGTTCGGCCCTGCAATGACGTTGACGCCCGGGCCGAGCCCCTCAACGTCGAGCCCAAACGACCGGCCGTACATCCGTTGCACGGCGAGGCGGCGGACGTGGAGGGCGGCGTCGGCCGTCGCAGTCGGCATGTCGGGGGACGAGGCATTCGTCATTCCTGAGGCGCAGCGTCGGTCTGGGAGCGCAGTTCGTCGAGAAGCAGGAGGCCCTGACGCCAGACCATGTCGGCGAGCGTCTCCCGGTCCGGCGACAGGGCGTCCGCGTCGGGGAGCGGGTCGTAGGCGGGGGAGTCCTGCACCGCAGAGCATGCCGCTTTGATCGCAGCCCGTGCCTCCTGGGCATGCTCGTCCTCCGCCCCGTTCCGCATCGCGAGCAGAAGCTGGGCGAGCACGGCCGGCGGGTCGGTGCCCTCCGCGATGCGCTCCAGGTCGAGGGCCGGGCGCGTCCGGGCGGCGGCCGCCTCCACGACGGCGGTCGCCCCCGCAACCGGGACCTCCAGCGCGCCCGGCCACGTCTCCACCAGGTCGCACACCGCACGATGGACGGGCGTGCGGCCCGTGACCGTGAGGCGACAGACGAGCCGCTGCGGCGTGGGGCCCTCCTCGCGGGCCGTACGGAGCCGGTCGCGCATCGCGTCCGTCACCGCGGCCTCGACGGCCCCCTCGTCGTCGATTGCGTCCACGTCCACCTCGAGATGCTCGTAGCGGAGGGGGGCGCGGGGCAGCTGGACCGCTGTGCTGGTCCCGTCCGGGGCCACCTCCACGCGCCAGGGACCGTGGGGCCCCGGTTCCGAGGGGTCCAGCGGCTGGAGCGAGCCGGGGTACAGCACGAGGGGCGACCGGTCGTCTCGCAGCGAGGGCGCATGGATGTGGCCCAGGAGCCACGCCGAAACGGGGCACTGGCGCAGGGCGGCGAGCGACACCGGGGCGTAGACGCTCCCCGGGGCGTTCAGGTCGGCGTGCAACAGCCCCACCGTCGGGGCGTCGTCGCGGAGGCGCCCGTCCGGAAACGACTCGACCGGAGAGGCCTGCTCGTGCGCCTCCCGAAACGACCACCCTACGAATTGAACGGGCGGCCGCCCCTCCGGCGCCACGGTCACGGTGCTCCACTCTCCCCCCCGCCCCAGAAGGTGAAAGTGCTCCGCCTCGACCATTTCGGCCAGGCGGGGAAGCGCATCGAAGTCGTGATTGCCGGCCACCGCCACCACGGGAATGCCGGCCTCCCCGAGCCGGCGGAGGCCCCGTTGAAGCGGGCCCAGTGCCTCGTACCGCTTGTTCTGATCGTCAACGACGTCCCCGGTCAACGCCACCACGTCCACCGCCTGCTCCACGGCGTACGACACCGTGTCCGCCCACACGGAATCGACCGCCCACGCCCGGTCGCGCGACTGGGTGCGGGACGGGTAGCGCCCGAGGTGAAGGTCGCCAGTACACAGAATCCGACACGATGCGTCGGCCACGTGGACGTACGAAGTGTTGAAAAATGAGGGCGGTGTGCTGGTCCCGCAAAACTGCGCGGGGCAATGATTCGGGCACCGCTAACGTAAGAAAACCTGCACCCTTCCCCAACCCGCCCATACACATCGTAACGGTCGTCGTCCCCAGAGCAACGGGACTGTGCATTGGTGGCGGCCTGAGTGTACCCGTGGCGGAGACGCCCCAAAACAATTTTCGGGCCGTGCCCACGTAGCTGTGGGCGCCCCACGTCGGTAGTCCCTTCCAGAGACCAATCCGGCGTGGGGCTTTTGTATGTCGACCGTGTTGTATGTCGACCGTGTTGTATGTCGACCGTGTGCCGGGGGACTGGACCGATGTAGGGGCCCTGCGGGCCGCCCTCGCGTGTGCCCCGTATGTCGTTCTCGCCCCGGAGTCTCGCGTGTGTCTCCTCGCGCCAGGGCAGAACGGGACGCCGCCTTGTCCATCCGGATGGCCCCAAGCCCCGACGCCTCGATTCCACGAATCAGGCCCCGCTTTTGTAATCATTCGCATACACTCGGCGCGCTGAATCGGCCTCGCTCTAACATCTGACGGCGGGGCTTTTTGAAGACATCCGTAACTCTTATGCTTACTGGTGCCGCCTGGGCAGTGCGCTTGCGCCTGCGCTCCCCGTTCCCTCCGCCCATCGCCACGGGCGTCGCGGACTGGACGCCTCGTTGCCCCCACAGCACCATTCCGCACACGATGGACGACGTCGACCCTGCCTCGCTCTCGGATCCCAATCGGCTCGCCGCCCTGGGCCGCTACGGCGTTCTCGGAAGCCTTCCGGAAGAGGCGTTCGGGCGCGTCGCCAACCTCGCGGCGCGCCTCCTTGACGCCCCCATGGCCGGGGTCCACTTCGTCAACGACCACTCCCGATGGGCCGGGGCGCAGGTGGGCCACGATGCCCGGCGGGTGGCCGTCGACGTGTCGCTCTCCGCCCGTGAGCTCGGCACCGAGGAGCTCTTCGTCGTCGAGGACGCGGCCGACGACCCGCGTTTTCAGGACAACCCGCTCGTGGCCGGCGGGCCGGCCGTTCGCTTCTACGCCGGCGCCGCCATCACGACGCCCGCGGGCCATGCACTCGGGCGGCTTTGTGTGCTCGACCCGACGCCGCGCCCCGAGGGCCTCCCCGAGCACGACCGTCAGACGCTCCGCGAGCTCGCCGGTGTCGTCATGGACGAACTGGCGCATCGCGCCCAGCCCCGCCACCGGGAAGAGATCCTCGAAAGCATCACCGACGCGTTCTACGCGCTGGACGACGAATGGCGGTTTACCTACATCAATCAGCAGGCCGAAGCGCTCCTCGAGTGTTCTCGGGAGGAGATGCTGGGCGAGGTCATCTGGGAGGTGTTTCCCGAAACGAAGGAGCTCCCGAACTACGAGGAGTACCACTGCGCCGTGGAGACCGGCGAGCCCGCCCACTTCGAGGCGTATTCCCCAGCGTTTGAGGCGTGGTTCAGCGTCAACGCCTACCCGTTCGACGGCGGCCTGTCGGTCTACTTCAACGACGTGACGGCGCGCAAGGAGCGGGAGCACACCCTCAAGGAGCGCGAAGAGTACCTGTCGGTCACGCTCTCGTCCATCGGCGACGCCGTCATCGCCACCGACCGCGGCGGCCGCGTTACCGAGATGAACGCCGTCGCCGAGCGCCTCACCGGGTGGTCCCACGCCGACGTCGAAGGGCGCCCCCTGGAGGACATCTTCCAGATCCACAACGCCAAAACGGGCGCCCCAGTGGAGAGCCCGGTCCAGAAAGTGCTGCGTGAAGGCAAGACGGTCGGGCTTGCCAACCACACGGTCCTCACGGCCCGCGACGGCACCGAGTACCAGATTGCCGACAGCGCGGCCCCCATCCGCACCGACGAAGACGACCTGCTGGGGGTGGTCATGGTGTTCCGCGACGTGACCGACGAGTACGAGCGGCGGGAGGCGATCAAAGAGCAGCGCGAGCGCCTGGAGATGGCCCTGATCGGCGGGGGCGCCGGCATGTGGGACTGGAACCTGCAGACGGGCGACGCGGTCTACGACGAGCGCTGGGCGGATATCCTCGGCTACTCGCTCGACGAGGTCGAGTCTGACAACTCGTTCTTCGAGCGCCATACCCACCCCGATGATCTTGAACGGGTGTACGACGACATCGACCGCCACGCCCGCGGCGAGATTCCCTACCTCGACCAGGAGATCCGGATGCGCCACAGGGACGGCTCCTGGCGGTGGGTCCTCGACCGGGGCCGGATCGTCGAGCGGGCCGCGGACGGGACGCCGCTCCGCATGGTGGGCACGCACGTGGACATCACCGAGCGCAAGGAGCGGGAGCGAGAGCTCCGGACGGTCCGCCGCCGGTTCGAGCGGTTCGCCGAAAACGTGCAGGACGCGTTTTTCCTGTTGCCGACGGACTACTCGGAAGCCGAGTACGTGAACCCGGCCGTCGAACGGGTCTACGGCGTCCCGGCCGAGGACATTCGTGAAGACCCGGCGGCCTGGCTTACACACGTCCACCCCGACGACAGAGAAAAGCTGCTCGCCAGCATGGAGCGCCAACGGGACGGCGCAGTGGATTGGCCCGTCCAGCAGGAATTCCGCATCCAACATCCAGACCGGGGGCGCCGCTGGGTCGAATCGCGACTCGACATTGTCGCGGACGACGGGGGCCCGCCCCGGATCGCCGGCGTGGCGACGGACATCACCGAGCGCAAGGAGGCCGAGCAGCGGCTCCGCCTCCAATTGGACACCCTCCGCCAGGTGGCCACGGGCGCGCCCCTCCGAACCACCCTTCGGGACCTCATCGCGGCCATCGAGGCCCAGTGCCCCGGCATGATCGGATCGGTCTTGTTCTTCGACCGCGCACAGGGGCGCATCCAGCACGGCGTGGCCCCCCACCTGCCCGACGCCTACAATGCGGCCATCGACGGGGTCGAGATTGGCCCGGCGGCCGGGTCCTGCGGGACGGCGATGCACGAGCGCGCCCCCGTGATCGCCGAGGACATCGAGAGCGACCCGCGCTGGGCCGACTACCGCGACCTCGCCCGTTCGCACGGCCTCCGTGCCTGCTGGTCGGTGCCCATTTTTGACTCCAACGACGAGGTCCTCGGAACCTTTGCGCTCTACCACGAACAGCCCACCGCCCCCACCGAGCAGGAACGGACGCTCATCGATCAGGCCCGCTCGCTGGCCGGCGTCGCCATCGAGCGCCACCGCACCGCCGAAACGCTGCGCGGCCGGGAGCAGCGTGTGGAGGCGCTCTACGACGCCATGAGCATCCTCACCCAGTCCGAGACGCCGCACGAGCTGGCCGAGGTGCTCCTCAACCTCGTCACCGACACGCTGGACTACCCCGTCTGCGCGGTGCGCTACGCCGAGGACGACCGGCTCGTCCCCACCGTCGCCTCGCCGGCCTGCCGGGAGGTCCTGGGGCCGCGCGAGGCCTACACCATTGACGGCCCACAGGCGGCGGCCGAGGCCTTCCGGACCGGCACCACGTTGCACTACGACGACGCCGCGGAGGCAGGTGGCATCGACGCCCCCAGCCCGCTGCAGAGCGTCGCGCACGTGCCGCTGGGGCCGTACGGAAGCCTCTCCGTCGGCATGACCGAGTCCGGATCGATCCCGCCCTTCGACGTGCGCCTGCTCGACGTCCTGGCCCAGAACGCCGAGAGCGTGCTCCGCCGGATCGACCACGAGCAGGAGCTGGTGGAGGCCAAAGAGACGGCCGAGGAGATGAGCCGACTCAAGTCGGCCTTTCTCGCCAACATCAGCCACGAGATCCGCACGCCGCTGACCTCCATCCTCGGCTTCGCGGAGGCGATCGGCGGAGAGGTGGAGGGCGCCCGGCGGGTCGAGGAGGTCGACCTTGCGTCGCTCGCAAGGTTCTCGTCGCTGATCGAACAGAGCGGGCAGCGCCTGATGGACACGCTCACCGGCGTGCTAAACCTCTCGAAGCTGCAGGCCGGGGAGATGACCCTCGACCTCCACCCGGTCGACCTGGCCGCCGAGGCCGCGGCCGCGGCCCACGAGTTTGCCCCCCAGGCGGACGGCGCCGGCGTGGCCCTCGAACTGAGGGAAGAAGACGCGTCGGTCTGGGCCCGGGCCGACAGAAGCGGGGTGCAAATTGTCCTTCGCAACCTCCTCTCCAATGCGATCAAATATACGGAGGAAGGGGGCACGGTGTGGATTCGGGCTCGGACGGACGGGGAGCACGCGGTTTTGGAGGTGGAAGATACCGGAATCGGGATGGACCCGGACACGGCCGATGTGCTCTTTGAGGCGTTCAAGCAGGCGTCCGAAGGGATCGGGCGCGAGTACGAGGGCACGGGACTGGGCCTGACTGTCACCAAGGAGATGCTGGACCAGATGGACGGCGCCGTTGCCGTGGAGACCGAGCAGGGCGAGGGGAGCCGGTTTACGGTGTGGCTTCCCCGGGCCGCGGACGAGGAGGACCCGGGAAGGGGCACCTCGGGCTCGTGAATGGACGGCCCGGCTCCCTCCTTCGCACCTTTCTGAAGGCCGCCCCTCTGAATCGAACGATCGGTCCCCCGCATGGCCGTTCGCGTGGTGCCCACCGCCGTTGAAGATCTCCTTCCCCCCGGTGCCGGAAGACATTGTTTGAGCGACTCCGTGCCGCACCCCGTGATGGTTTTCCCGGGGATGCCGGCGAAGGCATTGCCCTGCACCGTGAGGTCGATGCCCGCGTCGTTGCGGGCGATGCCGTTTCCCCAATATTTCTTCTTTGCTCCTGGAGGTCCTGTCGTTCACGTGTGTCCGACCGTTCCGGAGGCGCTTCTAAAAAAACGACGGAAGTGCGCAGCACGGACTGCCCCTCGGGGTGCGGTATCTGCTGGGCCGGGAAGCGGGGGACCGCACCGGGGGAGCGCTGAACGACCAGAACGGCAACGGCCAGCTCGAGCGGAGCGAGTCGGCCGGTCGCCGCCCGCGAACGACCGTTCGGCAGTTGACGTTGGGCCCGATCGTTCGGCCGTCCGACGCCGACCGGTGCGGGTGGCCCACCGATGCCCGTTGCGATGCACCTCGTCCATTTTTTCAGCTCAAGAGAACACACGCGCTTTCTCATGGCCTCGTTTGCCGGGTTGTGCTCTCCCCCCTCCGCATGCCCCACACGGTCCCGTCGTGCGTTCGTCTGGGCGCTGCTTCTGGCGACGCTTCTGGCCGGGGCCCTCACGCTCGCGGCCCCGGCCGCGCAGGCGCAAATCAGCTACGACGCCCGGTACCGCCCGCAGGCCGACTACCGGTTCGTGGAGACCGACCGCTTCGAGTGGATCTACCCCGCCGGGGCCGACACGACGACGGCCCTCTTCCAAAACGCGCTCCGGCGCAGCTTCCGAAGCACCCGCTCCGTCGTGGGCACGGACGGAGCGGACTTCGAGCTCCCCGTCGTTGTCGATCCGATTAGCGGCCGGGCCAACGGCTTTGTGACGCCGGTCAACTTCCGATCACACCTCTTCACGGCCCATCCCACCTTCTCGTTCGGGGCCAAGTTCGACTCCTGGGCCCAGACGGTCGCGCCCCACGAGCTGACCCACGCAATGCACTTCGAGATCGACCCCGGCGTGGGCCTCGGCGGGCTCCTCGGGCTCTTCTCCGAGGACGCCTCCCGCCTCGTCCACGGCCTCGCGCCACGTGGGTGGTTCGAGGGCGCCGCCGTCTACCGCGAGAGCCAGCTGAAGCGGGAGGCCGGGCGGCTCGACGCGCCGCTACAGGTGATGAAGTACCGCGCCGCGCTGGGGTCGGAGGATCCCTGGAGCGTCGGCGAGGTGATGTACGGCAGCGTCTTCGAGCGCCCCTCGCGCCGGCACTACCTCGGGGGCGGGCAGCTGATCGAGCACATGGCCCACGAGCGGGGGAGCACCGACTTTTTCCGGCGGGCGACCCGCTGGCACCACCGCCTTCCCTTCTTGGGCTTCGGAGCGGCCCTGTGGATGGGCACCGGCCAGACGCCCGCCCAGCTCAGCGACTCGTTCCTCGACGAGGAGCGGCAGGAGGAGCGGCGGCGCCTCGATTCACTGCGGCAGGCGGCCGAGCAAGGGGTCACCGATCCGCAGGTGGTGGCCGGCACCGAGGGCCTCCACGTCCGGCGCCCCTACTGGCTGAGCGACTCCGCCCTCGTGGCCTACGCCTCCGGCTACGCCACGCGGCCGGGCTTCTACCGGATCGATGCCCGCAGCGGCGAGCGAACCGTGATTGGGCACCAGGCCATCACGCCGGGCTACACCTACGCGCTGGGCCCCGACACGACGGCCCTTTACTTTGCACGCCCGCACGCCGACCTGCTCGTCGAGAACGCAACGACCTTGAAGGCGCACCGTCTGGACCTCCAAACCGGCAAGACGCGCCTCGTGTCGGAGACCGGCGGCACGTTCACCCCGGCCAGGGCGCCCGGCGGGGCGGTGTGGGCGGCGCGGCGGGACGGCTCGTTTAGCGAATTGGTGACCCTGGGCGACGAGGGTGCCACTCCGCAGGCCGACCGTCCGGCCCTCCGCTACAAACAGGTCGCCCCCTCGCCGAGCGGCGACACGATTGCCGTCCTCGCCAACGCGGGCGGGAGGCAGGGCCTCTACCGCTTCGCCCCGTCCACCGCGACGCTGGAGCCGTGGCTCCGGTTCGAAGGCGGCTCCATCTACGACGTGAGCTGGGGACCGGAGGGGCGCTACGTGCTCTTCACGGCCGACCCGTCGGGCATCGCGAACGTCTACGCCCTGGACCGCCGCGACGGAGACGTCCGGCGTCTCACAACCGTGCGCTATGGCGCGCTGGAGCCGACCCTCTCCCCAGGCCGGACGCGCGTGGCCTTCGCGCGCTACCGGCACGAGCGCTTCGAACTCGCCACGATTCCCTTCCGGCCGGACTCGCCGCGGCCCGTCGCCGACATCGAGCGGGACTGGGCCCCACGAGGGGGGGTGCTGACGGCCTCGGCCGACTCGGCGGCGAGCCGGGCGGGCGCTGGGAGACGCGTGTCGGGCGCGGCCGACGCCCCGCAAGACGGATTCTATTCGGACCTCGACGCAGCGTCCCTGCGCGCCCAGTCGCACCCGTACGAGGCCTGGCGCCACCTTTTCCCTCGGTCGGTCACCCCTGTGCTGCGAGGCGCCTGGGATCTGCTCGGCACCTCCGTCGACGGCGAGAACCTGGGGCTCGGGCCCGGGGCCCGGATCAGCGGGGCCGACCCGCTCGGGCGATGGGCCTACAACGTTCGGGGCTTCTACCAGGCCGATCGGCTGTGGGGCGATGTCTCCGTAGAGACGGGCCTTGTGCCCGGCACCCCGTCGCTGACCGTCTTCAACGGCCCGGTGGAGGCCGTGCGGGAAACGGGCGCAGGCGCCTCGCGCCTGGAGGCCTTTGAGCTGCGGGGCCTCCGCCTCGGGGTCGACCAGCGGTTCGCGTTTCGGAAGAACGTCTACGGCACCAGCCTGACGGCCAGCCTTGCGGGGGAGTACCGCCAGTCGCGGCCCATCACCGCCGGCGGCGCGGCGGAGGCGGGCTTCACGGGCCGGGCGACGCTCCGCTCCGACCTGACGTTCAACTACCGCGTCCAGAAGAACATTCGCGACCTGGTGCCGGGCACCGGCGTCCGGCTGAGCACGAGCGCCGAGGTCGACGTGCTCACCCCCGCCGATGCCACGCCCAGCCGGTACCTGCAGCAGCAGATCGACGTGTTCTGGCCCCTGCTCTCGGGGCACAACGTGGGGCTGCGCACGAGCGCATCGTTCCTCACGCAGAGCCGCCGGTCGTTCTTCGACGTCCAGTCGTTCGTGCCCCGCGGCTACCGGGACCTCGCCGGAGCCCTACCTGGGGCCGGCAATTACCTCCGGCTCGGCGCGAAAATCACCCAGCCGCTCTGGTACATAGACACCGGGTCGGTGATGCTGCCGGTGGCCGTCGACGCCCTCTACGGCTACGGCCTCGGGCAGGCGCAGTACCGCGTCGCCGGCGCGGGCCCGGCGCTGGATAAACGACGCGCCTCGGTCGGGGGCGGGCTCGGGCTTCGCCTCCGCCCGTTCGGCGGCATAAGCCTGAATCTGGAGGTCGGCGTCTCCTACCGCATCGACGCCCGCGGCGAGAACCGGTGGGCGCCTCACCTTCGATGAGAGCCTTTCCCTTCGGTGCTCGCCCCCCACATGCACACCAGTCTCTGGGCTGCACGAGCCCCACGCAGTCGCCGGCCGCAGATGCCTCGCCAGACAGGTTCGGACAGATTCATCCGCAATGGACGACCGAAGCACAGGCGAGAACTCAGAAACGCTCCTCGGCACCCGTGTGCCCTCGGCCTCTCCCATTCGTCGCGTTGGTGGATGCGGCCCGGGGGTGGCCCTGTGGAAGGAGGCCATGCGGTGGGCGACCGGCCGGGCTTCGCGGCCCTGCCGAGGGGCTATTCTGGTGTCCAGCCTCGTGGCGGGGATGGTTCTTGGGCGGCCACGCTGCTCGTGACCGCGTTGAAGCAGGGCGCCGGGGCCGGCGGCGGGCTGCTTCTCCTGGGGCTGCCCTGGAAAGATGGACTCGGGGGTTGTCGGCGGCGCGGTCCACGGCGCGCTGAGCACGTACTTCGAGTCCCAGCGATCAGCTCCAGGAGGCCCTGACGTTCTGGGAACCAGCACACCCGAGCTCCAAAGACGCCCCGCTGGAGCGAATCGCGGCCCGCACCCGCACGAACAGCTGGGTCCCACGTCCGCCGCAACGAGCGTACTCGGCCTGTCCGGCCCCGAGATCGGAACGCCTCAGTCAACGGCCCTCCTCGTCCCTCCTGAGATGGGCAACTCCTTGACGTTCACGGACGGCGGCTGTCGATCCGAAGACGGATATTCGAAGGTCTGATCGAGGGACACGGCATCGTCGAAAAACCCG
>Ga0207714_1001115_pt1 | contig 17798 bp, 18 predicted proteins | sample PonA232FremontCA_2_FD_187270 | JGI IMG/M metagenome (GOLD analysis project Ga0207714, IMG submission 187270) | Marine sediment microbial community from Fremont, CA, USA - Pond A23 Sediment 2 (SPAdes) | ecosystem: Environmental > Aquatic > Marine > Unclassified | place: USA: Fremont, California...
CGCCATGGCCCTCGCGCTGAGTCCCGTCCCCGCCGCTGCGGGCGAGGTCGCCGAGGGCCTCGTCCGGATGCCGAGCGCGCACAGTGTCGAGACCACGCTGGACCGGCTGGCGCGGCTGTTGAAGGACAAGGGCCTGACCGTCTTCACCCGCGTCAATCACGCCGCCAACGCGGCCGGCGCCGGTCTGGAGATGCGCGACGCCCAGGTCCTGATCTTCGGCAATCCCAAACTGGGTACGCCGCTGATGAAGGCCGCCCCGACCGCGGCCATCGACTTGCCGCAGAAGGCCCTGGCGTACGAGGACGACGCGGGCCGCGTCTGGCTCGCCTACACCGATCCGGAATACCTGGCGGCGCGCCACGGCATCACCGGCCGCGACGCGGTCCTGGACCGGATTGCCAAGGCGCTGGACACCTTCGCCACGAAGGCCACCCAGTAAACCGCGGCCCGGTCCGCGCGGCACACCGCCGAATCGCGTGGGCACCGCATCAGGTTCGCCGGCGACCGCCGACGGGTTCAGCGGCGCCGGCCCACCAGCGCCGTCGCGGCAAGGAGCGCCCAGCCGACGATATAGGCCACGCCGCCCACGGGCACCACGCCGATCACCGCGCGCCAGCCGGTGAGCGCGGCAACATAGAGCCCGCCCGAGAACAGGACTGCGCCGGTCAGAAAAGCCCAGCCCGTGGCGACGGGAAGCCACCCCTGCCAGCGCGTGTGCACCCAGGCCACCGCAACCAGCGCCAGGGCATGCACCATGGCATAGCGTGCACCGGTGGTGAGCCAGTCGATCCGGGGCCCGGGCAATTCGCCCTCGAGCACATGCGCCGCCACCGCCCCGAAAACCACCGCGATACCGCCATTGAGCGCGCCCAGCGCCAGCCACGCGCGTTCGGGACCACGATCCGCGAGCATCCGCACAACCTCCTTTCCGGCCTTGCCTTGATCGCTGAAAACCGTTTCAAAAGAGTTAGTTACGCCTTAACGATCTTATTCCTGACTGAATTTCATTTGAAATCATAATAGACTATCCTTTGCATTGCGGCAAACGGGTTCTAGTTTTCGATTTACACCCGGGGCTAAGATACACTAGAACGGAGATGCAGACCGCGGGTTGTACGAGGGAGCGGGGGCCAAAGGCCAACGCAAGAACCAAGCAGGAGTGGATGGTGGACATGAAGCCGAACCCGATCGACGTTCATGTTGGTCAGCGTCTCCGGCAACGCCGGGTCCTTGCGGGCCTGAGTCAGGAGAAGCTCGCCCGCATGGTGGGCATCACCTTTCAGCAGGTCCAGAAGTACGAACGCGGTGCCAACCGGATCGTCGCCAGCCGGCTTTATCAACTCGCCAACGTGCTGGACGTGCCGGTGAGCTATTTCTTTGAGGAGATCTCCGAGGAAGCGGCCAACGACGATGCCGAGCCGCAGGAAAGCCTCGTCGGCGCGGATGCGCTCAGCCACGACATCATGGCCGAGCGCGAGACCCTCGAACTCGTGCGTATCTATTACAGCATCGAAAACGAACAGGTCCGGCGGCGTGCGTTCGACCTGCTGCGGGCGCTGAGCAACCGGAACGCCCCCAGCATCGACGACATCGAGGACAACCGCGCAGCCGGCTCGATGTAGCGCCGCACCGAGAAGCGGCTCTTTCTGCCTGAGGGCTCCCGCGCTAACTTACGGTGCGGGAGCTTTTTCTTGCGCGGGGCCGGTCATGGGCGACTCGCCGCACACCGCAGACGGCCGCCAAAGCGAAAGCGCCGACGACCCGCGCTTCGTCGCCGACGCGGCGGCGATGGCCGAGGCCATCGCCGGGGTTCGCCGGAACGACGCCGCGAGCGTGCGCGTGCTCAGCGACCGCGGCCGGGCATGGCTGCGCGAGGCCGCGGCCGGCCTGGATTTCCGTCCCTGCCGGCCGGTCGTCGGGACGGGCGACAAGGCGGTCACCCAGACCTTCGAGATCTGCACGACGCCGCCGTGGCACGGGCCCTTCGGCGAGACGGCGCGGGTGCTGAGCGACTTGGTCAACGCCGGTCTGGCGTGCATGGCCGAGCGGCCGTGCGCGAACATCGCCTTCAACGAAGCGATGGTGCAACGCTATCCGCCCTCGCCCTGCGGAATCTCCCCGCACCGCGACCACATTCGCTACACCGCTCTCATCGGCATCCTCGTGGTCGACGGCGCGGGCGCGTTCCATATCTGCGACGACCGGGCCGGAAACAACGCCCGCCCCATCCCGGCGCCGCCCGGCAGCTTCCTGCTCATGCGCGCACCCGGCTTCGACGCCAGCCGTTACCGGCCGTTCCACACAGTCGGCGCGGTCACGCAGACGCGGCTCATCGCGGGCTATCGCCAGGACACCCGCCCCGGCGAGCCGGATTGACGCGCCCACGGCCGGGACTGGCTGACCTGCACGTCCCGTGCTACGTCCGCGCCTACCCCGTTCCCCGAGACGTATGCCACCATGCGCACCGAGGACTTCGACTTCGAGCTGCCGCGCGAATGCATCGCCGACCGCCCGGCCCGGCCGCGCGATTCCGCGCGTCTGCTGCACGTGGGCGCGGGACTGGCGGACCGGACCGTGCGCGACCTGCCGGAGCTGATGGCGCCGGGCGACGTCATGGTTTTCAACGACACCCGGGTCATCCCGGCGCGCCTGTGGGGCACGCGCGGCCGGGCGAAGGTCGAGGTCACCCTGCACAAACCCGAGGCCGGTGACGCCGCGACCTGGCGCGCCTTTGCCAAGCCGGCGAAAAAGCTCCGCCCCGGCGAGACGGTGGCGTTCGGCGATGCGCTGACCGCACGCGTGACGGCCAAGCACGACGGCGGCGAGGTGGTGCTGGCGTTCGATTGCGGCGCCGGGGAGCTGCTCGCCGCGCTGGAGCGCGTGGGGGCCATGCCGCTGCCGCCCTACATCGCCGGCGCGCGCACGCCGGACCGCCGCGACCACAGCGACTATCAGACCGTCTACGCCCGCACGCCGGGCGCGGTCGCGGCGCCCACGGCCGGCCTGCACTTCACGCCCGAGCTGCTGAGCCGCCTGGATGCGCGCGGGCTACGCCGGGTGCCCGTGACGCTGCACGTGGGCGCGGGCACCTTTCTCCCGGTCAAGACCGCGGATCCCCGCACCCATCCCATGCACAGCGAGTACGGCGAGATCCCCGCGGCCACGGCCGACGCGGTTAACGCCGCGCGCGCCGCGGGCGGGCGCGTGGTCGCCGTGGGCACCACCGCCCTGCGCCTGCTGGAAACCGCGGCGGATGCGCAGGGGACGCTGCATCCCTTTGCCGGCGAGACGGACATCTTCATTCTGCCCGGCTACACGTTCCGCATCACCGACCGTCTGATGACCAACTTCCACCTGCCCAGGTCCACCCTGTTCATGCTCGTCTGCGCCTTTTCCGGCACCGCGCGCATGCAGCGCGCCTACGCCCACGCTCGCGATACCGGCTACCGGTTCTATTCTTACGGTGACGCCTGCCTCCTGGAACGCGCGGACCGGCTGCCGGCGGAGGGCCCGGCATGAAAACCGCGCCAGGTTTCGGCTACACCCTCCTCGCCCGGGACGGCATGGCCCGGCGCGGCCGGCTCGCGACCGCCCACGGCACCGTCGAGACTCCGGCGTTCATGCCCGTTGGCACGGCGGCCACGGTCAAGGGCATGCGCCCGGCGGAGGTGCGCGCCACGGGCGCGGAAATGGTGCTCGGCAACACGTACCACCTGATGCTCCGCCCGGGCGCCGAGCTGATCGCCGAGCTGGGCGGGCTGCACCGCTTCATGGCGTGGCCGGGGCCGATCCTCACGGACAGCGGCGGCTATCAGGTGATGTCCCTGGCGACACTGCGCCGGCTCGACGAGCGCGGGGTGACCTTCACCTCGCACCTGGACGGCAGCCGGCACGAACTCACGCCGGAGCGTGCGGTCGAGATCCAGGACCTTCTGGACGCCGACATCGCCATGCAGCTTGATGAGTGTCCGGCCGCGGGCCGACCGGAAGCGGAGGTCGCCGGGTCCATGCGCCTGTCGCTGCGCTGGGCCGAGCGCTGCCGGGCCGCGTTCCGCGACCGGCCCGGCTACGCCCTTTTCGGCATCGTCCAGGGCGGCGTGCACGATCACCTGCGCCGGGAATCGGCGCGCGCGCTGGCGGCCATGGACTTCCCCGGGTACGCCGTGGGCGGCCTCGCCGTGGGCGAGGGTCAGGCAGCGATGTTCGACGTGCTCGACGTGACCACGCCCGAGCTACCCGAACAGAGGCCGCGGTACCTCATGGGCGTGGGCCGGCCCGAGGACATGATCGGCGCCGTGCGGCGCGGCATCGACATGTTCGACTGCGTGTTGCCCACGCGCTCCGGGCGCACGGCACAGGCGTTTACCCACCGCGGGACGGTCAACCTGCGCAACGCCCGGCACAAGCGCGACCCGGCACCGCTCGACCGGTACTGCGCCTGCCCCACCTGTACGAAGTACACGCGCGCCTATCTGCACCATCTGTTCAAGGCCGAGGAGATGCTGGGTCCCATGCTGGTCACGCAGCACAACCTGACCTTCTACCAGGGGCTGATGGCCGGGCTGCGCCGGGCTATATCCGAAGGGGGAATGGCGGACTTCGCCGAGGCGATGACGGCGGCACTCGCGGACCGCGCCGCGCCGCCCTGGACCGGGGCACAGGACGAACCGACGGAGACACGGCCATGAGCGAGGACGACGGGCGCAGCCTGACCCAGCTCGGCGCGGAGACGCCCGTACCGGCCTCGCCGGACGCGGCGCTGCTGGAACGGGCGCCCAACCCGCACCCGGACGAGGTCTATCTGGTGCGCTTCACCTGCCCGGAGTTCACTTCGCTGTGCCCGATGACCGGGCAGCCGGACTTCGCCCACTTCGTGATCGACTACGTCCCGGGCCGCCACATCGTGGAGAGCAAGTCGCTCAAGCTGTACCTGCACAGCTTCCGCAACCACTGCGGATTCCACGAGGATGTCACGCTGACCATCGTCAAGCGCCTGCGCGCGGAGATCGCGCCGCAGTGGCTGCGCATCGGCGGCTACTGGTATCCGCGCGGGGGCATCCCCATCGACATCTTCCACCAGACGGGACCGCCGCCCGAGGGCCTGTGGCTGCCCGACCAGGGCGTGCAGCCCTACCGCGGGCGCGGCTGACGCGCTGGCCTTGGGCGGTGCCGCGACGACGCGTAGGCTCCCGGCATGACCGGCCCTTCCGCCTCCCCCGACGAAACGCGCGAGCCCAAGGCCGCCATCCGCACGCATGCGCTCGATCTGGGCTTCGACGCCGTGGGCTTTGCCGAGGCGGAGATGCACGAGGCGGCCCAGGTGGGCTTGCTCAGCTACATCGACCGGGGCTACCACGGCGATATGGGCTGGCTCGCCGACACGGCGGAGCGCCGCCGCCATCCCCGGGCGCTGTGGGGGGAGGCGCGCAGCGTCGTGGTCCTGGCACTGAACTACGGGCCTGGCCGCGACCCGCTGGCCATGCTCGACCGGCCCGAGCGGGGCACCATTTCGGTCTACGCCCAGAACCGCGACTACCACGACCTGGTCAAGAAGCGGCTCAAGCACCTCGCCCGCTGGATGGCCCAGGAACTGGGCGCGCAGGTCAAGGTCTTCGTGGACACCGCACCGGTCATGGAGAAACCGCTGGCCCAGCGCGCCGGTCTGGGCTGGCAGGGCAAGCACACCAACCTGCTGGCGCGGGACTGGGGGAACTGGCTGTTCCTGGGCGAGGTGTTCACCGACCTGGATCTCGCGCCGGATGCTTCCGAGACGGACCACTGTGGAAGCTGCCGCGCCTGTCTGGACGCCTGCCCCACCAACGCCTTTCCCGCGCCGTATCAGCTCGATGCGCGGCGCTGCATCAGCTACCTCACCATCGAGCACAAGGGGCCCATCCCGCGGGAATTCCGCGCCGCAATGGGAAACCGGATCTACGGCTGCGACGACTGCCTGGCCGTGTGCCCGTGGAACAAGTTCGCTCAGCGCAGCGCGGAAACCGCATTTCACCCGCGCCTGGAGCTGACCGCCCCGCGCCTGGCCGACCTCGTCGGGCTCGACGACGCCGGCTTCCGACAGGTGTTCACCGCCAGCCCCATCAAGCGCCTGGGCCGCGACCGGCTGGTGCGCAACGTCCTGGTCGCCATCGGGAACAGCGGCGACCCCGATTTCCTACCCTTGGTGCGCGCGCGCCTGGACGACCACGCCGGCGTGGTGCGCGCCATGGCCGTGTGGGCGCTCGCGCGGGTGGCGTCTGCGGAAACCCTGCACGCGGAAGCCGCGGCCCGCCGACCGGTGGAGGCGGACGGCGACGTGCTGGCCGAATGGGCCGCGGAGCTGGATACACCTCAGCCAGACTCGCCGCCCGCATCAGAATCGGCGCCGTCCGCCGATTCCGGCCGCAGGCAGCGGTAGACCGCGCGCGACGGTTGGAGCAACGGGCACGCGTTGAACACCGTGTCGCTACCCAGGTAGCGCAGCCCTGCGCCTTTGGGACACAACGCGCGCGCCGCCGCATCCACGGCCTCGCGGCTCGACCAGAGGCGGCCGTAGCAGACCTGGACGACCACGTTTTCGGGCTGCCCGGCCCATGGGTTGCCCGCGTCGCGTCCGGGCAGCTCGACCGAGCCGGCCGGGGGCGCCTCGCGCTCGAACCGGTCGAACGCGGATTCCGGCACGGCCGCGCGCTGGCCGTCCGTGTAGCTGCGGTCCTGCGCCGCCTGCCCCGGGACCCAGGGCGCGGTGGCGTCGAAGGGCTGGGGCGCGCAGCCGACGGCCGGCAGCAACACGGCCAGAAGGGCCGCCGCCCGCACGTTGCAGCGCGCCCGGTCGGTGTCATATCCCATACCTGCCGTGTAGCAGGCGCACGCCGGGCACGCGAGCCCACCGCCACCACGAACGAGGTCGCCGCATGTCGCCGTCCCGCCCCGTCGCCCTCGTAACCGGCGGTGCCCAGGGGATCGGCCTGGCCATCGCACAGACGCTTCTGGACCGCGGCTGGGCCGTGGTCGCCGGCGACGCGGACACCGACGCCGCCGATGCCGCGGCGCAGGCCCTGGCGCAGCACGGCCCCGTGCACGTCGAACCCCTCGACGTCGGCGATCCCGGCGCGGTCGCACGGGTGATTGCGGATGCGGCCCGGACCTTTGGCCGGCTGGACGGGCTGGTGAACAACGCCGGAATCATGGCGCACGCACCGCCGGAGGAACTCGACATGGCGAGCTGGGAGCGCGTGCTGCGCACCAACCTGACCGGCGCCATGGCGTGCGCTCAGGCCGCGATTCCGCACCTGCGCGCGGCCGGCGGTGCCATCGTCAACATCGCCTCCACGCGCGCCCTGATGTCGGAGCCCGAGACGGAAGCCTATGCCGCATCCAAGGGCGGGCTCGTGGCGCTGACACACGCGCTGGCCGTCTCGCTCGGCCCCGAGATCCGCGTCAACGCGGTCAGCCCGGGCTGGATCGACGTCTCGCGCTGGGGGAATCCGCCGGGTGCCCGGGCACCGGAGACGTTGTCCGCCGAGGACCACGCGCAACACCCCGTCGGCCGCGTGGGCGACCCACGCGATGTGGCTTCGATCGTTGCCTGGCTGCTCAGCGACGCCGCCGGGTTCGTCACCGGCGAGAACATCGTGGTCGACGGCGGCATGACCCGCAAGATGATCTATGCCTGACGGCGCTGTATTTCGGGCACGCGCGTACAGCCGCCGCGTCTTTACCCGAAGTTAAACCGTGCGCGGCTTACCTGAATGCTGCGTGCCTAGCGTGAGCGAGCCCCAACCATGGATGACAGCCGGGACGCACCGGCCGGAATGAGCTGGAACCGGATCGAGCGCTCGGAGCTCGCCAAGGTGCTCCGCGAGCACGCGCGTTTCCTCGAGCGCAAGCCCGGCGGCCGGCGCGCCATGCTGGCGTTCCACGACCTGAGCAACTACGACCTCAGCGGCCAGGATCTCTCCGAGGCCGACCTGACCGGGGCGCGCCTGCGCCGCGCCCGGCTTGCGTGGGCCACGCTGCGCGCGACCAACCTCTTCGGCGCGGACCTGCGCATGGCGAACCTCCAGCACGCCAACCTCACGCGTGCGGACCTGCGCGGGACCTCGCTGCGCGGGGCGAACATCTCGGACTGCAACATGACCGACGCGGACATCCGCGAGGCCCAGCTCGCCCGCTACGACACCAGCGGCGATCTGCACGGCATGGAATTCGAGACCCTGCCCTCGGAGATGTCCACGCTGATCGCGCGCCGCGCCAATCTCTCGCACGCCCAGCTATCGCGCGCCCTGGCCGTGCGGACTGATTTCACCGACGCCATTCTGGACAACAGCAATCTGCGCAAGGCGGACCTGCGCAACTGCGTCATGGTCGGTGCGTCGCTGGACGGAACGGATCTGAGCCAAGCGAACCTTTCCAGTTGCACCATGACCGGTGCCGTGATGACAAGCACCAAGGTCAAGGGCGCGCGCTTTCAGGACGCCGACATCCGCGGGGCGATGCTCGACGACGCGGTAGCCGACGCGCCCGAGCTGTTCGACGCCAAGCGCGCCGTCGGGCGCGATGTGAGCGAGGAGATCGGCGACATCCTGCGCGAGCACGCCACCTGGGTGCAGTCCAACAGCCGTTCGGGCACGCGGGCGAATCTCTCCGACGCGCTGCTCAACGGCTTCCGGCGCCCCGGCGCCGTGCTCACCGCGGCGGTCATGGAACGCGTCACCCTGCGCGGGGCGGATCTGCGCGGGGCGGAAATCGCCATGGGCGCACTCGCCTTTGCGGACCTGCGCGAGGCCGACCTCACCCATGCCGATCTGCGCGGCATCGACCTCTCGCGCGCCCTCGCCGACCGGGGCAACCTGAAGGGCGCGCGCATCAGCCCCGTCGAGAACGTCGCCGGGTCCGGGCAGACCTGGGTGAGCAATCTGGAGCGTGCCAAGCTGCGCGGCGTCGATCTCAGCGGCGCCGATCTGCGCAAGGTTTCCGCAGTCGGCGCGGATTTCCGCGAAGCCAATCTGAATGGTGCCGATCTGCGCGAGGCGGATCTGCGCGACGCTTTCCTGGACGACGCCGATCTCACCGACGCCCGGATGGACGGCGCCACTCGGGATACCACCGCGTAGCCTGGGGCCCTCCCCCGTTTTTGCCGTAATCAAAATCGCCCGCCGCATTCAACGGCTTACATAGGCCTTGCAGCACTTGCAGGGCTGATATCCGCGAGTCGGGCGTTCCCAATGACACAAATTTGGCCAAAATTGGACCGGTCGCGCCCGGCGCACCGGCACGTAGCGGCCACGCTGGGCCGGCGCCGGCCAGGCACAGACCACGCGTCTGGCGGCAGGGATTTCAAAGGGGGAAAGCATGCGGATATCGCAGATGCGCCGCGCTGCCCGGGCCATCCGCCGCTGCGCGCTTCTGCTGGCGACGCCGATCGGGTTCATCCTCGGCGCGGCGCCAGCCGCAGCTCAAGACTCCCCCGATGTGCGCGCGGAGCTGCGCTGTCTCGCGCTGAACATCTATTTCGAGGCGCGCGGCGAGCCCGACCGGGGCAAGATCGCCGTGGGTCAGGTTGTGATGAACCGGGTCCATGCGGCCCGCTATCCCGACTCGATCTGCGGCGTGGTCAAACAGGGCGGCGCGGATCGCCTGCACCAGTGCCAGTTCAGTTGGTGGTGCGACGGGCGCAGCGACATTCCGCGCGACCGGGATGCGTGGGCGCATAGCAAGGCCCTGGCCCAGCAGATCTATTGGGGCCTGGCCGTGGATCCCACCGGCGGTGCGCTATGGTACCACGCACGCTACGTGGCACCCGAATGGCGCACCCGTTTCGCCCGCGGCCCCGTCATTGGCGAACACATCTTCTACCTGCCCACCCGCCGTGTTGCCGCCGCCGAAGTTGCGCCGGGCGCGGTGCGGATGGATTGAAGGGGCGGACCACCGTTTTCAGTGGTTCGGATTGTCCCGGGAAACATTCGATATTGATGGTAGCGGGGGAGGGATTTGAACCCCCGACGCCGGGATTATGATTCCCGCGCTCTAACCACTGAGCTACCCCGCCACGCAGCCGGCGCGGGCATCGCCCTGCCGGTGCGAGCGATATAGATGCCCGCGGCTGCGCCTGTCAAGCGCAGGCCTGGTGCCGGAAATCCGCGGCCGCGTCCGTGCCGGCCCGAGCCTCGGTGGCGGCGATCCAGCCGCCGCCCAGCACGCGCGTGCCATCGTAGCACACCGCCGCCTGCCCGGGGGAGATGCCATACTGCGGCGCATCCGGAACCACGCATGCCGGCCCGTCGCCCTGCCCCGGCAAAACCGTCGCCGATACAGGCGCCATCGCCGAGCGCAGCTTTACGCTCACGCGCCGGCCGGCCGCCGGCAGGGGCCGCGTGTCCAGCCAGTTCACCCCGCGCAGGTGGATGACGTCACACGCCAGCGCCCGGCGCGGACCGACCACCACGCGCCGCGTCTCGGGCTCCAGGCGCACCACGTACATGCGCTCGGCCGTGCCGCCGAGGTTGAGACCGCGCCGCTGGCCCACGGTGAAGTGAATGATACCCTGGTGCGTGCCCAGCACATTGCCCGCGAGGTCGACGATTTCGCCGGGTTCCAGCGCGCCCGGGCGCAGCTTGGCCACGACCTCGGTGTAATCGCCCTGGGGAACGAAGCAGATGTCCTGGCTGTCCGGCTTGCTCGCCACGTTCAAGCCCAGCTCGCCGGCGAGTTCGCGCGTCGCCGCCTTGGGCTGCCCGCCCAGCGGAAAGCGCAGGAAAGCGAGCTGCTCGCGCGTCGTGGCAAACAGGAAGTAGCTCTGGTCGCGCGTCTCGTCGACGGCGCGGTGCAGTTCGGGACCGTCGGGGCCCAGCTCGCGGCGGATATAGTGACCCGTGGCCAGGCAGTCCGCGTCCAGATCGCGGGCCGTCTCCAGCAGGTCGCGGAACTTCACCGTCTGGTTGCAGCGTACACAGGGAATGGGAGTCTCCCCGCGCGCATAGCTGTCGGCGAAGTCCTCGATGACGTCGCGCCGGAACCGGTCCTCGTACCCCAGGACGTAGTGCGGCATGTCCAGCCGGTCGGCGACCCGCCGGGCGTCGTAGATGTCCTGCCCCGCGCAGCACGCCCCGCTCTTGTGGACGGCCGCCCCGTGGTCGTAGAGCTGCAGGGTCGCGCCCACGACGTCGTACCCCTCGCGACGCAGCAGCGCCGCGGTGACGGAACTGTCCACCCCGCCCGACATGGCGACGACCACACGCGTCGCACCGGGCGCCTTGTCGATACCCAGGCTGTTCATGGCACCTCCGGGATATACGACTGCGACCTTGCGACGCAAGGCGCTCACGCGGCGGCCTTGAGCCGCTCGACGGCCCGGCGCAGGGGCGCGTCGTCCTGGTGCAGGCCCAGGGGCGTGGAAAAGTGCCCGCGATTGGCGACGAAGAGGTTGGCCCGCGGCACGCCCCAGCGCCGGGACAACGCCAGGCCGCCCTTGTAGGGCGTGACGCTGTCGTGACTCCCCAGCAGCATGATCAGGTCCGCCGGGTCCATGACCGGATCGCCCTGCGGCTCCAGCAGGCCGCGCCAGCGCGCCAGGGAATCGTGGTCCCAGCCGGCGCGGTGCAGCGCATCGCTCACGCCCAGCCCCTTGGCAAAGGCGCCCTCATAGGACACCGCCATCATGTCGCCGCTGGTGCATACGAGGAACATCACCTCGGGCTGCAGCTCGGCCGGCCAGTGCCGGGCCGCCGTCCCCACGATCTGCGCCGTCAGCGCGCCCAGGCTCAGACCGCCGATCGCCACGGGACCGCGGCTGGTCGCACGCGCCCACTGGATGAGCTGCGCCGCTTCCGTCACCCAGGCCTGGATGAGGTCGATGTAGCCCTTGGGCGCGAATGCCAGCGCCGGCTCGCCGCCGTGGTACCCGGGCCGCATGCGCCGGCCGTGCCACGGCCCCTCGGGACGGATGACCCGGATCCCGTCGCTCGCCGCGAGCGCGTTCACCGGATCCGCCTGGGCGCGCCACATTTCCATCTCCATGCCGATGCCGTGGAGATAGATCAGCGTCGGCGGATCCGTGGCCGCCGTGGGCGTGTAGACGCGGGCGCGGGCCGTGTCGCCCAGAAGCGACGGCCATTCCAGCCAGCTCACCCGGCCGTAGTCGCTCACGATGGCATGGCTCTGGCGCAGGTTGGCCCGCGCCGGCGGCGGAAACGCCCTGGCCGGACTTCCCAGCCGGTGGCCGTGCGCCTGCGTCAGCGTCGCCTCGTCGGCGATGTCGAAGGCCACGCGCGGCAGCTTCCGCGCCAGCCGCAGCGGCGCGGCGTAAGCGCGCGTGACCATGAGCGCCTGGGCAGCGCGCTCGCGTTCCGCCTCGGCTTCGGACAGCGTACGCGCATCCGGCGCCATGTCGGCGAAATACAGATCGCGCCACGCCCGCGTCGCTTCGTGAAAACGGGTGTCCGCGCGCGCCACGGCGTCCAGCAGCGTGTCGATGATCACCTTGGGCGGCCGGTTCACCGGGCACTGCGCCAGGAACGCCTCGCGCGAGCCCTGCGCCCCCCGCGCCGCCGCCCAGGCGCGCGAGAGGGGAAAGAACACACGCGTAACCCAGCGGATGGTGACCCGGTCGAACCACGGGCGCAGAATGTACTGCCCCGGCCGGCCGCTGAGGATCGTCATGTCGCGCGGCGGCGGCAGGGTCTCGGCGTCGACCTCGCGCACCCCCCGCCCGGAAAGCGTCTTTGTCATGGCCATGGAGCCTCGCACGTTCCGGGGGCAAAGAGAAGCGCGCCGTGCGCCGCACGGATGCGCGTCGAGGCCCCGATGTGCCAGGCTCGCTGCCCGCCTGCGCCGCGCTTGACAGGTGTGCGCATCCTGGGACTGTCATCCGTGCCACCGGCGAACGAGGGAGATCGGCCGGGCATGATCTGGGAAGCCGCGTTTATCTGGCGCGCGCTGCTTGCGGGCGTGGGCGTCGCCCTGGCCGCGGGCCCGCTGGGCTGCTTCGTGGTCTGGCGGCGCATGGCGTACTTCGGCACGAGCCTGGCGCATACCGCGTTCCTGGGCATCGCGTTGGGCATCGCGCTGGGCGTGGCGCCCATGTTCGGCATCGCGGTCTCCGCCATCGTGGTGGCGCTGCTTCTGATTGCGCTGCAGCACCAGAACCTTCTCGCCGACGACACGCTGCTCGGGATCCTGGCGCACGGCGGCATGGCGCTGGGGCTGGTCGCGCTGAGCTTCATGGAAGGCATGCGCGTCGACCTGCTCACCTATCTCTTTGGCGACGTGCTCGCGGTCTCCTGGGCCGATCTGGCCTGGATCTACGCCGCCAGCGCGGCCAGTTTGGCGGTGCTGGCGCTGCTCTGGCGGCGCCTGCTGCTCATCTCGGTCCACGCCGAGCTGGCGGCGGCGGAGGGGATCGCTGTCCTGCCCATCCGGCTGGTGTTCATGATCCTGTTGGCGATCCTCATCGCCATCGCCATGAAGGTCGTGGGCATCCTGCTTATTACCTCGCTGCTGATCATCCCGGCGGCAACCGCCCGCCGTTTCGCCGCGACGCCGGAGCGCATGGCGGTTCTCGCCTCGGCCCTGGGGGTAGCCGCCGTCGTGGGCGGACTCGCGGCATCCATCGCGGCGGACACGCCGTCTGGCCCGTCGGTGGTGACGGCCGCCGCGGTGCTGTTCGCGCTGAGCAGTATCGCCGGCGGCTGGCTCGTGCCGGGCCGTTCGCGCCGCGGCCGTGCACCCGCGGGCGATTGACGCGGCGGGGCAAAACCGGCAGGAACGCGCGCACGACGGGCCGCGGGCGCGCCAGCCGCGCCGCGGTCCAGGCTCCCAGAGGCAAGGACCCGTCACAATGGACGAGCATCAGCAGCGCGACGTCGCCGCCAAGAAGATCCTGACCGCGATGCAGGAGGCCATCGACGAGGGCGCGAGCGCGGAGGTGGTCAAGCTGGTCACCCTGTCCGCCGCCGTGACCAACTTCGTCAACGATTACGGCGAGGACGCCACCGCCGGCATCCTCGAAACCCTGCCCGAAAAGGTGCGCAACGGCGCGTTCAGCCAGCGCAGCGCCGAGGGCGACGGCGGGGCCGACACCGGCGGCGCCGACGACGCCTGACGCCTCTACCGCTTCTTTTTTCACCGCCAGGCCAGCACAGCCGGCTGGTGCCACGTCCGGCGGCCATTCGCCGCCGGGCGCGATGCACCGCCGGCTTTGTTGTGTTCGCGCCCGGGATCCCGCCCAGGGGAGGCAGCGGTATACGTTTTGCGCAGATCGGGATTGCGCTCACTGCAATTTTTTGCCAACCTGTCGGTACGACACTAAAACATTGTCCATTTGCGACACGCCGGTCCGGCGGCCAGCGTCGCTGTCGGCGGCCGCGGCCCTGCGGGATCCCGATCCATCAATAATGACGAACACGGAGGCGCACGCGATGACGCATCCTTTTCACGCCAGTTTCATGCGCGGCCTGGCGGTTTCTGCGGGCCTGGCGGCCGCGGCGCCCGCGGCGATGGCCGCGGATAAGCCGGGCGAGGGCGTAACCGTCGAGATGCCCAGGCCGGCCTGGGACACCGGATGGTTCCAGGTCGAGGTCTACAAGGAAATGATGCGCGAACTCGGCTATCGCTTCGAGACCTCGCCGACGCTTGACAACCCGGTGTTCTACAGCGCCGTGGGCCAGGGCGACGTGGACCTCTGGGTCAACGGCTGGTTCCCGAACCACAACAGCTATACGGACACGTTCCAGCCGGGCGCCAAGAAGGTCGGCTACGTCGCCGAGGGCGGCGCGCTCCAGGGCTATCTGATCTCCAAGAGATACGCCGAAGAATACGACATCACCCACCTCACCGACTTCAAGCGGGATGAGGTCAAGGCGGCGTTCGACACGGACGGCGACGGCAAGGCCGAGTTGGCCGCATGCCCGCCGGGCTGGGGCTGCGAGAACGTCATCCGCCACCACCTGGACGCCTACGGCCTGCGCGCCCACGTCGATCCGATCAAGGCCAGCTATTCGGCGAGCATGGCCGACATGGTGGCCAAGCATAAGAACGGCGAGCCGGTGTTCTTCTACACCTGGACCCCCAACTGGACCGTGGGGATCCTCAAGCCCGGCAAAGACGTGGTCTGGGTGACCGTGGAGGACACGCGGCATCCCAACGACCTGGCGCCGTCGCAGACCACAGTCCGTGGACTGGCCTCCTGCACCCAGGATCCGTGCAACCTTGGCTGGGGCATCAGCGATATCCGCCCGGTCGCCAACAAGGAATTCCTGGCCGACAACCCGGCGGTGGCGAAGCTGCTCGCTGTCGCGCGCATCCCGATCCGGGACATCCACGCCCAGAACGCCAAGATGTTCCGGGGCGAAGACAGCCAGGAAGACCTGGTGCGCCACGCAGAAAACTGGATCGCGGACAACCGCGACCAAGTCGACCGCTGGCTGAAGCAGGCCCGCGCGGCCGCCGAGACAAGCTAACCACGCCCCGCGACGGCGCCGCATCGATCTCCGACGGGCCGGTGCCCAGCTCTGGGTGCCGGCCCGTTGTCCTTGCCGGCGCCGGCGCGGCCGTTACAGATATGCGCCCGGCTTGGGCAAGGCGTACTCGGTAAGCGCCTGCGTCAGGAACGTGTAGGCCTCGTCCACGGAATCCGTGATCTTGACCAGCTCGACGTCGCGCGCGTCGATGGTGCCGTAGCGCACCAGCGCGTCGAAGTTCACCACGCTCTTCCAGAAGTCCGAGCCGAACAGGACAATGGGCATGTGCTTGCGGATCTTCTCCGTCTGCAGGAGCGTGAGCATCTCGAACAGCTCGTCCAGCGTGCCGAAGCCGCCGGGGAAGAACACAATGCCCTTGGCGAGATAGGTGAACCAGAACTTGCGCATGAAGAAATAGTGGAACTCGAAGCCGAGTTCGCGCGTGACGTACGGGTTCTCGTGCTGCTCCTGCGGCAGGGAGATGGACAGGCCGATGTTCATCCCCCGCGCCTCGGAGGCGCCACGGTTCGCCGCCTCCATCACGCCGGGGCCGCCCCCGGTGCAGACCACGAAGCGCTTTTCATTGGCATCGAGCTGCTTCGACCACAGCGTCAGGCGGTACGCCAGATCGCGCGCCGTCTCGTAGTACGTCGACATCTCCAGGTCGTGGCGCGCCGTCTCGACGTCGATCTCGCCCTCGCCCGCCTCGGCCTTGTGCAATGCGGCCTCGGCCTCGTCGCGCGGCTTCAGGCGGGCCGAGCCCATGAACACGATGGTGTCGTCCACCCGGTAGGTCGCGAAACGCTGCTCGGGCTCCATGTACTCCGAGAGGATGCGCAGCGGCCGCGCTTCCTTGCTCTCCAGGAAATCGCGGTTGTTGTAGGCCTTCGTGGGCTGGCGATACCGGTTCGACATGACACTTTCGGTGGGCTGGGATTCCGGGGCGGAAAGCATGCCTGCCGCCGCCCGCACACCGCAAGGCCCCGAAAGACGGCGGCCCGCCGCGACCGGAACGCGCCGCGGCGGGCCGTGAACCCGGTGAGACCGGCCGGCGACGGGCTCAGCCGGCGTTGTCGATCGCCTTGGAGATGAGCTGCGCGGCCTCGTCCGCGTCGCCCCAGCGGCGGACCTCGACCCACTTGCCCTTCTCCAGGTCCTTGTAGTGCTTGAAAAAGTGCGCGATCTGCTCGCACAGGATGTCCGGCAGATCCTGGTAGCTCTTCACGTCCGTGTAGTACGGGTTGAGCTTGTCTACCGGCACGGCGACGATCTTCTCGTCCTCGCCTTCCTCATCGGCCATGACCAGCACGCCCACAGGCCGCGCGGCGATGACCGCGCCGGGGACCACCGGATTCGGGCTGACCACGAGGACGTCCGCCGGGTCACCGTCGTCGCACAATGTGTGCGGGATGAAGCCGTAGTTCGCCGGATAGAACATCGCGGTATGCAGGAACCGGTCGACGACGAGCGCGCCCGAATCCTTGTCGAACTCGTACTTCACGGGATCGCTGCCCTGGGGCACCTCGACGAGGACGTTGATTTTCCAGGGCGGCTCCTTCCCCGCGGAAATCTTCGCGAGATCCATGGAATCCTCCGTTTGCTTGAAACACGGGTCGTTCAACGACGGCGGGCGCCGGGCGCGCATCCTGCGCGGTTTGCCCGCCCGCTTCAAGCTGACGGCGAGCTACAGCGCCGTCAGCCAGGCGCGCACGAGATCCGCCTCCAGGTCCTTCGCCGCCTCACGCCACGCCGCCAGGCGCTGCGGGTCCACCTCGCCCCCGCCCCGGCGCCGGGCGTCGTAGCGCTTGCGCGCCTTGCGGTCGGTGATCATGACGGCGAACGCCAGATCCCGGTCGCTGGTCGTCCGCATGTAGCCGGCGAGCCCGCTGGCGAAGTGCATCGTGCCCGTTTTGCCCCAGACGCGCAGCGCCGTCCCCGGCGCGTCCAGGCGGCCGCCCAGCGCCCCGGCGCTTCCCGACACCGGCAGCAGCCCGCGGATGCCGCGCTGCTCGCCCGCGGCCGTCGCGTAGGTCCGCTCCGCCGCGTAATTCAGCATCGCCGCGACCTGCGCCGGGGTCGCCCGGCCCGCCGCGGTCAGCCCGGAATGGTTGCGCGGTGCAAAGCCGCGCCAGCGCATCTCGGGCAGGGTCTGGCGCCACCACTGGTTGATCGTGGCGCTGGACTGCGGCAGCGACAGCGTCCGTCCGGTCATCGCCTGCGAGGTCGCCCCGCCCAGCAGCTCGGCGACCAAGTTGTTGGAGTGCTCGAACATGGCCGCGACGATGGCAGCCACCGGCTCGCTGCGGTGCGCGGCCAGGGTGCGCGCCTCGGCGGGACCGTTGCCCG
>Ga0207714_1001116_pt1 | contig 17789 bp, 16 predicted proteins | sample PonA232FremontCA_2_FD_187270 | JGI IMG/M metagenome (GOLD analysis project Ga0207714, IMG submission 187270) | Marine sediment microbial community from Fremont, CA, USA - Pond A23 Sediment 2 (SPAdes) | ecosystem: Environmental > Aquatic > Marine > Unclassified | place: USA: Fremont, California...
TCTCCACGTCGAAGCCGATGGCAGTGGGGGCCGCCCCGGCGGAGTCGGTCGTCGCCGAATCGAGCAGGCTGATGGCCGCCGCGTTCCGAATTTCGACGGCCGCGCCCATGCCGCTGCCGTCGTTGTGGCGGCACTGTTCGGCGTAGAACCCCACGTCGAAGGCCACGCTGTCGGACTGGATCTGGTTCGCGTGGTCGACGGGGAGCTCCCACCGGAACCCCACGTAGTACGTCATCGAGTTCTCGAAACAGGCGCGGCCGACGGCATCGCCGTCGATTGCCCCGTCGCCGTCGAGGGGAATCCCGTTCCCCGTCGACAGGAGCGCGAGCACCTGCCGGAGGGTCGGGTTCGCCGTCGGATCGGCGTTGCCGCCGAGCAGGACGGGTTCGCCGGCGTCGACGTCGGCGTCGCCGTCGACGTCGTACCAGACGGTGACCCGAATCTCGTCCAAGAGCTCCACGTCGTTGTCGAGGGCCGTCGTCACCTCGGACGGGGAGCCGGCCTCCTGCCCGTCGGTCCGTTCGGGCTCGGTCACGTCGTTCTCGCGAGCCTCGAGCAAGCCGCCGTTCAGCCAGATGTAGCCGGGGTTGTCGAACAGGTGGAGGCTGAAGGAGACGCCCCCGCTGTCGCCGGGCTTGACGTCGTCGAGGTCGAGGATCGGTCCGTCGAGGTCCTGCGGGACGTCGGCGAACTGCGACCGGAACGCCGCCTCGACCTGCTCGCGCTCGGCGTCGGTCAGGTCGGCGTACGTGCGTTCGAACAGGTTGTCGGCGATTGTTTCGCGCGTGAACAACGGGTCGCGCACGTCGTCGGCGCCGGTGATTCGGTCGCCGAAGCGGTTCGTCGCGAAGGTGTCCGGGGTTTCGTTCTCGTACTCGTCGGGATACGCGGTGACGTACTCGAAGCCGTTCGGTCCGGTGTAGGTCACCTGCCAGTCGAGCATGAGGTCGAACTCGCCGGCGGTCAGCCGGTTGTTCCCGAACGTCTCCTGGTCGGAGAAGTACGCGGTCGTGCCGAGGCCGGCGCCCGCGGAAGCGACGCCGACGGTGCCGAGACCGGCGAGCAGGCGTCGGCGGGTGAGTGTGAGTTTTGTCATGGTATGGGGGAAGACCCATCGGCGGGATCGAACCGCCGGATGGCCGCCGTCGCGTGGACGGTCCGTATGGGTTGGGTCGTAGTGAACCCCGTCAGCGGCCGACCGCGGCGCTCACGGGATCTGACGAGTTACGAGGGGGCGGGCGCCTCGTCCTCGGGGATCATCCCAGTGCCGGTGTTGTGCCGGGACTGCTCGGCGTAGAAGCCGATGTCGAAGCCGACCGTGTCGCCCTGGATCTGGTTCGCGTGGTTGACGGGAAGCCACCACTGGAAGCCGACACAGTGAGTGACGCCCGCGCCGGTGAACGCGTCACGGTTCGGGTCGTTCTCGGGGTCGGCGAGTTCGTCGAAGACGGTCGAGCGGTCGCCGTCGAGGGGCACGCCACGGCCCTCGTTGCCCGAGAGCGCCGCCAGCGCCGTCCGGAGGCTGCCGTTGAAGAAGACTTTCTCCTGGACCACGACTTCGGCGGCGATGTCGTCGGCCACGTCGACGAAGTTGCTGACGGGCGTTTCGTTGTAGAAGCCCGCGCTCGCGATTTCGTCCTCAAGGTAGACGCTCAGATCCGTACCGTCACCGAGGTCGGCGTTCGGATCGTCGCCGATGTTGAGGACGGCGATCCGGGAGCCGTCCGGACCGGCCTTGACGAGATCCGCGACCGCCGCAGTCTCGTCCTGTTCGGCGGCGTCGACCGCCGAGTTGGTGGTGCCGCCGTCGTAGCCGGCCGTGTTGTCGTCGTCGGAGAAGCCCGGGTCGCTCCGGGGGGCCGTGTACGAGGAGCTGTCCACGGAGGCCGTGTAGGTCTTGCTCGTGTCGCCCTCGTAGTTGGGGCCGCCGTCGGAAATCACCACGACGACGGGCAGGGCGTCGGGACGACCCTGGTCGTCGAGCACCTGGTCCGCGATGTCGAGCCCTGCGGGCAGGGGCGTGTTGCCGCCGTAGCTGAGGCTCGGGAGACTGAAGTTGCCGGGGGTGGTCAGCCCGGAGAGGCCGGTTACGCTGCCGCCGCCGAAGCCGACGGCGCCCACCTGCGCGGAGCCGTCGGTCGGGAGGGCGTCGACGAACGCGACGATGCCGTTCTCGAGGTCTGTCTGCTCGTCACCCGTGATCGAGCCGGACGTGTCGATGGCGAGCATGATGTCGACCTCGCCGCGTCGCTCGACCTGATTGTCACAGTCCGGGTCGTACCACATTCGGACCTGCATCTCGTCGAGCAGTTCGACGACGCCTTCCATCTCGTCGGGGTCGTTGCGCTCGGGCTCTGTGAGAATACCCTCGCCCGTGAACTCCTCGTTCAGCATGCCGTTCATCCAGACGTAGCCGGGGTTGTCACAGAGGTGGAACGAGAAGGTGACCTCGCCGAAGTCGCCGGGCTTGACGTCGCTCAGGTTGATCAGGGGGTCGCCCGGAGCGGTCACGTCGTTGCTCGTCCGGTTCTCCGCGTAGAGACCCTCACTGCGCTCTTGGGCGTCCGCGTTGCCCACGTTGGTCAGGCCGGCCTCACCGTTGCAGACCTGTGCGTCGCTGAACTCGTCCTGGATCCCGTCGCCGTCGCTGTCCGGGAGCGCCTCGATGGAGGTGGCGTCCCAGAAGGCGTCCTTGTTCTCCTGGAAGGTGCCGTCGCCGAGGAACCGGACCGCCACCGCGCGGGCGTCCGGGTTGTCGACCGCGGGAAGGATGTACTGGCTGTCGTCGAGGATGTCGATCTCGCCTTCGGGGACGAGTTCGATCAGGTCACGCCCCGCCGAGCCGTCGTAGTAGTGTTCCTCCCAGTCGACGAGCAGGTCGAGCGTGCCGGCCGTCAGCTGGTTGTTCTGGAACGTTTCCTGGTCGGAGAAGTACGCGGTCGTGCCGAGTCCCGCCCCCGCGGAGGCGACGCCGATCGTTCCGAGTCCGGCGAGTACCTTTCGCCGCGAGATGCTGAATTGTCGGTCGTTGGTCATGATGTTGTGTGCCCGCCGCGGCCGACGTCGTCGGTCCCCGGTTCGGGTCAACCAACCCTGGGTGGCCAGGGGATATAGGTAATCACCGACCTCCTACGGCCGAACGACGCCGTAGCGAGTTCTACGGCCCTCATAGCGGTATCTATGGGGTCCGTAGGATACGTCAGGGGAACCCTGTAGCCGGCCGACGCGGTGGATGGGCCGCCCGGAATTCGGCTATGGAACCGTTACACAGGACGCCGACGGCGGTTCGGGCCCCATACCTATACTCGATTCCCGCCTCCCGTCGGTAGATGAGTCAGCAGGTTACGCGACGATCCATGACGGAGTGTCAGATTCACGGCCTACTCGCCAACGAACGGCGGCGGGCGGTGATCGAACGGCTGGACGCTTCGATCGGTACCGTCACCGTGCGCGACCTGTCGACGGCCATCGCGGAGACGGAGACGGGACAGTCGCCGCCGCCGACGCGCGTCCGCGAGAGTGTCTACACCTCGCTTCACCAGACTCACCTCCCCAAACTGCACGCGGTGGGCGTCGTCGAGTACGACCGCGAACGGAGTCTGGTTCACGTCCGCCCCGCGGTGCGGCAGATCGATCGACACATGGACGTGGTGAACGGCCTGGGGATCACCTGGGGCGAGTACTACCGGGCGCTCGGGGTGTTCGGACTCACGCTGGTGATCGGCTCGCTAACCGGCCTGCCGGTCGTCAGCGCCATCGATCCCCTGCTTCCGGCCAGTGGTACGCTCGCCCTCTTCGCCGTCTCCGGCGCCGTCCAACTCTGGGACGACCGCTGGCGCGTCCGTCGGGCGGTCGAACGACTGTTCCGCCGACACGTCGGGTCGGGAAAGCGGTCCATACCTATGTCCGAATCACGCGTCGAGAACGACCGAGACGCCGACCGACGGCGACCCTAACACTATGACCATCCTTCACCGATACCGGAACCCCGCCTACACCGGTCCGAACCGGTGTGTCCCGTGCACGATCACGAACGTCGCCATCGCGACCCTCGGCTCGCTAGCGCTGGCGGCGGTCGCCCCACCGCTCGGCGTCGCCGCCGTCGCCGTTGCGCTCCTGATTATCTACCTCCGGGGCTACCTCGTCCCCGGAACGCCGACGTTCACCCGGCGGTACTTCCCGGATTGGCTCCTCGCCGTCTTCGACAAGGCCGATCCGGCCCCCAGGTCCGTCGACGTGGAGGAGACGCTCGTCGCCGCGGGCGTCCTCCACGACGAGGCGGCCGACCTCGTCCTCGATCCGCGGTTCGCGACGGCGTGGGCGGAGCGCATCGACGACGCCGACGCCGAACGCGACGGTCTGAACGACGCCGACACCAACCGTCTGGACGCGGTCGAACTGGCCGCGCTGACGGACCTCGCTCCCGACACTCTCGACATCCAGCGCTACGGCGAGGCGGTGGTCGCCACCCTCGACGCCGAGCGGATCGGTCGCTGGGAGTCGCGCCCGGCGTTCGTCGCCGACGTGGCCGCCGCGCGCGAACTCGACGACTGGGTGCCGCGGTGGCGCTCCATCCCCCTCGCGGGGCGGAGCGAACTGCTCGGGGCGCTCAGGCTGTTCCTCGAACGCTGTCCGGCTTGCGACGCCGCGCTGACGCTCGATCACGACGTCGTGCGCTCCTGCTGCCGTGAGCGCGACGTGATCGCGGTGTCGTGTTCCGGCTGTGGGGCGCGTCTGCTCGAAGCCAACTTCGACGTGAGCGTATTGGACGCGGACGCGGAGACGGAGGCGGCCTCGACGGTGTCGCCGGTCGAAACTCACTAACCCTCCCCCCGCGAATCCCCGTCGATGACTCCGCTGGAGCGGTACGAATCGCTCGTCGACGACCCCGGCGCCTTCCGGGCGGCCTGTGACCGACCACTCCCGTCGGTGGTCCGCGTCAACACGATCAAAGTGACCGTCGAGCGGGTGCGTGCGGCCCTCGACGCCGAGGGCGTCGCCCACGAGCCGACCGACTGGCATCCGGGCGTCATGCGACTACCCGACGATTCGCCCGGCCACAACTGGCCCCACGCCCACGGCTGGATTCACGGTCAGGAGGAGGTGTCGAACCTCCCGGCTTTGATTCTCGATCCCCAGCCCGGCGACCGGGTGTGGGACGCCTGCGCCGCGCCGGGCAGCAAGACGACACAGCTCGCGGCGCTGATGCGGGACTCGGGGATCCTCGTCGGCAACGACAACACCCTCGGTCGCCTCTCCGCGCTCCGGCACAACGCCGAACGCCTCGGCGTGACGAACCTCGTCGTCACGAACCAGGACGCGCGCAACTTCTCGCTGAAGCCGCTGGGGGAGCGTCACGAGGAGGGCGTTGCCGCCTTCGACCGCGTCCTCGTCGACGCCCCCTGTTCCTGCGAGGGGACGATCCGCAAGAATCCCGACGCCTTCGACACGTGGAGTCTGGATCACGTCCACGGCGTCGCCGGCGTCCAGAAGGGCATCCTCCAGCGGGCGGTACAGGCCACCCGCCCCGGCGGTACCGTCGTCTACTCCACCTGTACCTTCGCGCCCGAGGAGAACGAGGCGGTGCTGGATCACATCCTGAGCGCGGAGGACTGCCGCCTCGTCGACTTCGACGCGCCGCTCGACGGCGTCCCCGGCGTCACCGAGTGGGAGAGCGAGGAGTACGATCCCAGCGTCGAGAAGGCGCTGCGGATCTACCCCCACCACAACGATACGGGGGGCTTCTTCTGTGCGAAGCTGGAGGTGGGCGCGTGAGCGACAACGACGGCCAGCGGTTCGACCGCTTGCCCGCGACGGCCGACGACCGCGAGGTGTCTGGGCGGGCGACCCGGAGCGAAGTGATCGAGTGGTGGGTCGACCGCTTCGGTCTGCCGGCGGACGCCTTCGACGGCTACACCTTCTGGGAGAAAGGCGCCGGCAAGGTGTGGATCTTCGCGGACGACCTGCCGACCCCCACCGCGGTGGAGGGGCTGGGCATGACGTTCCTGCGCACTCGGCAGGAACACTGGAAGCCGACGACGAACGCCGTCCAGCGGGTCGGCTGCGAGGCGACGAAAAACGTGATCGAACTCGACGCCGAGGCGGCGCGGCGCTTTCTCGCCGGCGAGGATCTCGAACCGGCGTGGGACGGCGACTGGGGCTACCTGATCGTCGTGCATTCGATCGCGGGTGGCGTCGAACCCATCGGCGTCGGCCTGTACGTCCACGACGAGTTGCGGTCGGTGATTCCGAAGGGGCGGCGAGCGTCGGTATCGCCGCCCGAATAAAGGCAGCCAACCGGCTACTTCTCGGGCGCGACGGTATCGCCGACGGATCGGTCGCGTTCGGCCGCCCGCTCGATCCGCGGGCTCTCGGGTCGGACACCGTCGAAGAGGTCGATTTTCTCGGGGGGGAGCCGCGCGGTCAGCGAGTCCCCCTGTTCGACCGCGAGGTCGGGGTCGACTTCGGCCAGGAATTCGGTGCCGTCGAGGTCGATGTGGACGATCTGGACGTTCCCCATCAGTTCGACCACGTCGACGGTTGCCTCGAACGTGTAGTCGCCCGCCGACGCGACTATCTGGACGCTCTCCGGGCGGACGCCGAGGGTGAGCGGGTCGGCCGTCGACGCGGCCGCGAGTTCGTCGGGGACGCGGACCGACACGTCCGCCGCGTCGGCGTGAAACACCCCGTCCGAGAGCGACCCGGTGAGTAAGTTCATGCTCGGACTGCCGATGAACTCGGCGACGAACCGGTTGGCCGGGCGGCGGTACACCTCCTTCGGCGGGGCGAGTTGCTGGATCTTGCCCTCGTTCATCACGGCGACGCGGTCGCCCATCGTCATCGCCTCCTCCTGGTTGTGCGTGACGTGGACCATCGTCACGCCGAGGCTCTGTTGCAGGCGGACGACTTCCGTCCGCATCTCCTTTCGCAACTTGGCGTCGAGGTTCGCCAGCGGTTCGTCCATGAGGAAGGCCTGCGGGTCGCGGACGAGCGCGCGCCCGAGTGCGACGCGCTGTTGCTGTCCACCGGAGAGGTTGGCCGGCTTCCGGTCGAGGAGTTCCGTGATGTCGAGCATCTCGGCGGCCTCCTCGACGCGGTCGGCCATCTCCGCTTTCGGCACGTCACGGGCCTCCAACGGAAACGAGATGTTCCGCCGGACCGTCCGGTGGGGGTAGAGGGCAAACGACTGAAACACCATCGCGATGTCGCGGTTCTGTGGCTGGACGTCGTTGACGCGCAGACCGTCGATCAGGACGTCGCCGCTCGTCGGCGACTCCAGACCGGCGATCATCCGGAGCGTCGTCGACTTTCCGGACCCCGAGGGCCCGACGAGGACGACGAGTTCGCCGTCCTCGATGGTCAGGGACACGTCTTCGACGGCGACGATGTCGTCGCCGAACTCCTTGCGTATCGTATCGAGTTCGATCGTAGTCATGCGTTGTGGGTGCGGCGGGAAGGCTGGTGGTCGACCGTGTCGATGCCGTCTCGGCGCGGACGCGGGAATGCCGGCGCGGTGCTCATCCTTTCACCGCCCCGAGGGTGAGCCCGCGGACGAGCCGTTTCTGCATCAGCAGTGAGATGATGATGATCGGGATCATGGCCATGACCGACAGCGCCGCGACCTGATTCCACAGGGTCGCGTGGCCGCCGACCAGCGACGGGATGATCACCGGGTAGGTCTGGGCGGCGTTGCGCGTGAACACGAGTGCGAACTGGAACTCGTTCCACGAGAAGATCCAGACTAGGAGGGTCGTCGTGACGAGGCCCGGCGAGACCAGCGGGAGCGACACCTTGAAGAACGCCTCGAAGCGCGAGTAGCCGTCCATGATCGCCGCCTCCTCAACGGCCTGTGGGATGTCTTGGAAGAAGCTCCGCATCAACCAGACGACGAGCGGGACGTTGAACGTCAGGTACAACAGCATCATCGTCGGATACGTGTCGATCATGCCGACCTGCCTGAACATGAAAAACAGCGGCAGTATCGGCGCGATCGGCGGGAACATCCGGAGCGAGAGAATCCAGAAGGCGAGGTGTTTACCCCCGACCTTGCCCGGGTTGCGCGCGTAGGCGTACCCCGCGGGAACCCCGATGACCATCGCCAGCACCGTCGCCCCGACGCTGACGACGACGCTGTTGACGAGTACCGACGACCCTGCCCCGGTGAGGATGTCGACGTACGGCGAGATCGTGAACGTCTCGGGGACGAACGTCGGCGGGAACGTCTGGGTCTCGGGGGCGGGCTTGAACGACGTGTTCACCGTCCAGTACAGCGGGAAAAGCGTCGCGACGAGCATGACGCTGACGAACGAGGTGACGCCGATCGTACGGACGGCGCCCCGCAACGACACGGGTTCGTTCGTCGTGCCCGCCAGCCGGTGGCGGGTCCATTCGACGACACTCATACGACGCGGTCACCCCCTTCGCCCCGTTCGAGGACGTAGAGGAACACGTTTGCGAGGACGACCGCGAACAGCAAGAGGAGCCAGCTCATCGCGGTGGCCTCGCCCATCGAGAAGGAGTCGAACCCGAGCAGGTAGTTGTAGTACGTGCCAAGTTCCGACGAGGTGCCGGGACCACCGCCGGTCATGACGAACATCTTGTCGAAGAACTTGAACGCGTCCATCGCCCGCAACAGGATGGCGATGGCGACGACACCCTTCATCTGCGGGAGCGTGACGTGCCGGAACGTGAACCAGCGGTCGGCCCCGTCGATCTGCGCGGCCTCGTAGAGGTCCTCGCTGATCGAGAGCCGCCCCGTATAGAGGATGAGGATCATGAACGGCGTCCACTGCCAGATGTCGGCGATGAGGACGCTGTTCAGCGACATCGCGGTCGAGGACAGCCACGCTGGCTGCCCGACGCCGACCGCCGCGAGCAGGTAGTTGACCGGGCCGAACGACTCCTGAAATAGCAGCCGCCAGATGAGACCGGCGACGATGGGCGCCATCATCATCGGGAGCAAGAGCAGGGTAAACAGCACCGTCGTCACACGGCCGCGCGTGTAGTTGGCCATGAACAGCGCGATGGCGAACCCCAGCGTGAACTCGATGGCGACGCCAAGGCCGACGTAGTAGGCTGTGTTCTGGATCGAGGTCCAGAACCGGTCGCTCGTCAGGAGAGTCCTGTAGTTTTCGAGACCGACGAACGCGCCGTTGCTCGTCGCGATCGTAAGATTCAGATCGGTGAAACTGGTCCACAGCGACCAGATCATCGGGAAGATGACCAGCGCCAGCAGGATGAGCAACGCTGGAACCGCGAACCAGTACTCGAGGTGTTCGTTGCGGACGTAGCTACTGAGACCCGTCGAACGGTGTGCCTGCGTATCGTCGGTAGATGATGCCATCGTGTTACCTCCGTCGTCCACGTACCCCGCCAAACCGAAGGGGGACCAGTCGGCCGGCTCTCACCGACAGCGCGTGGCGAGCCTCCGCCATGTCCTCACTCCCAGATGCCCGCGTTCTTCCACGCGTCGATGACGTTCGAGTAGTACTCCTGTTGCTGTTCGCGGCCCAGATCCTCGACGATACTCTCCCACTCGCTCTCGACATTCTGGAGCGTCTCCTCGACGCCCGTTTCGCCGCTGACGAACCGCGAAATCTCGATGTCGAGGGCGTTGATGTAGTCCTGCGACCCGGGCCAGTACGGCACCGGATACCCCTGTTCGAGTGTCGCCTGCACGGCCGAGGTGTACTGCTCCGCGCTCTCCATGCTGCCGAAGGCGACGGACTCCTCCGGGGCGTCGCGGAGCGGGTTCGGCTGGGTGAACGCCGCGGGATCCGAGAGCTGAGAGGTGCGGAACGGGTCCTCGCCACAGCCGGGGTCGGAGACCATGTGCGTACTGAACTCGGGCAGGGTGAACGTCTGTGCGAACCGGTAGGCGGCGAGTTTCTGCTCGTCGCTGGACCCCGAGGGGACACCGAGGACGCGGCCGACCGGCATCGCGCTGGCGGCACGGCCGTCCTCCCAGCCCGGAACCGGCGCACCGCCCCACTTGCCCGCGGTGGCCTCCGAGGCAGCGGCCTTCTTCGGCACGTCGGTCCACTGGACGACCATCGCCGCGTTGCCGCCGGTGAACGAGTCCCGAAGTTCGGGGTAGCCATAACTCGCCGTGTCGTCGGGTGCATACTGGATCGTCTCCTGCCACGATTCCAAGGCGCGTCGCCCCGCTTCGGTGTTGATCTGCGGATTCATCTCTTCGTCGAAGTACTTCCCGCCCAGGCCACCGAAGCGGGTGAGGAACCACCCGTAGGCGAATCCGCGCTTGCCGTAGGTCGCGACGCCGTGTTCGATGTCGTCGGTCTCCTCGGTGAAGTATCGCGCGACTTCGTTGAACTCCGCCCAGGTCTCGGGGACCTCGATGTCGTGTTGTTCGAAGAGGTCACGTCGATACACGAGCATCAACACGTCGCCGTCGATGGGGAGCGCGTACGTGTTGCCACCCCACTGGGTGTACATCTGCCGGAACGGCTTGAGCATGTCGTCGAACTGGGGGTCCCAGCCTTCGATCTCCATCATGTCGTCTAGGGGCTGGAGGTGCCCGTTGGCGGCGAAGGTGCCGAGATACTGCGGGTAGAAGCTCACGAGGTCGAACGCGCCGGAGTTGCTCGTGAACTCCGTCATCAGCTTCGAGAACAGGTTCGTGAACCCGAAGCCGTTGATCTCGCCGAGTTCGACGCCCGTCTCCTCTTGGATGGCGTCGCTGAACCAACTGAATGGGTTCGTGTTGTGTCCCTCGTCGATGGCGAGCGTGATCGACGTACCGTCAACGGTCGCATCCGGGTCGTCCGGAATGCTCATCTGTCCGCCGCCACCACCGCCGCCGCCACCGCCGACACAACCCGAGAGCCCGGTTGTGGCGGCGATGCTGGCCGCACTCATGCCATGAACGAAGCGCCGACGGCTGATCTCGTCGGTCTGTTTGCGAGTGTCACTCATGTCGTTCATAGACGATGACAACGTATACTATTAAAAGCTAGCGGTGAGGTAAGTGGCGGCTAGCCGACAAACCGACTGCCGTCGGTGGGTCGGCCTCGTACGGATTCGTGTAACTGTGTCCCGGTGGTTCGCCAGGACGGGTCGGCGAACCGCCGGTACTGACTTACACTAAACCGTATCAGTACATCACGATTCCGGCCGAGACGTTCAGGTCCTGCCCGGTGACGTGGCTGGTGCGCTCGGAACACAATACGAGGACGGCATCAGCGATGTCGTCGGCGGTGACGAACTCGTCCATCGGCGAGGCCGATCGGAACTCGGCTTCCACCTCCGCAACCGGGCGGCCCTGTGAGTCCGCCTGTCCCTCGATGACCGCGTCGAGTCGCGGTCCCTCGACGCTCCCCGGACAGATCGCGTTGACGTTGACGTCGTGGTCGGCGAGTTCCACCGCGAGCGTGCGAGTGAACCCGATCACCCCCATCTTCGAGGTGGTGTAGGGCGTTCGATCCTCGAGTGGGCGCTTCCCGCTCATCGACGAAATGTTGACGACGCGGCCGCCACCACGCTTGAGGTGTGGAATCGCCGCCGACGTGGTGTTGAACAGACTGCCGAGGTTTACCGACAGCGTCGACATGAACTCGTCGTGGGAGAGGTCCTCGCAGGACTTCGTCGGTCCGGCGATACCGACGTTGTTCACGACGATGTCGATGCCGCCGAACGCGTCGGCCGCCGCCGCCACGAACGCCTCGGCGGCGTCGGGGTCGCTCGCGTCGGCCTCGTAGGTCATCAAGTCGCCGTCGCTACCGTCGAGTTCTCGCTCGGCCTCGGCGAGGGCGTCGCGATCGATGTCGTTTATCGCGACATTGACGCCCGCGTCGACGAGCGACGCCGCGATCCGTCGGCCGATACCCCGTCCGGCCCCCGTCACGACTGCCGACTCGCCGACGAGGGAGAGATCTGTGGTTGGCATAGCGTGTACTGACCGTCCGTTCGGTGGCGTGCGATTCCCGCCATCTTATGGGTATTGGTTACAGTGCACCATCGCGGCGGACGGATGAATTCGCCATCACCCCGACCACGCCAGTGCGGCCGGGCAAATCGCCCCGAAGTTCATTACAGACCGCCCCGTTGTGCCAGGTACAATGCAGTTCGACTGGATGGTCCAATGCTATCCGGGGGTCGGCGTCCACCGCGACGCGCCACTACTGGAGGACCTCGACAGAGAGACGACGATGGCCGGCGTCGACGCCGTGGAGGCGGCCGGCCTCGAAGGACTGTGGGCGCCCGATCACTTCATGCTCGGGCCGAAACATCAGGAGTACGAGGTCTGGACGTTGCTGTCGGCACTCGCCGAACGGACGGACGACATGGAACTCGGGCCGCTGGTCGGCTCGGTCACCTATCGCAACCCCGCCCTGCTGGCGAAGATGGCCACGACGGTCGATATCCTCTCCGAAGGCAACCTCAAACTCGGCCTCGGCGCCGGCTGGCACGACGAGGAACACCGCGCCTACGACTTCGACTACCCGGACATCGAGGACCGCATCGAGATGCTGGACGAGACCATTCACGTCTTGAAGGCGATGTTCACCGAGGCGGACCCGACCTACCACGGGGACCACTACCACATCGAGGACGCCTACAACGAGCCGAAGCCGGTACAGGACCCGTATCCGCCCATCGTCGTCGGCGGCGCCGGCCCGAAACTGCTCCGCGTGGCCGCCCGCCACGCCGACGAGTGGAACGTCGAAATCAGTGGGCGTGCCCGGGGACCCCCCATCGATTTCAAGGTCGAGAAGTTCGACGAGTATCTCGAGGAGGCGGGTCGCGATCCCGCCGACGTCGAGCGGTCGTGGCTCGCACACATTCTCGTCAGGGAGGACGAGGACGAACTCCAGCGGCTCTGTGACGAAATCTTCCCGCTCCCGTGGGGCGAGGAGGGCGACATCGACGAGAACCTCTCGAACGCACAGGAAGCCAGGGAGAAAGGTGACTTCCTCATCGGCACGCCCGCCGAGGTGATCGAACAGATCGAATCGATCCGCGAACTCGGATTCGGGAAGCTTCAGCTCATGTTCCTCGATTTCCCCGACACGCGTGGCATCGAACTGTTCGGCGACGAGGTCCGGCCGGCACTCCAGTGATTCGCTGACCGGGCGCGGTTCGTCGCCGACGACAGCCCACGCTCGCCCGAAGGTCTATGTGCCGACCGGTCGCTCACACGCGTATGAGCGAATGGATCGACCTCACACAGACGCTCGCGGAGGACAGTCCCACGCTCCCGCCCCTGCACCCCAAACCGGAGTTCGAGGACTACGCAACCCTCGACGCGGACGACTACAACTCGACGCTCCTGCATCTGGAGACCCACTGCGGGACGCACATGGACGCGCCGACGCACTTCCTCTCGAAAGACGAGTACCGCACCATCGACGAGATTACCGTCGACGAGATGGTCACCGAAGGCGTGATCTGTGATTTCAGTCACAAGGACCCCGGGTCGGGAGTTTCCCGCGAGGAGTTGGCCGAACAGGCCGAACGGTACGACCTCTCCGCCGGCGACTACCTCATCTTCGACTGCGGCATGGCGCCGGCAGACACCGACCGCTACCTCCGGAACTTTGTCTATCCCGAGAAGGGTGCCGCCGAGTACATGGTCGAGCGGGACATCGCGTGTTTCGCCATCGACGCGCTGTCGGCGGACAAGCCCGGTGCCGAACTCGAGGAACACCACGTCCACGACACACTCCTTCCCGAGGACGTCCTGATCATCGAGGGGGTCGCCAACCTGGAGGCGGTGAGCGCCGGCCGGTACGACATCATCGCGACGCCCATCCCCTACGCGAACCGCGACGGCTCCCAGATCCGACTGCTGGTCCGACCGCAGGACTGAGGACTGTCCCCGACGGGACCTATCCCCCGCAACTACCCGTCGTCCCCGTGATTGCACGGGGGTCGCCGCAGCGTCGGCGGCGTCGACACCGGATCGCCGTCGTCGGTGACGCCCACGCGGCTCGTGCCTTCGGGTTCCACGTGATCCGGATTCGATACCGCGACGAATGGTGTACGCGTGCGGCGAGCGACGGCGACGGGGATCGGACATCGGAAGACGACGCGGAGTCAGCTCTTCTCGCGGACCGTCCCGCCGCTCAGCCCCGCCCAGTCGACCCGAAGACCGAGCGTGGAGAGGACGGCGCTGGCGTCGTCGAGGCCGTACTCGTCGAGGATCGATTCGACGTCGACGAGCGACTGCCCGGGCTCGATCCGGTCGCGCAACGCGTCGAGGACGGCGGGACGGACGAGCGTTCGCCCGACGCGTCGGTGATCGGGAAAGGCGACCGAGTCGAGGGCGTCCTCGCTCACGCCGCGGTCGGCGGCGAGCGCGGCGAGACCGATCACGTCCGCGTCGGGACGGAGTTCGTCGGGCAGGGTGGCGCGCGTCTCGGCCACGAGATCGGCCTCGTAGCGTCGGAGAGCGTCGACCACGTCCTTCACGCGCACCGATCCCGTGTAGGGAATGGCGCGGTGATCGCGTGCCTCGATCTCCTCGCCGACGCCGAGGCTCTCGTCGACGGCAACGAGCATCTCCACGTCCTCTAGGTCGGCGAACTGGCCGAGTTTCTTCTCGACGTACTCGGGCGTCCAGAAGCCCATGATCTCGAAGAAGACGGTGAAGTCGGCGAAGCGGTACTCGAAGGCGAAATCGGGGATCATCACTCGCGCGCCCGCGGCGAGAGGTTCGGGCTCGCGGACGAGGTCCCAGTCGAGATCCAGAGCCTGAAATCGGGCGGCGAAGTCGGCCTCGACGTCGCTGTCGTAGGTGGGTTCCGTGACCGGTTCGGCCCCCGGCACCGACACGTCGGCGTCGGTGAGAACGAGTTCGCGCTCGGTCCCCCGGTCGTCGACGGTGGCTTCGAGGCGCCACTCGGCCGTCGTGGCGACCGAGCGCAGCAGGCGGGCGAAGGCGGTGCCGTAGCGGCGGGTGCGCCGGAAGAGGTGGTCCGGCCCGGTGACGACCACCTCGCGGCCCGAGTCGGTCCGGCGCACCTCGTACATGAGCCCGAGGCGTTTCACGGCCGCAATCAGCGTCCGCGGATCCGAACTCCGGACCCGCACCGCCACGGCGTCGAAGAGGGCGGTCCCCGCGAGCGAGAGATCGTACTGTTCGAGAAGTGCGTCGGGATCCCATCGCGGATCGAAGGCGACGAGCACCTGCCGGGGGTCGCGGTCGGCGTACAGCGAGTCGGCGAGTTCCTGCCCTCCCACGCCGAGTCGGTCGGCGGCGCGGGCGAGCGCCCGGTCGCGATCCGCCTCGGTCATCACGCCCACGGCCTCGCCGGCCTCGAACGCGGCGCGGCGGGCGCGCTCCGGCGGTACCGCCGCCCGCGTCTCGAAGGTCGCGTCGCGCTCACAGAGCGCCGCGAACCCGCGGACGAGTTTGAAGTGGTCGGCCTCGGGCTCTAACTCCGAGAGCGCCGCTTCCAACTCGGCCCGCGGCCGACCCACGTGGGTCTCGAAGGTTCCCAACACGCGCGCGGCGAGCGGGCGGTGGCTCCGGTCCGCGAACTGCGGGTGGTAGCCGCCGCCCGCCCGCGACACCCGGAGGAGGTCCTTCGTGAGCACGTTCGCATATGGGGATGGCGGGGCTAAAGACCCTCGCCGTCGCGGTGGGAAACGCTCTTGTCCGTCGCGGGGGAGCCGTCGAGTATGAAACGGCGTCGCCTCCTCGCCCTGTCAGTTGCCCTCCTCGGCGGCTGTTCGAACCTTCCCAGCGCGTCGGGGCCGCGAACCCCGCCGACACCGAGCGAGCCGACGGCGGCGCCGACCCGGTCGCTCCAGGTGACGGATCTCGACGTCGAGGAAGCCAACGACGGCTACCTTCGGGTCGTCGCGACGGTCCGGAACGGGACGAACGCTCAGCGGACGCGGACGCTCCGAATCCGGGTACGGGCCGGCGAGGTGCGGACCGAACAGCAACGGGACGTAACCGTCGCTGGCGGCGCCCAACGGGACGTGGTCTTCGACTTTACCGACGTGCGGTACGAGGACTTCTCGGGCAACGGCTCGCTGAACTCGGCGTGGGTGTAGGGGTGCTCGCGGCTACGACTCCTCGTCGGACGGCGGCCGCTCGGACAGTCGGTCGAACCGCTCCTGGGCCCGTTCGGCGCGGTCCGCCGTCCGCTCGGCGTCGTACTCGCTCCCGACGAGCGTCCCGTCGGCCACCGTGACCTGAAGGATCGCGTCGGCGTGTCGCGCCGCCTCGGGCAAGGCCGAGGCGTCGAGTACCGCGTCTCCGACTTCCTCGCCGTCGTCCTCGAAGAAGACGGTCGCGAAGCCGTCCTCGACTGAATCGACGACCGCCGTGTAACAGCCGTCCGCCAGCGCGTCGAGCTCGGTCATGAGTACGTCTCCCGAAGCACGGGGTCACCGTCACTGTTGCGGACGATCACCGTGTCGCCGTCGTTGTTCCAGACGGCCGCCCCCGACCCCCAGTACAGGTCGGCGTCGGTGTCGGTTCCGGTGCCGGTTCGAAGCGTCACCGTCGCGCCGGCGTCGAGGACGTATCCGTCGGGGAACGTGTACGTCCGACCGGCCGCGTCCTCGACCGTCCACCCGGAGAGATCCAGGGGTTCGTTGCCCGCGTTCTCGAAGACGACGTACTCGTCGTCGAGGTGTTCTCGGTCGGGACCGTCGGGGTCGGGGTTGATCTCCGAGACGACCAACCGGCCGACCGGGGTCCCGCCGTCGGTCGCGGTCGGCGCCGCCGTCCGGGTCGTCGGTTCGCCGCCCCCGAGGCGGGTGCGGTCGGCGACCACGCTCTGGTTCCCGGGGTCGGCGTCGTCGGCGTCGCGGAGGGTGAGCGGGTCGGTTGGTGCCGCCACCTGCGTCCGCACGGTGATCCCGCGCCCGTCGCTGACGAGGACGATGTCGCCGTGGGTCGCCGTCCAGTAGGTCGGAAGCGAGCGATCGGCGAACCGTCCGAGCACCGCCTCGGTCGGGTGGCCGTACCGGGAGTCGTAGGCACTCGAGACGACGACGGCGTTCGGCCGGACCGCGTCGAGTAGGGCGCCGCTGGAGGAACTCGACGAGCCGTGGTGGCCGGCCTTCAGGACGGTCGACCGGAGTCGGTCGCCGTACTGCTCGACGAGGTACGCCTCCTGGTCGTCCTCGGCGTCGCCGGTGAGGAGGACACTCGTCTCGCCGTGAGTGAGTTTGAGGACGACGCTGTTCTCGTTGCGGGCGCCGTCTTCGAGGTAGGGGTCGGGGGGCCCCAGTACCGCCACGTCGACCCCCTCGAACCGAATCTCGTCGCCCTCGCGCGTCTCGTACAGCGTCACCCCGTGTTCCTCGACGGCGCCGAGGTAGCGGTCGTACGTTTGGGTGCTCGCCGCGATGCCCGGGTCGTAGACGGCGCCGATGCCGTCGGCCTCACGCTCGAAGTAGTCGATGATCGCCGCGTTGCCACCGATGTGGTCCGCGTCGTTGTGCGAGACGACGAGGTGGTCGATGCGGTCGATGCCCCGGCGCTCCAGATACGTCAGTACGTACGCGCCGTCGTCGGTGTAGTGGCCGGTGTCGACCAGCATCGTCTCGCCGGTCGGTCCGACGACGAGCGTGCTCACCGACTGCCCGACGTTGATGAAGTGCACTTCGAGCGTCCCGTCGACTCCCGGTCCCGTCGTCGTCACCGTCCCCGTCGGGGTGGCGGTGTCGGCGAGTTCGCCGGTCGGCCTGGCGCCGCCACCGCACCCCGCGAGGACGACGAGGACGACGAGGACGAGGGCGACGAGGACCGTGCGGGCCGTTCGCGACATGGTACGAGTACGGCTCGTCGGAACAAAGATGATTCGACC
>Ga0207714_1001117_pt1 | contig 17771 bp, 18 predicted proteins | sample PonA232FremontCA_2_FD_187270 | JGI IMG/M metagenome (GOLD analysis project Ga0207714, IMG submission 187270) | Marine sediment microbial community from Fremont, CA, USA - Pond A23 Sediment 2 (SPAdes) | ecosystem: Environmental > Aquatic > Marine > Unclassified | place: USA: Fremont, California...
GTCCGCGATACCGGCGATGATGAGCGCCACGCCGAACGGGCGTGCGCCGCCGACCTGCGTGTACTGCTGGATGTAGTCGGTTACCTCTTTTGTGAGCGTCTCGACGGCGATCGGCTCGCCGTAGCGGAGCTGGTTTACCTGTGCCCGCTGACGGGCAAAGTCGATGAGTTGGCGGGCGTCGGCGACGTGTCCGGCGCTCGCGATACCGATGTGGTCGTCGGCCTTGTGGATCTTCTCGACACTGTCCCGCTCCATCAGCGGCGACCGGATGCGCTTGTCTACGACGATAACGACACCGTCCTCTGTTCGAACACCGATACTTGCTGTCCCACGTTTGACCGCCTCGCGGGCGTACTCGACCTGGTAGAGGCGTCCGTCCGGGGAGAAGATGGTTATCCCGCGGTCGTAGGCCTGCTGTTGATTCTGACCCTGCATAGTTACTCTGTTTCGAGCGCCGTCGCGCCAACGAACCCGTGCTCGACCCGGATGTCCACGCGGTCGCCGCGGACGACTGCGGGTCGCTCGGTCTCCTCGAACGCGACGTCTCTCTCCTCTGTATGTACCCGTCGCCGACCCATATACTTTTCCTCACAGGCACGGATCGTCCCGCCGACGCCACGGACACACAGTCCAACCGGGGCGTCGTCGACCCGGTCGACACAGGCCACCACTGCCCGGGCACGGTCGACCTCACCCCGGTGCGTGCGGAGGACCGCCTCGGCGATACCGGTGTCACTCCGGAACCGCAACACCGACAGGTCAAGCGCCGCGCTCCCGGGGTCACCGAGGAGGTTCTGTGCGCTGTACCACAGCGCCCGCTGGAACGGTTTCCGGTCCAACTGCACCGACGGCCACGTCTCCGCTGCCACCGCCAGATACCGCCACCGGGGCTGGAGGTACTTGGGGAGGTGTTTCATAGTTTCTGTCGGTTCGCAGCAGACATAACCGTGGTGGGTGTCCGGCGGCAGGCACCCCCTCCCCGGTGGTGTGATCTGTGTCCAAGAGAGGTCTGATTATTATTATTGAAAAATATAGAGAGCAAATGGTATTTGTACACACAGTAACTGAAGGTTACAGTAGGGTTGGGCCCTGACAGACGGCGTAGTGGTGTGGCACCCAGTTCGTCCGTCAACTCTCGTCCGTACGACACTCACTCCCCGAGCAACAGGTCCTGACAGAGTGCGTCGACGTCGCGTTCACGACGGAGACGACGCTGGCGGTTCGCCCCGCTCTCCCTGTCGAGCAGGGTCCACAGCCCGGTGACACCCAGACGGTCGGTCTCGTGTTCGACCAGTTCTGCGAGCGGATACGTCTCCGCGAAATCCCGGCCGAACAGCAACGCGTCGTGGCCAGCCCGGAGCGCACGCCACTTGTTCTCGTCGAGGAGTTCGCGGCGGTACTCACTCCCGGGTTCCCCGTCCTCGTAGCGTGCACAGAGGTCACAGACGAGCGCGTGGACGTACTCCACGACGGCGAGCACACGCTCGGGGTCGGCCTGTGCGTCCGGAGCCCGAACCTCGACAGTGCCGTGCCCGGAGTGGGGGCGCACGTCGTACCAGAGCTCCCCACGGTCACGGATAGAGTCGCTCTCGAGCATCGTCGTCTCGAACCGCTCGAACGCCTCGTACGAGTCGAAGGCGGTCGGGAGCCCCGTGTTCGGGAGCGCCTCGAAGATCTTCGCACGAGCCGATGCCAGCCCCGTGTCGAACCCGTTCCAGTACGGCGAGTTGGCGGTCAGGGCGAGCAGAAGCGAGGTGTGCCAGCGCAGTTCGTTGGCCACCCAGACCGCCTTGTCGGGGTCGTCGACACCGACGTGGACATGCAGTCCGGCGGTCGTGTTACGCTGCTGTGGGTACCGGAGACGGTCGAGCTGTGACCGATACCGGGGTTTCTGGGTGTGTTCGAGTTCGCGCCACCGCGCGACGGGATGGAGCCCCGCCGCCGCCACCCCGTAACCGTGAGCCGCCGCGTGCTCGACCAGCGCACGGCGAACCCCGAGCAACCTCTCGCGGGCACTGTCGGGCGTCTCGATGAGAGGAGTCTGTGTCTCGATGATACACCTGAACAGCTCGTGGTCGAGTCGGCTTTCGAGTATCTCCGGCGGGTCCGACCCGTACACGAGGTCGTCGATCCCGGCGGTTGGACGGCCGTTGTCGTCGACGAGAAAGAACTCCTCCTCGACGCCGAGTGTTCCCAGTCGGTCGAACTGCTCCGGGTCACCGCGCTCCATCTGTCTATGGTTGTGGTCCGTCGGGCTAAAATATTCCGTGTGCGTGTCCCGGTTTTACACGGTCGACCCTGTTCACCAGGTCAGACCTCCTCCGGTGGGAAGAGTGTCTGTTCGAGCCGGCCGTAGATACCGAAGATGTCCTCGTAGCCGCGCTCGCTCGCGAGAATCGGAACCACCCCTTCCTCCTCGACGCGGTGTGTGTACACGTCGTCGCTGGCGAACACCGACCCGACCGGGATCTCCTCGAAGTTGGAGTAGTTGACCGTCGGCTCACCGCCGCCTTTCGGCACCTCCTCGTAGCCCCGGACCACCTTCGTCTCGGTGAACCTGGGTGCTCTGTCGGTCACCAGTCCGTGGGCACGGAGAAACGCCAGACTCGCGTCGTGGCCAAACGCGATCGCGTCCTCACTCCACTGGCGGCCGAGTTCGACCGACACGGTGTGTGGAACAACCGAGTCCAGTGTCGTTCCCCGGAGTTCGCCCGAGTTGACGACGTAGTCGACCGGGAGCCCGGTCACGGTGCGCTGGACCGAGTCTGTCAACGTACTGTAGATCGCAAACGGGGGCGGTGCGCTGTGTGAGGTGTGGAGTGCGAGCACCGCGTCTGCTCCCTCCAGAATCGAGCACACCCGCGTCGCCAGAACGTCCTCGTAGCGGTCGCTGTCCGGGTCACCCGGGAACGCGCGGTTCAGGTCTGTCTCGGTGTACCGCTCGCCGATCGTGAGGGCGCGCTCGTTCGCGATCAACAGTTGGACTGTCCCCTCGTCCTCTATCTCGAGTGTGTGAATCAGCCGTTCGACGACCTCCTTGCCGGCAGGCTCGTCGCCGTGAATCCCGCCGACAATCGCGACGCGTGGGCTCCCGTACCCACGCTCGACTAGTCTCATAGTAGTATTAGCACCACCAACGGATATAGCATAATCGGTTCTCTGCCGACGGGTGCTGTGTCGACACGACACCTGCGGATCTCGTGATGGGCACCTGACTACCGGACCCGACCGATACAGGACCGGCCCTCGCACGGTCTGTGGCTCCGTGGTCGCGGGGCCACCACAGATACTATCTATGAACACAGCGTATGCTCGCTTGTGTCGCCCAGAGAGACAACGGTCCACGGAGCAATCGTGTTCGTGGCGGTGTCAGCCGTCGTCGTTGCCGACTACACCGGGATACTGCCGGAGTCGGGACCGGTAGCAGGTATGGTTTCGATGCTTGTGTTCGGGGCCATCTTCGGTGGCGCACACCTCTACTACGCCGTCCGCGGTGAGGACGGGACTGTTCCGGTCACGGCGAGGTGGCGCTACGTCGGACTGCTCGCCGTGCTCCTGGCCGTCGGTACACTGGTAACGGTCGGCGGTGACCGGAGCCTCGGACCGGTCAGTGCCCGAACGGTCGGAACGGTCGTCGGCGTGCTCGCGCTGGCGATGTACGTCCTCACCGAGTCCGTCGCGGGCTACCGGGCCTCCCGGGACCAGTCCCGACGGTAGGCGCTCGGCCACAGTGGCTTCCTCTCAGGGCAGGTGGAACTCGATGGCGGCACCCTGACCGAAGCCGACACACTCTGTCGCGAGTCCGAGGTCGGCACCGCGGTTGTTCATCTCGTGGACGAGCGTCACCGGCAGACGCGCGCCGCTCGCCCCCAGCGGGTGGCCGAGCGCGATTGCACCGCCATTAACGTTGAACATCTCCTCGGTGAAACCGAGTTCGTGCCGGCAGTACAGCGTCTGACTGGCAAACGCCTCGTTGAGTTCGACCAGGTCGTAGTCGTCGGTGTCCCGGTCGTACCGGTCACAGAGCTGTCGAACGGCCGGCACCGGCCCCACACCCATCACCGTCGGGTCGACGCCGGCGACGCTGTGGTTGCCCACCTCGGCGAGCACGTCGAGACCGTGGTCTATGGCGAACGACCGACTCGTGAGCAGTGTCGCGGACGCACCGTCGGATATCTGCGAGGCGTTTCCCGCCGTGACCGTCCCGTTGGATTTGAACACCGGCGAGAGACCGGCGAGTTTCTCCGCGGTCGTGCCCGGCCGAATCCCCTCGTCTGTCTCGACGGCCCCCGACTCGGTCTCGATAGGCACAATCTCCTCGGCGAACCGGCCCGAGTCGGTTGCCGCCGCGGCGCGTTGCTGGCTCCGGGCGGCGTACTCGTCCTGCTCAGCCCGGCTGATGTCGTATCTCTCGGCCACCGTCTCGGCGGTCATCCCCATCTGTAGCTCTGCGACGTTGTACGCCTCGGCCAGCCCCGGGTGGACACTCCCCATGTTCGCGCCCATCTCGACTCGGCTCATCGACTCCACACCGCCGGCGATAACACAGTCACGCTGACCCGCCGCGATGGCGTCCCGACCCCGCATGACCGCCTCGGCCGAGGACGCACACCACCGGTTGAGTGTCGACCCCGGCGTGGCCTCACCGAGGTCGGAGAGCAAGGCGATAACCCGTGCCAGGTTGTTGCCCTGCTCGTCACGCTGCTGTGCACAGCCCCAGAGGAGGTCGTCGACCTGCTCGCCGGTCAGCCCTGTCCGGTCGAGTATCTCGTCGATCAGCGGAACCGAGAGGTCCTCGCTCCGGACACCCGCGAACGCGCCGTCCTCCTTTCCCTGTGGTGTTCGGACCGCCGCTACGATGACTGGTGTATCGGTCATGACAGAACGAGGCCCGGACAGGGCATGAACGTATCGCTCCGGGCCCTGTAGCCGGGGTGACCCGACCGACGGCACACCGGGCGCGGTCTGTTCCTGTCGGTATCGACCCCATCGGGACGGTTCCTGTCGGTATCGACCCTACCGGGACGGTTCCCCACCGATGATAGCCCCTGTCGAAGCGTGCTCGTGGGGGATATCCGTCGCGGCCAGGTGGGCTCTCCGGCTGTAACCACCGGTCACGAGGGCGGTGTTCATCCCCGGTGTTCGTCGAGAGCCTCGTCGATACTGAGTTCGCCCCCGGCGACCCGGCGGGCCAGGTCGGTGTCGATGGCGCGGTTCGTCTCGCCCGCCTCCCGCGAGCGGTCCTGGATGCGGGTTAACTCACCCGTCGTGGGGTCGACGTCGCGAGAGTCGATACGGTCACCCTCCCGGCGGGCGATGTTGACCGCCGCGATAACGTCACCGAGTCCGCGGGTTCCGGCCCCCAGATACGGTGTCGTGCCGGTCTCGTCGACGAGTTCGACCGGGACCGAGAGGTCGTCGATAATGCGGGCGCCGACGAGTCGGGCGCCGTCACCGATGCGGACGAGCGGGTCGGGGGCGTCGGCTGTCTCCCGGTGGACCACCTCGGCAACCGCCGCCGGGTCCACCTGGAAGGTGGCGACGACCACGTCACCCCGGAGAACGGCGATGCCGGGCCGCTCGCCGGGGTCGATACCGACCGTGGTCTGCCCGGTCGCGCCCCTGAGAGCGGTGACAGCGGCCTCAACTGCCGCCCGGGGCTCGCCGGGTGTCGCTTCGACGACAGTCGCGTCGGGCGGCGTGTCGACGGTCTCACCGTCGGCGGTGACCACGACCGACGTGTCCGCCGGGAACTCCCCGACGGGGTCGACAGTCGTGACCGGCACGTCCCGCACGCGCAGGTCCGTGACGAGTTCGTGGTACACCTCGAAGTTCTCCGTGGCGACGACGAGCACATCGCGGGTTCGGTCTCGCGGGGCTTAGCTTACCCGGCCGTCGGGACCGACAGCACCGGCACGGGGTCAGGTGACCGCCCGGACGAGCCGGACGGCCGCGTCACGCAGCCTGTCGGGGAGAAACCGTGAGTACAGCAACACGGTCCCGCTCGGTCCAACCGGGTACCGCGGGTCGGGGTCGGTCATACAGGCGATGTCGTGAATCGTCGTCCCGACGAGCGCGGGTTCGGAGCGAAACGGCAGCGCGTCGGCTGTCATCTGGAACGCCTCGATTGTGTCGTAGAGCCAGCCGTAGGCGTCACTCCGGGCGAGACCGTCGAGTTCGTCGGCCATCCGGTCCTCGAACTCGGTGTCGACCAGCCCCGGTTCGACGAGCACCACGTCGACATCGAACCGGTCGACCTCGGCCCGGAGGGCGTCGCTCATCGCCTCCAAGGCGAACTTCGAGGCGGCGTAGGCGCCAGAGCCTGGAACCGAGACCCGGCCGAGCACACTGGAGACGTTGATGATAGTTCCCGCCTCGCGGTCGCGCATCAGCGGGAGCACGGCCCGGGTGAGCCGGTGTGGCCCGTAGACGTTCACCTCGAACTGCCGGTGGAGCCGTTCTGTCGGGATATCTTCTAGTGGTCCGTACTGCCCGTAGCCGGCAGTGTTGACGAGACAGTCCAGCCGGCCGGTGTCGGCCTCGATGCGGCCGACGACCCGTTCGACCTCGGCCGCCTCGGTCACGTCGAGACTGGCGGTCTCACAGCCCTGTTCGGCCAGATCCGCGATGTCGTCGGTGTCACGGCTGGTCGCGTACACCAACCAGTTGCTGTCGGCGAACGCCTCGGCCGTTGCGCGGCCGATACCCGACGAGCAGCCGGTTATCAGCACCGTCTCCTCTGACATACCCGGGCGGAGGACCGCCCGACAATTAACTGTCCCCGTTTCCGACCGAGACTCACAGTCAGACACTACGGTCCGTCGGGTCCGCGTGGCGGGGTGGCTCAGCCGGTCAGGTCGGCGGCGTACTGGTCGGCCAGACGAACCGGTTCGGCAAGCTTGTACCGGGTGGCCTGGCGCTCGGCCAGGTCGGCGGCGGTAGCGGCCCCGACGCGGTGGCCGGGGCTCGCGTACACCGGGTTGATGTAGCGGCTGTCCGAGTCGTACTGGCGGGTCTGAACGGCGTAGCCGATGACGGTTCCCTCCGCTGCCGTCACACTGGCGTCGGCCTCGACCGGCACGTGGGTCCCCTCGGACAGCCCCGAGACCGACTCCGGGGTCCGGCCACACAACAGACTCTTCGCCACGCCGACGGTTGGAACACCGAGGGTCACGCCGATGTGGGTCGCCAGGCCGGCCTCGCGAAAGTGGATTCGGCCGCTGCCGTCGACCAGCACCACGTCGGGTGTCGTCTCCAGCGACCGGAGCGCAGACAGGGCCACACCACCCTCGCGGAAGCTCAGCAGGCCGGGGATGTACGGGATTTCGGTCTCCCTGGTGGCGTGAGCCCGCTCGACCACCTCGTCCCCGCGCACGACCACGACGGCACTCGTCGCGGTGTCGCCGTCGAACCCCTGGTCGACGCCGGCGACGGTCACCTGGTCGCGCCTGTCGAGCGCGTGGTCGTCGCCGAAGGTGGCGGTCGCGGCGATCTCGTGCTGGAGTCGCTCCATCGCCGCCCGCGACAGCGACGGGTCCGGAAGAAACGCCGGGCGCTCCATCAGAACGGTCCCCGTCCCGGACCGCCGGGGCCACCCGGACCGCCGGGACCGCTCCCGCCGAGTTGGAGCTGGTTCGGAATCTGAATCCGGTCGCGGATGCGGCGACCGTACCCCAGACCGACGAGCAACCCGACGAGGTGAGCCACGTGTGCGATACCCGCCGCACCGGGTTCACCGATGACAATGAAAAGCAGGCTAACGGCGACCGTCCCGCCGCTTATCAGCCAGATGGGTGCCGGGATGACAAAGTAGAGATACACGGTCAGCCGCGGGTTCAGGATGGTCAGGACACCCATCAGCGCCAGTGCGGCCCCGCTCGCGCCGACGACACCGGTCGTCACGTCGGGGTTTGCCAGGAGCTGGAACCCGACCTGTCCGAACCCGGCGAGCACACCGCTTGCGACGAACAGGAGCGCGAACTGCCGCCAGCCGACGTACCGCTCCACCAACCGGCCGAAAAAGTAGATGACGATACTGTTGAACAGGATGTGGAACAACGACGCCGTCGAGTGTGCAAAGACAGATGTCACCCACGTCCAGACGTACAGCGGGTTCTCAGTCGAGAAGACAAACAGCGACTGGTGAAACTCGTCCCCGACAGCCAGAGCCGCGAACTGTAGCCCCCAGGTCACCCACATCAGCCCGAGAAAGAGGTAGGTCATGTTCCCGCGGAGATACGCGAGCGGGCCACCGGGCCCGGTGTCGATACCGAGTCGGTCGGCGAGACCACCGCTGTCGTCGGAGGACCCACCGATACTGTCGTCGAAACTGCTGTCGAAGACAGCACCCTGGTCGCCACGCTCCCACTGGTCGACGACCGGACAGTTGTGTGACTCCGGCAACCGGTGGTCACCACAGTAGGTCCCGCCACAGTGACGACACTCGTACGGCATAGTTTCGTCCTCGCCACAGACGTCACACTCCGCCATTGCTCGGTGTTGGGCTGGCGCGCGCAAAGACGTTGTGTTTCTGGGAGACGACACGACCGGCTGGAACCGGCGGCCGAACAGTCAGTTGTCGCTCGTCTCCTCGTCCGACCGGTTGGGTGAGACCCCGTCGAGGAGCTGTATCGCGTCGAGTGCGGCGGCCGACTCGGGGCGGCTATCGACTCGCGTGACGTTGCTCGTCGAGGGGGCCGGTCTGCCTCGGTCTCCCCTCGAGGAGAGTGTCGGCCCCGCGGGACCGCGACCACCACCCGAACTGGGCTCCCGGCAGAGGATGACACCGACAGAAGATTCATCTGTCGGGTATGACAACTGGTGGCATGGATGCGGCGGAGATACTCCGGCAGACGGGGCGGGCGGAGGTCCACGAGGAGTTCACAGACCGGGTGAGCACGCAGGCAGAACGGCTCCGGGAGCAGTTCGACGCTGGTCGGTTCGAGGGGCGGTTCCGCATCGGTCTGGAGCTCGAAGGGGTCACCGTCGACGGCGACAGCCGGATGACTGCCGCCCCTGCCGAGGCGTTTGATGCCGTCTGCGAGCGGGAGCTCGGCAGACACAACGTCGAGTTGCACACACCGGCCACAGCCTTTGACCCGACAGGTATCGAGGCCCAGGTCGACATCCTCGCCGGCCGGGTCGGCCGCGTGCGACGGGGGCTCGAGGACACCGGGTGTCGTTTTGTCACAGACGGGCTGTGGGCTATCGCACCGTCGACCGGAACAGACCGGTATCTCCGCGCCACACGCGAGACAACGGGGGTGACTGTCCCGGCGAACATGTCACCGACGGCGCGCTACTACGCGCTCGACGCCGACATCACCGCGACCGGGCCGGTCGAACTGGACCTGCCCGGCTGTCGACGGGCGTTTCCGAGTATACTCGTGGAATCACTCGCCACGTCGATGCAGATCCACCTGCAGACGCCGTTCGAGGCGTTCCCCCGGTATTTCAACGTGGCACTCCGCACCGTCGGTCCGGTGCTCGCACTGGCTGTGAACGCACCCGTGCTCCCGCCGGACCTGTACGGGACCGACGGTGAGCCCGACCCCGGGGTTGTTCTCGACGGGGCTGCCGAGCTGCGCGTGCCGGTGTTCGAGTCACTCAACGTCGAGACACCCGGCAAGGTCCGGTTCCCCCGCGACATCGACGAACCGAGCGACGTGCTCGACCGACTGGTCGACGACCGGCGGTGTGCGCCGCACCTGCAGGAGTGGCTCGACGATGGCCCGCAGGCGGGGTTCGCCGGGCGACACTGGGAGCTGTTGCACAAACAGAGCACCTACTGGCGGTGGGTGCGGCCGGTGCTCGGCCCGGGAGGTCCCCGTATCGAGTACCGGCCACTCCCCGCCCAGCCCTGTGTTGCGGACGTGGTCGCGTTCCAGGCCCTCGTTGTCGGGCTCGTCCACGGTGTCGTCGTCTCCGGCCATCCGCTCCGGGAGTTGCCCCGGGCAGCGGCGGAGGAGTCACTGTACGCCGCCGTGGAGAACGGGCTCGACGCCGACCTGCGCTGGGTCGCCCGCAACGGCGAGCACACGACCGACACCGACCGCATCTACACCGAGGTGTTCGACCTCGCGCGGCGCGGGCTGACTGACAGGGGGCTCGCCGCCGACCGCATCGACCGGCTGCTCGCGCCGGTCGAGCGCCGCTGGACGGCGGGGACCACACCGGCCGCCTGGAAGCGCAGGCGGGTCCGCGACCGGCTCGACGCCGGGACCGACATCTCGACGGCGGTCAACGAGATGCAACGGGAGTACCGCCGGCGTGCCGCGGAAGCCGACACGTTTGCCGACTGGCCGGGGTGACTCAGGACAGGTCGAGCGCTGCCGCGGTCGGGTCGACCCACGTGCCGTAGTTCGCCACCACGGCGTCGGGGGCGTCTGCGACGACCGCCCGGGCGCGTCGACACCAGTGGCGAGCCCGGTCGTCATCCTGGCCCCGGTAGCTCTCGACGAGCCGTTCGAGTGTCCGGAGTTCGTCGTGTGTGGCCGTGACTGTCTCGAAGCGCTCGCGGGCTTGTTCCCAGTAGTCACGCGCGGCTGCGGGGTCGTCACGCCGGGCGGCAGCCGAGCCGGTGGTCTCGTGACACCGGCCGAGCCGGTGGGTCGCACCCAGTTCCTCGAAGCTGTCACGTGCCAGTTTGGCCTGCTCCCCGGCGCGGTCGGGCTCACCCCGCCTGAGTGCCAGCCGGGCGAGTGCCAGCCGGGTCACCCCGACCCCCAACCGGTTGTCTATCGTCTCGTGTGTCGACAGCGCCTCCTCGAGGTGGTCGCGGACCTGCTCGTACTCCTCGCGGTGGCAGGCAACGAGACCCAGCCCGCGGTGGCTGTCACCCACCCGCTGTGAGAAGCCCCGTTGGCGGGCCAGCGCCAGCCCCTCTTGCTACCGCTCGACCGCCCGGTCGAAGCTGCGCGCCACCCGCTCACAGTCCCCCAGGCGAACGAGGTTGGCGACCTCGACCCGCCCGTCACCGTGTTCGCGGACGGTTTCGAGGCTGTGCCGGAGCTGCTCGCGGGCCCGGTCGCTGTCACCGCGGTAGACCGCTACCTCGCCGAGGTTGTGACGGCTGTACGCCATACCGACGTCGTCGTCGAGCTCTCGGGCGATGTCGAGGCTCTGCTCGTAGTGTCTGCGGGCCTCGTCGTAGTCACCCTCCTGACGGGCGGCGAGCCCGAGATTGTTGAGCACCCGAGCCTGTCTGTGCCGGTCTCCGAACCGGCCGTCGATATCGAGACACCGGCGGTAGTAGCTTCGCGCCCGGTCGTACTCGTCTCTGCTGGAGGCAACTGCTCCCAGAAAGTTGAGCACCCGTGTCTCCTGCCGGCGGTCGCCGAGCTCCTGTACGATAGCACGGCTCCGGGTCGCGTACTCGTGGGCGGTCTCGAATCTGCTCTGGTGGTAGGCGATACCGCCGATACCGAGCAGGACCCGAGACTCGAGAACGCGGTTCTCGGTCTCTCGGGCGATATCGAGCGCCACACGATACTGCTCGCGGGCACGGTCGTACTCGCTGTGGCGGCGGGCGAGGGCGCCGAGTCGCCGGTGGGCCTTTGCCTCGAAGACGGGAGCCGGGAGGTCGGCAGCGAGCTCTCGCTGACTCCGGCTGAGCCGTTCAGCGGTGTCGTACTCGCCGCGGTTGGACTCTGCGTTCGCCCGGATGTCGAAGAGCCGACAGCGGACTCGGGACCGCTCGGGGGCGGCCACTAACCCCTCGCTTGCGTGCTCGGCGGCGGTGCCCGGCGAACCGGTCGTCCAGAGTGCGTTGGCCACCTCCGCGTAGACCGCCGCCAGTTCCTCACTGTCGAGAACGTCGTGTGTGCGGGCGAGTTCGAGCGCGCGCTGGTAGCTCTCGACAGCCGCCTCGTGGCCGTAGACGCCGAGCGCGCGCTCGCCGGCCTGCCGGTACCACCGGATCGCCTGTCGGGGGCGGTCGGCGGCCTCGTAGTGCTCACCCAGACGGCCGTACTGGCGGTCGGGTGTGTCCGTGTGGACCGTCTCGATAGCCTCCGCGGCCCGACGGTGAGACGCCACCCTGCGCTCGCCGTCGAGCTGGTCGCGCAACTGGTCACGGACGACACCGTGGACGAAGGTGACCGCGTCGTCGGTCCGCTCCCAGAGCCGGCGGTCGAGAAGCCGGTCAACCGACTCCCGGACCGCGGCCGCCGGACGCTCGCTCGCGGCCACCAGCACCGGCAGCGACACCGTCTCACCGAGCACCGCACCGAGTTCGAGCAGTGCCCGGTCCGGGGCAGAACAGGCCTCGATACGGTCGGTCACCGCGCGTTCGACGGTCGCCGAGACGTGGTCTACACCCCAGTCAGTGAGTGTATCCTCCGGGAGCGGTCCGGTGTCGGAGTGGGCGGCGAGGGTGCGACTCACCTCCCGGACAAACAGGGGGTTCCCACCGGTGTGGTCGTAGACCCTGTCGAGTGCGGTCTGTGAAACCTGCTCGACATCGAGCAGGTGTTCGAGGAGGCCGCGCACGTCGTCTCGGTCCAGCGAGTCGAGTCCGACCTCGACTGTCCGGGCCGGGTCACCGGCTTCGGCGAGCTCCTCGACCCTGTCGGTCACCCCGACCCGGGCGGTCACCAGAACGAGCACCGGCGATGTCCACCCCGTGACCGCCTCGACGAGGTACTCGAGCAGGAACAGGGTGGCCGGGTCGGCGCTGTGGAGATCCTCGAACACGAGCACCAGCGGTCGGTCGGCAGCCAGTGTGTGGAGTCGGTCCCCGACGTCGGCAAACATCCCACGGCGTCGCTGTCTGGCCCCGTCGACGTCGTCCACCGGGAGCCCATCGGTGTCGTCGAACACCTCCCCCGGCCCGGCCGGCAGGTCGTCGAACACCTGCCGGAACGCGTGGTACGGGGGGGTCACCCCCGCCACGCAGCGACCGGTGCCGACGAGCGGTGGTTCCCGCTGCCCGGCCAGGCGGTCGAGAAACGCCTCGACGAGTGTCGTCTTGCCCACACCGCGGACACCGGTCACCAGCACGGCGTGGCCGCCTGCTCGGTCGGCCTGCCGGTATGTCTCGTCGAGTCGCCGGAGTTCGGCGACCCGACCGACGAACGCGTCGGCTCCGTCCACATCTGTTGGCGGTCTGTCACCGCCCGGGACAGGCTCCTCATCCATTAGTTGTATCACAGAGAGGAACCGTCAAAAAGCCACGTGCCGGGGAGGGTGCCGTGACACATGGGGCTCGAATCGACCGACGCTGGCGTCGGCTCGTCTGGCGGTCGACCACCGGACACTCATACGATAACCGATACGACCCCGTGTCGTGGTCGGGAACACCGCGGGTCAGGGTGCGAGCGCCGGCAGCACCCGGGCGGCGTTCGTCGAGAACACCCGACTCATAGCGTCCTCGGTCACGTCGAGGGTGAGAATCTCCATGATCGCGACGTTGGGGTGGGTGGCGGGCGCACCGCTCGCAAACAGCACCCGGTCGGGGTGTTCGATGACCGCCCGCTCCAGTGGGTCACGAAAGCGGACGAAGCTCGTGTCCAGGAAACACCGCTCGTGCTCGGCCAGCAGGTCAACCGCGGCAGCAGTGAGTTCCCGGTCGAGCGGGTACCCGCCGAAGTGGGCGATAACGACCGGGAACTCCCGGGTGAGGAGTGTCCGCTCGATACGCCTGGGCGGGAACCCCCGGCCGCCGTAGGTGAGGACAGGCAGGTCCACACGCTCGAGCGCCGCGAGCACCGCCTCGTCCGGGAGGCCGTCGACCGTCGGGTCGAGCGCGAACGCGACGAAGCGGTCCTCGTAGGCGTACTGTTCTATCTCGGTGGGGTGGGTGTGTCTGTCGGTTCGGGACCGGCTGACGTTGCGAAGGCGGGCCGTCGGCCCGGTGCTGGGGTCGCGGACACCGGTGATGCGGGCGGCCGCGAGCAACGGTCTGTCGACTGCGATACGTGCGACGGCATTGTTCACACCGGTGTACTCCTCGCGCTTGGCGGGAACCGCGAGCGCCTCGACGATACCTGCCTGCCGGAGCTCGCGCTCGACCTGTTCGGGGTCGCCGATGTCCCGCGGTCGGCGCGTCTCGTCTGGCTCCAGCCGCAGGTGCGTATCGACCACACGGAACCCGTGTTCCAGTTCGAGCATCGGTTCGGTCTGCCGGGGCCGGGGTAGTAATAGTTCCGCCGGCAGTCTGACCTCACCGAACGATAGTGACCGGAACCGCCGACCGCCGGGCGACGGTCTCGGCGACACTGCCGAGCAACACCCGGGAGACACCGCCGCGACCGTAGCTCCCCACCACGATGTGGTCGACACCGTGCTCGTCGGCGTACGCGACAATCTCGTTCGCCGGGTCACCGACGACAGTCTCCAGTTCGACCGGGCTGTCGGTCTCGTCGAGGATATCCTGTAGCTGCTCGGCAGTCGTCGCGGAAACCTCCTCCCGGCGGTCCCGGAGCTGCTCGCGCACGAGTTCGAACCCGGCATCGGTTGTCCCGCCGGCGGCCTCGACGACGCGCAACAGCACCACCTCGTCGTTACTGTGCTCCTTGAGGGTGTACTCGACGGCAGCCCGCGCCGGGTCCGAGCCATCGTAGGCGACCAGCACTGTCATACACGAACCTCGGGCGACATCGGAAAGTAGCTTCGGGGTGATACATAGTGCGAGCGCATACCCGCGTCTTCAGGCGCGGGTCAAGCGGACAATAGCGTACATCTCCACCGACGATAGCACGGCTGGATTTCCCACCGTGTACGATAGTTTTAAGTCACCACAGAGGCATAGTGTGTAGTACGGATGAAGACCACACGGCACGCAACGTACAACCTCAACTACCACATAGTGTGGATACCGAAGTACCGCCAATCGGTACTCGTCGGTGACGTTGCAACCCGTGTGCGAGACATCCTCCACGAAATAGCCGACGAGAAAGGGTTGGAGATTATCGACCTGACCGTCCAACCCGACCACATCCACCTGTTCGTCAGTAGCCCGCCGAAACACCCCCCGTCACTTCTCGCCAACTGGTTCAAAGGCATCAGTTCGCGGAAATACAACCACCGACACGCCGACCACGACGGAGAGAAAATCAAGTGGGCACGCGGCTACTACGCAGGAACAGCGGGACACGTTTCGAGCGAGACTGTCGAGAAGTACATCCAGCGCCACGAGGAGGACGAACAGTGACCGAACTCACCGAGACGCTGGAACTCAAGCTTGTGGAGCCGAATGCCCACAAGCACCGCAAACTCTGTGAGACGAAACAAGCGTACCAAGACGCGCTCGAAGCCGCGTTCAACTCCAACTGCACCACACAGTCTGCGGCCAACGACGTAGTGGTCAACTACGACCTGAGCGGCTACGCGAAGAACGCGCTCAAGAAGTACGTCCCGCAACTCTGTGGGGGAAGCTACGACGCGAAAGAGCTTCACGACGACCACCCTGTTCGGTTCACGAACGAAGGCCCGAAGCTCGACCACAAACCACAGAACGCAATTGAGTGGTACGTCAAAATCCCGCACCACGACGACTACCAACTCTGGTTGCCCGCACAACCGAACCCCGAACAACGGGAGTGGTTGGAAGCGTTGCACGCGGGAGACGCGAAGATGGGTGAATGTCGGCTGTTCAACCGCGACGGTGAGTGGTACTTCCACATCGTCGCTACGCGAGACGTGGAGGAACGAGAAACCAGTTCGGCGGAAACGCCGATTGGGGTAGACATCGGGGAAGCCTCTTTGTTAACGGTGTGTCACCGTGACGAGCGCGGCTCCCCGACTGCACCCAACCTCTGGAACGACGAAGGCAAGCGAGTCCGGCAACTCCGTGAGACGTATTTCACGGCGACTCGACGCCTTCAGAAACGCGGAAGCGAACGTATAGCAGAGTCCTACGGCGACGAGTTGTGGCGACACATCGACCACATCCTCCACACGGTCACATCGGAGGTAGTCGCCTACGCCGACCAATTCGAGAACCCCGTACTGGTTCTGGAAGATTTGACGCACATCCGTGAGAACATGGACTACGGCGCGTTCATGAACCGCCGCCTCCACGGATGGGGATTCGCCAAGATGCACGCCCAGATTCGCTACAAAGCGGCTGAGAAAGGGATTCGTGTGGAGACGGTGAATCCTGCGTACACCTCGAAGACGTGCCACTGTTGCGGAGAACAGGGATACCGTCCGAAGCAGGCGACGTTCAAGTGTTCCAACTCCGAGTGTTGGGTTTCGGAGTACCAAGCAGACGTTAATGCCGCGCTCAATATTGCAGACCGCTACCTCAGCGGAGAGAGTCACTCAAGAGAATACACGAGTGGCGATGACTCGGCTGAGGAAGGGGGACGTTTGACCGTCCCACAAGACAGCCAAGCCGATGCTGACACCCAGCAAGAGACGCTTGGAACGTATGCGTCTTGAAACCTTAGGGCCGCGCTCGGCCTGAAATCCCATGGTGGGATTCCCGCGACTTTAGGCGCGGGAGGAGGTCAATCGGCGTTTCGAAAGGTCCTTATGAGGGACCGGGGTAGTTCTGAGTGGACTAGGTCGGGCGGTTAGGCCCCGCTCCAAGCCCACGTGTGGCCTCAAGTGGGGACCGAACACCGGGGGCGTCCGCACAGACGGTTGCGGGCCCCGCAAGCTAACGTCGAAGCCTCGTCCCGCGGGGATGGAGGTCCGACCGACCGTACCTGCAGGGGTGCTGGCGGCCGGTTAACCGGGGACAGTCCGCCAGGCGCGGAAGCGAGCAGCGGATCCCTGGACATCTGTCGCTCGTGGGGTCGCGGGGTGGAGGAGGCACGCGGGACTACCCGCAGCCGAACGGCGGGCAATCCTGGCCTGTCCGATTCTCTACACGCCGACCGGCAGTTCCGACTGTCGCCCGACCGGTAACCGAACATTTATTAATCTGTAGCGATTACTTGTAGTTAGTATGAGTCTGCAACAGCAGTTAGCAGCGGCGGATTTCGAGTGGCGAGAGGTCGACCACGACGACGGGAGCGGGTTCGTCGTCGACTTTGGCCCGGAGGGGCACTCGTCGGCCGACGTGGTCGGTGATACGGTTATCGTGGTCACCGGCGACGAGCAGTACGAGTTCGATATCGACGGTGACGCGCAGGTGTCGATGAGCAACGGTGTGCTGACCATCGAGGTGGCCCGATGAAGCTGACCGTCAAACCGCTCAAACAGAAAGACGCCGGCCGCGGTCTGGCTGCCATCGACCGGCAGGCAATGGCCGAGATGGGGCTGGAGAACGGCGACTACATTCTGCTCGACGGCTCCGGTGGGCGGACGGTCGCACGCGTCTGGCCCGGCTACCCGGAGGACGAGGGTCGAGGTATCGTCCGTATCGACGGGCGGTTGCGCCGCGAGACCGGCGTCGGTGTCGACGATACCGTCGGAGTCGAACCGGCAGAAGTGAACCCGGCCCGACGGCTGACGGTCGCGCTCCCGCAGAACCTCCGGGTCCGGGGGAACATCGCCCCGATGATCCGGCAGAACCTCAGCGGGCAGGCTGTCACCGAGAACCAGACCGTGCCGGTGTCGTTCGGGCTGGGACCGCTGTCGTCGATGTCCGGTCAGAAGGTGCCGCTGAAGATCGCCGACAGCGAGCCCGGTGGGACGGTCGTCGTCACCGACTCGACGGAGATCGAGATCAGCGAGCGTCCGGCAGAACAGCTCTCGGAAGCCACCCCCGAGGAGTCCACGACACCGAACGTCACCTACGAGGATATCGGCGGGCTGGACGAGGAGCTCGAACAGGTTCGCGAGATGATAGAGCTGCCGATGCGCCACCCCGAACTGTTCCA
>Ga0207714_1001118_pt1 | contig 17754 bp, 17 predicted proteins | sample PonA232FremontCA_2_FD_187270 | JGI IMG/M metagenome (GOLD analysis project Ga0207714, IMG submission 187270) | Marine sediment microbial community from Fremont, CA, USA - Pond A23 Sediment 2 (SPAdes) | ecosystem: Environmental > Aquatic > Marine > Unclassified | place: USA: Fremont, California...
CCCGCCATTGGCTCGTCTAATAAGAGCATATCCGGATCCGTCGACAGTGCCCGAGCCAATTCGAGGAGTTTCCGCTGGCCCCCCGAGAGGGCGCCGGCGTACTCCTCGGCGAGGTGATCGATCTCAAAGAGTTCGAGTGTCTCCCACGCCTGCTCGCGCAGTTCTTTCTCCTGGTTGATCACCTGCGAGCGCGACCCCGGTGCCACCGACCGCCACAGCGATTCGCCCAACTGGTTGCCCGGCGCGAGCATCATGTTCTCAAGGACGGTCATTTCGGGCAGCTCACGGGCAATCTGGAAGGTCCGGACCAGCCCCGTTTGGGCAACTGTTTCCGGCGGCGCCCCGGTGATATCCGTCCCATCGAAGCGCACTCGGCCGCCGTCTGGTCTGTGCACACCGGCAATACAGTTGAACGTCGTCGACTTGCCGGCGCCATTTGGCCCGATCAGGCCGGTTATTGACCCCCGCTCGATGTCGAAACTCGCGCCGTCAACAGCAGTGATACCGCCGAAGTGCTTCTCTAAGTCTGACACCCGCAGGATCGCATCGTCAGCACTCATGCCTTGGGGCGTCGCCTGTGCGTCACTCACGATCATCACCCCGGGCGGACAGCGGGACGGCAGCAGCGATCTCCTTGCGATCGCCGAAGAGCCCCTCCGGTCGCTTGATCATCAATACCACCAACACGAGACCGATTGCGATCCAGCGGAGTTTGTCGAGACTCTCAACAAAGAACCCGAATGTCCCGATGACGTCGCCGCCGAGGAGTGCAAGGAGTGCATCGTAGATTGTCGATGGCGCCTGAATGTCGATGTTCGTGCGCACGAGCGTCCTGATGAATCGCGGCCCCTCATAGAGGAAGGCGGCGAACGCGAACCCGCCAACGACACTTCCAGTGTTCGACCCCGACCCACCCAGGATGAGGGCAACGAACACATAGAAGGTGATGATGGGCTTGAATGATTGTGGCGAGACGTATGACCCTTCGCCGAGCCAGAGAATGCCGCCGAGCCCCATCAGTGCGCTGCCGAGGGCGAAGGCCGTGATCTTGACCCGGTCGGTGTTCTTGCCGAGTGATTGGGCAACGAGTTCGTCCTCGCGGATGGCCTTGAGCACCCGGCCAAACGGTGAGTGGCCGACCCGCGAAAGCAGCACGTAGTACACAAGCACGAAGAGAATCAACATCACCACGTAGAGGAACCGGTTGACGACCGGTACGCGGATGCCGATCAGTCCGGCGAGCAGTTCAAGACCACCAACGGCCTGACTGGCGATCGGCAGGTTACTCGCCGCCGTCACAAGCCCGCTAACGGAGGCGAATCCGATGCCGTTGGCGCCGCCGGTACCATAGACGGTGTCACCGATACGGATTCCCTGGAGAAGGTCGGATAACAGTGTCAACCGGACAATCTCCGAGAAGCCCAGCGTGATGATCGCGAAGTAGTCTGCCCGAACCCGTAATGCCGGGAGTGCGACGATAGCGCCCATCGCTCCGGCCGCGACAATCCCGCCGAGTGCGCCGACTACCACCGGCAGTCCGAGCCCCGCCGGAGTGGCCTCGGGAGAGGCGGTCAGAAACGCCATGACGTACATCCCGACGGCCATGAACCCGGCGACGCCGATATTGAACATCCCCGTATATCCCCAGTGGAGATTTAACGCAAGGGTCAACAGCCCAAAGATCGCGGCGTAAAACACCATCCGGACCAAGAATCCGGCAATCACGTTGTTCGAAACGCCAGCGAGCAGTCCGGCAAGGGCGAACAGGGCTATCGTGGCACCGACCAGTTTCGCGAGGTACCACAGATCGGCCTGCCACCGTTGTGCGACTGTCTCGGCTTCACTCATGCGGTTCTCACCCCCTCGAACAGCCCGTCCGGCCGGAAGATCAACACAAGAATCATCAAGAGAAACGCGGCGACCTTGCTCAAGCCGGATGGAATCCAGACCAAAGAGAGATTGATCGTCAGTCCGATCACAAGGGCTCCGGCGAGAGCGCCGTAGATTGATCCGATTCCCCCAAGAATGACGGCGGCGAAAATCAATAGCAGCAGGAACCAGCCGAGATTGATCGCAATCTGCGATCGATCAAGGACGATCAGATACCCTGCTATCCCGGCTAGGCCGGCACCGATTGCCCAGGTCGCAAGAATCACCCGTTCGGTCGGAATCCCCGTAATCAATGCGAGATCGCGGTTGTCCGACATTGCCCGCATTGACTTGCCGAGTTTGGTGTACTGCAACAGTACGTGGACGCCGATAATCAGGAGGACAGCAAGGACAACAAGCGTGGCCTCGTGGACATTCGTTCGACCGATGAGCGGTAGATTGACGAACGGTGTTGCCGCAACCACGCCACGGGCTTCCTGTGTATACACCAGTGCGATCAGATACCGCAACGTGAGCGCCACGCCGACGCTCGCAATAAGGAGCGTGATGCCGTCAGCATCGCGTAACCGTCGGTACACTAATCGGTCAATAGCGATCGCCACGCCGATTGTGATGACCGCCGACATAACCAGCCCGATGAGGATCGCCACCGGTGAGTGCAGCATGTCCATTCCAAGCGCGCCGGCCGCAGCGCCACCATCGGCGTTCAGTAGCAGCCGACTCCCAAAGTCAGCGACTCCGATGCCGCCAATCAGGTAGGCAACGGTCCATCCACCAAAGGCCCCTGTCGTCATGAGGTCGCCGTGTGAAAAGTTCGCAAATCGGAGGATGCTATAGGTCATCGAGAGCCCGATCCCCGCCAGTGCGATGTACAACGAGTCGACGATCCCACTCCAGACGAGCGTGCTCAACCGACTGACAGCGAGTTGTCCGACCACCAGTTGGCGCACCAGATCGATCCCGAGAACGCCGATCAGTCCCAATAACAGGAATCCGAAGGCCTCCTGGGCGTCAACGGACGACAGTCTGCTCCGTACCCCCTCGGTCATACACGCCTCCGGTTTTCTCCGTGTATTCATATACCTCACGTTACCGTCTCGCGTGCTCACATGTTGCCATGGAACCGATACCCGGAAGCCTGTTCATGTGCTGCATCCAGTATACCGACATGCAGTTGCGACGGATCGCCCGAGGCACCCTTGCCTGGGACCGCCTCGAAGCGGTAGGACGTACCCTTGCCGACCGACTGGATCGCCGGTCTGTTCGGATTGAGTTTGTTGAGTCGGACAACTGGCTGTCCATCCCGCTGGTCGTCGACCGACGCTGGTTTGTCAAGATCATCACGCCGCAGCACACCCGGGTCCACGCCATCCTCACCGGGGCCCGAAACCTGGGGGCGGTGACCAGTGGGGCGCCGGGCTTCTTCCAGCGGTTCGACGACCCTCTTGACATGGCCGAGCACGAGCTGGCGGCGACCCGTCGCATCCGCGAACTCGGACTCAACGCCCCCCGGCCGATTGATGCCTTCGAGTACGAGTATCTCGGGATCGTCGTTCTTGAGTACCTCCCCGAGTTTCAGACAATTGACGAGCTTCCAGCCGCCGAACAGCGACACCTCGGTCGTCAGCTGTTCGAGGCGCTGGCTGTCATGCACGACAACGGCGTCGTCCACGGTGATCTTCGCGAGGACAATGTACTCCTCGTTGATGGTCAACTCTACATCATTGACGCGACATCGGTTTCAGAAAACTGGCTCCCACAGGGTCGCGCCTACGATGTGGCATCGGCCCTCGGCGTCCTTGCGCCACTGCTCGGTCCGGAGCCGGCGGTTCGCGTCGCCCTTGAGGTGTATGCCGAACGAACGGTCATCGCAGCGCGTCGGTTCCTTGAGTTTGTCTGGCTGCGCCCTGACCACGATTTCGATGTCGATCGGGTCAGACGAGCGATCGATCGACTGACCGGTCAGACCTAGGGCCAGGTACCGGCCTGCTCGTAGGCGGAGAGCACGCGCTGGATGGCAACTACGTAGGCGGCCGTCCGCATCGTCGGCAGGTCATGTTCGTCGTAGGCCTCGGCGAGATCATCGAAGGCCTCGACGATGATCGAATCGAGTTCCTCGTTGACCCGATCCTTGTCCCAGTAGAAGCGCTGGCGGTTCTGGACCCACTCGAAGTATGAGACCGTCACACCGCCGGCGTTCGCGAGAATGTCCGGGACGATCAGGACGTCCTCGTCGGCGAGTACCTCGTCGGCACCGGGGGTGAGTGGGCCGTTGGCCGCCTCGGAAATGACGTCCGCGGAGACGGCCTCGGCGAGATCCGCGTCAACGGCATTCTCAAGGGCGGCAGGCACGAGCAGGTCGACGTCCATCGTCAGCAGTTCCTCGTTGGTGAGCTCCTCGTCGGCCCCGTGGAACCCAACGACGCTGCCGGTCTCGTCCTTGTGGTCGCGGACCGCCACGGGATCAAGACCACTCTCGGCGTAGATTGCGCCCGAGGAGTCGCTGACGGCGACGACGGTCGCCCCCATCTGATCGGCGAAGTTGGCTGCCCACCAGCCGGCGTTCCCGTAGCCCTGGACGGCGACGGTCGCGTCGGCGATGTCACGCCCGAGATACTCGAAGGCCTCGCGCGCGGCGACGATGGTCGACCGGCCGGTCGCCTCAACCCGACCGGCACTCCCACCGCTGTCGAGGGCCTTTCCGGTAATGACTCCGGGGGCCGTGGTGTTTTCGAGGGTCTCGTAGGTGTCCTTGATCCAGTTCATCTCCCGCTGACCGGTGTTCACGTCCGGTGCTGGGATGTCCTGGTCGACGCCGATGAACGGGCGCAGTTCGGTAGCGAACGCCCGGGTGATCCGTTCGAGTTCGGTCTCGGAGTACTCCGACGGATCGATCTCGATACCGCCCTTGCCGCCACCGAGCGGAATATCGACGGTCGCACACTTGAACACCATCCATCCTGATAGGGCCTTGACCTCGTCGCGAGTGACTCCGGGGTGGTATCGGATCCCGCCCTTGTAGGGGCCACGCGAGCCGTCGTACTGCGATCGGTAGGCGCGTACGCTCTCAAGCGTACCGTCGTCGCGCTCAACCGTCAGGTTCGTCTCAAGTACGCGCTCGGGGTGCTTGAGGTGCTCGATGAGCCCGTCGTCGACATCGAGATACTGAGCAGCCTGGTCGACCTGCGCCTGCAGGTTCTCGAACGGGTTTGATTCGTCGGACATACTCGGGTCGTGCACCACCTCCCAAATAAGACTGACTGAATGTTCATTACTTCCAATCTATCACCGATATTCATTAATGATTGTGTGCTGAAACCCGGGCGCTGTCGTGTATGTTTCGCCCAAAGCAGGCAGGGACCGACTCCCGTGGTGCCCGATCGTCCGGAGCGACACTAGTCCCAGAACGACTTGGTCCGGGCGTACTCCCGTTCGGCGTCGAGAATATCCCGGTAGAAGTCGTCGGGATCGTCGCGGTGTCTGTTGATGATCCGGGCGGCTGTGTCCGGGCCAACACCGCGGGCGGCGAGTGCGATCACAGCCTGCTTGCCGTGCGCCTGCACGAGACTTGCCGCCTGATAGGCCCGACGTGTACGATGGTCTTCGTCGTCTGACTTCTTCGTGCTCCGGACAGCGGCCGCCGTTTCCTCATCCCAGGGGTTCAACGCTGCGACCAGAGTCGATCCACACTCCGGACAGGCGGGCTGTTCGCGCACCCGCTTTACTGGTTTGGTGCGTTCGTACTCCTGGCAGTGTACACACAACAACCGAACCTCATCGGACGCGATGCGCTCGCGGACGGCCTGAATTACGCTTGCGTCGGCGTTTTCCGGGGCCAAGAGGTCCCGCCCACCGGAGCGGCCGCCACTCCCGATTGGTGTGTGTCCGCCGACGAGGTCAACCGTATACGTACCTGTGGCGATCGCCGCAAGCACAGCCTGTGCACCGGCGATATCGAGGTCCTCATGGACGACGGTGCGCCGTGCCTCCTCGAAAGCGGGGGTGTCCGCAAGTGCGTCGCGTAACCGTCGCCCACTCGGCGGTGATTCCCCCCGCCAGGGTTTGACCGCACCGAAATGTTCGGCGACCTGTGAGAGCCGGAAGGTCAGTGACTCCGACCGATCAAGTGTCAACTCGATCAGCCCCTCGACGTGCTCGGGATCCGTCTCCTTGAGCAGTCGGCGGACATCTGTACCATCAACACGGGGTGGCACATCGAGTTCGATCCGGTAGGGGTCGGTTTCGAGCCCGACCGATGACCCGGCCTGCTGGCCAAGAAGCGACGCAAGCAGTCGACCGAGCGTCTCGTTGATCTCGTGACCGAAGGCGGCATCGACGACAACTGATGAGCCGCCGTCCTCGATGAGCAGGTGATCGGCCGTTGGGATCGCCGCCGTCTCAGTGTGGCGATCAAGCCGGTCGAGTGACTGTCCGAGTCCGTCACCGGTGATCGGATATCGGCTCGCCAGATCGCGTGCGACTGACTGTCGAGTCGCTCCGGCGACCAGTTGTTCTCCGGCGACGGACCGGATCTCGCCGACCTCTTGGGCGACGGGCTCGGGAACGGGAATCTCCTGACCAATCCAGGAGGGAACCTCGCCGGCGGGATCCTCGATTGGTGAGACCGTGACGGTGGCGTCGCTGTCGTCGATGTCGACCACGCGCCAGACATCTCCTCCCTGGATGAAGGTCTCGCCTGGTGCGAGGATCGTGGCAACGAACCGCTCGTCAAGCGTGCCGACCTGTGAGCTACTGGCGACATCCTCGACCGCGTAGGTCTCCTCGTCGGGAATCATCGAGAGATTCGCGTACACATATTGCCAGGTGCCGGCCGGCTCGATCGTATCCTCGGACTCCTTGAGTCGCACAACTCGGTTGGCGTCGAGTTCTCTCACGACGGCCCGGAAGGTGTCTGTGTCGAGATCGTGAAACGGGTATGCACGTGTCAGTACCTCGTAGGCCTGCCGTGCGTTGATTCCGTCGTTGCTTTCAACGATCCCGGCGATCTGGTTCGCGAGGACATCCAGGCTCCCGTCGTGGATTGCCGCCGGTTCGACTGTTCCCTCCATTGCCCGCCGGGCAATCGCCATGGCCTCAAGCGTATCGTCGGCCTGCGTAGCAACGATCGTCCCCCTCGAAACCTGGTCGTCGCTGTGACCGGCCCGACCAACACGCTGAACGAGTCGTGAAACCTGTCGTGGACTCGAATACTGGACCACATGGTCGACGTGACCGACGTCGATCCCCAGCTCCATCGATGAGGTGCACAGCAGGCCATCAAGTTCGCCCTGCTTGAATCGATCCTCGACCTCAACTCGGGCCGAGCGGGCGAGTGATCCGTGATGAACGCCAATGTCCACGTCTTCGAGACGTGTGAACCGCGAGCCGAGCGCCTCGGCCGTCTGTCGCGTGTTCACGAAGATGAGCGTCGACTCGTGTTCAGCGACAATGTCCCGGATCGTCCGCACGTGGCTGGCCAGCTCCTCGTCGATCATGAGCTCACCAGCTAGTGCCTCGTCGCCGTCGGCCACCTCGGGAACGACCACGTCAACCGCAAGGCGACTCCCGACATCGACCTCCCGGATAGCCGTCTCGCGACCACCGGTCAGAAATGCGGCGATCGCGTCTGGATCGCCGACGGTTGCCGACAGACCGATCCGTTGGAACGCCCCAGCGTGAGCACGGAGCCGTTCGAGGGCGACCGTCAGTTGAGCGCCACGCTTTGCGGCGGCGAGTTCGTGAATTTCGTCGATGACCACGTGCTCAATATCCGCAAGCGCCTCTCGCAGACGCTCGCCGGTGAACATCGCCTGGAGGGTCTCCGGTGTCGTCACCAAGACATCCGGCGGGTCAACTGCCTGCTGTCGACGCTGGTAGTCCGACGTGTCGCCGTGTCGGACGGCTACCTCCACGTCGAGTTGGTCGCCCCACCACTCAAGGCGATCCCGCATATCCCGATTGAGAGCCCGAAGCGGCGTAATGTACAGCGCCGTGATCCCAAAGGAGGGATCGATCGCATCGAGGACCGGGAGCATCGCCGTTTCGGTCTTTCCCGTCCCTGTCGGGGCAACCACAAGCGTATGCTCACCGCGGGCAATCGGCGGGATGGCCTTCCGCTGGGGCTCTGTCGGCGTCTCAAAGCCCCGCTCGGACAGCGTTGACCGCACCGCATCGCCGAGGATCGAGAACGCTGCCGCTCCGACCGTATCGCCAGTCATCGCCAGTTATAGCGCCGCGGACTGGTTAACTCTTTCAGAATCGGAGTCACACTGTCGTGTATTCTCCGAGATCGGTCCCATCGAGCAGAAACGCCGAGCCCTCGCTGAGCCCCGCCGGAAGAAATGGCGCGAGAAACTCCTGATCCTCGACGTTGACCCACGTGCCACCGACGAGTTCGTTGTAGGCGGGAAACACGACCACCTGCGGATGACGCCAGGTAAGCTCCGGATAGTCGTGCGCCCGAAACGGAGCTGCCTGCAGTTGGCCACGGAGCCACGCTCGTTCAACGCGTCGCCCCCCGACGGCGTCGGTCAGACGCACCTGTGGATGCTCGTGGCCGACACAGACCACTTCGGCTTCGAGCACAGACGGATCCGGCCAGGTGTGTCCGTGGACAAAGCCGACCGGACCAAGCCGGACGCCACCGGTGCCCGTGATGTCGATGTCCGGCAGCCACGACCCGATATCGCCATCGTGGTTTCCCTTGACGAGTGTTACCGAGACCGACGATGGGAGAGACTCGACCAGCACCTCAAGTTCCCCGCGTTCGGCGCCGCCAGGACCGCCGATCGAGTGCATAAAATCCCCCAGAACGACCAGTCGGTCCGGATCGACCGTGTCGACGGCTGTCAGTAGTGTCTGTCGTCGCCGCTCGGCCCGGTTCGGCGCCTCAAGGCCCTCCTCGGTGCGAAGCGCCGCCTCGATCCCAGCGTGATAGTCCGCGACAACGAGCGCCTCCTCATCACCAAGATTTGCGGTCGCAAGCGCCTGCCCGGGAAGCGGTCTGATGTGTGCCATCCGGGGGTTAGATCGGCTTGAGTCGTCCCTCAGCCGGTTCGTAACACTGCCCGCCCATCAGCGCGTCATCGATGGCCGCCTCGACGGCGTCCTCATCAACGCCGGTGTGCTCGACGACAGCGTCGATGAGTGCCGCACGGTCGGCTCCCTCGCCCTCGTCGAGAGCCGCCATTCGATCGAGCAGAACCGACTCGATGTCCGCTACTGAGTCGTCGGCTTCGGTGTTCTCCGTCTCGGTGTCGTCTGTCGACGGCGTATCCGTTGCCGTGTCGGCCGGTTCCGCCGCGTTGGGTGTCGTCTCAGGCGTCGGCTCGTCTGCGGACGACCCTGCATCGAGGTCTGTGCCTGTCGAGAATTCAAGGCCGTGTTCCTCCTCAATCTGCTCACGTTCCTCCTCGTCGAACTCATAGAGCTCGTCCGTCTGAGTGATCGCTTCTGATCCCTCCTCCTCAGCAGTCGATTCCTCCGTGGATGCCGTGGAGCCTTCCTCGTCTTCGTCCGTCAGCATCTGCTCCGATTTCCCGTCCGGTGTCGGCTCTTCCGGCGGTGTGAACGACGGTTCCTCGGCATCCTCACCGGCTGTTAGTGTGTCTGTCGCGGCCTGCTCTCCGGTGTCGCCGGTCGTTGTGCCCGCCGTCACCGATTCGTCGGTATCTGCTGTTGTCTGAGCGGGTTGAACGGCAACATCACGGAGTTGTGCGGCAACGGCGTCACCACGTTCATCAGGGGCAGGAGTCGTCGCATCGACCTCGTCGCGCGCACCGGTGACGACCCCGAGCGCCTGTTCGACGACCGTTTTGAGCCGCGTCAGGTAGGTCGGCGTTGTTCCGTAGTGATCGATTGCGAGCGTGACCCCCTCGGCGAGGCTCGCGTTCACCCCAGCGGCTTCGAGTTCGCTCGTCAGTTCGACACCGCGTGCACCGCTGTCGAGTCCACGGGCTATCGTCGCAATCCGGTTGAGTGTATGCTCGGCCGTCTGGACCACCCACCGATCGCGCGTCTCTACGTCGACAGCGTTGACCGACTCCGGTCGGATCGACGTGAACACCCGGTCGCCGTCCTCCGGCTCAAACGTATTCGCCTTGCCTGTCACCGCAAGAAACGCCGGTGGCTCTGCCCGTTCGAGGAAGGTCAATGCGTCCGGCTGGTACTGACCCGCATAGACGATGAACACCCCGGTCGGGTCGGCAATCCGGGCGCGGACCATGTTCTCGTTGACCCGCTCAACGCCGGTGAGCACGCCAACGACGAACAGCCGGTTGATCCGCGCACCGGTCGGTGTCACCACATACTTTGGTGCCCGCTCCTCGTCGCTCTCGGCGTACTCGAAGGTCGCGTCGTCGTATTCGGCGGCGAACAGTCGGTGGGCGACCTCACGAGTGCTATCGACGCTCATTGTCCGACCTCCGATAGAACCGCCTGTGCACGCTCACTCGGATCGTCCTGCACCCGTTCGAAGGTGCTTGCGTCGAGGTTGGCCCCGTACTCATCGACCGAGAGGTGTCCCCGGACCCGGTAAGGGAATCCGACGATTTCCTCGGCAATCGCCTCGCCGACGACGGACTGATCCATGGCCTCGCGGGCCGCCTCCTGGGCGGCGTCGAGATTGCCCCCATAGACGGCCGCCGTGAGCTCGTCGTCAAGGACGACCGTCAGCGTCCCTGTCCCGTCGTCGAGAATCGCCTTCGTGCGCAGATCCGGCTCGCCATCGACATCGCCGTGAGTGCGACACTGGCCGTTCTGGATGACCCGGTTACACTCCGGACACCGCTCGATCAGTCCGGAGCCGTCACGCACCCCCACGACCGTTCCGACCACCTCGACGTCGTAGACACCACCGGTGCCGACCGCCTCTCCGATCGAAAAGCGCTGTGCGGTTGCACTCGGCTCAATCGACCGGTCAAGCGTGTCGACGGTGCTGAACTGCGAGAGATTCACCTCGGGAACGCCGCGGAACTCCCGAACATACACGTCCGACAGCCGGAGGGTTGCCCCCTCGGTGAGTTCCGGCCGGTCAGTCCAGTCGGTGAAGGGAAGCCGGCCGGATTCGTCGGCGAGCACCCCACTTTTGATCGTTGTCTCGCCGTCGCGCCCGTTGATCGTTCGCGATTCGACCTCCTCGATGAGCACCTCCACTGTTCGTCCCCGATCGCCAACCGAGAGATCCGCGAGCTCACGGCGACCCCCAACCGGATAGGGAACGTCAAGCGTATCGGACTCGCGGGTCACGGTCGTTGCGTCGTTGAGGTTGATTTCCGGGGTGCCCTGGAACTCCCGTACACTCGCGTTCCCGATGGTCACGGTCTCGCCGGGTTCAAGCGCGAAGTCCTCCCACGCGGTGTATCCGATACGATCGGTGTCGTCGGCGAGTTCACCCTCGTAGATGACCTGTCGTTCGCCGTCGTACTGGATCTCGCGAGTGCCGACGGTGAGCACCCGTGCGGTTACACTCACACTTGCGTCCGCTGTCGTGATCTCCTCGATGGTGTCGACGGTTGGTGCGTCTGATCCCCCGCCATCGCCGTCGCCGTACTTCCGTCGGAGACTCTGTACGGCCTCCTCAACGGGGACGCTGTACTCAACGAGGTTCTCAAGATCCGCTTTGACCTCCTGTTTGTCGACGCCGAGGTCGGAGGCAAGCTCCTCAGCGCGGTCATCAAGAGACATGCACATGTGTTCGTCTGGCCAAAATAAAAGCGTTCGCTGTTCGGCGATCACCACAGCGTGTTGTTCTTTGTCGGCCGACACCGAACGCGACGGTGGTGCCGATCCCGCCCACAGAGAGTGATGCTGTCCGATGCCAGGCTGAGTTCCCCGACCGGTTGGTGCTGTCCTGTCGGCGACGGGTGGATTCAAGTTCCCGCGGGGATCCTATCGTATCGATGGATTCCGATCACGTTCTCACGGCCAAACAGTTCTCGCGGTCGGATATTCTCGCGGTACTGGACCGCGCGGCCGAGTTTGACGCCGACGTGCACGCCGCGCGCGAGCGTCATCCGGGAGCGGTACTCGGACTGCTCTTTTTTGAGCCTAGTACACGCACGAAGATGAGCTTCGAGACTGCCATCACGCGGCTGGGCGGTGACACCATCGACATGGGGGCTGTCGAATCCTCCTCCGTCTCGAAGGGCGAGACGCTCGCGGATACCGTTCGGGTGGTTGAGGGCTACGCTGACGCCATCGTCCTACGCCACCCCCGTGAGGGCTCGGCACGGATGGCCAGTGAGTTCGTCGATGTGCCGCTGATTAACGCCGGTGATGGGGCGGGACGGCACCCGACACAGACGCTGTTGGACCTCTATACGATTCAGCAGTCGACCGGACTCGATGACCTGACGATCGGTATCATGGGTGACCTCAAGTACGGCCGGACGGTCCATTCGCTGGCGACCGCGCTGACGGAGTTCGACGCCACCCAACACTTCATCAGCCCGGAGAGTCTCCGACTTCCCGAGCGCGTTCGGTATGATCTCGCCGATGCCGGAGTAACGGTCCACGAACACCGAACCCTTGAACCGGTACTCACCGAACTCGATGTCTTGTACGTCACCCGGATCCAGCGCGAGCGGTTCCCCGACGAGAGCGAGTACCGCGCCGTGGCCGGTGAATACCAGATCGACGCCGATACACTTGCGACAGCCGCTGATGATCTCACCGTAATGCACCCGTTGCCTCGTGTTGATGAGATTGCTCCCGATGTCGATCGCACCGAACACGCTCATTATTTTGCCCAGGCACACAACGGCGTCCCGGTCCGAATGGCCCTCCTTGATCAACTCCTCGGTGATGGCCAATGAGCAACAGCGAACACGAACTCCGCGTCAGCAAGATCAAAGATGGCACCGTTATCGATCACGTTCCCGGCGGCGCTGCGCTGCCGGTGTTGGCCATTCTCGGCATTGACGGCACCGGTGGTGAGACAGTCTCGGTGGTCATGAACGTCTCGAGTGACTCACTCGGGCACAAGGATATCGTCAAGGTTGAGGATCGCGAGCTCAGCGAGGACGAGGTCGATGTGCTCTCGTTGATCGCCCCCGAGGCGACGATCAATATCATCCGTGAGTACGAGGTGGTCGACAAACACCATCTTGAACGCCCCGACGAGGTTACAGGCGTACTCACCTGTCCGAACCCTGATTGTATCACCAGCGGAAACGAACCCGTCGAACCCACCTTCGAGGTGCTTGAGGATGGCGTTCGTTGTCGGTACTGTGAACGGATCGTGCGCGAGGATATCGCCGAGTTGATCGTTCGGTGATCTCCGCGACACAAGCGTGAAGTCCCGCCCCGGCGAAGAGACACCGATGCAACCGAATCGGGTTGACGCCGCCGTTGATCTTCTCTATGGCGGGCTGATCTTCGTGGCCGTATTACTCATGCTCCGCGCCGGGACGGTGACCGGTGTCGCCTTCGGCGTTGGCGTCTTGCTTTCTTACGTGCTGCACGTCGCCTGGAAGATGGCCCGGTTCGACCCAGAGTGGATGACCTCGGAGGTCGCTGAAGAGGTCGAGACGACCGTCACCGAGTCCGTTGAAGAGACTGTCGCCGAAGAGGTCGAAGAAACCGTCGCAGCGGAGGTCGAGACCACCGTGACCGAGTCCGTCGAGGAGACCGTCGCCGAGGAGGTTGATGAGGTACTCGAACGGGTTGAGGAGGTCGACGAACGCGTCGAACGACGGCCGAAAAAACAGGAACTTGAGGAGGCAATCGAGAAGGCGACCGACGATCGGTCCTGATCCCGGCCGTTGCTCACCAGAACTTCAGCTTCCGTTTGACGGACTCCCGCTTGAGCCGCTGGATGTGCTCGGTTAGTGGAATGTCCTTCGGACAGACCTCCGTACAGGAGAACTGTGTCTGACACCGCCAGACGCCATTGGACTGCTCAACGAGTTCCATCCGTTCGTCGTTCAGCTCGTCTGGCTCTCGCTCGTCGAAAATAAACCGGTAAGCCTTGTTGATGGCCGCCGGTCCCAGGTACTGGTCGGGATCCTTGGCGATTGTACACGATGAGACACAGGCCCCACACTGGATACAGCGCGTCGAGAGCTTGATTTCCTCGCGGTTCTCGGGACTCTGTTTGCGCTGTTCGAGATCCTCGTAGGTGGTGTCCCCCCCGGGGGCCTCAAGTTCTTGATCCTCTGGCTCGACGGCCTCCATCCGCTCGTAGAAATCCTGCATGTCGACGACCAGGTCCTTCCGGACGTCCTGACCGGGGAGTGGCTCGATCCGAACCGGGGGCTCCAAATCGGAGATCTGGGTCTTACAGCCCAGCCGCTGCTTGCCGTTGATGAACATCGCGTCGGACCCACACACCCCCTGACGACAGGAGTGACGGAACGACAGCGACGAGTCGACGTGGTCGCGAATGTGCAATAGCGTATCGAGAACGGTTGTGCCGTCCTCAATTGGCACCTCAAAGTCCTCGTAGTAGGGCTCGTCGTCCGACTCGGGATCGTACCGGAAGATGGTCAACGCGACGGTCTCATCGGCGGCTGCCGTGTCGATTCCGGTCTCGTGGTGGTGCTCGTGGGAGTCTGCTCCTGACTGTGCTTCGCTCATATGTACCCACCCATGGCCAGCGCGAGACGCATGCCTTGCACGACGATCACAACGCCTATTAATGTCAGACTCCACCTTATTACTTGCTTTCTCCGGCCGCTCATCCCCTCGCCGATCGTCGCCTGGTAGACGCCGTTGAGCCCATGGAACGACGCGGCGAGCAGGAAGACCACGATGAACGCGAAGTAGCCAATGTCGGCCATTCGGATGGCTGAGTCCGCCAGCTCAATCTCGTAGGCGTGGTTCAGGACGTGTTGCTGAAGCAGGTGTCCGAACAGTGCGACGATCAGGAAGGTCGCCGAGAGCCGGTGTAACAGCCAGCTGATACCCTGGGTGTTGACCGTCCGTGGACGTGACTGACTCATCCTTAGATCCCTCCCAGCGCGATCGGCACACTGGCAATCACGGCGATCGCCGTCAGCCACAGCGAGAGGTAAAAGCCCTCCCGTTGGTAGTTGTACCCGATTCCGATGTCCATCAACATCAGCCGGATCCCATTGAGGGTGTGATAGGCGGCTGCGGCCACCAGTCCGAGTTCGCCGATGCGGACGATCAACAGACTCTCAAGGCCTTGTAACGTCCGCGTGTAGAGATCATCCGGTGCCGCCGCTGGATCGGCGTAGATGAACGTGCTTAACACCGCGATGTGGATGAGCAGGTAGCCGGCGAGGACCCAGCCGGTGAACTTGTGCAGCAGCCACGCCCACATGCCCGGGGCGAACTCCTGCCATCGACCGAAGTCCTCGATCTGCCCGCGGTCGTATGAAATGCTCATAAACGTTTGAGACTGTTTACGCCGCTATTGTAAACGCGTCGCTCCGGGCAGACCCTGTGTGTTACCGACGGTGCAACCGCCGGGTATATGCGCGTCATCCACCGACTATCGGTATGGAGCCGATTCGAGTCGTCTGGGGCACCGGCACCGGTCCGACGGCACTGGCCGCTCGAGACGCCGCCTTCGCGGCGGCCAACGTCCATCAGTATAATTTGTCGCCGCTGTCCTCGGTCATTCCGGCCGACGCGTCAATCGAATCGATCGGTACAGCGCCCGATCTCGGTCCGGTCGGTGGACAGCTTGATGTGGTCGCCGCTGTTGCCACCGCTGCCGAGGGTCCGGCTTCGTCCGTGCTCGCGTGGACACGCCGTGATGACGGGGCCGGAGTATTCTATGAGTCCGATGGGACGGCCCCCGTTGAGTCGATCCGTGAACGTGCCGTAGTGGGCATCCAGGCCGGAATTGCCCTCCGGGAAGGGACCTACGGTGAAATCACAACACGGGAGGCGACCATCGATGCCACCGAGGCGACATACGGGGCTGCGGCTGTCATAGCCATATATGGCTCTGCCCAGCCGCTTCTGTGAGTGGCCGCTGCCGAACGTTTTATGCCGCATCTAGCCGTACACTCATCACATGAATGGAAACACGCCGTACGCCGGGCTGCCGTCGGTAACACCGGCTGGCAAGCGTGCTCAGTCCGATCTTCCTGAACTCACCTCCGAGCAAAAACACCGGCTTCGGCAGGATGTCTCGGCGATTGCCGCCGAGACCCGGACCTACCTCCCGAACGAGTACGCCGTCGATGTCGATATTGATGTTGGCGCCGGCGGGCCCCAGGCAATGATCGCTGTCCAACCACCGATTGGTCGACCGGTCAGTGCCGGGTTCACGCCCGCACAGGAGGACCTTGACTCTGACACCGACCAGATCGTTGACGAGGAACACCGCCAGGAGGTCGCTCGTGGCTTGGCGGCATCCGCCGCGCTCCAGGTTAAACAGGCGATCAACGGTAACGTCCCTTCGACGGCCCGATAGCTTCGTTCGGGTTCTTCTATGCTGTTGGTGAGAACCCACTCTGAGTTGTACCATTAACTACTAAGCGCCCTCAGAGGAAGTCTGTCGGTGTGAAGACCGAGCATAGGGTTTATATAGGCAATTCGAGCAATCTATCTGAGATTGATGATAATGCCGTAGAACTCATCGTTACGTCGCCTCCGTACCCGATGATTGAGATGTGGGATGACCTTTTCTCCTCGCTCAATCCAGCGATTGGGACGGCTCTTGATGATGGTGAAGGTCGAGAAGCCTTTGCGCTGATGCATGAGGAACTCAATAAGACGTGGGACGAAATTGCGCGTGTCCTTGTGGAGGGTGGGATCGCCTGTATCAACATCGGGGACGCGACACGCACGGTTGCCGATAGTTTCCGTGTCTACCAGAACCATGCCCACATCACGGAGTACTTCGACAACATGGGATTTGAGCCGCTTCCCGATATCCTCTGGCGGAAGCCGACGAATTCAGCGGCGAAGTTTATGGGAAGCGGCATGATCCCACCGAACGCCTACGCCACGCTTGAACACGAATATCTACTTATATTTCGCAACGGGAAGAATAGCCGAGACTTCCGTTCTGGCACCGATGTGCGGTATGAATCGGCGTATTTCTGGGAAGAGCGGAACGAGTGGTTCTCTGATGTTTGGGAAGACATTACCGGGACGCTCCAGCAGTTAGAGCATGCGGACAAAGAACTCCGGGACCGCTCGGCGGCGTACCCGCTTGCAGTCCCATACCGTCTCATCAATATGTTTAGTGTGTATGGTGACACGGTGCTTGACCCGTTCTGGGGGACAGGCACGACCTCGCTGGCAGCAATGATTGCCGGCCGACATTCGGTCGGGTATGAGATTCAAGAGACGTTCACAGATATATTCGACGCCGAGGTTTCAGAGATCAGAGAACTCGCGTTCAGTACTGTCTCGAAGCGGATTACTCGACACGAGGAGTTTGTCGAACAGCGGCTTGAGGACGGCAAGGAGTTCAAATACGAGGCAGAGAACTACGATTTTCCCGTGACGACGAAACAAGAGAAGTCGCTTCAGCTTTACACGATTGATCGCGTTGAGCAGACTGAAAGCGAGTATACAGTGACATACTCGCCGTATGATCACGCAGACTCGGTCGTTGCGGGTGTAGACGAGTAACGAGAGCAAGCAACGCTTGGAAATCGGTTCAAGACAAGCGACTTAATTCTCTTCTGGATCCGGCTCCACGCTCCTTCGCTCAAACCCTTGCCCGTCCGTAGCTTCAACTTGGCCGGTTTACCTGCGGGTCAAGACGAACACCACGGGATTTGATCTCAAAGTACTTCACTTCCCCCAGAACGGATCGCGCTGTCGGTGTTTCTCTAAGTACTGGTTTAGCGCGTCAACCTCATCACTCGGAATCTCGCTTGTGAGCTCCTGTTCGAGAATCTTGGCGTGTTTTTCCGGCAGGAGCGTCCAGAGTTC